>Ga0208044_1000373_pt1 | contig 34300 bp, 30 predicted proteins | sample Sb_taG_8_FD_187712 | JGI IMG/M metagenome (GOLD analysis project Ga0208044, IMG submission 187712) | Peat soil microbial communities from Weissenstadt, Germany - Sb_50d_c_BC metaG (SPAdes) (version 2) | ecosystem: Environmental > Terrestrial > Soil > Wetlands > Peat | place: Germany...
GATCGCGCCCGCCGCGGTCACTCCGGGCAGCGATTCGAGACGCCCCCAGAGTTGGTGATACGTCGCGAGGATTGCCTGCGCGTCCTTGTATTTCGGGCCGCTCATGGTGAGTTCGGTCGTCAGCACGTTATCGGGATTGAATCCCGGCGAAACTTGCAGCAGCCGCGCGAAGCTGCGGATCAGCAGGCCCGCGCCGATCAGCAGCACCACGGAGAGCGCCATCTCCGAGATCACCAGCATCCGGCGCAGGTTGTTGCCGCGTCCCCAGACGCTACCAGCGCCGGCGGAGCCGCGGCCCGCGTCTTTCAGCGTGCCGTGAAGATCGATTTGCGTGGCGCGCCATGCGGGAGCGAGGCCAAACAGAATTCCCGAGAATACGCACAGTCCGACGGTGAACAGCAGCGCTTCACCATCCACGTCAATCGAGGCGAGTCGCGGGACGCTTTTCGGCCCGAGTACGTGGACGAAATGCACGCATACGAACGAAAACAGGATGCCGAGTGCTCCGCCGCCGAGCGCGAGCAGCACGCTTTCGGTGAACAATTGCCGCACGATGCGGCCACGGCCCGCGCCGAGCGCCGCGCGCACGGCGATTTCCTTCTGCCTCGCGACGGCGCGCGAAAGCTGCAGATTGGCCACGTTGGCGCAGGCAATCAGCAGCACGAATCCCACTGCGCCGAGCAGCACGATCAGCGAGTAGCGCGCATCGCCAACCACCTGTTCGAGAAGCGGCACGACGCCAAACGTCAGGCCACCATTTGGAGGGTACACATCGGGATAATCGTGTCGGAGGCGCGCGGTGATCGTATCCATCTCGGTTTGCGCGGCACGCACGGACACGCCCGGCTTGAGCTTGCCGATGATGTTGTAGTCTTCGTGGCTGCGAATGCGCGCTGCATCGGGGGCAAGCGGCAGAGGCAGCAGAATGTCGGCCTGTTCGGCGCCGTCGAGTGTGGGCAGCACTTCGCGCGGCAATGAAAACGATTTCGGCAGCACGCCGACGACTTCGCGCGACACGCCGTTCACCTGTACCGATTTGCCGATGATTTGCGGATCGCTGCCGTAGCGCCGCGCCCACATTCCATAGCTCAGAACTACAGTCGGCGTGGCGCCCTTCACATCCTCTTCGGCAACGAAGAGCCGGCCCATGGCCGCCTTCTCGCCGAGCAGCGGCAACAGATTCGACGAAACATGAATTGCCCCGACGCGCTCCGGATCGCCGTTGCCGGTAAGATTTTCATTCCCGCCGATGGCGATGGCCACCTCTTCCAGCCCGTGATGGCCGGTCTTAATGTCGAAATACTGGGCTGTCGAAAACCAATCCTGCGTGATATTCAATCCCGGCGAGCGATTCCACAGAATCACCAGGCGGTCCGCGTCCTTGTAAGGCAGCGGACGGATCAACAGTGCATTTGCAATGCTAAAGAGGGAAGTGCACGCGCCAATCCCAATGGCAAGCGAAAGCGCGACGACGGCAATGAAACCAGGGCTCTTCCTGAATGTGCGGAGTGCGAAGCGGAGGTCGCTGAGCAGCGTATTCATGGAAAGTTCGCCGGAATCCTAGCACGCGCTATGAATTAATGCAGGGGCGTCGCGAGATTCCCCGGCAAATAGGCTATTAGACGCGGCCGAATTAAAGATGTCGCGTGCGGATCGACGCTATCAATGGGGAAATGAATTGCGCGAACCTTCTACTTGGAGTTGTATTTCCGCCATTCGGCGGCTTTTTGCTGGGCCTCATCCTCGAGCGCGATGAAATGGTTGACCGCCTTTTCCGCGGGTTCCCATTCCTGGATCAATCGAGTCCGTTGTTCCTGGAGTTGCGCGATATCGCGCGGGCTGTACTGCGACTGGGCGAGCAGGGCCGCGTCCTGGCTGCGCACTGTCCGCAATTTTTGCGCGAAGTCGTCAATCGCTTTCCAGATATCCGTCCAGGTATCGAACGCTTTGCGGTTCCACTCGTCCCGGCCGCGAAAAGGCACGTCATCGTCCCGCAGATACAACTTCGCAATGGATTCAATGGACTGGACGCGATTGTGGGCCGCTTGAGCATCGGCATACTGCTGCAGAGATGCCAACTGCTGCGCCGTCATCAGGTCCTTTGGCAGATAGTAGGCCGCCATATTGTTTGCGTGAATGCTTCCCGCAGGCAGATCGTCGCTGGCAGGAGAGCCAAAATCGTCGTCGGTATAAACATGCTTCGCGTGCTTCTTCTCCGGCGGGGGCGCGGCCGATTGCAAAGCGCCGGGCGGCGTCACCGCCCCGGACGCTGCGGCAGCATTTGGCGGCGGGTTTGGAGAATTAGTGCTTTGGGCGCGAATTGTCGGCACTGCGCAAAACGCGGCGAGCAGGCCAAAGCCCGCAACGGTTCTGAAACTCATACGTTTCTCCTGAGGCTTGCCCGAGACCGGACGAACAGCGCTACTGTTACCCTACCGCTGACCACGACTCCCCTGATGAAAATTGTCCGCGGAGGTTTCGAATGCGAAAACTGCCTCGATTCCGCCGCAAAAGTTACTGAAAGGACATGCTCCCCAGCTCAATTCGCATGATCAGACTCAGTGGTGACCTTAGAATTGATGCATGAAGCAGGCGCCGATCGTCTTGGGAATCGTCCTGGCAGGGCTGTGTTCGATCACCGCGTGCGCGGGCGGTTCGCCCGCGAATGTCAGCGCGCCATCGCCCACGAAGAAATGGGACTTCACAGTGGCGCATCTCTCCGCAGCTCCGCGCGACGGATACTATGCCGATCAAATTCCCGCTATCGGCGATGACGGCACCATTTACGCCGGCGGCAGCCTGGGACTCTTCGCCATCCGTCCCGACGGCACGGAAAAGTGGCACCACGATTCGCCCGGCCAGTCGGCGAACTCGCCGGTGCACTTTGTATTGATCGATGACATCGGGAACATCTGGTTCGATGTGACCAGCAGCGATTCCGGAGGCGCCGCCCGCGTCGGGCCCGATGGCAAGGGCGGCGAGGTCGGATCGATCGCTCGAGTTACGCAACTCGGCTCCGCCTTCGATGGAACAGTCTTTATGGCCACGGCTGCTTCGGTGCTGCAACTCAGCACATCGCGCGACAATCCGGCCGTCATGTGGCGCGGCTATGCTACCGGCATGGCGTTCACTTCGGACGGCGGAATGGTGTTCACCAGGGGTGCTGATATATTGAGCTACGCGGACCGGGCGCACAGCGTGATGTGGAATCACAAGGTTTATGAAGGCGGTTGTGGCGCACCCGTCGTTGCCGCCGATGGAACGATTTATCTTCCGCGCACGAGCGGCATGGACGCGTACAATCACGACGGAAAGCGCCTCTGGGCGTTCGATTTATCGGATCGCGCGACTTCGCCGTCGATCGGCGACGACGGCACGCTCTATTTCGGCAGCGATGACGGCAAACTTTACGCTCTCTATTCCGACGGCCATCTCAAATGGAAATTTGCCTCCGGCAGCGCGATCCGCACTTCTCCTGCGGTGACGAGCAACGGCGAAGTGATTTTCGGCGGCGTCGATCACAATCTTTATGTGGTCGATTCACTCGGCAATCTGAAATGGAGATTCACTGCCGGAGGCCAGGTCTTCTCGCCCACCGTTGCCACTGACGGAACAATTTACTTCCAGAGCTCCGACGGCAAGCTCTACGCCATCCAAGATACGGCTGAAAACGGCGGCCTCTTAGGCCAATGGCCGAAGTATGGGGCAGGGGTGCGCAACACCGCTCGCGCTGCTCACTGATCATCTTGCGCGGCGCGCGCTCTGCGGCGGGAAGCTCTCAAACTGTGGCACAACCGGTCAAAGCCGTCATCGTCTTCGCCGGCGCGGGGCTTCTTTCGGCTTCCGTAACTCTCTGGAGCAGCAGCGCGTTTCCCCGTGATTTCGGCGCGCGCGATGCCACGTCTGCCAGCCTCGTAGTCTTGACGCTGCTTTTCGGGTTTCCGATTGCCATGAGGCTAGCGTTGAGCCTGACGAAAGCGCTGGGCTGGCTCGAGCCAACGGTGGACGCGAGCCGCTCAAAATTTGCGGACGTTCCCAGCTATCTCGCCATCCTGGCCGCGTTCGCGTCGTCGTTTGTAATCTGGCGGATTCTTCTCGCTCTTCCGTATCACGCGCCTCTTCGGCCATTCGATCGCGGCTATCTGGAGTTCTTGATTTATTTTGGGGGAATCGGCGCAGGCGCTGCGCTCATCACTCTCTCGCTGAAGAAAATTACAGGGCGATGGTCCGACGGGCTTTTGAACGCGTTCCTGTTTTCAGGGGCAGCGTGCGCGGCTGCGAACATCTTGACTCGCGCCGATCTCGGGAATCTCGCCGAAGCGCAAATCGAATGGTTCGTGGTGCTGGAGACCGCCTGGGGCGCAATCTACGGCGCGTGGATCGTCGGCACACGGAGCCGGTCGCAACGTGAAGCGGCACGCTCGCGAAGTTCTTAAGCGCGCTGGTGGGAACTGCGGTAGCGCCGTCTCAGCGCGCGAATTGGCCGCGGAAAATAAAGCTCCGCATTCGGGCCCTCCGCTTGCACCGCGGGAAGCCTCTCGGCGGAAAATCCATAACGCAAATCCGCATAGCAGTGATACCACGGCATCAGCGCATCAACGCCGAGCAGCGATTTTCGTCCGTCGCGCCAGTCGTTCCACATCATCGCGCGCGCCCAGCGAAAATTGTGCAGCAGCTTCAGCGGGATGTTGTTATATCCGCCGTTGAAATAGTGCATGTAGAATTCCCAGCGCCACGAAGTGCGCAGCAGGCTCCGCACCGTATCTTGGCGCAAATGGTGCGCTACGGCTCGCGGCTCGAAGACCATCTTGTGTCCCGCCTGCAGCAAGCGGATGCAGAGGTCCACATCCTCGTAATTCGTGCGATATCTTTCGTCATATCCACCCGCCGCTAATACCGCGCTTTTGCGGTAGAGTGTGCCGAATCCGCCGAGCCGCTTCGGCGACGGCCACTCGATCTCGATCCGCGTCTTCCCAAGATCCTGCGACATGTAAGACGCCCGCCACGCGTTCGCGGCGCTCTCGCGATACTTTTCAAGAAGCCGCCCGCCCGAGCCCACAACTCGTGGATCATTGAAAGCTTCGAGCAAGCTCTCGAGCCAATGCTTCTCCGCGACAGCATCCGAATCCATCGCCGCCACCAGTTCGTGCTGCGCGTTCGCAAATGCAGTGTTTCGTCCGGCGGCGAGGCCTTTGTTCTTTTCGTGGCGAATGATTCGCACCGGATACTTCGCGGCGATCTCCAGCGTTCCATCCGTACAGCCGTCGTCGATGATGAGAAATTCGTCCGGCGGACGCGTCTGAGCCAGCATGGCCTCAATCGTCGGGCCGATATAGCGCTCCACGTTGTAGCAGGGGATGTACGCCGAGATTTTCATATTCGCCGGCAAGCGCAGAGTCGCGCGGCTTCGGCGCGATCTAAGGCGAGAATAGCTTTCGCCTCACTCATTTGCAACGCTTCGGCGCCAGCTAGGATTCCGCAAATAGCGCGTAATCGTGTTTCTGGTATTCTTGAGTGACGCCGAAAGAAATCCCGCAGGGAGAGAATTGATTGCGCTTCGCTCGAATCACGTCGAATAGCCAGACACTCGCCTTTAGCAAACGCGCCATCGTAGAGGACTTCCGGATTTGAGCTCCGGCCACATCCACAAAATCGAGAAATTCAAATCGCGCCTGCTGCGCACCGAGCGCGACCTCATCGTGTATCTGCCGCCCGGCTACGACCAGCAGCCTCATCGACGGTTTCCAGTGCTCTATCTTCAGGACGGCCAGAATCTCTTCGATGGCTCCACGTCGTTTATCCCCGGAAAATATTGGCGCGTCGGAGAAACCGCCGATCATCTCATCGGCACGGGCGCGATCCAGCCACTCATCATCGTGGGCATCTACAATTCCGGCAAGCGCCGCGTGCGAGAGTACACTCCGACGCGTTCCGGACGCCTCGGCGGCGGCAAAGCCGACCGATACATGCGGATGATCATCGAGGAATTGCGTCCGTTCATCGAGTCGCACTACCGCGTGCTTCTGGGAGCCTGGCACACGGGCTTCGGCGGCTCATCTCTCGGGGGCCTGCTCACTCTCTACGCCGGGCTCCGCTACCCGCATGTTTTCGGGCAGTTGGCCGCGCTCTCGGCATCCGTCTGGTGGGATCGCGGATGGGTGCTCCGATTCGCCGCGCACGCCGAAGTACATCCGCGGCCGCGCATCTGGCTGGACATCGGCACGCGCGAAGGGCCGCGTATCGTCCCGGGCGTCGAGCAATTCCGCGACGTGCTTTGCAGCAAAGGCTGGTCGCTCGGCCGCGACCTGCATTTCGAAATCATCGAAGGCGGCGAGCACAACGAAGAAGCCTGGGCCCACCGCGTCGGGCCATTCCTGCAATTCCTGTTCCCAGCGTCCGAGACCCCTGTATAATCCGCGCCAATCGCCGCCGGAAGTCATGCGACGCGCGATTCGCGGAATCTCGAATGTCAGACTCCAAGCCGCTCACCATCCTTTGCCTCACCTCCTATGAAAAGGGGCAGGAGTTCATGCGCGCGTGCAAGGAAGAGGGCTGCCGCGTGCTGCTAGTGACGGTAGAGAAATTTCGCGATGGGGATTGGCCGCGCGAGGCCATCGAGGAGATTTTCGTCACTCCCGCTGAAATTCCACTCCAGGATCTGACCTACGCGGTCAGTTACATCGCGCGGAGCCGCCCCATCGATCGCATCGTAGCCCTCGACGAATTCGACATGGAAAATGCCGCGGCTTTGCGCGAACACCTGCGTGTTCCCGGCATGGGCCTCACCACCATGCGCTACTTCCGCGACAAGCTGGCCATGCGCGGCCGCGCCAAGGAAGCCGGCATACCCGTTCCCGACTTCATTCACGTGCTCAATTACGATGCGCTGCGCGAGTTCATGGAGCGCGTGAAGCCGCCCTGGCTGCTGAAGCCGCGCTCGCAGGCCTCCGGCATCGGCATGAAAAAAATTGAAGAAGCGTCGCAGCTTTGGCCTTGGCTCGATCAGCTCGGCGACCAGCAATCGTTCTACTTGCTCGAGCAATTCGTTCCCGGCGACGTGTATCACGTGGACAGCATCGTCGCAGAACGCAAAGTCGTTTTCGCGGAAGCCCACGCCTACGGCAAGCCGCCGTTCGAGGTCGCGCATCACGGCGGAGTTTTCACCACGCGCACGCTTCCGCGCACGGGCGTTGAAGCCAAAAGCCTGCTGAAATTGAATCGCGAGCTGATCGAGGCGCTCGGACTAGTCCGCGGCGTCACCCACGCCGAGTTTCTCCGCGCTCACGATGGCGGTAAATTCTATTTCATCGAAATCGCCGCGCGCGTCGGCGGCGCCTACATCTCGGATGTCGTCGAGACTGCCACCGGCGTCAATCTCTGGCGCGAATGGGCGCGCATCGAAGTCGGCGGCGGCAAGCGGCCCTACGTATTGCCGAAAACCCGCCGCGAGTATTCCGGCGTGATCCTGTCTCTTGCCCGGCAGGAGTGGCCTGACACCTCGGCGTACACCGATCCCGAAATCGCCATGCGCGTGAAGAAATACCATCACGCCGGCTTCGTCCTGAAATCTCCCAAGGCCGATCGCGTCAAGGAACTCCTCGATTCCTACATGCTCCGTTTCAAAGACGATTTCATGGCCAGCCAACCAGTGCCCGACAAACCGACTACATAGCCCGCGGCTGCCGCGGCGCATTGACACCGCGTGAACGCGCACGTACAGTGCTTGGTTAGTTCCTCAGGCCGAACGTATTCAAGCCGCGCGGGCGCATACGTGGCAAGCCCAGGAGTGCCCATGTTTCGACAGGGGGTGGTGCGCATTATGTCCCCGCGCGAAGCTTTGCTTTTCTTCTCGCTTTTCACTTTTCCGTTAATTCTCGTTCCGGCTGCAGCCGCTCAAGCGCCGCCGAGCGGAACTAACCAGCAAACCGCGCCCGCTCCAGCAAAACCGCCCGATCAGACACCGCCAGCTGCTGGGCCGCAATCGGCGCCGGAGATGAGCACCCACGAGTCCTCGCCGCCGTTGCGCGTGCCGGTAAATTTGGTTCTGGTTCGAGTCGTCGTGCGCGATTCTCACGGCCAGCCAGTCGGAAATCTGAAGAAGGAAGATTTCCAAATCCTCGACGCCAAAAAGCCGGTCCCCATCACACACTTTTCCGCGGATACACCACAGTCGCTGGAAGCGCGCGTGGTGCGGCCCGAGCCGATTCCTGGAGAACCAGCGTCTACCACGACCGCAAACCTGGTGCCGGCTTCGCGCTTTGTTGCATTTCTGTTCGACGACACACGGCTGAAGTTCGATGAACTAGTCCAGGGGCGCAACGCGGCGGACCACTACGTAAATTCGGCCGAGTCGCCGTCGGATCGCTTCGCCATCGTTACCATTTCGGGCCAGAACCAGCTCGATTTCACCGACGATCGTGACAAGATCCATGACGCGCTGATGCGGCTTCAGCCTCGCGCTGTCGGCGCCGTTGACACCACAGGCATGAATGCGTGCCCGCCCGTCGATTTCTATCAGGCCTACCTCGCACAGGTGCAAAACGACGCGGATGCGATAAACGTCGCGGTCTCCGATGCTCTCGCGTGTGCCTACAGCAACAACACTCAATTCATCGCCGCCGCCCAGGCTCTGGCCCAAAGCAGTCTCGTCACCGTGTTCAATGCCGGAGACTCCGAAACCATGTACGCGCTCCGGCGCCTCGATGAGATGGTGCGCCGGCTCACGGCTACGCCCGGCCAGCGCAGCATCATTTTCGTCTCGGGAGGATTTTTATATCCCACGCGGGAGGAAGAATTTGGCGAGCTTCTCGACCGCGCGGCGCGCGCTAACGTAGTGATCAGCACTCTCGATGCTCGCGGACTTTACGTCGTCATGCCCGGCGGAGATATCAGCAACACGACGGTGGGAACGAGTGCTACGATGAGTTTTCACACCAACTTCGAGCTCTCCAAACAATCCGAGCAATCGGATGTGCTCGCCGAGTTGGCCGACGGCACCGGCGGCGTCTACTTTCACAACAACAATGACCTCGAGGGGGGCTTCCGGCGTCTCGCAAGCGCTCCGGCCTATTCCTATCTCCTTGGGTTTTCGCCGCTCAAGTCCACCTATGACGGGAAATATCACAACTTGAAGGTGACGCTGAGCAACGGGCAAAAATATGAGATTCAGGCTCGCCGCGGGTACTTCATGCCCAAGCACGGCACGGATCCCGCTGAAGCCGCCAAGCAAGAAGTTGAAGAAGAGCTTTTCTCGCAGGAAGAGATTCACGACTTGCCCATCGAGCTGCACACTCAGTTTTACAAGCTCAATGCCACCGACGCGAAGCTCGCGGTGATGACGCACGTGGACGTTGGGCGGCTGCGATTCCGAAAAGCCGACGGCCGGAATCTGAACGACCTCACGGTGGTGGCTGCGCTCTTCGACCGCAATGGGAATTACATCACCGGCACGACCAAGACCGTGGAAATGAAACTCCGCGATGAGACCCTCGCCAAACTCGAGCGCACCGGCGTGAACATCCGTACGAATTTCGACGTCAAGGCGGGGACGTACGTCGTAAGGCTGGTCGCGCGCGATTCCGAGGCCGCGTTGCTGACTGCGGCGAATGGCATGGTCGAAATTCCGTAGTGAAGAGGTGCCCGTAGGGAAGAGGCGCCCGTAGTTGAGAGGTTAACGATGAGAGCCCGGCGAAGATATTCCTCGCGCGTCATTTGGATCCTGCTCCTGCTGGTTTGTACTCTAGGTTGGCGGGGTGCGCACTCATCGGGTGTGGCCCGCGCGCAACAGCCTTCTCCGCCACCCAGCGTGCCTCAACAGCCTGAGGCCCAGCAGCCCGCGCAGCAGACGCCCGCGGCTGGGGTCGCCGTTCTCAAGTCCGAAGCTCGACTGGTCCGCGTAGACGTCGTGGTTACCGATAAAAAAGGAAATTACGTCTCGGACTTGAGCGCCAAAGATTTTCAGGTGTTTGAGGACAATAAGGCTCAGCCCGTCTCCATGTTTTCCTTCGGCACGGATCCCTCCGCGCCTCCGGGGACACAGAAACACTACATGATTCTCTTCTTCGATGATTCCACTATGGACGGAGGGCAGCAGATTCAGGCGCGGGACGCAGCGACGAAATTTATCGACGCGAACGCCGGGCCGGATCGTGTGATAGCCGTCGTGGACTTCGGAGGGACACTCCGCATCGTACAAAATTTCACTTCGGATGCTGCGCGGCTGAAGAAGGCCGTCGCCGGGGTGAAGAGCTCCGCCGTAGCGCCAAACGGCGAGCCTTCTGCGCCGCAGACCGACTCAATTTCTTCGCCCGGACTGACGGCACTGACCAATTCGGAGGCGGATTTCGGCGCCCGCAGTGCGATGCTGGCCATCCGCAGCCTGGCGAGGAATCTCGCGCCGATTCCGGGAAGGAAGAGCTTGATTCTTCTTACCACCGGATTTCCCCTCACCGACGAAGTCGAAGCGGAGCTTCCGGCGACGATCGATGCATGCAATAAGGCCAACGTGGCAATTTATCCACTCGATGTTCGCGGCTTGGTCGCGCCAAACATGGGTTTCAATCGCATCCAGCCACATGATAACCGGTCCGCGCAAGCGTCGCGGTTCGCGTTCAGCGGCGATACTCGAGCTCACGCAAGTGAGCGTCCCGGAATTCGGCTGGCCTCATTTATTCCGGGGGTTCCTTCTGCCTATGCCCAACACGGCGGCGGTGGTGGTGGCGGTGGCGGTGGCCACGGCGGTGGTGGAGGTACAGGTGGAGGCGGCGGTCATGGTGGTGGAGGGGGCACCGGCACCGGTGGAGGTAAGGGTGGCGGCGGCACCGGTAGCGGAGGCCACGGCGGGTCCGGCTCTACGCCTCCGGGTGTGCCTTTTGGCGGTAACATCACTCAGCCACGCTCGATCGTTCCGACGTTTCCTGAGTCCGCGACGACGAACCAGCAGGTCATGTACGCACTGGCATCTGGAACCGGTGGATTTCCAATTTTCAACTCGAACGATCTACTGGGCGGGCTGCAGAAGATCGGGAAAGAGCAGGACGAGTACTATCTTCTAGGCTACGCGCCGTCGGAGTCTCCCGAAGGAAGCTGCCACACGCTAAAAGTAAAGGTCGAGCGCGGCGGCACAAGCGTTCGGGCGCGCAGCGGCTATTGCAATGTCAAGCCGACCGATGTCCTCGCCGGCAAACCGGTCGAGAAGGATCTCGAGGCTCGCGCTGCGGGAACGGCTCCCGGCACGATTGCCGGAACGCTCGAAGCGCCGTTTTTCTATTCCTCACCAAATTCCGCAGAGATAAACCTATCGATGGAAATCCCTTCGTCTTCGATCGAGTTCGCTAAGGTCAAAGGGAAATCCCACGCGGATGTAAACTTCCTTGGAATCGCCTATCGGTCTGACGGCACAGTGGCGGCGCGCTTCAGCGATACCGTCACTCTCGATTTGGAGAAAGACGAATTGAAGCAATTCCTGGGTTCGCCAATGCGCTACCAAAATCAATTCGAGATTGGCCCCGGAAAGTATCGCTTGGCCGTGGTTGTCTCGGGAGGTGGGCAGAATTTCGGAAAGTACGAAACCCCGCTCTCTGTTGACACTTATGATGGAAAGACATTCACCATGAGCGGCGTAGTGTTGAGCAACACACTTCTTCGCGCCGGAGATCCATCCTCGACGCTGGACTCAGTCCTGCTCGGCGATCGCACTCCGCTGATTGTCAAAGGGCTTGAAGTCGTCCCGTCTTCGAGCAATCACTTCAAGCGCATCGACGCGGTCATCATGTACGCGCAGATTTACGATACGCACGCGGACGACGCGAGCCCTCCGGACATTGCACTCGGTTATCGCGTCGTGGATACCAAGACGGGCAAGGATGCATTCGGCGCCGGCCCTATGAGCGCGAGCACGTATCGCCAGAAAGGGAATCCGATTGTCGCGGTGGGCTTCAAGGTCCCGCTGAAGGACCTTCCGCCGGGTTCCTACCGGCTCGATGCGCAGGCGGCGGAGACGGGCGGCAATCTCTCGCCCGTTCGTTCCGTTCTATTCGACGTGGAATGATCGATGCGGCTGCTTCCGGCCGATCATTCAGCGGCGAGATACGCGTAGCGCAATAAGAATAGTGCGGTCAGCACCCAGATCAGCGGGCTGATCTCGCGGTGCTTTCCTGCTCCCACTTTTACCAGCGTGTAGGAAATCAAGCCGAGACTCAGGCCGGTCGCTACGCTGAACGTCAGCGGCGTCGCGATGATGGTCAAGAACGCCGGAAATGCCTCGCTGAAATCATTCCATTGCACGTTGGCGACAGATTCGCACATCAGCGCGCCAACGAGAATCAGCGCCGGCGCCGTTGCGTAGCCCGGAATGGCGGCCACTAGCGGCGCGCAGAACATCGCTGCCAGAAACAGCGCCGCGATCACTAGATTTCCCAGTCCCGTGCGGGCGCCCGCCGCAACTCCTGCTGCGCTTTCGATGTAACTCGTGACCGTCGATGTGCCAGTCAGCGCGCCGAACATCGTGCCGGTTGCATCGGCGAGCAGGGCGCGGCTGGCGCGTGGAAGTTTCCCGTCGCGCATGAAGCCGCCTTGTTCGCACACGCCTACCAGAGTTCCGACGTTGTCGAAAAGATCCACGAAGAAGAAGACAAAGATCAGCTCCAGCAGGTGCAGCCGCGCCGCTCCCGCAAAATCGAGTTTAAAGAGCGTTCCGCCGGGATGCGGCAACGAGAAAATATGCGACGGCCATTGGCTCAGGCCGCGAAAAATTCCCGCAATTGTCGCGACGACGATTCCGATCAGGATTGCGCCCCCGATTTTCCGCGCCATGAGAATCGCGGTGAGAATCAATCCAAATGTGGCTATCTGCACTTGCGCATCGGAAAAATTGCCGAGACCGACGAACGTGGCCGGATTGGCGACGATGATCTTTGCGTTTCGCAGGCCGACGAAAGCGATAAATAGTCCGATCCCCGCCGCCGTCCCAAACTTCAGGCAGTCGGGAATTCCATTCACGATCTGCTCGCGCATCTGCGTCAGAGTCAGCAGCAGAAAAAGCAGGCCCGAGAAAAAAACGACGGCAAGCGCCGTCTGCCACGGCACGCCGCGCCCCTGCACGATTGAATATGTGAAGTAAGCATTGAGCGACATTCCGGGAGCAAGCGCGATCGGATAATTCGCCCACAAGCCCATCACCAATGTCGCGGCGGCCGCCGAAACGCAGGTGGCAAAGAGCACGCCCTCGATCGGCATGCCCGCTTCCGAAAGCATCCGCGGATTCACGGCGATGATGTACGCCATGGTCATGAACGTGGTCAGCCCGCCCAGCAATTCGCGCCGGACGGTGGTCTGATTTTCAGCGAGCTTGAAGAATCGCTCGATCACTGCGCCCCCTGAAACATGGCTCGAAAGCGAGCCAATGTATCACAGCGGCGCGGAATTCGAATCCGCCGCCGTAACCGGAGGCGCTCGTCGTCCGTCGTTTTGATTGAACCAACACGAGTGTGAGAATCTAATCGCCTATGAATCGCCACCACTTTGCCGCCCGAAGTTTCGGCTGCATTGCGACGTCGTCTGCGCAACAGCCCGAGGCCCGATCTCCTCGCGAATGACGGCCACTCTCAACAACGCCGCGGCCGCGCCTACCGGCTTCGCCATAGAGACCGAAGCGCTCACGAGAGTATTCAGCGATCTGATGGCCGTTGATCATCTCGATTGCCGCGTGCCATACGGGCAAATCTTCGGCCTCCTCGGCCCCAACGGCGCCGGCAAAAGCACCACGATCAAGATGCTCACCACTCTGCTCGATCCAACATCCGGCAGCGCAAAAGTAGCAGGCTTCGACATCGTCGCCGCGCCCGCGCAAGTGAGGCGTAGCATCGGCTACGTCCCGCAAATGCTCTCGGCCGACGGCGGCCTTACCGGCGAAGAAAATCTGCTGCTCTCGGCGAAGCTCTACGCCATCCCGCGAAGCGAACGAAAGCCGCGCATCGCTGACGCGCTCGAATTCATGGGGCTGACGGAATCCGGCCGCCGCTTGGTGAAAACCTACTCCGGCGGCATGATTCGTCGCCTCGAGCTGGCGCAAGCGATGTTGCATCGTCCCACGGTCCTTTTTCTCGACGAGCCGACCATCGGGCTCGATCCCGTCGCGCGGCACACAGTCTGGGACCGCCTACGCGATCTTCGCCAAAATTACGGCATGACGATTCTGATCACCACGCACGACATGGACGAAGCCGACGAACTTTGCGACGAACTCGCTCTGCTGCATCGCGGCCAAGTCGCCGCGGTGGGCAAGCCGGCGGAACTGAAAGCCAGGCTCGGCCCCGATGCGACGCTCGACGACGTCTTCGCGCATTTCAGCGGCGGCTCGATTCAGGAAGGAGGCAGCTACCGTGACATCCGCCAGACTCGCAGCACAGCCAGCCGCCTGGGCTGATTCGTCCGTTGTGGTTGAAGTCTGGCGCGAGACGATGGCCATTGCCGACGTTGAGCTGCGAAAACTTTTCCGCGATCCCACCGAGCTTTTCACCCGCGCTGTGCAGCCCGTTCTCTGGCTCGTCGTCTTCGGCCAGGTTTTCAGCCGCGTGCGCGGAATTCCTACCGGCAATGTTTCCTATCTCGCGTTCATGACGCCGGGAATCCTGGCGCAGAGCGTGCTGTTTGCCGCGATTTTCTACGGAATCGCCGTGATCTGGGAGCGCGATCTCGGGATCGTGCACAAGCTGCTGGTGAGCCCGGCAAAGCGCATCTCGCTCGTTCTCGGCAAGGCGGTATCGGCAGGATTCCGCGGCGTGATGCAAGCGATCATCATCTATCTGATCGCGATTGCTCTCCGCATCGCGATCCGCTGGCAGCCACTCGATATTTTCGCCGTGCTTGCAGGAGTCGCGCTCGGCTCGGCCATCTTCGCGACGTTCTCGCTCATCATTGCCTGCATCGTAAAATCGCGCGAGCGATTCATGGGCATCGGCCAGGTGCTCACTATGCCGCTGTTCTTTGCCAGCAATGCCATCTATCCCATTGCCATCATGCCCGGGTGGCTGAAAGTCGTGGCGCTGGTGAATCCGCTCACGTATCTCGTGGATGCGCTGCGCGGCCAGATGATTGTCGGTGGTGAAAGCGTCCACGGATATGCTAGCGATTTCGGAATCATGATCGTGATCTTCATTGTGCTATCGGCGATTGCCGCGCGGCTGTACCCGACCTTGCTTCGCTAGCCGCGCCCAGCTGACGGGATTGTACAGAGACCTTTCAACTGCCCTTGTGAAGGCTCCTTAGCTCGGAATAGTGGCTCGAAAGGCTTCTTAGGGGGTGCGATTTTGTCTCGGCCTGAAAAGACCTCCGTGCTTTATTTTCAGTGAGTTACAGCGATTTGTGCGTGTGTCCGTGTCTCGACCATAATTCTGCGCATCGGGCTGCCGGCTGGGATCTTTTCTTGTTAGTGCGATGGCCGCGCTCATTTGCATTTTCCCACGGTAGGCTAGCAGAGATCAGCGGCTGATCATATGTTACGAGTTGCGGAACTGCGTAGAAGACGAGGTGCGAGGAATGTTCTCGCAAACACTCCCAAGAGCTGCGGTCCATCCCAGCGTTACGCCTCGGAAACATACAGGATTCTCCTGAGGGTTTTCAGGTTTTGACGTACCCATTTTATGCAATACTAATTATGGCCCCAGCCGCAGGAGGATTGGATGTCCAACGCGATACGCTCGTGTCTTGCGGCCCTTGCTGTCACTTTCTTTCTTGCGCTGCTCGCGGTACCGTCGCGCGCCCAGCAAAATAATGTCCTCGGCGAAGTACGCTTCCAGGGCTCGACGAAGATCGACAGGACTTCCGGCGTTTGGATCGACGGTCAGTACCTCGGATTCGTGTCCGAGCTGAAAGACGACAAGAAAGTCTTGCTCATGCCCGGCGAACACCAGATTTCCGTGCGGCAATCCGGCTATGAGAATTCCGACCAGAAAATTACCATCGAGCCCGGACAGATTTATACCGTGCACGTGAAGATGCTGCGGGATCCGCGCGTGCAATACTCGCCGACCACGTCTGAAATCAAGCTCGCCGTTACGCCCGAGCGCGCCGCCGTTTTCGTGGACGATGTGTTTGTCGGCCACGTAAGCGAATTCGGGGGCACGGGGCGCGCGATGCTCGTCAGCCCGGGAAAGCACAAAATTAAAATTACATTGCCCGGTTACCAGACTTTCGAAACCGACGTAAAGCTCTTGGCCAAGCAGAAGTTCGAGGTCAAGACTGACCTGGTGAAGGGCAGCATCGCCGACGCTGGACCGGACATTAAAGAGCGTTAAGAATTTGTAGGGACGGTTCTTTAGCCCTCCCACGTTTCGGATTTACGATTGTGTTGAGCGGCGGCGATCTGCGCTATAGTTTCGCGCGGAGATTGCGCTCGCTACTGCCTTCACAGGCGTCTCGCGCGCGATCAGCGAAAAATGCCGTTGTCCACGGATCACGCCGAGCTTGCCGCACCGGACGCCAATCCATTTGAGAGCGAACTTGCGCGGATCCGAGCCGCGTACGCGCGACGCAAACGGGAGATTTCGCCGGAGCGCTATTCCGAAACGAATCCGCGCGCGCTGATTTTCCAGCGCGAGCTCGAGGATCGCATTCTCGAGTTGTTGACTAGAAAATGTTCAAGGCGGCTCGCTGAAAGTCGCATCCTCGATGTGGGCTGCGGCGAAGGCCGCTGGCTCCGGCGATTCGCGCAATGGGGTTTGGCTCCGGAAAACCTCGCTGGCGTTGACCTGCTGCCTGAGAGAATCGACGCAGCACGCGAAGCGTGTCCTTCCGGCGTACGCTTGCTTTGCCGCAATGGCGGCGAACTGCCGTTCGCTGGCGAAAGCTTCGACGTAGTCTCCTGCATGACGGTCTTCAGCTCGATTCTTGCCTTCGGCCTAAGAGACGCGGTTGCCGCCGAGATGCTGCGCGTTTTGCGCCCGGGCGGAGTCGTACTGTGGTACGACTTCTTCGTGAACAATCCGGCGAACCCGGACGTCCGCGGGGTAGGGAAGGCCGAAATCGCGCGCTTGTTTTCCGGCAGTGCGATCGAACTCGCGCGCATCACTGTCGCGGCGCCGCTTGGCCGCGCGGTCGCGCCGGCGCCATTCGTCTACTCTGCGCTGGCAAGATGCCGGATTTTTTGCACTCATTACCTCGGATGGATTCGCAAACGATGAAGAACGAAGAGAACGGCGGAGCGATCCCGTTTCATCGCGCTTCGCTTGGCGAAGAGGAAATCCGCGCGGTCGCGGAAGTGATTCGGAGCGGTTGGCTGACGACGGGACCGCGAACCACCGCGTTTGAGCATGCCTTCGCTGAATACGTGGGCGCACGGCACGCGATTTCCGTTTGTTCCGGCACAGCGGCGCTGCATCTTGCGCTCATCGCCGCCGGGATTCACGCGGGGGACGAGGTAGTCGTACCGGCAAGCACATTTACCGCGACCGCCGAGGCCGTGGGCTACACCGGTGCTCGCCCGGTTCTTGCCGATATAGATCCGGCGACGATGAATCTCGACGCCGAAGATCTCGCGCGCCGGATCACGCCGAAGACGCGCGCGGTGATTCCCGTGCATCTCGGCGGCCTGCCTTGCGACATGGACGCAATCCGGGCGATCGCGTGCCGCCACAGCTTGCACGTAATCGAAGACGCCGCTCACGCGCTGCCGTCGACCTATAAGTCGCGGCGCATCGGCGCGGTGAGCGAATTCACCTGCTTCAGCTTTTACGCGACGAAGCCGCTCGCCACCGGCGAAGGCGGAATGATCACCACGAACAACGGCATTGCTGCGAAACGCATGCGCACCACGCGCCTGCATGGAATCAGCCGCGAAGCATGGAGTCGCGAGCAAACCGGCGAGTCTTGGGCTTATGACATCGTGGACGCGGGCTTCAAATACAATTTGACGGATTTGCAAGCGGCGATAGGAATCGTGCAGCTCGGGAAATCCGATGCAATGAGCGACGCGCGTCGGAGAATTGCTGGGCGCTATTCGGATGCTTTCCGATCTGAAAGTGCGATTGAAATTCCCGTCGAGCCGGCGGAGTGCCGCAGTTCGTGGCATCTTTACATTCTGCGATTGCGGCTCGATCGGCTCGACGTGGACAGAGACAACTTCATGGAGAGGTTGCGCGAGAAGGGAATCGGCTGTAGCGTGCATTTCATCCCGCTGCATTTTCATTCGCACTATCAGCGCCGCTATGGTTACCAGCGCGGAGATTTTCCGTGCGCCGAAGGCGAATACACCCGCTGCATCTCGCTGCCGATCTATCCTGATCTGACGAACGAGCAAGTCGATCGCGTTATCTCGGCAGTTCTCGAAACCGCGCGCGAATGCCGGCGAGCGAAAGCCAGGGCGGCCCATGCATCGGCATGAGCCTGCGCTTTCTGAGGCCGAACGCGGCGTTGGCACACCTGATCCCGCCCAGTTGGAAATTAAGAAGGGATTTTACGCGCGCTGGGGCAAGCGAGTTCTCGACATCGTTCTGGCGATCTTTGGCCTGGTGTTCCTCGCACCAATTCTGATTCTGATCGCGTGCGTTGTGAAGCTCACGTCGGGAGGGCCCATACTTTTTCGCCAAGTCCGAGTCGGAAGGCGCGGCGTTCCATTCAAGATTGCGAAGTTCAGGACAATGTCAGTTGGCGCGGAGGCGCGCGGTTTCGGAATTACTGTTGGCGGCGATGCGCGCATCACAACGCTGGGCCGTTTCCTGCGGCGATACAAACTCGACGAGCTGCCGCAACTGTGGAATGTTCTCGTCGGCGAAATGAGTCTAGTCGGCCCGCGCCCTGAAGTGCCGGTCTATGTCGCGCGCTACTCGCAGCGGCAACGCGGCGTCCTCGCTCACCGCCCCGGCATTACGGGCACTGATGCCGTCGCATACCGTGACGAAGAAGAACTTCTTGCCGCGGCGCCCGACGCTGCCAGGCGCTATGAAGACGTTATTCTGCCTGACAAGCTCGGGCTCAGCTTGGAGTACCTCGAAAAGCTTTCTGTGCGGAAAGATTTAGAAACAATTATCGAGACCTTGAAATCGGTAATTCGCGCTGCGAAGCGCCCGCCTCGCTCATCGAATGCGCTTCCCGCCGGCGATTTTGTGGAATTGCTTGGACGGGAGCTCGTAGAAATCGACCTCAAAGGTGCACGGCGGCTCACCGAAGACCGATCGATTCTGGTAACCGGCGCTGCAGGCTCGATTGGTTCGGAGCTGTGCAGGCAGATTGTGCGGCTGAATCCCAAGAGGCTCGTGTGTCTTGATCACCACGCCGGCGGTATCGAGCGCCTGCAGCGAATGATGGCGGGGCTGCCGCGATCCGATTGCGCGCGCTTTCTCGTCGCTGACGTCGGGGACCGGCGCGCGATGCGGGGCTGCTTCAACAAGAACAATATCGATTTCATATTTCACGCGGCGGCGCACAAGCATTTGCCGGCTTTGGAATCGCGGGTGGCAGAGGCTGTGCGAAATAATGTCTTCGCGCTCGATGCGCTGCTGCAAACCGCGGAAGAGGGAGGATGCCGCGCGTTCGTTTTGATTTCATCGGACAAGGCCGTCAATCCCAGCAGCGTGATGGGCGCGACCAAACGCATTGGCGAACTGATGCTTGCGGCGCGTCCGCAGCGCGGGATGCGATGCGTGGCCGTGCGTTTCGGAAACGTGCTGGGATCGAGCGGAAGCGTCGTGCCTATTTTGCAGGAACAGCTTCGACGCGGATTGCCTTTGACGATCACGCATCCCGAGAGCAAGCGGTTCTTTATGACTAGCGGCGAGGCGGTTTCGCTGGCGCTCGAGGCATTTGCGATCGGCGCGCACGGCGAGATTTTGGTGCTGGAGATGGGCGCGCCCGTGAAGATTGTCGATCTGGCTCGAAAGATGATCCGACTCGGGAATCACGACCTTCGCGCCACATCCATTTGCTTCACCGGGCTCCGTGCGGGAGAAAAGCTCGAAGAGGAACTGTTCTATCCGCAAGAAGTCGTGGAGCGGACCGCCTGCGAGAAGATCTTTTGCGCGAAAGGTGAAAGACCGAGCTGGACAGAACTCCGCCGGGGTCTCGAGCGACTGCGCGGTTGCGTCGATGCTGGCGATTCTGCGCACCTCCGCGCCGCGCTCAGAGAAATTGTTCCGGAATATGTCGTGCCGCTACTTCCGAGCGTCGAGCCTTCAGGCCATGACGAACCAGTCCCAGTGCTTCATGCAGCTCACGATGAAGCGAGCTGAGCACCTGCCGAGACTTGCCATCGCATTCATCATCTGTCTTTGTGCGGCCATTGGCACTCCGTCGTTTCAATCATCGACCGAGTCCCATGAGGTACAGAAGCGCGGAGCCGCAGCGCCACAGGAAGCGCTGACAGGCAAAGACGTTACTTTTCACAGCGCGTCCCTCAACCGCGACATGCCTTATCGAATCTATTTGCCTCAAAAATATGACCGGTCGACGGACCGCTTCGCTGTGCTTTATTTGTTGCACGGCATATATGGCAATTTCAAAGACTGGGACGCGCAATCGCATTTGCGGCAGTACGCGCAGAATCTCGATCTGATTATCGTAATGCCGGACGGGGGGAATAATTGGTACGTGAATTCGGCAACCGTGCCGCAGCAGCGATACGAGGACTACATTGTCAAAGATTTGATCGCTGAAGTTGAAGGCCGCTATCGAACCATGGCCGCGCGGAAAAGCCGCGCCATCGCAGGGCTTTCGATGGGTGGGTATGGCTCGCTAAATTTGGCTCTAAAACATCCGGAGCTATACATTTTCGCCGGCAGTTTGAGCGGCGCGCTCAACGCCCCAAGCGACCTTGGCCCGCGCCAGCCCGAGTTCCAGGCGAGTCTTCTCGACGCCTTCGGTCCCCCGGGAAGCACGGCTCGAAATGAAAACGATGTGTTTGTTCGATTGAAGCAGGCGGACGTGTCGCGCTTGCCGTACATTTATCTCGCTTGCGGCAAGGGAGACGCTTTCATCGACCTGAATCGCCAGTTCGCGGCGCAACTCTTCCAAGAGCACGCGCATTATGAAGCGCACGACGCGCCAGGCGGTCACGACTGGAAGTTCTGGGATAAATCCATCAAGGGAATGCTGCCGGTGCTGATCCGATGGCTCAATCGGGCGCAGCAGTAGAGCGATTAAAAACAGAAAAGCGGCAGGCGCCGGTCGCTAGACCGGCGTCTGCCACTTCCTCGGGGAGTCACCCTTCACTTACGATTTGCGCTCGGGCGAAGCCTTCTGCAGCGTGGAGATCAATCCGGTGGCAGCGTCGGGCGCGTGCACGCTCGACTCGGACACAATCTTCTCCGCGTTCACGCGCTCGCCGTAGAGATTGCGATTGCCATCATTGTCGGGACGAAGCGTCGAGCCTTCCAGCGAGACTCCGGCAAACACGCCGCGTGCGCGAGAGTACGTCAAGATCTCCGCGCGCATGTAAGCGTCCGTATCTGCTTCGCTTGTTCGTCCGACGGGTCCCGCAGCGACGGATGCATCGCCGCCCAGCTTGACCTTGCTGTGAAGCAGGCTGTCGGCTCCGCGGTTATCCATTACCAGAAATACGAAGTCGGTTGCTTCGCCGCCGATCTGTAGGCCGAAGCTGCCTCCCTCGAGTGCCATCATCGAAGGCGCGCCCCACGATCCGCGATAGTCCTTGCCGGTGCGGCAAACCATCGCGCCGCGGCCGTAGCTCCCGCCGACCACGAAAGCAGCCTTCAGCACCGACGGCATTACGATCACGCACCGCGCCTTGTCCAGCAAATCCTGCGGGATATCATCCGGAACATTCAGAATTTCGTGCATCACTTTGCCCGAATTTTGCAGCCGGTTTTCTTCATCCTTCGGGTTATCGCCGTTCTTGGCAAGCGTCGGCGTCGCTAGAGCTACCAATGCGGCCAAGGTAATGATCCAGTTCTTCATTCTTCACCTCCGTAAATTTGCTCCACTTCTCGCACCATGGTTCTCAATGTGTTCGGCCCTAACTTGCACGCCGATCTGCCGCGAGAACCACAACTCCTCCCGCGAGCGCCAGGATCCCTACGATCGGAGGCAGCGGGATGGTCTTGTCTTCTTTCTTCGTGGCTTCGATCGGCCCGATGTCCACGACTTTCTTGTGAGTCGTGTAGGTGATTCCCTGATAGCCGAGCGCGAAAATTCCGATGACGATCAGGACTATGCCGATGACTGTTTTTGAGTTCATGGACGCTCCTTAAGATTTGGCTGCGGTCAGGCCCGGCGCACGAGGCCGCCGACCAGCGCGACCAGGAACAGGATCACAAACAGGAAGAACAGGATTTTGGCAATTCCGGCTGCGGCTATGGCGATGCCGCCGAAGCCAAAGATTGCCGCCACAATCGCGATCAGGAAGAACCCCAAAGCCCATCGGAGCATGTCGTCTCCTCCATAAAAGACATCGTTCGGTAAAGCTCGTTTTTGCTCGAATCTGAAGCGCGTGTCGAGCCGCGTTCCGCGCTTCATCTTTCACGTTTTACGCGCATCGCTGGAATCAGGCCATACAGGGGACTCCCTATGCAGGCACGCAGCATCCTGTAAAACGCTGTGGCATGCATGTGCTCTTTGCTTGCTGCTGCGAGCTGTTGCTTGCCGATAAGTCTCGTCAGTCGAGCCGGTTCCAGAGCGATTTCAGCGGGTCGCAAAACCGGCCCGAACGCTTGGGTCTTGTTGGGAATGTTCGCGATATCCAGGAATGCCAAGTCTTGCGGTCTTTGGCGTTCAGCCCGCCGGCAACAGCGCGCGTTGGGGACCTCGCTTGCCGGGGGATCTCAAAGTGGCTCGCCCCGGACAATCTTCCGGCCGATCGGAGAAGAGTCGCGGGGCAGGGTGTTCGCAACGAATAGCCCCTCATGGAGTGTTCAATTTTGAACAGACCACTTCCGAGGCGGATGGTAACTTGCAGTACAGAACTTGCGCTTCAAATAGAAGTCTTGATTCGGAATTGCCGTAAAAAATCACATCACGTCAAAATCCAAGCGCTCACCGAGGGCCGCGTGCCCGCAGTGAGACGCTGGAACTGAGGCCAAAATTGAGTGAAGTGGCAGCGTGCTGGTCGAATTTGAAAAGTACGAAACCGCGACGTGCCTCGACAATGAGCGAACTCTCGCGGCACGAGCATCGAGAACATTCGCTGGCGTCGTCCGTGAGCCATTCGGCAGACAGCCATTTTGACAACCTGGTGGAGCACTGCAATCAGCGGGTCTACCGGCTCGCATTGCGGATCACAAGGAATCACCATGATGCCGAAGACGCGCGACAGGAGACCTTTCTTAAAGCCTACCGCTACCTGGGCCAGTTCGAAGGGCGCTCGCGTTTCACGACGTGGATCTCGCGCATCGCCATCAACGAGGGCCTGATGAATCTTCGCAAGCGCGACGACAGCCGCCGAGTGCGTTTGGACGATATCGCGGAAACCGCTATTGAGAGTGACGCTCTTCTCCAAGTGCGTCGACCGATGGAAGACCCTGAAGTGAGTTTCACGCGGCGGCAGTTGCGCGGCGCGCTGAACGCCGCGATTGCGGGCCTTCGCCCGCTCTATCGCGATGTCTTCGTTCTGCGCACCGTCGAAGAGCTTTCGACTTCAGAGACGGCGAGAACGCTCGGCGTGACGGTGAGCACGGTAAAAACGCGTCTGCGGCGAGCGCGCATAGAACTTCGTTCCTACCTCAAATCCTGCGGAGAGATGGTTCAAAACGTAGGGGCGCTCGCAGGCGAAAGTAGCCCGGAAGTATCTTCAGCGAACTAAGTGCGATAGCTGGCGTTGATGCGGACGTAATCGCCTGTGAAATCGCAGGTCCAGATTCGCGCTGCGGTGCGGCCGGCGCGAAGATCGACGCGAATCGGGACGAATTTTGCCAGCATGCGGCGGTGTGCCGCGCATTCATCGAACGGCACTTCGATTCCGCGGCGGCAGAGTGGCATGCCTGCGATGTGAATATCCACTTTCGCCGGATCGAATCGCACGCCTGCGCGTCCCGCTGCGGCCAGGATTCGGCCCCAGTTGGGATCGCCGCCGGCCAGAGCGGTTTTCACCAGCGGGGAATTCGCGATTGTACGGGCGATGATCTCCGCGCTCGATTCCGAATTTGCGCCGCGAACCTCGATTTCGATCACCCGTTTCGCACCTTCTCCATCGGCGACAATGTCGAGCGCCAGTTTCGCGCAAATCGTTTCCAGTGCGCCGCCGAATCGGCGAAAGTCCGCGCCGGCTCGCTGCAATTTTGGCGCGCCTGACGCGCCATTGGCCAACACCGCCAACGTATCGTTGGTCGAAGTGTCGCCGTCCACGGTGATGGCATTGAACGTGTGACCGGCGACGCGCTGCAATGCCTGCGCTAGCAGCGATGGCTCGATGGCGGCATCCGTCACAACGAACGCAAGCATCGTGGCCATGTTCGGCTGAATCATTCCCGCGCCTTTGGCGCAGCCCAGCAGCCGGACCTCTTTGCCGCGAATACGAATTCTTTCGGCGGCCCACTTCGGGCGCGTATCGGTGGTCATGATGGCGCGCGTGAGAGAATCGAATGAACTCGCCGCGTGTTTTCGCGCAGATACCAAGCGCGGCAGAGCGCGCACAATCTTTTCGACGCGCAGCGGCACTCCGATGACGCCCGTCGAGCACACAAGGATCTCTTCCGGCGTGCAGCCGAGGGCGCGCGCAGCCGCGGTGGCCGTCGCTCGAGCCGCTGCCAAACCTGCATCCCCGGTCGCGCAGTTCGCGTTGCCCGAATTCACGACGAGCCCGCGCATGTGCCCGCGCGTCCTTCGAATATTGCTTCGCGAAAGCACAACGGGCGCCGCTTGAACGAGATTTTGGGTGAAGACTGCCGCAGTCGCGGCCGGCGAATCGCTTACGATGATGGCGAGATCGAGGCCAGAGCGTTTGAGGCCGCAAGCCGCGGTGGAAAACGAGAATCCGCTGGGAATGTCGCGTAGCGAAGGATGGGATTTCATTCGACAGGAACAGTTTCAGAGGTTTCGTCGAGAATATCGAATACCGCGCTCGACGACCCAAGATCTGCGACGACTGCCGAGAGCCGGCACGTCCGAGCCTTCTCGCAATGGATGCAGTCACGGTCGATTTTCTCGTGCAATGAGTGGCGCGTCGAGCGCTCAAATCCCTGACGCAGGAAAAATTCAGGCGAACTCGTAAGCGCAAACACGCGCGAAATGCGGCGGCGGTCTGCGAGTTCCAGAGCGGATTTCACTAAACGCGCTCCAAGCCCACGACCCACTTTTGCAGGTTGCACTGCCAGCGAGCGTATCTCGGCGAGCGCCGGATGATAAATTTCGAGCGAAACGCAACCCACAACTCGATCCCCATCGGCCAGGACCAGGAAGCCAGATAGATGTCTCTGAATGTCGCTGACGTCGCGCGGAAGCAAAATGCCTTCCTGCACATAGTGCGAGATAAGCGCGTGGATTTCCGCTACGTCAGCAGGACGGGCACGACGAATTTTCATCGGGCTGCCACCCGGAGGCCCAGACGCGCCTGCAGTTTCTCGAGCGCCGCGCGAACGGCTTCGAGGGACGTGCCCCCGGGAACGCTCTTTCTCCGAATGGCTGCGTCGAGAGTTACCGCCGAATAAAAATCTGCGTCGAATACCTTTGAATGTTGCTGTAAAACTTCGAGCGGCAATTCCGTGATCGGCTTAGCTCGCTTTTCTGCCTCTCGAATCACGCGGCCGACAATCTCGTGCGCCTCGCGAAAAGGAACTCCGTGCTCAACAAGATAGTCAGCGGCTTCGGTTGCCAGTAGAGCAGGGTTGGCCGCCGCAGCTCGCAGCTTCGCTTCGTTGAATTTCGTGGCGCGAAGAGCGCCGGCTGCGACGCGAACCATCGCCAGAGCCTCATCGTGCGCCGAGAACAGCGGCTCCTTATCCTCTTGTAAGTCGCGCTGGTAACTCGATGGCAATCCCTTGATTGTCACCAGCAGCGAGACTAGCGCGCCCACGATCCTCCCGCTTTTTCCGCGAATCAATTCCCACGCGTCTGGATTCTTTTTTTGCGGCATCAGGCTGCTGCCGGTGGAGAACTCATCGGGAAGAATCGCGTAGCCAAATTCGGCGGAGGCAAAGAGGATTAAGTCTTCGCTGAGGCGCGAGAGGTGGGTAGCGACGACGGAGAGCGCGAAAAGATACTCGAGAGCAAATTCGCGGTCGCTCACGGCATCGAGACTGTTCGCAGTGATGGATGCGAAACCCATCTCGCGCGCTAGCGCATTCCGATCGATCGGAAACGCGCTGCCCGCGAGCGCTCCAGAGCCCAGTGGGCACACATCCGCGCGCGCGGCGGCGAGCTGTAGTCGTTCTGTGTCGCGCAAGAAACCTTCGGCATGAGCCAGCAGCCAGTGCGAGAGCAGGATCGGCTGCGCGTGTTGCAGATGCGTCATTCCGGGCATCGGAAGGCCCAAATGACTCTCCGCTTGAATTGCGACCGACTCGTTCAGCGCAACCAGCGCTTCGCACATCGACCGCGCTGCATCCTTCACGAACATGCGGAATTCGGTGGCCACCATCTCGTTGCGGCTGCGCCCAGTGTGCAGCTTCGCGCCGGTGGGCCCGATAGCCGCGATCAGCGCCACTTCAACAAAATGATGCACGTCCTCTACATTCGACTCGTCGAGCCAGCTCGGATCCGTCCGCCCGCGATTTTCGATGGAGTCGAGAGCGGCCACAATCTGGGCGCACTCATCGGCGGTCAGCAAACGTGCTGCCTGCAAGCCCCGCGCCCACGCGCGATCGAGGGCAAGCTCGTAGGGCAGCAAGCGGCGGTCAAAGCGCCAGGAGCGCTCGAACTCGTAGAAGTTCGCGTCTGGGCCGCGCTCGAAGCGGCCTCCCCACATTTTGTCGTTCTTCGGCTCGCTCAACGCCGCTTCGCTCCTGCTTCCTGTTGCGCTGATTCCTGCGGCACTGTGATCGGCAGCGCAAAAAGATTGATGAAGCCCTCGGCGTCCTTGGGGTTGTAGCCGCTCATGCTAAAGCTGGCGAGATTCGTGCGGTAGAGCGAATTCGGCGACTTGCGGCTCGTTATGCTGACATTTCCCTTGTAAAGCTCCAGACCGATGGAGCCCGTGACGCGCCGCTGCGAGCTCGCGAAAAACGCATCGAGCGCTTCACGCAGGGGAGTGAACCACATCCCGTAGTAAACCATTTCTGCATAGCGCAGGGAGAGAATCTGCTGATAGTGCGCGGTCTCGCGATCGAGGCACAAAGTTTCGAGTTCGCGATGCGCCGCAACGAGCAACGTCCCTCCAGGGGTTTCGTATGCGCCGCGCGATTTGATTCCGACTAGCCGATTCTCCACAATGTCGGCGCGTCCGACTCCATGCGCGGCGGCCAGTTCATTCAATTCTTCGAGAAGCGCCAGCGGCTTCAATTTTCGCCCGTCCACCGAGATCGGCAACCCTTCCTCAAATCCAATTTCCACGCGCGCAGGTCTGTCGGGGGCCGCAGCGGGCGCGATCACCCATTGCCACATCGCTTCATCCGGCGCGTTTGCCGGATCTTCGAGCCGGCCGCCCTCGTGGCTGAGGTGCCAGATGTTGCGATCGCGGCTGTAGATATTCTCTTTCGTATGTTCCACCGGGATGTGATGCGCTTTCGCATAGGCAATGGCATCTTCGCGCGACGCAATCGCCCACTCGCGCCACGGTGCAATGATTCGCAGTTCTGGCGCGAGAGCTTTGCATGCCAGCTCGAAGCGCACTTGATCGTTGCCTTTGCCAGTGCAGCCGTGGGCAACAGCGTCCGCGCCCGTTTTGCGCGCAAGTTCCACCTTGCGCTGTGCCAGCAATGGCCTGGCGAACGACGTGCCCAGCAAATATTTGTGCTCGTAAACTGCTCCGGCCCGCAGCGTGGGCCAAATGAAGCCGGTGATGAATTCCTCGCGCAGATCCTCGACGTATGCCGCGCTCGCGCCCGTCGCCAAAGCCTTGCGGCGAGCTGCTTCGAGATCTTCGCGCTGTCCGAGATCACCGACCATGGCGATTACTTCGCAGCCGTACGTCTCTTTCAGCCAAGTAACGATGATCGAAGTGTCGAGTCCGCCGGAATATGCCAGGACGACTTTCTTCGGATTCGGGGGCGCGCCTGCCGCGATTCCGGGCCGCGCGGCGGGCACTGAGTTCATCTTCTGGGCGAGTTGGCCGCTCGTTGATTGGCTTGGTTGATGGCCATTCTTTGAAGCGGCTCTTCGCTTTGCTTTTTCGATCGTCGATTTCGTGGGCATCAATTTCCTTTGCTAGCTGAGCAGTGTCAGCAGAATGGCCTTCTGCACGTGCAGGCGATTCTCCGCCTGATCGAACACGATGGATCGCGGCGACTCCATGATCGCTTCTGTCACTTCCATTCCGCGATGAGCCGGGAGGCAATGGAGAAACACGGCATCGGGTGCAGCCAGAGAGAACATTTCGTCGTTCACCTGATAGCCGGCGAACGTCTCGGCCCTTTTCGACGCTTCGGCTTCCTGGCCCATGCTGGTCCAAACATCAGTGTAAATGGCTTGCGCGCCTGCGACAGCTTCGCTTGGTGATTCGAAGATCTCGACTTTTCCGCGTGTATCGCGCGCTGCGCGGCGGGCGTCGCTCACCACCGCTGCGTCGGGTTCGTAACCTGCAGGCGAGGCTACGCGGATGTGCGCGCCGAGGCGTGCGCCGGTGCTCAGCAGAGAATGGCAGACATTATTTCCGTCGCCGATGTACGCCACCTTTAATCCGCGCAGGCCGCCGAAATGGTCCTCCAGAGTGAAAAAGTCCGCGAATGCCTGGCACGGATGATATCGATCCGTCAGCGCATTGATTACCGGAATTCGGGCGTATTGCGCCAGTTCATCGAGCACGGCTTGATGGAAGAGCCGCGCGACGATGCCGTGCGTCCAGCGCTCGAGGCTGCGCGCCACATCGGCTACCGATTCGCGCTCGCCGAGATGCGAGAAGGTGTGATCGAGAAACGTGGCCGAGCCGCCGAGGCTGGCGATGCCGACCTCGAATGTCACGCGCGTCCGAAGCGATGGCTTTTCGAAAATCAGCGCGAGAAAACGGCCCGCCAGCGCGCCGCGGTAGCGATCGGGCCGCGCCTTGACGTCGGCCGCCAGATGCAGCAGCTCGCGCACTTGATGGGCGTTCCATTCCATCCCTGTTAAGAGATCATTTTGCAGCGGAATCGTAGTTGCAGTAGCGGTTGCCATGGATTCCTCTCCTACCTTGCCTCGAGTGGAAGTTCGGCTCGCAGCGGCGTCGCTATCGCAGTTGAAGCTTGCGATGCTTTCGCCGCAGCCTGGTTGGTCTTTAAGTTCTCCGTCAGCTCGACAGTCTTCGGTCGAGGCGTTTTTGCAAACACAGTCCTGAGCTTTGCAAGGAATTCCTTTACCTGAGCGGCGCGCACGATGAATGGCGGCAGAAAGCGCAGGATATGTTCGTGCGTGCAGTTGATCACTAACCCGCGCTTGAGAGCCGCCTCGACGAACGGAGCGCCCTCTACACTGAGATCGAGCCCGATGATCAGGCCTTCTCCGCGGACTTCGCGGATGAAATCGAACTCGCGTGCCAGCTTTTCGAGCCCGGCCTTTAGTTCCGCGCCGCGCTCGCGCGCGTTCTGCATCAAGTCTTCATCTTCGATTATCTGCAGCGCCTCGAGCGCCGTCGCGCATACTAGCGGCCCGCCGCCGAATGTCGTGCCATGCAGGCCGGGAGAGAGCGCTGCCGCGAATTGTTCATTGGCGATCACCGCGCCGAGCGGCAATCCTGCGGCTAGCGGTTTCGCGACGGCAACGATGTCCGGCAGCGTCGCGAATTTCTGATACGCAAAGGCGCGCCCCGCGCGGCCCAAGCCGCACTGAATCTCGTCGACAATCAATGCCGCATGGTTCGCCTTGGCCAGCTCGCGAGCGCGATTCCAAAACGCCTCGCTGACCGGATAAATTCCGCCTTCGCCCTGGATTGTCTCCAGCACGATCGCGCAGACTCCCGAATCAAATTTCGCTTCGAGGTCGGCGACATCGTTGAAGCGCACAAAATCGGCGCCGGGCATCAGCGGTGCGAATGGCTCGCGGTATTTCGCGGGATAGGTTATAGCGAGGGCGCCGAACGTTCGCCCGTGAAACGAATTCGTCAAAGCCAGAACGCGCGTTGGCGTCGCACGCCCATTTTTCGTCCGCGCCCTCGCGTACGCCCGGGCGATCTTCAAAGCTCCTTCGATCGCTTCGGTGCCGCTGTTGGTGAAAAATACGCGATCGAGTCCCGACCATTCCGCCAGCTTGCGCGCCAGCGGACCTTGATAAGGATTGTGAAAGAGATTCGAGAGATGAATCGCCTGAGCCGCCTCGCGGCGGATTGTCTTTACAATTCGCGGATGCGAATAGCCGAGAGCGTTGACGGCGATTCCGCCGAGGAAATCGAGATATTCGCGGCCGCGCTCATCGTAGAGATAGCAGCCTTTGCCGCGGACGAAGACGACCGGAGGCCGCCGGTAGGTATTCATTAAATGGCGCGCTTCGTCGCGCCGCGCCTGCGCTGCATTCATTGCTGAAGTCTTGCGCTTCATAGCGATGCCACCTTGGTCTCGGCCGCGTCGAACATCGGAGTGACTCGCGTCCCCGGCCCTTTTGCGCCATTCGCCGCGGAAAGAAGCGCGCCCGCCCGAGTGCCGCCGACGATGCGCACTTCGCGGACTCCGCCGGCGAGCGCGCGCTTCGATGCTTCGAGCTTCAGAATCATGCCGCCGGAGATTTTGTTTTGCCGGATCAGCTCCTCGATGTCCGCGCCGCTTACGGCCTTCAACACTTTGCCGTCATCCAGAACGCCGGCGACGTCGGTGAGAAAAATCAGGCGGTCTGCACGGCAATATTCGGCACAGGCAGCGGCCATGTGATCTGCATTGATGTTGTAGAGCTCGCCATCGGAGCCGAGCCCCAAACAGGAAGCAACGGGGACAAGATTCGCGCGCCAAAGCGATTCCAGAAACTCCACATCCACGCCGGTCAAGTACCCGACAAATCCCAATCCGCCCGCGACTTCGTTATGGCTCATCGGCTCAGCCCGAAAACAAGCGCCATCGGCCGCCGAAATTCCGATTGCGGGCTGGCCTGCCAGGGAAATTGCCGCCGATAGCTTTTTATTGAGCAAGCCTCCAAAGACCATCGCGGCCACATCGCGCGTTTCGCGATCCGTTACGCGCAAACCGCCCACGAACTGGCTCTCGATCCCCATGCGCTTTAATGTGGCCGTGAAGATTTTTCCGCCGCCGTGAATCACGAGTAGCTCGTGCCCGGCCTGCGCCAGCGTGACCACTTGCTGCGCAATTCTTTGCACCGTCTCATCGCTCTCCAGCAACGCGCCCGCAATTTTTACGACCAATCTCATATCAACCCGGTCTCCTCGGCCCATCCCATCATGCCGTTCAAGTTCTGCACAGCTTGCCCCGCCGCGCCTTTTCCCAGATTGTCGAGGCAAGATACGATCACCAGCCGCTTGCCCGATTCATCGAGCGCGAAACCGATATCGCAGAAATTCGTGCGCGCGACGTGCTGCAAGTCCGGGAGTGTCTTCGCCCGCGAAACCCGCACCATCGGCCGGCCAGCATAAAATCGCCTGTAAACCGACTCGATGTTTTCAATCGTTCGCGGCTCATCGAGCCAGACGTAAATCGTCGAGAGAATTCCGCGTTCCACGGGCAACAAGTGGGTCGTAAAAATCACATCCTCCGCCGCCAGGCCCGTGTGCTCAGTGACTTCAGGCGTGTGGCGGTGGGTGAAAAGCCCGTAGGCGCGAAAATTGCCATTTACCTCGACAAAGTGAGTTTCGCGCTTTGGCTCTTTTCCCGCGCCGCTCGCTCCCGACTTGCAATCGCAAACAACTCCTCGGCTGGCATCGATCCATCCCGCTTCCAGCAGCGGGCGCAGCCCGAGGATGACGGATGTCGGATAGCAACCTGGATTTGCAACCAGCTTCGCGCGCGGCAGTTTGTCGGCGTACAGCTCCGGCAAGCCATAAACCGCGTGTGCAAGTGCCGCGCTCGCCGGGGCGGGCAGCTTGTACCATCGGGAAAATGTTTCCGCATCGGCGAAGCGAAATGCGCCGCTCAAATCCACGACGCGCAGTCCCGCATCGAGCAATTCCGGCACAAGCTCGAGCGAAGCCTCATGCGGCGTCGCTAGAAACGCCGCTTGCGCTCCGCTCTTCTTGATAGCTTCCACCGAGAATGGCTTGCAAGGCGCCTCGCCCCATCCGCGCAATTGCGGAAACAATTCCGTTAGGCAATGAACAGTTGAATGCGCATCGCGCAGATAGAAAGTCGGCTTGTCCAGTTTGGGGTGCCGCAGAAGAATCCGGGCCAGCTCGTATCCCGCGTAGCCCGTAGCTCCGACGACGGCGACCCGTAATGGGTCGGTCATCGCAGCATCTCCTTGAGACGCTTCTCGAGTGCCGCGCGCGCCGCCCGCGTCGGGCAGATCACCAAAATGGTGTCGTCACCTGCCAGCGTGCCGGCGACTTCCTTCCAGCGTTGGGCGTCAAGCGCCGCGGCCAGAGGCTGCGCGCCGCTCGGCGGAGTTTTCAGCACAAGCATGTTCTGTGCCGGGCGGATATCGAGAAGAAATTCGCCCACCGCCCGCGCCAGCGGGGGCAAGGCACTCGGTGTTGTCTCTTCCGGCGTCGCCGTCAACGATCGGTAGCCTTCCACCGTTTTCACCAGCTTTAATTCGCGCAGATCGCGCGAGAGCGTCGCTTGGGTCACGCGCACGCCGTGATGCACGAGCTGGCGCCGCAGCGCGTCCTGATTCGCCACCTTCATCTGCGCCAGCAGATTCAGGATCTGTCCTTGCCGGAATCGTTTGTGCGTGTTCATCTCAGCGTCTGACTAATTATGCAGACCTCTGTATATTCATGCGCTTAGGCCCCGCTGTCAAGAAAAACTTGCAGTGAATCGAGGCGCAGGATTCCGCCGCGAAGACGTTGCGACGCTCGATTGTCGGTGGCAACTCGGTCTGCTATTCTCGCCGGTGGGAGATTCGCTTGGCGCAGTCAATTTCACGCAGCGTTTCGTTCGATCTAACCGCTGAACGCACGGCGTCGGTCCCGTGGTTCGTGTGGAGCGGCATCCTCGCCGTATCATCCATCGCGTTCGGACTCTACTGGGATATTTCCTGGCACGAAACGATCGGCCGCGACACTTTCTGGACGCCCGCGCATCTCGCCATTCATTTCGGCGGCATCCTAGCCGCATTCACCTGCGCGTATCTGATCTTCTCGACGACGTTCTCGCACGATCCAGCCGCAAAATCCGCGGGCGTTCGCGTGTGGGGATTCCGCGGTCCGGTCGGCGCGTTTCTCACGGCCTGGGGCGGCGTGACCATGGTTACCTCCGCTCCGTTCGACAACTGGTGGCACAATTCCTTCGGGCTAGACGTAGAAATTCTGAGCCCGCCGCACGTCATCCTCGGGCTTGGAATATTGGGCGTGGGCACGGGCGTTTTGCTGCTCCTCGTCTCGGTGATGAATCGCGCCGAAGGCGACTCCAAGTTGAGGCTCAACCGCCTCTTCCTTTATCTCTGCGGCGTCCTGATGTTCCTTCATTTGATTCTCGTGAGCGAATACGGCGATCCGACGATGATGCACAGCGCCATTTTCTATCGCGTGGCAGCGCTGGGCACGCCCACGATGCTCGTCGCCTATGCCCGCGCCTCCGGCCGCCGCTACGGCGCCACCATCATCGCCTCGATCTACATGCTACTGACCGCCGCCGGGCTCTGGATTCTTCCGCTTTTTCCCGCGCATCCGCGGCTTGGCCCCGTTTACACGAATGTCACGCACATGGTTCCGATGGCTTTTCCGATTCTTCTGGCCCCTGCGGCATTCGGACTTGACCTGGTCCTCAATCGCTTCTCAAAGAGGGGCCGCTGGCTGCAATCCGTGCTAGCTGCCACCGCGTATCTCGCGTTTCTCGTCATCGTGAGCTGGCCGTGGGGCAGCTTTATGATGACCCCGGCGGCGAGGAACTGGTTTTTCGGCCAAAATTATTTCCCGTATCAAGTCCCGCCATCTGAATACCATTTCGCATGGCAATTCCAGCTTTACGAATCCACGCGCGCGCAATTTGCTTTGGGATTTCTCTACGCTTGGATCGCCGGCGTCGCATCGGTTTTTGTCGGAATTGTTTTTGGCGATTGGCTCTCGCGTCTGCGCAGATAGCGCCCTGTGAAGAACCTCGCTCCAGTAATGCTTATCTCCATGCTGGCCTTTGCGCCGCTGTGCGCCGCGCACGTTGGCAGCCCTGATGTCTATTTTCAGGGCGACGCCGGTCCC
>Ga0208044_1000379_pt1 | contig 34014 bp, 29 predicted proteins | sample Sb_taG_8_FD_187712 | JGI IMG/M metagenome (GOLD analysis project Ga0208044, IMG submission 187712) | Peat soil microbial communities from Weissenstadt, Germany - Sb_50d_c_BC metaG (SPAdes) (version 2) | ecosystem: Environmental > Terrestrial > Soil > Wetlands > Peat | place: Germany...
CCCAGGGCAGCGTCGTCATCAGCAGGCTCGCGGCGACGGTCAGCGGATGGGGTATCGGCACCACCAGGGCGCCGACAACCCCGGCCAGGTCGGTCATCGTAACCTGGCCATCCGCGGCCAGGTTGTAGGCACCTGGTGGCCCGCCGCCGGTCGCGGCGGCCAGCACCGCGGCGGCCACGTCGTCATGATGCACCAGCTGGATCGGCACCCCGGGATCGGGAAGAAGTACCAGCCGAAGGCCGGGCGCCCGGGCGAGCAGCTCCCTGGCCAGTCTGGGAATCCGGTCGGTGAGCTGGCCTAGCCGCAAGGTCCGGATCAGGGTCGTGGCTTCCGGCCCGACGACGATGCACGGTCGCAGCACATATACGCCCATCCCCGAGCCGGCCGTCGCCGTGGCGAGCAGCGCCTCGCACGCGGCCTTATGGGCCGAGTAGTAATGCTCGGGTGAGCCGCGGGCCGGAACATCCTCGGTCAACGGCAGAGGATTGTCGGCGTGGTACCCGTAAGCGGCGACCGATGACATGAAGACCAGCCGACTCGGACGGTCGGCCAGGATGGCTGCTTCGAAGACGTTGCGGCTGCCGGCCAGGTTGACCTGGGCGCTTGCGGAGCGCGAGCCAAGGATCGTGAACGCGAGGTGGACCACCACGTCCGCGTCGGCCACCAGCTCATCGACCGCGCGCCGGTCCAGCACGTCGCCGCGGCGGTACGCAGTCTTGCGCCAGCCGAGGGAGGCGGGCTCGAACGGCCCGCGGGCCATGGCGACAACGCGGCCGATCCGGTCATCTTGTTCCAGCGCCCTGATCACCGACCGGCCAACCGCGCCGGTCGGCCCGGTGACTGCGACGACCAGACCGGCTGATCTGCGGCGATGCTGACCACGGCGCACGCCCGGGCCACGATCTCCCGACGCACCTGTCCTGGAACTCACGGCTCGGAATCAGGCTGCAGACGCAGGCGGCTGGCCGTCCGCGGTCGCCGAAGGCCTGATGTCGCGTCCGGCTGCTTCCAGGAGCTCGGAGATGCCGGCCTGGATGCCGTGCGCGAGCACCTCAAGGTCGGGAGTCGTCTCGTAGTCACCGGTAATCCCGAAGGTCACGTTGTCGCAGTAGGTGAAGATCGAAACCCCGATGCGGAGCGTTGTGGCGATCGGAACGTAAGGGATAATCTCCACCAGCCGGCGGCCCATTCCGTAGAGCGGCTGGCGAGGGCCGGGCACATTGGTGGTAACCGTGACGATCTCTCGCTGCGGCAGCCGGTAGGCGAGCCGGACGCCCAGCGAAGCCAGCGCGAACGGAGCGTAGCGGGCCAGGGACACGATCGCCTGGCCGGCCATTGCCTCCTTGCTCGCCTTCAAGGCGGACAACTCGGTCCGGACCGCACCGAGACGTTCCACCGGATCGTTAATATGCACCGGTAGTTGAGCCAGCAGTATCGACACCCGATTCTCGTAGATGTTCTCCTCGCCCGGGGCTCGCACCGAGACCGGAACCAGGGAGCGAACCATATGCGACTGAGGTTCCTCTCCTCGGGAGAGCAGGAGGGCACGGAAGCCGCTGCTGATCGCGGCCAGGACGACGTCGTTCACGGTGCCGCCAAGCTGCCGTTTGATTGTCTTGACGTCATCGAGCGACGCGCGGGCCCAGGTGTACCGCCGTTGCCGGCCGATATGTCCGCTCAGCGAGGAACCGGTGGCCGGCAACAGCGAAGCGGCCAGGCTGGTCAGGCCCCGCACCGTGTCCGTGGCCTGTCGGACGGCATCACCAGGACTGGACAGCGCCTCGGTCAGCGCAAGGGTTCCTCGCACCGGAAGCAGGGCAATGTGCAGTGCCGCTTCAGCGGCGAGCGACAGACCGGACGGCTCAGCCGACACGGTCCGGTCTTCGATGGCCGGCGGCGAAGGTTCGGGGGTGGTGTCGAAGATCACCCGGTACAGGTCGGTGGCGGACACGCCGTCCACCATGCAGTGGTGCACCTTTGAGATCACCGCCCACCGGTCGGCGGCGAGTCCCTGGACGAGCCAGTACTCCCACAGCGGGAAGTCACGATCCAGCCGCTGGCTCATCACCCGCGCCATCAGCGCGGCGAGTTGCTCATCCCCGCCAGGGGCCGGCAGAGCGGTCTGCCGCACGTGATACCTGAGATCGAAATTCGGGTCGTCGACCCAGACCGGCGGCCCCAGCCGGAACGGTACCGTGCGAAGCTTCTGGCGATATCGCGGCACCAGCGGCAGGCGACCGGTGAGCGCGGCGAAGAATTCGTCATAAGTGGGCGGAGGACCCTCGAATACCGCGATCGACGAGATCGCGAACGAACTGTGCCTGTCCTCGTCCTCCGCATCGACAAACTGGGCGTCCATCGGGTTCAACCGGTCCATGACGCCCCCTTCCGCAAGATCAATCGATCCCGTCCGAACGCCGGGGTCGCGGATGGCTGAAGATCACTAGCTCTAGTTCGATCGTAAGCCGGTCAGGCTCGGGCGCGATGCTGTCCTTGGTCCCGCCTGGGCGGGCCTTCGGCCCCAAGGATCGCTATAGACCGCAGGCAGCGGCCACCGCATCGGCGGCTGCCTCGCGGTTGCTGGCGGCGGGGATGCCGGGGCGCTCGAAGTAGTTCATGTAGATGTCCGCAGCCGCAGTCGCGCTGGTGGCGGCGTTCAGGGCCGGGAGGTACCCGGACCACTGCTGGTTGTAGACCAGGATGGCTTGCAGTTGGGTCCGCAGATCGGCCGCGGGGTTCCCGGTGACGTACCCCGCGGGCAAGGGCGTCCACCCAATCAGGCCGCCACCGCCCGAGCCGACCGATTCGGGGTCCCCCTTGGATTCCTGATAGATGTTCCCCGCGATCCCTGCCGCCGCGATGCCGGTGTACCCGTGCGAGGTCAGGAAGCCGACGATCGTGGCGTAGTTGGCGGGGAGCATCCCGCCGGCGCCCGAGCACGTCATGGCCCGGTGCGCAGCGGAACCGACCGCGTGCCGCCGCTGGCTTGCGGATCGGCCCGAGGCGCCAGCGATGCTAGCTGGGCCACCGTGGGAGGTCTTGACGGAGCGGCCAGCGCCGGTCGCCATCACCCGCTTGGGCCGGTGCACACCGCTGGCGGCTGACCACGGATGACCGGCGGCTGCGCCCGCTGCCTGGCCGGAACGGATCAGGTGTGCCGGGTCCATCCGCTCGGCCACCGCAGGTGCTGTCCACCCGAGCACGTCCGGGTGCACTGCGACCGCGAGCGCGGCTACCACGCCCACAGCCGGGGCGATCTGACCAGCCCGCCTGGCTGCCTGCCCCATCGACGATGGCGCGGCGTGCCGCCCTCTCCTTCTGATCTTGCGTTTCCTGCCATGCTTGGCTGCCGACCGCACGACCTGCCTTACGCCGGATCCGCACTCGGCTACGCGGCAAACTGCGCCTCTCGCCGGGTCTGACTCGCTGCCAGCCCAATAGCATGGCAGCACACTCCGCGCAATGCAGGTGAATCAGGCAAATTAAGTTAGTCGGGCATGTCAGTGATGTCGGTGGCGTGGAGGACGTCAAGGCGATTTAACGACAAATTGCCTAGATGGGTTCTAGTTACTAGATGGACTCGCTGGTGATCAGCGGGGCTCGCTGGCATCGGAGCGGCGCGCGTCGGCGCGGGCGTGCGCGAGCAGCAGCTCGCGGATGGACAGCACGGGCTGAGCGGTTCCCAGGTCAATCTCCACCCAGCCGTCCACCAGCGCACACGGGTAACTGCGGATCGCTTCCGACGGCCGGCCGATGCAATGACCCGTGCGGAGGTCGAATCGCCGGAAGTGACCTGGACAGGTGACCACCCCGTCCCTGATCAGGCCGCCGGACAGTGCCATATCCCGGTGCGGGCACTGGTCGTCGATCGCGCTGGGCTGCCCGTCGGCCAGCGCCATGCAGATGGCGCGCCCGTCGCTGATGACCCTGACGGCGGCGGTCTCGCTCAGCTCGTCCGCCCGGCAGACCCGCACCCAGGCCATGGTCAGGACGGGAATTGGATGACGACGGCCTTGGCCTCGGTAAAGAACTCCGCGGAGTGCAGGCCGCCCTCCCGCCCGATGCCGGAGTCCTTCATCCCGCCGAAAGGCGCACGCAGGTCACCCCTCATGTCCGGCCAAGTCGTGCAGGGCTGAGTCGTGCCCGCCTGAGTCGTCCCCGGCTGTGCCAGGCCCGGCTGTGCCAGGCCCGGCTGTTTCCTCCCGGGCTGAGTCCAGCTCGGCCGGCGCCTGGCCGGCCCGGGCGACGGAGTACGGCTGCCCGCCGATGCCCCACTCGTCCGGCCCCACCTCGTAGATGGCCACCCGCACCCGCTCGACCGGAGTGCCGAGCGACTGCGCCACGGCCGCGGACACCGAAGCGATCAGGGCGTGCTTCTGCGCCACGGTTCGGCCGCGCACCATAGTCACCTGCACCAGCGGCATGGGTCCTCCTCAGCTAGCGGCAGCCGAGCTCGATCGTCCCGAGCCGGTCGAATCTCGCGACGACCACATCGCCGGGCGCCACCGCGACCGCCTCGGTCAGCGCTCCGGACAGCACCACCTGCCCGGCGGTCAGGCCGCGGCCGCGTGCCGCCAGCGCGCGTACCAGCCAGGCGACCGAGGCGGCCGGGTGACCGAGAACGGCAGCGCCCGCCGCCGTAGCGACGAGCTCGCCATTCTTCTCGAGCACCACACCGGTCAGCCGCAGGTCGACGCCGAACGGATCGGTGGCCTGGCCGCCGACGACGAATCCGGCGCCTGACGCGTTGTCGGCGATCACGTCGGGCAAGGTGAACGAGTAACCGGAAAACCGCGAGTCGAGCACGTCAATCGCCGGGTATACGGCCGCAGTCGCCGCGAGCACCTGTGCCGCGCCGACATGCGCTCCGGCCAGATCGGCGCGCAGCACGAAGGCGATCTCCGGCTCGCACCGAGGCTGAATGAACCGCTCACAATGCAGCAACTGGCCGACGTCGATGGCCATCTCACCGGTGAGCCAGCCGTAGAGCGGTTCGTCGACCTTCATCTGGCGCTGCTTGGCGACGCTGGTCAGACCGAGCTTGGCGCCGACGACAGCGGCGCCGCGGCCGACCCGGTCGGCCACCACGGCGTCTTGCACCTGGTAGGCGGTCGCCACGTCGAACGGACCAGCGGTCGTGGTCAGCGCCTCGATTCCGGTGCGCTTGTCCGCTGCCTCGATCAGCCGGGCGGCCAGTTCCATCGGCTCGTTCATCGCAACTCCGCCGTTTGCTGTGCCGCCGACTGCCGGGCCGCCAGTTCGAGTGCAACGTCGATGATCATGTCCTCCTGGCCGCCCACCACCTTGCGCCTGCCAAGCTCAAGCAGGATCTCGGCCTGGGATACCCCATACCGCTGCGCTGCCCGCTGCGAGTGCAGCATGAACGAGCCGTAGACCCCGGCGTAACCGAGGGTCAGCGCGGCACGGTCGACGATTTGCGGCCGCTGCAGCGCGGGCCTGACGATCTCTTCGGCGACATCCATCAGGGCGAGCGGTTCCACCCCGGTCTCGATGCCCATCTTCTGGCAGACGGTGACGAAGGTCTCGGTCGGGCAGTTGCCCGCGCCGGCTCCGGCGCCTGCCGTGCATCCGTCGATGTGGGTCGCCCCGGCTTCGAGCGCAGCCAGTGAGATCGCCACCGACAGCGACAGATTCTCGTGCGCGTGCATGCCCACGCCGATGTCGAGCCCGTCGACCAGCGCGGCGACCCGGTCCCGCGCAGCCGCGACGGTCAGCGCGCCGGCTGAGTCGACGCAGTAGACGACATCGGCACCGAATTCCTGCATCAGCCTGGCCTGCGCCAGCAGTTCCTCCGGCGTCACCATGTGGCTCATCATCAAGAATCCGACGGCCTCCATGCCGAGTTTCTTGGCCAGGCCGATGTGCTGTTCGGAGATGTCGGCCTCGGTGCAGTGGGTGGCGATCCGGGCGATGCTCACGCCGACGTCATGAATTCCGCGCAGATCGGTGACCGTGCCGATCCCTGGCAGCAGCAGGCAGGCGATCCTGGCCTGCCTGGCGGTCTGCACCGCGCGGGCGATCAGGGACATCTCGTCGGTGCCTGAAAATCCGTAGTTGAACGAAGACCCGCCCAGCCCGTCGCCATGGGACACCTCGATCACCGGCACTCCGGCCGCGTCCAGGCCAGCCACGATGTCGGTCACCTGGGCGAGGGTGTACTGATGCGCGACGGCATGTGAGCCATCGCGCAGCGTGGAGTCGGTGAGCCGGAATGACGCGGTCATCTGGGCACCCCGGCCAGGCGGCCGGCCTTGGCCTCGCCGACCGCGGTGGCCGCCGCGGTCATGATGTCCAGGTTGCCGGCGAAGGCAGGCAGGTAGTCGCCCGCCCCAGCCACCTCAAGCAGCACCACGACGCGGTGCGGTACCGGGCCGCCCGGGGTCGCGAACGGCCCCTCTTCGATCACCGGCCGGTTCTTCAGCCGGTACCCGGGCACGTACGCGGCGACATCGGCGACCATCTGCTCCACCGAGGCGAGCACGGCGTCGTGGTCGCTGCCCTCCGGCAGCGCGCAGAACACCGTGTTGCGCATCATGATCGGCGGATCGGCCGGGTTGAGCACGATGATCGCCTTGCCGCTGGCCGCGCCGCCGATCTCCTCAAGGGCGCGCGCCGTGGTCCGGGTGAACTCGTCGATGTTCTGCCGGGTGCCTGGCCCGGCCGACCGGGACGCCACCGTCGAGACCGTCTCCGCGTAGGGCACGGTCGCCGCCCGGCTCACCGCGGCCACGATCGGCACCGTCGCCTGGCCGCCGCAGGTGATCATGTTCACGTTCGGCGCGTCTAGGTGCTGGTCGAGGTTCACCGTGGGCACCACCTTCGGGCCGCGGGCGGCCGGGGTCAGGTCGATCGCGGTGATGCCGAGTTCGGCCAGCACCTGCGCATGCCGCACGTGCACGTACGCGCTGGTGGCATCGAAGACGAGGTCGATGTCGGCGGCATGCTCGCGCACCCAGTCGATGCCGGTGTCCGGCGCCTCGATTCCCAGCGCCCTCGCCCTAGTCAGCCCATCGCTGGCCGGGTCGATGCCGACCAGGGCCACCAGGTCGAGCACCTCCGACCGGATTAGCTTGATCATCAGGTCTGTGCCGATGTTGCCGGAACCCATGATCGCGCACCGCGTTGCCAATCCCGCACCTCCTTGCTGCCAGCTAGCCGCCGATGATTTCGTCAGATGACTCGAAGGCCGATCGGGCCAAGCCGGTCGACCTCGGCCCGGTACCGCTGGCCTGGGGCGATGTCAACCGCCGCGTGCAGGGCACCGGTCATGATGAACTGCCCGGCGCGCAGCGACGCGCCGAGGCTGTCCAGCGTCCGCACCAGCCAGGCGACCGCGTGCAGCGGGCTGCCGAGTGCGGCCGCGCCCGCGCCGGTGGCCACGACCTCGCCGTCCCGGGTGAACACCATCCCGGCCAGCCGCAGGTCAACCCCGCCGACCGGAGTAATCGCCGCGCCGAGCACGATCGCGCCGCTGCTGGCCAGGTCCGCGATCGTATCCGCCAGCTTGATCCGCCAGTCGGCGATCCGGCTGTCCACGATCTCGATCGCGCTCGCCGCACCGCTGACCGCCCTGGCCACGTCGAGCGCGGTGCAGTCCCGCCCGGCCAGATCTTCGGCCAGCACCAGGGCTATCTCGGCCTCGACTCTGGGGCGGATGAACGAGGCGGCGGCGATCGCAGCGCCATCCGGATGCACATGCGAGGCAAGCACCGGGGCGAAGTCGGGGGAGTCCACCCCGAACATGCGCTGCATCGGCAGGCTGGTCAGGCCGAGCTTGTAGCCGACGATCCGGTCGCCATCGGCGAGCAGCGCAGATACTAGGTCCTGCTGGATCCGGTAGGCATCGCGCACCGACATGGCCGGATAGCTGTCGGTGAGCGGCTCGATCGGGACCCCCGAGCTGCGGGCCGCGTACAGCGCGGCGGCCAGCTCGGCGACAGCCGGATCGGACAGACCAGTCACGAAGATACCTCCACGGTACGGCCGAGATCTCCCCAGCCGAGGCGCCGGCTGATCTGCACGGCGCACTCGGTGACCGGGCGGGCGAACCGGCGCAGGTTGTCGCCGTCGCCGCGCTGCACCGGCCCGGCCACGGACAGGGCCGCGACGACCTCACCGGCCGGATTGCGGATCGGCGCGCCGACCGAGGCGAATCCCAGCTGGGCCTCGTTGACATCCTCGGCCCAGCCGCGCGCCCTGACCCGCAGTAGCTCGGCGCGGAGCTGCTCCTTGCTCGTGATCGTATAGGGCGTCCTGCGGGCCAGCCGCACGCCCGCCAGCCTCCGGTCCAGCTCATCCGGCGGCAGGAAGGCGAGCAGCACCTTGCCCGACGCGGTGGAGTGGGCCGGGCCGCGGTGGCCGATCCGGCCGAACATCCGGACCGCGCCAGGGCTCTCCCTGCGTTCCACGTAGACGACCTCAAGGCCGTCGAGCACCGACAGATGCACCGTCTGGTTGGTGACGGCGCGCAGCTGATCGAGCGCAGCGGTGGCCGCCGCGTGCAGGCCGGAGGTGGCCTGGGCGCTAGCGCCGAGTATCTGCATGGTGACGCTCAGCCGGTAGGCGCCGGTCTCCTCGACCCGCTCAAGCAGACCCTCCCTGGCCAGGGTGTGCACGATCCGGTGCGCGCTGCTCTTGGCGATACCCAGCCTGCGGGCCAGCTCGCTGACCCCGAGCTGGGGCTCGCCCCGGCTGAATTCGCGCAGCAGCCTGGCCGCATTCGCGACGCTGGAGAGCACCTGGGTGCGGCCGGCACCGGCCGGTGCCCGCGCCGATCGGGCCGGTGATCTCTCCGCGCCCGCCGGCGCCGCCGTGGTCATGGCCGCGCCAGCCGGGCCAACCTGGCGGCGGCGAGCACCGAGCGCCGCACCGCGGCGTCATCTGCCCGCGCCACCGCCGCCGTGACGCCAGGGTCATCGCCGGCCAGCGCGCCGGCCAGCAGCCGCAGGCTGTGATGCAAGCCGTGCCGCTCGGCGATGACAAACTCCCCGACCAGGTCCTCCCGGCAGCGGAATAGCGCCCGCAGGCTCTCGCCGTCGCGGACGAGCGCCGCGTGCTCGTTCGCCAGCCCCGTCCCGGCGTGCAGGGCGTGGTGCGCGGACAGCCCGCCCCCGGGCGCCACCGACAGGTGATAGAGCACGGCGCCGATGCCGAGCACCCGCCGCACCTGCGCCGGATCCGGACCTTCTGGCTCGCCAATCAGGCCGAGTTCGGGCAGCACAACCGGATCGTAGAAGCGCACCGACCAGCGCAGATCGTCAAGTTCGTCGGTCTGCAGCACCTCCTGGCCGCGCGGCGCTGGAAGCCGGTCGGTCGTTGCGATCACATGCAGATGACGGGCCGCGGCCACCACGACCGTGACCTGTTCGGCGGCCAGCAGCGGCAGCGCGGCCCGCTCGCCGGGCGCCAGCAGCCGGGCCGCGTCGAGGTAAGCCTGGTGCAGCGCGAGGACGAAATCGCGCAGCTGAGCGCGCGCATCCTCGGGCCGGCCAGCGATGGAGGCTGCCGTCATGCGATGACGGTAAGACTTGTGTCCCGCATAGAGGTACATCGGTCCTACATGCGGGACACCAGATCTAGCTTCCCAGCTAGCGGCCGTTGCGATGGGCCTCGCTGCGGCGGCACCTGAGAGGAGCCGATCCGTGGGTGTGCTGCGCTTGTCCCACGTCGACATCACGGTCACCGACCTCGATCTCGCCATGGCCTATTACACCAACGTCATCGGCATGGTGCTGGTGCAGCGGTCCGCGGACTCGGCGTACCTGAAATGCTGGCATGAGGCCGACCATCACTCGCTGCGGCTGACCTACGCGCCGCGGGTGGCTTGCACTTGATGTCCTTCAAGGTCGAGCAGAGCGATGACCTGTCCGACCTGGAGAACGCCGTCTCCCGCTACGGCTTCCCGGTGCAGCGGATGAGCCGCGGTGCCAGCGTTGGCCAGGGCGAGTCCATCCGCTTTGAAACCCCGAGCGGGCACACGATGGAGCTTGTGCACCAGGTCGAGAAGGTCGGCGCCAGCCTGCCCAAGCTCAATCCGAGGCCGTACGTGTTCGACCCGGGCGGGTCCGCCGGACCGGATGGCGCGGGCGGCACCGGCGGCGACCGCCCGCCCGGCATCGCGCCGCCGCGGCGGCCGACCAGCGGATCTTCCTCACCTGGTGTGCCGGGTGCTCCTGGCTTGGCGATGTGGTCCGCTACGACCACATCGCCATCTACGAGCCCGAGCATTGACTTTCGATCCCGCCGCCGTTCTATCCGGCGGCGGGGTTCAAGTTGCGGGCCAGGGCTAGGGCTTGCGGGCGACGCCGCCATACACCGACACGGCGGCGTCGCTTGGCCTGCCAACCTCGTCGTCGTCCGCTGGCTGCCAGTGCGGCAGCGACACGACACCTGGATCGATGAGGTCCAGACCGGCGAAGAACCTTTCGATCTCCGGGCGGGAGCGGACCTGCATGATCACCCCGCTGCGCCGGTACACCGCAGCGACGCCTGCCCAGGCCGCTGGGTCGAAGTCGCCGGTGAGGTGTGACAGCGCCAGGTAACTGCCGGACGGCAGCGCCGCGAGCAGCCGGTCGGCAAGCTCGTAAGGCTGGTCGGCGTCGGGGACGAAATGCATGATCGCCATCAGCAGCAGCGCGACCGGCTGGCTCAGATCCAGCGTCTGCCGCAACTCCGGAGCGCTCAGAATCGTCTCGACGTCGCGCATGTCGGCGTTGACGTAAGCGGTCTTGCCCTCCGCGCCGCTGGTCAGCAGCGCCCGGGCGTGGACCAGCACGATCGGGTCGTTGTCGACGTACACGATATGCGCTTTCGGCTCGATGGCCTGGGCTACCTCATGCACGTTGGGCGAGGTCGGGATGCCGGTGCCGATATCGAGGAACTGGCTGATTCGCGCCTCGCCGGCCAGGTAGCGCACCACGCGGTGCATGAAGGCGCGGTTCTCCCGGGGCGGGATCCGTGAGTTGGGATTGGCTTTCAGACCCTCCGCCGCGGCGGCCCGGTCGGCAGCGTAGTTATCCTTGCCGCCGAGCAGATAGTCATAAACCCGAGCCGGGTGCGGCCGATCGATCTGCAGATCGATGTCGCTGGCCGAGCCGGCCGGACCCGCGTTCATCCAATCTGTCTCCGTCATGCCGACTCCAATGCCCGTGATGGCCGACGTTGGCTGCTCCAGCCGTTATCCGCATACTATGTCGGCGCCAATCCGTGCCGCCGGGAGGTTGCCAATCTGCGGTGGCCTGACAGCGCGCGCGGCCCGCGCAATGCGCTGCGGCCGCCGAGCGGTAACGTGCTGCCGGTGCTGCTGCCAGCGGCGATGCGAGGAGAATGCCGTGCTCGGGAATTCGTCGATCCAGAAGGCCACGTGCATTGAAGACCTACGGGAAATCGCGCGACGCCGGGTGCCGCGGGCGTTCTTCCAGTACGCCGACCACGGCTCCTACGCTCAGTCGACGTTGCGGGCCAATCGGGCCGATCTCGACGCGGTGAAACTACGCCAGCGCGTCGGGATCGACGTCGGGACGCGTGACCTGTCCACCAGCATCGCCGGCCAGCCAGCCTCGCTGCCGCTGGCGCTGGCGCCGATCGGGCTATGCGGGATGCAGTTCGGTGACGGAGAGATTCTGGCCGCCAAGGCGGCGCAGGCAGCCGGGATTCCGTTCTGCCTGAGCACCATGTCGATCTGCTCGATCGAGGACGTAGCCGCAGCCGTCGGACAGCCTTTCTGGTTCCAGCTCTACATGATGCGCGACCGCGGGTTCGTGCGCGAGATGATCGGGCGGGTGATCGCCGCTCAGTGCAGCGCGCTGGTGGTCACCCTCGATCTGAACATGCTCGGCCAGCGGCATTGCGACATCAAGAACGGCATGTCGGTGCCACCGCGGCTGACCCTGCGGAACCTGGTCAACATCGCCGCCAGGCCACCCTGGGCGTTGAGCGTGCTGCGCGGCAAGCGCAAGACATTCGGCAACCTGGCTGGCCACATCGCCGGAGCCAAGGACCTGACTTCGGTCGCCGAGTGGACCGCCGCCCAGTTCGACCCCACACTGAACTGGGCCGACATCGAGTGGGTTCGCAGTCACTGGCCAGGCAAGATCATCCTCAAGGGAATCGTCGACCCGGAAGATGCCAAGATCGCGACCCGGACGGGCGCCTGTGCGATCGTGGTGTCCAATCACGGCGGACGTCAGCTCGACGGCGCGCCGTCAGCCATCTCCGCGCTGCCCGCGATCGCCGACGCGGTTGGCCCGGACATCGAGGTCATCTTCGACAGCGGCATCCGATCCGGTCAGGACGTGCTGCGGGCGCTCGCGCTCGGTGCCCAGTCGTGCATGATCGGCCGCGCTTTCCTCTACGGCCTCGGCGCCGGCGGGCAGCGGGGCGTGGCCAGGGCGATCGAGATCATCGGCAAGGAACTCGACGTCTCGATGGCCCTGACCGGCATCACGTCGGTCGCCGATGCCGGGCCACAGGTTATCGCGTCAAGCTGATCGAGCGGCTGGTCAGCCGCCGGGTCCGGAGTCGCTCAGCCGCGGCGGGCGCCCGGACCAACGAGCGCACGGCGCGGTCGGAGCTATCGCGTCTTGGGCCGGCCCGAACGAAGTCATGATTTGCCTCTAGCACGAAGCCGGACAAGTCGCTATGGTCCTGCTCGGCGGCCCATGACAAACGGGACGTCCAGAGCAGCGGGGTCAAGGACTCGGCTGAGCGCGCACGGCGTCAACGAGGAGGTCGCGATGCGGAGAGTTCGGCAGGCTCGTCGGCTGGTCGGTTCGATCGCGCTGATCACCAGTGCCTCCCTGGCGCTGGTGGTGCCGGGCCTGACCACCGCGGCCACGGCCAGCCCGGCGCGGACGACGGCTGTCCAGCCGCGCTCGGTCGGCGAACTCGACTGCAACGGCCTCAGCCCGGTTCAGCGGCCGGTGAAGCCAGGACTGATGTGCGCCGATCCGCGCGGATCGTGGGGCGGCAGGTTCTACGAGAACGGGCACTACATCGGGCATGACGAGCCGTCGGTCCGTTTCCTCTCCGATCTCCCCGGCTCGGGGAACAACACCACGTTCACCGAGAAACTGCCGACCGACCCGGCGGCCGCGCCGACCGTCGCCCACCCAGGCACGGACGTCACCCACTGGTTTGAGCTCTCGGTGGCGCCCTGGTTCTCCACCGACGTCTGCGATCCGCAGTCTGCGCCGCTGCTGCCGTGTACCCCGCGCTCGGACGCGAACGCACCGCACGGCCGCTACCTCGGCGGCGGAGCGGCCTTCGTCGAGCTGCAGTTCTACCCGCCTGGGTTCGCGCCGTTCACCGACAGCATCAGCTGCGACAACACGCACTGGTGCTCGGCGCTGACGATCGACAGCCTGGAATGCACCGGCAACGGTTCCGGGCCGTGCAACAACAGCTGCCCCGAGCCGGTCAACTTCGGCTTCATCCAGACCAACGGCGTCCCCACCGGTCCGCCCAGCCCGCAGCTCAGCGACCTGGCGACGATGACTCCCAACTCGCACACCTTGCTGATGAACCCGGGGGACGAGATCACGGTGCACATGTTCGACGCCACGATTCCTGGCGGGCATGCGCTCGAAGCTAAAGTGTCCGATCTCAGCACCGGGCACAGCGGCTTCATGATCGCCTCGGCCGCCAATGGCTTCATGAACACGAACCCGTTCGACTGCACCGGAACCCCGTTCAACTTCGAGCCGGAATACTCGACCGCGCGGGCGCAGAACGTCATCCCGTGGGGCATCGGGCCCTACATGATCAACAGCCAGTTCGAGATCGGTCACTTCGAGCCATGCACGTCGGTTCAAGGTGCGGCCAAGGTCACGATCGGGACGTTCAGCGACACCTACTACAAGCATTGCGTTGGCCCGTACGAGACGGTGAAGGACGCCGCAGGGAACTTCGAGCCTGACGACTCGCCGTGCTATCGCGCCGGGGATACCCATGGCGGCACCGTGCCGCCCAACGTCATGACCGGTTGTGACGTGTTCTTCAACGCCATCGGCGACCTGGAGTACGACGGTACGCCGTATTACCCGGACTGGCCGAACTCGACCACCGCCGACCGGTACCCGTCGCCCTTCCTGCAGCAGCAGCCGACCACCGTCGGAGGCCAGGGCTACCGGTGGATCCAGTTCATGACCGACGCCAGCGCAACCGAGTTCAACACGAACTGCAACCTGGCCACAGGTACCGGCTGCGTGCTCCCGCCCAAGGGTCCTGGCAGCTTCTATCCGTACTGGACGCTCGCGAAAGTCGGCGGCAGCTGCGTCTGGGAGTTCGGCGAGATGCGCAACGGCGACAGGTTCCACGGTGACGCTCAGTATGGTTCGGTCGGACCTGGCACGATCGGGGCGTTCGCCGGGCGAATCCGTCCCAACCCGGATTGCTGACCTGCTCAGGCTCTGGCGCAGCTGCCCGCTCGGGGGCCGGCCTGCCGAACCACCCGGCGGCCGGCCCCGGGTGGTTGAGCCGCGCCCTTGGCTGGCAGGTGGGCGGCGCGTGGGGGCCCGCATCTGAGGCGACATAGGCCGCGCCAGCCGCCGGGCCGGTCAGCCTGGCCGCCGCCAGCACGGCCGCGATCACCTCGACCGGCGCAGGCTGACCCGGCCTGAGCGTCCGGACCGTGACAGCGCGGTTCAGGATCTCATCGGTGGCCTTCCGCACCGACGAGCAAAGACCTGACGCCGCCCGGTCAGCCCGCGGGCCTGGTCAGCACCAGCCGACCAGCGCCGTTCCCGCTCCGCGAGGCATCAGTTTGGGCTAGGGCAGCCACCAGGTTTGAGCCTTGGCGTCGGTGCAGCGGCTGACATCGACCTGGACACCGGCGGTGAGGCTGGACTGCGGGTCGGTGACGCACTTGCCGTCGGCCGCGTTGCGCAGTTCAGCTCGGCCATAGGGCAGCCATTCCTGCGAGCGCGCGCGTCCGCAGCGGGCGAGCACAACTCCCGGGTTTCCTGAGGTCGACGCGATCGCGGCGCAGAGGGACCCGGCCCGGAGCTTGCCGCTGGCGATCGCCCACTGCTGCAGGCTGACCGAGCCGCCGCCGCAGTTGGCGAGCACCACCCTCGCTCCCGCGGCCTGCTTCGCCCGAGCCAGGCACTCGCCGAGGACGGCGCTGGGCACCGTGCCTGACCGCAGCGCGGTGACCGCCGCCTGGACGCGGTCGAGGTATGGCCCCGCGTAGGTGTCCTGGTCGTAGGACGACCACGGCGCGAAGGACGTCCCGCGCTGGGATGCGAGATACGCGTTCTGGGCATTGCAGATCGGATTAAACGCGCACGCGTCGCTGACGCCGGCCGCCGCCTTGCTGTTGAGCTGCCACAGCCCCCGATCGTAGGAGGTGGTTCCCTTCGGGCAGCTGACCGGCGGGTAGTCAGCAAGCGCAACGGTCGTGCCATTCTCATCGCAGGCATACAGCTTGGGATCCCCGCCGCTCTCGGCCACGCAGATGGCGGCGGCAGTGACCAGGTCGCCGCCGTAGTAGCCGTTGTTGGCCCAGCCGGCCTGGGTGGCGTAAGCCGCGCAGGTAGCCACGGCCGCAGCGGCCAGGGCTGGAGTGCCTGGGCCAAAGCCTGGCAGCGGCGCGATCAGGTTCCGCCCGGCAATCTGTCCGGCAGACTGGGCGCTGGCTGCCGGAGCCGGGAATCGAGCTGCCTGTGCCTGACCCGCCAGCGCCACGGCGACGACGGCCAGCGGCAGCACGATCCTGGTCAGAACTACGGTCGCCGAGCGGGTCATGGGAGGTCCCTTCAGTCAGCACTGCCTTCAAGTCAGCGCTGCAGGTCAAGTCAGCGCTGCCTTTCGAGCAGCGAGTCGCCCAACTCAAGCAGGGTACTAATCCGGCATGGTATTCAACAGCGGCTCCGTCATGCCGCCATCCGGCCGCGACCCGACATGAAGGGCGATCGGGTCGAGATCGTGGTGGACGCGGGTGATGTGACGAGAACCTATGACGTCGTGGCCACCCGCGCCGGGCGGCGGGTGGAGATAGTCAGCAGGCGCGGACTCGTCGAGGTGAGCGAGCTGACCAGGAGCGGCACCGCGGTCAGGACGGCCCGTTTCATGGCCAGCCGGGTGATCGCCCTGGTCGAGCATCCAGCCACAGCGCGCCGACCGGTCCGGCCAGCTGGCCAGGTTCCGGTCCGGCCGCCCGGCTAACGCTGCCAGGGAATGCCAGGTGACCGACCGCGCTGCCCGGCGTCTTCAGTGCCGCTTAAGTTCAGTGCCGCTTAAGTTCAGTGCCGCTTAAGTTCAGTGCCGCTCAAGCGCGATCTGGTCGCCGGGCCCGGCGTCTACCGAGACGGCCAGGGTCTCGGCCGCGATCCAGTCCCGATAGCCGAGCAGGTCCTGGTCCGACGCGGGCAGCGACAGTACGATCCGGTCGGATAGCCCAAGCCCGGCCTCTTTCCGCATCGTGTTGACCAGGTGGATGATCTCGTAAACCCGGCCCTCGCGGAGTAGCTCGTCGTCCAGGGTGGTGTCGAGCGCGACGGTCACGCCCTCATCGGCCACCACCGCCCAACCCGCCTTCTCCAGCCGCTCCACCATGACCTCGCCGGGTTCGAGCTGGTAGCCCATCACCTCAAACCTGCCGCCGTCCAGCTCGGTGAACTCACCGGCGTCGAGCGCCTTCTTCACCAGCGGCATGTCCCGGCCGAGCCGGGGCGCGACCACGGGGAAGTTCGGCCGTACCCGGAGGCCTGCGGTCTCGATCCGCTCGACGGTGACTTCCTTGACCCTGAGTTCGTCGGCGATCTCGGCGAGGTAACCGTCGATGCCGTCGACGCCCTCAACCGCGAGCTTGCGCAGTGGCTGGCGCAGCCGGAGCTTCGCCGCCGCGCGGGCCCGGCGCCCGAGGTCAACGACCTGGCGGACCGCGCCGACCTCAGCGATAAGCCGCTCATCGATCTGCCCGGATTCCGGCCAGCCGGCCAGGAACACCGACTCAGGCGCGGCCGGGCAGACGCCGACCACCAGCAGCTGCCACAGGTGCTCAGCCAGGAACGGGGTCACCGGCGCGACCACCCGCAACGCCTGGACCAGCCCGGTCCACAGCGTGCGCAGCGCCGCCTCGTCGCTGTTCCAGAACCGCCGCCGGGACCGCCTGATGTACCAGTTCGACAGGTCGTCCAGGTAGGACTCGAACGCGCGCAGCACGCTGACCGTCAGGTACTGCTCGTACCCGCGGGTGGCGTCGGCGATCAGGCTGGACGTCCGCGCGAGCAGCCACCGGTCAAGCAGCTGCAGCTCTGGGCCGGCCTGCGAGTCGGCTCCGCCCTGCGCTGGCCACTGTGCATCCAGGTCGGCCAGGTCCGGGGTGAAGTCGGACGTGTTGGCGTAGCTGGTGAAGAAGGAGACGCTGTTCCACAGCGTGAGCAGCTTGCGCTGAATCTGCAGGCCGGGGCCGAACCCGAACAGCAGGTTCTGGTTCGGCGGCTGCTGACTGTACTGCCACCGCATGACGTCGGCGCCCATCCGGCGGAACGCCTCGTCAGCGGAGATCGCGTTGCCCCACGAACCATGCATCTCGCGGCCGATCTCGTCGAGCATCTTCTCGTAGCCGAGCACCTTGCGGTACGGCGCCTGTCCGGTCAGCGTGACCGACATGAACAGCTGCGAGTAGAACCACAGCCGGATCTGCTCGCGCATCTCCGAGACCCAGTCGGCCGGGAACCACTTCTGCCAGTATGCGTGGTCCGGCAGGTCGGCCGTGGTCAGGCCGCGGGCCGCACCGGTCGCGTAGCCCTCAGCCACCCACTGCGGGTTCTCCCAGCCCAGCGTCGAGAACGGGACGATGCCGGCGTCCAGCCAGACGTCGCCGACCTCGGCGATCCGCTCAACCTCCCGGTCACAGGAGGCGCACCTGATCCGCACCGCGTCGATCCACGGTCGCCGCAGCTCCTTCAGCCCGGTCAATGGCCCGGTCGCCCGGTCCGCGAGTTCGGCGCGGGATCCGATCACGTTCAGACGTCCGCACTGGCATGGGTAGAACGGCAGCGGCAGGCCGTAGTACCTGCGGCGGGAGATGTTCCAGTCCGACATGTTGACCAGCCAGTCATCCATCCGGCTGCCCATGTAGGCCGGAGTCCACTCCACCCCGCGGTTCGCCTCCCGCATCGGCTCCCTGATCTCATGCACCGAGATGAACCAGTCGTCGGAGACCCGGAAGATCAGCGGCGTATGGCACCGCCAGCACTCCGGATAGCGGTGGGTGATCTCGTCGGAGCGCACCAGCAGCGAGCGCTGCCGCAGGTGGTCAACGACCTTTTCGGCCACCTCGGACGTGGCCAGGCCGCCAAGCCAGCCATACTCCGGGTAGAACCGGCCGGATTCATCCACTGGCGTGAGCACCGACAGGCCGTTCGCCCGGCCCAGGTCGAAGTCCTCGGATCCGCAGCCAGGCGCGATGTGCACGATGCCAGTGCCGTCCTCCATCGACACCTCGTCCCAGCCGACTACCCGGTGGTCGACTCCGGCGCCAGGGGAGAGCTCGTCGAACGGCCCCCGGTACCGCCAGCCGACCAGAGCAGACCCGGGCAGGATCTCGGTGAAGGCCCGGCCATCGCCGCGCTCAACCGCCATCCAGTCGCCGTTCTCGTCCCGGCCGTACTCGGCGTCCGGGCGGACCGCCGCCGCCACGTTCGCTGGCAGGGTCCACGGCGTCGTGGTCCAGATGACCAGTGCCTCGCCGTCCCGGTCGAGCAGCGGAAGGCGGACATAGAGCGACGGGTCGGAGCGGTCGACGTAGCTGCCGACTAGCTCGTGCGCGGAGATCGACGTGCCGCATCGCGGGCACCACTCGGTCGGCCGGTGACCCAGGTACAGCCAGCCCTGCTCGTGCGCCACCCGCAGGAACTTCCAGACGTACTCGATGTTGGTGTCGGAGAACGTGTAGTAGTCACGGCCCCAGTCCATCCATTGCCCGAGCCTGACCGATCCCTCGATCAGGTCAGCGGCCGACTTCTCCACGGCCTCGCGGCACTTCGTGGCGAACGCCTCCAGGCCGTATTCCTCGATCTCCCGCTTGGAGTTCAGGCCGAGCTCACGCTCGACACCGACCTCGATCCAGAGCCCCTGGCAGTCGAATCCGTTCTGGTAGCGCTGCGCAAACCCGCGCATCGCCTTGTACCGCTGAAAGACGTCTTTGAGCGTCCGGCCCCATGCGGTGTGCACGCCGAGCGTCTTGTTGGCCGTGACCGGCCCGTCGATGAAGCTGAACCTGGGCCCGTTGGCAGTGCTGGCGCGAACCTTCGCGAAAATGTCCTGCTGATCCCAGAAGTTCAGGATCGCGCGTTCCAGCGCATCAGCATCTGGCTTGTCAGGCACGGCAGGGAACATGGCCGCGAGTCTATCGCCCGGTTCGGCCTTACCCGGCGGTGATCAGGCCGCGCAGATAGGCTGCCTGGCCGGCATGCTGCAGGTCGTCGGCGAGCACGCTGACCAGCCGGACGCCGAGTGACACCGGCGGATCCCAGCGCTCATCCACGATCCGGTCCAGGTCGGCATCGGTGAGCTGCCGCACGAAACCGAGCGATGCCCGGCAGACCGCATCGTGGTAGCCGGTGAGCAGGTCACCGGACTCCACCCGAACCGCGGCGACCTCGTCAGGGCCCTGCCCGTAACCGTGCGCAGCATCGTCGAATGGCAGGCCGAACCGCCGGACCCAGCCGTCGCTGACCCAGACCTGCTCGGTGCCGGCCGCCGCGGCCAGGTGATCATCTTGAATCCTGGTCAGGTGCCAGATCAGCCACCCGATCGAGTTCGCCGTGGCCTGCGGGCGGAACGCCAGTTGCTCAGCCGTCAGTCCACCGACCACCTCGTGGACAACCTCGCAGATCCGGCCGAGCGCGTCAGCGAGCAGGTCAGCCGTTGTCATGATTGGCTCCTGAAGGTTAGTGCCGAGCATGCAGCCTAACGGAGGACGAGCAGATGGCGCCCAGGCGTAGCAGCATCGAGATCAACCCGCTCTTCGCCAGGCCCGGCGAGGCCACGGAGCGCCCGAGGTTCGCCCTCGCCGACGACCCGATGCTGCCCGAGACCGCCTACCAGGTGGTGCACGACGAGGCGATGCTGGACGGCAACGCCCGGCTCAATCTGGCCACGTTCGTCGGTACCTGGATGGATCCGGCCGCCGCCAAGCTCTATGCCGAAGCATTCGACAAGAACATGATCGACAAAGACGAGTACCGCGCGACCGCCGCCATCGAGGATCGCTGCTGGAAGATCCTGGCCAGGCTGTGGCACGCCCCTGATCCCGCAGCGAGCATCGGCACCTCCACGATCGGCTCATCGGAGGCCTGCATGCTCGGCGGGCTGGCACTCAAGCGCCGATGGCAGCAAGCCCGCCGGGCCGCTGGGAAGCCGACCGACCGGCCGAACCTGGTGATGAGCTCGGCGGTGCAGGTGTGCTGGGAGAAGTTCGCCAACTACTGGGACGTCGAGGCCAGGCTGGTACCGATCAGCGAGGAGCACAAGACCCTCGACGGCCACGGCCTCGCGTCCTTCGTCGATGAGAACACCATCGGCGTGGTGGCCATCCTTGGCGTCACCTACACCGGCATGTACGAGCCGGTCGGCAAGATCGCGGCGGCGCTCGACAAGATCCAGCAGGACACCGGGCTCGATATCCCGATCCACGTCGACGGCGCGTCCGGGGCGTTCATCGCGCCGTTCCTGCAGCCTGCGCTTGAGTGGGATTTCCGGATCGACCGGGTGCACTCGATCAGCACGAGCGCGCACAAGTACGGCCTGGTGTATCCGGGTCTTGGCTGGGTGGTCTGGCGATCCGCCGAGTACCTGCCCGACGACCTCGTCTTCAAGGTCAGCTACCTGGGCGGCGAGATGCCGACGTTCGCGCTGAACTTTTCCAGGCCGGGCGCTCAGGTGCTACTGCAGTACTACAACTTCCTCCGGCTTGGCCGGGCCGGCTACCGGGCCGTGCAGCAGGCGTCGCATGACGTGGCCGCGCATCTGGCTGACGGCATCTCGAAGCTGGCCCCGTTCCAGCTTTGGGGAGACGGGCCGGACATCCCGGTCTTCGCCTGGCGGCTCACCCCCGGATACACCGACAAATGGGACCTCTACGACCTGGGCAATCAGCTCCGTCAGCAGGGCTGGCTGGTGCCCGCCTATCCGATGCCCGACAACCTCGCCGATCTGACCGTGCAGCGCGTCGTCGTGCGCAACGGGCTGTCGATGGACCTGGCCGATGCGCTGCTCGATCAGATCCGCGCCAGCGTCAGGTATCTGGACGGACTCGACGGTCCGCTGCCGCACGAGGGCCGGGTCACCACGGCGTTCCACCACTAACTCCAGGGCCGGCCGCTGACTCCAGGGCCGGCCGCTGACTCCAGGGCCGGCCGCGCACGGGTGGTCGGGTCCGCTAGTCGGGCAGCAGGCCGTCGCTGGTCAGCGGCAGCGAACGGAGTCGCCTGCCGGTAGCGTCGAAGATCGCGTTCGCGATCGCCGGCGCCACCGCGATCATCGGCGTCTCGCCCGCTCCGGCGGACGGCAGGTCGGGCCGGTCGAGCAAGATGACCTCGGTCGGCGGCACGTCCGCCAGCCGCGGCACTCGGTACGCGGAGAACGCCCCGTTGCCGATGATCCCGTCGGTGAACCTGATCGCCTCGAACAGGGCACCGCCGAGCGCCATCGCAGCGGCGCCCTCGATCTGGCTGGTCACCGTGTCCGGGTTGACCACGGCGCCGCACTCGTACCCGGTGACCAGGCGGGTGACCCGCAGCCGACGGTCGGCTCCGATCAGCACCTGCGCGGCGGTGGCTACCCGTCCGTCCTTCTCAAGCCCGCAGGCGATCCCCCATCCCCGCTGCTCTTCGCGCTCGGATCTGGCGGCTGGCCCCTTGTCGGCATGACGGCTGACCCACCCGACCCGCTCGGCCACCGCGCGCAGCACTGCCGCGAGCCGCTCGTCGGCCAGGTTGCGCAGCCGGAGCTCGACCGGATCGAACCCGAGCCTGGCGGCCAGCTCGTCGATCTGCGATTCCCTGGCGAAGTTGTTGGCGGTGGCTGCCAGCGCCCGGTAGGAGGCCTGCGGCAGCGGGCTGTCGGCCGGGACGTAGTCGAGCCGCTGATTCGGGATCAGGTACGGCCCGGCGATCGCGGCCCGGCCCGAGTTGACGTTGCTGAATGTCCAGGCGGTGAGGTCGCCATCGGCGCTGGCACCTGATCCGACGTCGATCACCGCGGCCGGCCGCAACGTGCCTACGGTGAACTCCTCATGCCTGCTCCAGGCGACCCGGACCGGCCGGCCGGCCCGCCTGGCCAGGATCGCGGCCTCGGTGGCGATGCCGACCGCATGCTTGCCGCCGAACCCGCCGCCGGTCGGCGGCACGATGATCCGAACCTGATGTTCTGCGAGCTCGAGCGCGGCCGCCACCTGTGCCCGGACCGGGAAAGGAGTCTGGGTCCCGGTCCAGACCGTGAGCCGACCGTCGTCGTCCCAGACCGCCAGCGCGACCCGGGTCTCCAGCGGCGCGGCCGCGATGTAAGCCGTGGTGTACGTGGCCTGCACGCAGGCCGTCGCGGACCGGAGCGCTTCGTCGACCGCACCGACCTCGTGGTGGAACGCCCCGCCCCAGGGAACGCCCGACTCGGCCGGATGAGCACGCAGGTACTCGGAGATAGCGGCGTCAGACGGCGCCGCCGGGAGGTCCCAAACCGCTGCCGCGGCCAGGTCGGCCACCGCTGACCTGGCTGTCGCCAGATCCGGCGCGACCACGCCGACCAGCGAGCCGGCCCGGACGAGCAGAACATCTGGCCGGCCGTCGACGGCCGAAGCGTCGAGGTCGCGCAGGCTCGCGCCTGGGGCCGGCGGCCGCAGCACAGCGCCATGCCCCATTCCGGGAAGATTCAGATCGGAAACGAACCGGCGGGCGCCAGTGGTGGCCGCTACGGTTCCCGGCGGCACCTGCGGCTGGCCGGCCAGCTGCCAGTCGGTCGGTGCTCGCAGGACTGGCTCGCTCCGCACGATCTCCACATGCCGGGTCCCGGCGGCCTCCGGCAGCAGCGTGCGGGCGTGGGCGGCGGCCCGGCGCAGCGCGCTGCCCGCGTCGGGCATCGACCGGCTGCCGAACGTGCCCATATCGAAGGGGCACAGATCGGTGTCGCCCATCGCCAGGCGCACCTGCGCCAGCGGGATCCGCAGTTCCTCAGCGACCAGCAGGCGCAGCGCGGTGCGGTTGTCCTGGCCGACGTCGACCTTCCCGGTGAACGCGGTCACCGTCCCGTCGGCGCCGATGTGCAGCCAGGCGCCGCCGCTTGTCGACCAGCTTCCTGGCGTGGCCGGCGGGGGAGGGACCACCACGACCAGACCGTCGCCGAGCACGCCGAACCAGTCGCGGTCGGCCGGGTCGGTCAGGTCCCACGGCCGGGCAGGCCGGTACCAGGGCGAACCTGGCTCAGGCGGCCCCCAGCGCTCCGCCGCCGACGAGAACTCGGCCGCAGAGCCGACCCCCGTCTCCTGGTCGGCCGGCCCGGCACCGCCGGTCCCGGGCTCGCCGGTCCCGGGCTGTGCGGTCTCGGGCTCGGCGAACTGGTCCGCCGGCCGCTGAGCGCTGGCCAGCTCGGCTGCCCGGTGTACGGCCCGGCGGATCCGCTGGTAGCAGCCGCACCGGCAGATATTGCCAGCCAGCGCCGCGTTGACCGAGTCATCGTCCGGGTTCGGATCGGCTGCCAGCAGCGCGACCGTCGAAAGGATCATGCCCGGGCTGCAGTACCCGCACTGAGCGGCACCGACGTCGGCGAACGCCTGCTGCACCGGATGCAACCGCCCCCGGCTGGCCAGGCCCTCGATGGTGGTGACGCTGCGTCCGGCTACCGAGCCGGCCGACAGCTGGCAAGCTCGGACCGGGTCCCCATCGACCAGCACCGTGCAAGAGCCGCAGGCGCCCTCGCCGCAGCCGGGTTTGGCGCCGGTGAGGCCGAGCTCATCGCGCAGTGCGAACAGCAGCAGTGCCGATGACGGCACCGACCGGTCGGCTCCGTTGACCGTCAGCGTCACAAGCTGCCGGTTGCGGTCGGCTGGCGGGACGTTCTCGGCGGCTGAGTCACCAACGGCAGTCATAGCCCCATCCTGGCGCGCCGGACCTGCCTGGCACATGGTTTGACCGCCCCGGTGGCGTAATTGATGCCATGTCGAGGCGGCGACTGAGAACGGGTCAAGGCCAGTGGCGTCAGCCGCCGGCCATCGCGCCGACGACAAGCAGCGGTTCAGACCCGGTCGCCACTGCCCTGGGCAGCGGCGTATCCGGCGGCTCATGGGACAGGTCCTGCTGGCAGGCGAAGAACCTGACGAACGCCCGGCGTCGCCCGGTGGCCTGGTCCCTGATGGTGCCCCGCAGCACCGGATGGCCAGCTTCAAGCGCGTCTAGCACCATGCCGAGCGTCACATCCGGTTCGTCAGGGCCGGCCGCGGTGATGTCAAGTTCCACCTCGCCGCTGAGACCAGCGAGGGTCCGCAGGTGCGCGGGGAGGGCGACCCTGATCATGGCACCGTCTGTACCTCCACGGAGAGCACGGCGGGCAGGTCGTGGACGATGGCAGCCCAGCTATCGCCGCCGTCAGCCGAGGCGTACACCTGCCCGCCCGTCGTGCCGAAGTAGACGCCGCACTCATCGAGAGCGTCGACGTCCATCGCATCACGAAGCACGTTGACGTAGCAATGCTCCTGCGGCAGGCCGACGGTCAGCGGCTCCCACTCATCGCCCCCGGTCCGGCTTCGGTAGACCCGAAGCTTGCCTTCCGGCGGGTAATGATAGGAATCGCTGGTGATGGGCACGACGTAGACGGTGTCAGGTTCGTGGGCGTGAACGGAGATCGGGAAACCGAAATCCGACGGCAGATTCCCGCTCACCTCGTGCCAGTTCTCGCCGGCGTCGTCACTGCGCAGCACGTCCCAGTGCTTCTGCATGAACAGGACGTCGGGGCGGGCCGGGTGCATGGCGATCCGGTGCACGCAGTGGCCGACCTCAGCCTCAGGATCCGGAATGCCTTCGGACTGCAGCCCATGGTTGATCGGGCGCCAGGTAACCCCGGAGTCGTCGCTGCGGAACGCACCAGCCGCGGAGATGGCCGCGAACATCCGGCCGGAATGGACCGGATCGAGCACGATCGTGTGCAGGCACATGCCGCCAGCTCCAGGCTGCCACCGGGATCCGGAGTCATGGCCACGCAGTCCGGAGAGCTCCTGCCAGTGCTGTCCGCCGTCGACGGAGCGGAAGAGTGCCGCATCTTCGACGCCGGCGTAGACGGTGTCGGGGTCGGAGAGCGACGGTTCCAGATGCCAGACCCGGGCGAATTCCCACGGATGCGGAGTGCCGTCATACCACTGGTGCGTGCCGGGCACTCCGTCATAGTTGAACTCTTTGCCGACCGGCTGCCAGCTCTGGCCGCCGTCATCGGATCGCTGGATCAGCTGCCCGAACCAGCCCGTCGACTGCGATGCGTACAGGCGATCTTGATCAGCTGGCGACCCTTTCAAGTGGTAGATCTCCCAGCCGGGGAAATGAGGCCCAGCGATCTCCCACTTCTCACGCTTCCCATCGGAAGTCAGCACGAAGGCACCCTTCCTGGTGCCGACGAGTACGCGTACTCCGCTCATCCGAACTCCAGTTTCGCCCGCGGATCCGCTGACCCGCTCCGGCCAGGCGCGGCTGCCGTCGCGGCCGACGCCCGGAACGTACCTAACCGACCCTAGACCCTTCCGTGGGTACCCGCCCGGTGAGCCGGGAGTTCCGAGGGTACCGCCCGGTGAGCCGGGAGTTATCGTGAGGCATGCGGGTCGAGATCTCCGACGCGGCCGCCGGATTCGTGCGCGCCCATGGCGGAAGGCTCTGGGTATGGGCTGCCTACCCCCGGCTGCGCTGTTGCGGGATGCAGGCGTGGATGCGGGCCAGCATGCAGGAGCCTGCCGACCTAGCCGGATTCACCCAGCTGCACGCCGCAGGGGTGGACGTCCGGTTCCGGAGCCTAGGCGGCCGCGCACCCGAGGTACTGGAAATCGGACTGCACGGTCGGCACCGCCCGCAGGTCGAGGCGTACTGGGATGGCTGCTGCTATGCCCTCTGATTCCACGGCCCGCTGATTTCCGCTGACTCAAGGTCAGCGGGTCAGAAGCCGCCGTTGCCGTAGCCGGGGTATCCGTACGGATCCATGGCATAGGGATCGCCTCCGGCGTAACCGCCAGTCTCCTGGGTGGCCGGGGGATAGCCGGGCGGCTCATACGGGGCAGCGTGGAACTGGCCGACCTGGTAGCTCTCCGTCTCCGCCGGATGCAGCGGGCCGACTGGATAGCCGCCGCCGAAGCTAGCGTTTCCCGCCGCCCCCGGTAGCTGAGGTACCGCAGGCGGATAAGCGGCAGCCGACCCGCCAGGGAACTGGCCGGCTGGTCCGGTGGGAAAGCCACGGTAGCCGTCGGCCGGCTGGCTGGCCTGAGGCTGGGTCTGCTGCTGCAGAGCGTCCTGGGTGGGCAGATTCCAGCCCGCGCCGCCGCCGATCGCAGGCCCGCCTGGAAGGTAGCTCGGGTAGCTGAGCGACTGCTCAGCGCCGACCGCGCCAGCCGATCCGGCGGCTGGGTAGGCAGCGTTCATCGACGCGGCAGGGTAGCTGTTACCGGTCGAGGTCGGGGATGAGTAGGCGATGGTGCTGCTATCTGGCGAGTAGTCAGCCGGACCCGCTGACGCGGGCGGATAGCCGCCAGCCCCGCTGGCCGGCGTCGAAACAGCGTAACCTCCAGCGCTCCCGGCCGCCGTCGAGGCAGCATAACCGCCGCTGCCGGCTACCGCGGGGTAGCTCGGACTGACCGCAGCCGGGTAGCCGCTCAAGTTGCCCGCAGGGACCGAATAGCCGCGCGTGCCGTCGGTCCCGCGGGCGTATCCGGCCGCAGCGGCCGGATAGCTCGAGCTTGCCCCAGCGGCATAGCCACCGGTGCTGGCCGTCGCGGTCGGGAAGTTGCCGGCACCGACCGGCGGCACGAAGGTCGCGCTGACTTGCGCCGGATAGCTGCCCGAGCCGGCCGGGTAGCTCGGACCGGCGGCTGACGCCACGGCCGGCTGGCCGGCTGAACGGGAACCGCCTGACGGCACCGGTCGATAGGGGTCGGCAGTCGATGCCGCCGCGTAGTCCGGCCCGCTCCCGCCAGGCCTGGCATATCCGCCAGGAGGAGTCGCACCGCGCTGGTCCTGGCCGTCCATGCTGCCGATCTGGTGACCTGAGGTCACGGCCGGATAGCCGACCAACTGGTGGGTCCTGGCCGCGCTATCTGGCAGCCGAGCACTGTCTGACAGCCGAGCGTCCTGGCCAGCTGCGTCCGACCGGTGACGGCGGTAGGACCGGCTGTCCTCAGCACCGATCCGCGGGAAGGACGGGCTGGTTAGCGGGTCGTCGTCGGCCAGGCCGGGGGATCGGGCGTCGTTCTGCGGCGTCATGTTGGCCAGCATCGCCAGGGTCGGCTCACCGGCAGGTGCGGCGCTGCGCCGCGTCGCTATGGCGTCGAACTCACCGCTGTTAGCTCGCACGCCAGGGCCAGCCTGGTTAGCCGGCACCGGCTGACGAGCCTGCCGGACCGGAAGCTTTGACCCGCGGTCCCGCGGCGTGCCGCCCGGCCTGCGGGTGCGTGCCTGACCGTCACCGTTCTCGGAATCGCGCGGCGCATCCGGACGCTCCGGATGCGCCGACGCGGCGGGCTGGGCCGTCGTCGTCAGCGGCTTGTCCGAGGCTAGCTCTGCCCAGTAGTCGACGTCGGACAGATCGTCCCACTCGGTGCTCGGCCAATCGCCCTCGCTGTCACGCTTGCCGCGGCTCTGGCGCGGACGCACGGCGGGCAGCGACTCGTCTCGTCGGCCCTGGCCACTGTCTCTTCTGCGATCATCTGCCCGGGAGTCGGCACGCGCGCCACTTCGTAGGTCGCGGTCCTCTCGCCCCGTCCTGATGTCCTGGTCTCGCAGGCTGCCGGCCGCCCGGCCGTTGCGGCTTTGCCCGGTCTCGTACTCGCGTGCGGTTGGGACCATTCGGGCAGGCCGCTCGTCGTACTCATCAGACCCGCGCTGACCGACCCGGACCGGAGCTGGCCGACCGGCCCGGGTGCGCACCGCGTCCTGCTCGTCGGTGTCTTGCTGACCGCGCCGGGCTGGTCGGCTTGGACGCTGTGGCTGTCCACCCCTGGCTGGCCGATCTTCGCGCCCACGTCGGCCATCTTCCTCGCGCCAGTCCTGGCCGGTGCGCTCGCGCGAGCGGCTACGGCCGACGGCCTGGCCGTCGCGCTTCGACCGAGCGGGTTCCGCGGGGAGATCGTCGAAGTCCTCTTCGTCGTCCGCTCGCAGGTACCGCATTCCGGTGAGGACGACGATCACGATCAGGACGACTACGGCTGCCAGAATGATCAGCAGGGTATTGTTGTGCATCGCACCATCCAACCCGGCATGGCCTTAGTGAGGCGCTCGGCAGCCCGCGCGGCCATAGCCGCGGACTCCCTGGTAATACAAGCGCCCTGGACAGGTCCCAGGCGAATCATCTGAGCGCTCATTCTGTCGTACCACTATGGCCCGTGTCACCAGATTCGAGAAGTTTAACCGGCTCTGTCTACTGACCGTAACGTTTCGACTACGGCTTGGCGAGAGCGGTTAGCCTACCGACCCCGACCACATGACGGGCAATCGCCGACCAGGTCGCCCGCAGGCCTGCCCCGGCCGGAAGCCGCAGCATGGCGTTGAGCGCATACACGGTGAACCGGTATAGGTGGCCGGCCGGATCATCGGGGCAGATTGGATCGTAGCCGGCCGATCCCCGGCTGTTCTCGGCTTGGCGTGCACCTGGCGGCAGCTGATTCTGCGGCATGGCTGTCGTGTTCGGGCTGATATCAAACACGATCCAGTAAACGTAAGGAGTAATTGGAGCCTGGGAGTCATCAAGCATGATCGCGAACGATTTAGTCGCTCCGGCTTGCGGTGCTCCTGACCAATGCAGCGGCGGACTCAGACCGGCCCCGTGGCAGGTGTACTGCAGCGGAATATTGACGTCAGGGCTGAACACCGGGCTGGTGACGGTAAGGATCTGTGGAGTTCTCAGTGCCGGGCCAGCCAGACCGCCCAGCGCGCTGCAGCCGCCGACTGGCAGCGTGCAGGCTGCGACGGCTGCCGCCACGGCAACCAGCCCGTGTCGGCGGCCGACGCGTCCGGCCCGGACCGCGCCGAACAAGCCCGCAGGACGGACCGCGGCCGCGGAGCCGACCGAGCTTGCGGAGCGAACCAAGCGGTGTTCCTTACCAATCCAGCGGCGAAAGCTTGCCCGTCGGATCCTACGCCGGGTGACCTGCACCCAGGGCGGCACCACAGCCGTGATGCTGCTGGCCCACTTGCTTCGGCCAGCAGCGCCAGCTAATCGGTCTGGCGGGAGTTGCCGAACATGATCTCGTCCCAGGACGGCACCGATGACCTCCTGGCCCGGCCGCTGGACGCCCGCTTGGCCGGCGCAGGGGCGACTTGCTCGGGATCGGATTGCGGCTCAGCCACGTGACGGGTCTCCGAATCTGAGTACGGACTGCTCGCGCTCTCCCGACCGGCCGGACCAGCACCGGCCGGACCAGCAGCAGTCTCCAGCTCAATGTGGGCGCCAGCAGCCGCACCGGCGGCCGGGACCGGCACGTTCCTGGCCGCGGCCGAGTCTGCGGCAGGCGTCGATTGCCGACCCTGGCCAGCAGACTGGCGGCTGCCGCCACCGAGGCTGCCCGATGCCGCGGCGGGCACCTGCCGCGACGGGTGCAGGATGCCCCGGCCGCCGGTCTGGTCGCCCTCGGCCCGCTGATCTGCCTGGTGCACGCTGCCCGAGCTGGTCCGCGATCCGATCGGCGTCACGGTCGCCGTCACCGGTCTGCTGGCACCGGGCCGGTCGGCCGGCCAGTCGGCCTCCGGCAGGCTCAGTCGCACAGCCTGATCGTCGTCGGCGCTGACGTGCTTGCTCCGCGGGTCGAAGACCCACTCAGCCAGATACAGCCGGCCAGCCACCGTATAGGCGAGCTGAACCTGCCAGTTGCCGTCCTGGCGCTTGCGCGAATCCCACTCCACGTCCTCGGTGCTGGCGCCCGCCGCTGTTAGCCGCTGCGCGACCACCTCGCCAAGGCGCGGGCCAGGACCTGAGTCGCCATAACCTCGGACCGTGGCCCGCTGCGCCTCCTGCGCCCGGAACTCTCGTTCGGCAAGAACCGGGCCCTCAAATCTGCGGATCTGGTCGACTGGCAGGCCAGCAGCGTCAGCGATGTCCTCAGCGGTCTCGCCGGCGCGGATTCGGTCCTGGATCTCCTTGGGTCGCAACGGACTCTCCACTTCGATCTCGTACTGGGCGAGCCGGGAGAACTGGCCTCGTGCCACCGTCCTGAGCCGCTCATCGATGGGCAGCACGAAACGCCCGCTCCTGCCGGGAACCGCCAGGACCGCATAGCTACCGTCCTCGCTCACCGCGACGAGGCGCAGCTCCTGCATCGGCGTCCCTTCCGCGCTGCCCAACCGCGCAGGGGCGAGGCTCGGACCTCCCCAGAAGATGAGTCTGACTGGCCCGGACCAGACTTGCTAGCACCTTCCCCGGCATGTCCCGGATCAGCCTGCCAATTCGCCGGACTGGCGGCGAAGCTCATCTGACCAGTCGCGCATGCCTGTGGCCAGCACTGATGGGCAGAGTATTCACCGGCGTGGGCCGAGGTCCGCCGAACGCGGATAATCGGCTTGCGGACGAGGTCCGTCCGCAGCCATGTTTCCCTGGAGGCCGCTATGTCACAGACGTCGGCGAGCTCGCCGCGGCAGCTTGCCGCTGAAGCCGGGATCAGGCGGACGCTTGCCCGTTACTGCCACACCATCGACGACGGTGACTTCGCTGCGCTGGCCGAATGTTTTGCCCCGGACGCCGAGCTGCTTGCCTTCGGCCGGACCAGGTCCGGCCGCGAGGCGGTGACGGCCCTGCTGGCCAAGGCAATGCCGCCGGAGAACCGCGGCAAGCACCTGACCTGCAACACCCACATCGGCGAGGTGATGGCGGGCGAGCAGACCGCAGGCGAGCAGACCGCAGGCGAGCAGACCGGTGCGGCGACCGCGGCGCAGGCAAGCCAGCAGGCGAGCGCCGGTGATAGCGGCGGCGCGCGGGTTAGCGTACTCAGCGACTTCGCCTTCGTCGGCCGCGACGGCTCGATCACCACCGGCCGCTATCGGGACGAGTTCATCGCCGCGCAGGGCGGCTGGATGATCGCCAGGCGGGAAATTACCATCGGCGGATAGCGGCCGGCAGCACAGACCGACCGACCACCGGGGCCTGCGGCCGGCGCAGTCAGCTTGTTCGATTAGGCTCACGCCCATGCGTGCTGACGCGTTTTTCGGAGCACTGGGCCGGTTCAGCGTTCGCTTCCGCTGGTTGATGACACTGGCCTGGATCGTGGCGGCCGTGGCTGCTTTCGCCTACCTGCCGTCACTGTCCAGCGTGACGCAGAGTGACAACAGCAAGTTCCTGCCCGCCAGTTCGCCGGTCGAGAAGGCCACCGTTCTGGCCGCGCCATTCGGCACAGCGAACCTGTTTCCGATCCCTGTGGTCGCTGCCAGGAACGGCGCACAGCTGACCCGGGCCGATATCGCGGCGCTCAGCACGCTGCAGCGCAAGCTGAAGACCGTTCCCGACGTGCATCGCATTCTCGACCTCGGGACGTCTGCGCACGGGCAAGCCGAGCAGTTCGTCGTTCTTGTCGGTCAGGTGGGCGGCAATCAGAGCGCGACGACCAGCCTGGTCGACAATCTTCGCGCGGCGATCGCGCGCGTTGCGCTGCCGACCGGACTGCGGGTGCACCTGGCGGGCAGCATCGCGGTTCAGGTGGATCAGCAGAAGGCGAGCGGCAATCAGGGTAATAAGATCCAATATCTGTCGCTTGTTTTTATCATCGGGCTGCTTGTCCTGATCTTCCGGTCGTTCACGCTGGCGCTGACGACCGCTATACCCCCCCTGCTTTCGGTCACCATCGCGGGGCCGTTGGTTGCCGAGGCGGCACATCACGGGCTCAAGGTATCGCCGATCGCGCAGCTGTTGATGATCGTGCTGGTGTTGGGGGCTGGCACCGACTACGGGTTGTTCCTAGTGTTCAGGGTCCGCGAGCAATTGCGCGCTGCGGGCTACCAGGGCGGCCCGGCCGACAAGTCGGCGGCCGGCGGGCTTGGCCGTGCCCTTCTCGGCGACCTACGGCAGCCGCGCGATTCGGCCAGGACGGCGATCGTGACGGCCGTCACCAGGGTCGGCGAGTCGATTACGTTCTCGGCGGCGACGGTCATCGCGGCCGTACTGACCCTGCTGCTTGCTTCCTTCGCGTTCTACGCCGACCTGGGAGTCCCGTTCGCGATCGCCATCGGGGTGATGCTGGTGGCCGCGCTGACCTTGCTGCCTGCCCTGCTGTCGATCAGGCTGTCGCTACTCGGGGTCAAGCGGACGCTCTTCCAGGCATGGTTCGGTAAGCCAAAACTGCTGCCCTGGGATATCCAGGGCGCGGGCAAGGCCGGTGTCTGGGGCAAGGTGGCGAGCCGTATCGTCCGCCAACCAGTGCCGACGCTGCTGGCCGGCGTGATCTGCTTCGGCGCGCTGGCGCTCGGCGTGACCGGCTACAAGGGGGGCGGCTTCGGCGGCAATACGACTGCTCCGGCCGGCAGCGACTCAGCGGCTGGGCAGGCACTGCTGACTAAGTACTTCCCGCAGTCATCGGCGAACCCGACCGATCTGATCTTCCGGTTCAGTCAGCCAGTCTGGGCTGATCCGGCCGTACTTGGCACCGTGACGGCGCAGCTGAAAGCGAGCAGCCTGTTCACCCAGGTGGTCGGTCCGCTCAATCCGGTCGGCGTGCAGCTGACGCCAACCCAATACGCCGAGCTGCACAATGCACTGGGCTCGGCCAAGGCGCTGTCACCGGTGCCACCGAAGGGCGGACCGATCCCGCCGCTTGCCTACCAGCTGTACCGGGCAACCGGAAACTACGTCAGCGCCGACGGCCGCACTGTGCAGTTCTCCGTCGGGCTGGCGGCAGGCGACCCGGGCAGCACTGCGGCGCTGAACGCAGTACCCGCGATCCGGGCGGAGACCACCAAGGCAGGCACTGCGGCCGGCGCGACCGCCTCCGGCGTGGCCGGTGAGGCACCCGTGCTCTACGACATCAGCAGCATCTCCAATAGTGACCTTAAGAAGATCATCCCAGTCGCGATCCTGGTGATCGGCCTGCTGCTGGCGATCGTGCTGCGCAGCCTGGTAGCCCCGCTTTATCTGATCGCCTCGGTCGGCATCTCGTACCTAGCTGCGCTCGGCCTCTCGGTACTGCTGTTCATCAAGATCGGCGGATCGGGCGGACTGGTGTTCTTCCTGCCCTTCCTGATGTTCATCTTCCTGCTGGCACTCGGCGAGGATTACAACATCCTGGTGATGACAAGGATCAGGGAGGAGGCGCACAAACTCCCACTGCGAGAGGCGGTTTCCCGTGCGATCGCCGTCACCGGCACTACGGTGACCTCCGCTGGCCTGGTACTCGCCGGCACCTTCCTGGTCTTCGCCATCGTAGGCGGCACCGGATCGGCCGGCAGCAGCCAGATCCTGGACATCGGGATCGGCCTGGCGCTCGGCATCTTGATGGACACGTTCCTGGTCCGCACGCTGCTGGTGCCGTCCACGGTCGTCCTGCTCGGCAGGTGGAACTGGTGGCCGTCCAAGCTGGTCATCGACCAGCCGGAGACGGGGACGGCCGGCAGCGAGCCTAATCCGATCAAGGCGCAGGCCGGCCGCCCCGGCTGACCGCACAACAGGCCCTGCCGATGCAGCAGCCTCCGCTGATCAGCGTGATCCTGCCGGTCTACGGCGTCCGCAGCTACCTGGCGGACTGCCTGGACTCGGTGCTCGACCAGCCGGACGCCCCGATCGAGGTCATCGCCGTGGATGACGCGTCACCCGATGGCTGCGGAGCGCTCCTCG
>Ga0208044_1000383_pt1 | contig 33915 bp, 27 predicted proteins | sample Sb_taG_8_FD_187712 | JGI IMG/M metagenome (GOLD analysis project Ga0208044, IMG submission 187712) | Peat soil microbial communities from Weissenstadt, Germany - Sb_50d_c_BC metaG (SPAdes) (version 2) | ecosystem: Environmental > Terrestrial > Soil > Wetlands > Peat | place: Germany...
AAGTCGGACCCTGGGAAGCGTATCTGTCCATTCTGGCACCGCCTTCGCCGCGCTGATGGTGCAGGCGAACTCGATTAGCTGGGCATTGAGCACTCCTCCTCGAAATGACGCGTGTCGATGCGGTTTTAGGTGCCGGATGGATACGTCGGTCGATGGGACCGAAGCGCGCAAGAGTGCAGCTCTAAACGTCGGCCGAGAGCTAAGAAAACGGTGGATTTCAGGGAATCCCAAGAATGGTTTAGAATACGGGATTGTGACGAGCTAACGCCAAGATCAGCTGCCGGGCCAGCCGGAGAGCCTGCGACCTGGCTGAAACCAGGAACGGCTGACCCGATCAGCTGCACCTATTTGTTAGAAGTTGCCCTGCCTTCCGGGAGCCCGGCTGGCCCCCAGGCCCGCAGCCTGGCGCCCAGGCTACCCGACTTTCAACCGATTCTCAAGCCACTACCCGCCGAATTCCGGTTAGACCATCTTATTCAGGAGCAGAAGTTGCCGGCAGCTTATTTCTTTACGAGCAGGTGATGCGCCGCACACCCGATCAAGAAGCAAATCGCCCCCAATCGCTGCGCCGCCGATTGCTAATTCCCTATTGGCTGGCTCAGGAGCAGCCAAGTAAGGACGAGAGCACCGACGACCCCCATACACGCCAAGGAGACCGCGAGCACGAGGAGGATGGTTCTGCTCTTGCCACGGGTTGCCTCTTCCGCTTCTTGGAATGCAGCCTCGATGGCGGCTGTGTCGGCACCCGAGCGACCGAGCAGAAAAGCGATCTTTCGCTCCAACAAACGCAGCCGGCGCTCGTGGGCCGCGTACTGGGATCCCGAGATGGCCAGGAGGATCAAGAAAGCAAAAAACCACATGAAACATTCGCGGGCACACCCGCGCCTCTGCGCTCTAACTGGAACTGGTGATTTACACAACCGGCGCCGGCACAGTATCACTCGCGCCTGAATATCATGACGGCTATTCGACCTGTACAGGCGATGGTTGTCAATCGGCGGAGTGATGTTCTTGTCGAGCGAGAAGTGTGCGCATGTTCCAATATCCGATAGGACCACGCCACACGCATCCCGCGAGGTCAGCATGAACTCTATCTTCGTTGCCGAGCCTAACTCCGGTGAACCGTTGACCGGAGCGCTCCTGCTTGATCGGTTAGGGCAAGCCGCGCGCGGAAGCCTGGCGATTCACCGCCGACGGCCGATGGGCTGGTGCACCGGTCGCGACGCTTCAGTCTCTTCCACAACAAGCAGCAGCCGTCGCAGCTCGGATTGCGCGAGGCGATCCATTTTCTGGAACGTATCGTCAAAACGGCGCCGGAGCCGTTGCCCGCGCTGGCACAGGCGAGGTCGGCGCTGGCGTTGCTATACGGCCGCCTGCTTGGAACGACCTGGGTGAATTGCCGTGGCCGCGACCGCCGCGGGTGCTCGATCATCTGTGGTTGGTGATGCGCGCTTCGGTCCGACACACCGAAGTGTTTGCGGACGCAAACCAGCGCGAATCGAGGGCTCCTTGGCCTACGCCTCTTGATCTCGATTCTACGACGGCGTTAAGAAGGGAGCCATTTAGTGCGAATTGAGTCCATTGTCACGGTCGGCAAGCCTGGCCTCCGCGCTCACTCGACTTGGTAGACCGGATACGGAGGCGCCGACATGGAAGCCGACCTTGCGCAGAAGGGAATGTTAGGCCGAGCTGGTTAGCCGCACCTACGCCAGAATGGCCTGCGAATCGTGGAAGTGAGGGGTTGGCCACCTTGGTCGACCGCGCGGACGGCAACGCGACGTGCGCAAACGTGGCGAAGGAGAGGCTACGATTCGGGGGCCTCGGCCTCCTCTTCCGTCGGCGGTGCCTCGCCGGCAGCTTGCGCGGCCTTGGCGGCGATGTCCTTCACCTCCTGAAAGGTGTACTCTTTGGCATCACGGAAGACACGCACCTTGCTGGGGTGGCCAACAAACCGCACATAGCGCTCGACGATGATGTCGGCGTACAACGTGTCGAGCTCCATCAAGAACGCCCGCCGCCCCGTTTGCTCCGCAGCCACAATTGTGGAACCACTCCCTCCAAACAAATCCAGGACGTTTTGCCCGGGCCGGGAGGAGAAGTGCATGGCGCGCGAGGCTAGCTCGACGGGCTTCTCGGTCAGGTGGATCATATTCTGGGGGTTCACCTTCTTGACGTCCCAGAGGTCGTAAGCGTTTGGGGGCCCGTAGAACTTGTGACCGTGGCCTTCCTTCCAGCCGTAATACGCGATCTCAAAACATCCCATGAAGTCCTTCCTGGTTAGCACGGGATGCAGTTTGTTCCAGATGATCCCCTGCGAAAAGTACAGCCCGCACTTCTTGAGCACAGGTGGGTAATTGCCGAGGTTGGCGTACCCGCCCCAGATGTAGAATGACCCGCCCGGCACCAGCACGCGGGACATGTTGCCGAACCACGCATGCAACATCTCATCAAAAGCCTCGTCGGAAACGAAGTCGTTCTCGAGCGGGCGATCCTTGGCCCGCAACTTCTTCTGCGTCGGCTTGGATTTCTCCGAATGCCGGGCCAGATCGAATCCCTGGTGATGCCGGTTTTCCATCTCCGTCGCCGAGGGGAACGAACTAAGTCCAGCCGCGATAGCGTTGTTGCTCCGCGGTTCGACCTTCACGTTGTACGGCGGGTCTGTGTTGACCAGGTGGATTTCCGCCCCGTCCAACAGCCGATCGACATCTTCGGGTTTGCTGCTGTCCGCACAAAGCAACCGATGGTTGCCCAGGATGTAGAGATCCCCGGGCAGCGTGGCGGCCGCGTCTGGAGCGCTCGGGATGTCGTCGGCATCAACCAGGCCAGCACTATCGGGGCCAAGGAGTTGGTGCTCCGCAGCGAGGTTGCCGAGCATCTCTTTCACGGCCAAGTTTTCGACATCGACCTCGCGCATCAGCTTGGCCAGCGCTTCCTTGTCCGCCTGGGCCATTGCCGAGAGCGGGTCGTAGGTCAGAAGCAGTTTCTCTGCTTCCTCTTCGTTCACATTGAGCACGAGTACCGGGACCATGGCATCCGGCGTCGTCTCTGCCCGCAAGTGGCCGTCAATCAGCATCAGGCCGTGTTCGGTTTCGCGGACCAGACAGGCGCCCGCATAGCCAATTTCGGCAAGCACGCCTTTGAGTGCGTCCCTCTGGGCTTGCGGATGCGTCCGCCAGTTCTTGGGATGGGGCAACAGCTCGGAGGCGAGCACGCGGTCAAAACGTATGATGCGGTCACGAATTTTCATTGTCTCTGCTCCGGAGGGCGAAGGATGGCCAAGTAAGGTATCTTCGAACTGCACTCGATCACAACGTAGCCTCCTGCACCGCTCGTCAGGGCGAAGCGCTCAATCTGGCGGGAAGTAAACCTCGACGCCGCCGATGTTGTAAGTTTCGCCAGCCCCGGTGTCGAGGTATGGATTCGGGCTGCATAGCAACTCTCCCTGGATCGGCCTGGCGGCCACCGAGGTTTCCTGAACCAACATGCCCACGTGCCCCATGCAATCCGCCTGGTCGAGGAACGTACCGTTTGGAAACATCAGCAACTCATCTTCGAACGCGGCTACCCAACTGGCCCCGTTTCGGTGCCATACCTTGCCGTTTTCGTACATGGTCGCGATGGCGACGGCCCGTTGCTCTTTGCTGCCGGTTGCCTTGAGTGACCGAAACGGGTGCCCCGCAGCCGCCCCTGTTTGCAACAGTCCGATGCCGCTGGCCGCCTCTTCAACAGCTTGATACAGGAGCGGACAGGGCCACGGCTTCATGTACCCGTGTTGCACGAACGCACGAGTTTGCGGATCGAACACGGCTTCTCCGGCGCGCATCTCCATCAAAGCGCCGAATTGCTCGGGGACCTCCAGGCGCTGCCGCCAGACGTGGTAGACCAAGACATCATTCTTCGGAGTGACGGCGACGGTGACCAAAGCAGTAAAAGCCGCCGTGTCCGTAGCCTTGAGAGCTGTGTCGATGACCTGGAACCATCGGCATTCCTCGAAACGGAAGCGCCGCGTTTCGCCGGTTTCGCCCATGGGAAGCACGAACTCCCGCATGAGAAATCGCTGGCCATCGTGCTCTTGCAGGCGTTCGTCTGTGTAGAAGTAATGAAAGCATGCTCGCTTGAAAATGGCTCCCTCCGGGGGACTTGGCTTTTGTTGATAAATCGCGCTGAACATATACGCCGAAGTCATGCGTTCCTTCTCAAGGTATTCCCGGCTGAATCGCTCGGGCCAGAGGGCTTCGCCTTCTTGCCTGGGGTCGTGCTCACTAGCTTCCTCTCTGTCGCACAAGCCCTGGTACGCGACAGTGTGCCATTGCTCGGCCTTCGGGTTTTCCTTCGCCATGCGCAAGAGTCGGCCGGCCAGGTCGTCCTCATGCCAGCGCGTCATGACGATCAGGATGCGTCCAAGATCCGAACGCATGCGCCGTTTGAAAACGTTGGTGTACCAATCCCAAACGTGCTTGCGATGAACCGGGCTATCTGCCTCTTGCCGGTTCTTGAACACGTCATCAATGATGCCGAAGTCCATCGATTTCCCGGTGATCGGCCCGTCGACGCCGGCGCATCGGTACACGCCACGTTTGCCGACGATATTGAACTCCTTGCTGTTTCGCTTCCAGGATCCCCGGTGTTTCTTGCTGACTCCCTTCCCCAGCAGTGGCGACCCGGGGAACACGCGCCGGTATTCGTCGCTGTCCATCACCAGTTGCACGTCCCGATTCAGGTCCTGGGCCAAGTTGGCGCCGTACGAGCACGCGACCAGGGCCGCGTCGGGGTGTTTGCCGAGAACGTACGGTGGCAACAATCGGGATGCCATCTCCGACTTGCCGTGCTGCACCGGCATGAAGATCATCACTCGGGTCAGATCCCCGGTTACCCAGCGATCAAGCGCGACCGCTATTTCTTCATGAAACCACGCGAACGAGAACCAGGGACGAACGTAGGAAATGAAATTGCTGAAGGACGAGCGCGCTATCCGGACCGCTTCTTCGCGGTGCAGCAGCTCCAAATACAAGCCATCAAGGTCGACTGGCGATGGCTCGCTCTCGATCAGCGATGGCATTTCGCAACTCCTCGTCGCTCATGGATGCAATGTCTATGGCCGGCGGCAGGACGCGTTCCCCATCCTTGCCGGTGATCTGGCGTTCGTCACGCCGACGCCAATGCCCAGAGTGTCGGCGCTCGAGGAACCAGGCATCCGCTTGCCAATCCGGGCGGGAGAATTTCTCTCTCAGAATCTGCGTGCCGTCAGTCCTCGTGATGGTTTCCCGAGCAGTCACATCGCCACCCCGGGCGGCCTGGCGGATGCGCCCCAGTGACAGCATTTCGCCCTCTGCTTTCGCCTTCTGGACTGCGGCCGCAAATGCTGCATATAGCGGCCGGGTCTTGCGGCCGGCCGTTTCCTTGTTGAGACCGCGGCGGAGCCACTCGTTGAAGGTCGATACAGAAATGCCGCATTGGCGGCAAACCACGTTGTAGTAGTTTCCAGCCCGTATCAACTCGCAGAGCCTATCCTGCAAGTCCTTGGTCAGTTTGGGTTTGCGTCCAGCCTTCATGACGGGGGTGCCTCGGCGGCATGCACGGGGACTGGCTCGAGTCCGAGCATGACAGCGGCCTCGTATCTACTATTTCCGATGGTGATGACGCCATCTTCGTCCACGACGATCGGCTGGCGAAAACCGAATTCGCGGATCGAGGCGGCGACGGCATCCACGGCTTCGTCGCTATGCCTGCGGTTATTTTCGTAGGGGCGGAGTGAACTGATTGGACGCATTTGGACGTGCATGTCTTGATCCTCTTCGTTCGGATGCTGCTTCCATGTTCCTTCTGACAAACGTCATCGGGGGCTCCGAAAAGCCCCCGCGTGACGAGTTCCTGGGTGAGCCAAACAAAAAAGGCCACGCGGGTACAGCGGCCCCGCGTGGCCTCTTATTGGCTGGTGTCACCGGCAGCGATCGGCCGATCAGCCGCCGATGTCGCCCAAGACTTGGTAGGGATTATAAGTCAACTGCTTGAAGAAAAGCAAGTAATGTCGGCCCGGCGATTGATCGTCAGAGCATCCGCAATGTCATGATGGCTTGACCAGATTGCCGATGTCATCTGCAGGTGGGAACAGGCTGCTTTGTGGACTTTCGGCAACAACCCTTTTGCGAAAGACATCCGCGCCGAGGCCTGGGTTTCTGGCCACGCTATCCAACTCATAGATTTGCTAAATCCAGCGTTCGGCGCGCTGTTCGTCGACTACCCCCCCCCCCGGCAGGACTCGAAGCCGCAAGCTACGGATTGGAAATCTTCCAAGGAGCCCAGCGCACACCCGCAAGGACTACGATTATCCAGGCAATCGCCAGAGCTAAGGAAGTCCTTGCGGGTGTGCCTGGACCCCCGTATTGTGTAATGGCTGTGTAACGAGCAATAAAGAGAGTTGCCACGTCCTAATATTCCTAGTTCGGGGACTGACCGCGCTTGATCATGTTCCCTGCGATCTGAATCCTGATCGGTTCCTTTCCGCCGAAGTTCTCGCCAGGCAGTTCCAACCGCAAATACTGGAATCCGTTCACGGGCAGTGGGAAAAACAGCACATCTTCCACCGACTTGCTCGGATAAAGATCCTTCACGCCCTCCACCTGCCCAGGGAGGTGCCCGGGGATGGTGGGATAACCGGCATACAGGCGATACGTGTTGCCGAAATTGTCCTTTAGCGAACCATGGTCGCCAAACGTGGACGAACCCCAGCCCAAGTAGTGCACGATCTGGTTGCCGCTCAGATTTTCAACTCTCACTCCGATTTGCAGATATTCGTCTGAGCTTGTAGAGCCCTTCCCGAACAGGTCTTTCACTTCGACAGTGCTGATCCTGGCTCGCGTCACGCTGACACGTACATCTCCCTGTTGAACGGGACCAGCGTTAGCATCAGCCCATACAACCTGCCCTCCATCCGGCTGGGTTGCCTGTTGGCTGTCGCGCGAAAAGATTGTTAGCTTTGGACCCGCATTCCCTTTGGAGCCGAAGGCCTCCTCAAGCAGGTAAGTAGCCCCTCCCACGCAAGCCAGGACCATCGGAATCGATGCCATCCCGGCAAACATAATCACCTTCCCTCGGCGCTCTCCGCGGCGGGTTTCGGCTGCCACTCCGGCGGCGACTAGCAGGATGCCTCCGATCAGAAGGACCGCCCATCCCCATTGGAATTGCACAGATGCGAGCATTGCCTCGCCGATTCCCGAGAAAGGGTTCCCCTTCATTTGCTCAGCGTATTCCGCCTGGGCATTAGAAAGCTGTACCTGCAAGTGGACAAAAGTAAAGCCGATGATCCCGAGAGCCGCGAGCCCGGCCAGCGTCACCCATCTGTACAACCTGGCCACGATCGGCACGCAGGCTACGCCAGCAAGGGCCAAAATCGTTATTCCAGCCCACCTCTGAGCACCAATGTATGTAGGTGCCCCTATAGGTGTGCTGATCACTGGCGCGAAAACTCCTAACAGCAACAGCGCCGCGCCAAGCGAGCCCAGAATGATCGGGATCAACCCAGCGCCAGACTCACCATACTTTTTGGCCTCAGAAGCAGGATTGTGCGGCACGGGCGCCGGCTCTTCCCTCGCGGCGCCTTCCGCGAACCTCTCGGCGGAAGCTGCGGCTCCATTCACAGTCTTCGACTCGGCTGGGCCTGGTCGAAGCGCCGACAACCCGGCGGAGGGACTGGCTGCAGCCGGGACATTGATCGCCTTGCCGCACTTCGGGCACTTGACGCGCTTACCGGCAGCTTTATCCGGAGCCCGCATTTTGGATTTGCAGATCGAACAGGTCAGGCTGATGGGCATGGTGACACCTTACTGGGTCGGGTTGTCGCGAGCGGCCTGCTTCAGGTGGTAAGCAGATCTTAGACATTTTCGGTCGCTGATCGCCGGCTGGCAAGAAGAAAATGCGCACGTTCAAGCAGAGCGGGTCTGACGGCAAGTCGGGTCTTTCCGGCGCCCCAGCAAAGAGAGTAGAATACCGGCGTCGGGACGGCCGGAGTTTCCCGCCAAGGAGTAGAATGCATGACAGACCGGCTGCACAACGAGGTTCTCTATGTGCCTTACCTTGCTCCCTCCTGGCCGCATGGTCGAAAAGCGCACTTCCAATGGCAATGCTTACAAGATCTGGGAGGACTTTCCGCCAGTGCCTCGGATCTATGATCAACTGCTGGATTGCGCCCTGTACATCTATCCCTCCGCGCGCCAAGCACAAAAGGGGAGCCAGGCTGGCGGCAGTGGCTTCTTGGTAAAAATGGACTCTGGATTTCGCGGGCTCTCGCATTTTTTTGCAGTTACCGCCAGGCACGTTGTTGAAGACGGAACGTGTGGGGTCATTCGGCTCAACACTCACGATGGCGTTTTTGATGTGATTCCCATCAGCGATGACCGTGGCTGGGTCTGCTCTGTCGAAGACGACTTGGCCGTTGCTTTCGTGGAGCCATCCTCTCAGTTCAAGTACAAAGCTGTACCTGACAACCTCTTCCTGACAAGGCAGGACGTGATCGACTTACGGATCGGGCCCGGTAGCGAAGCTGCGATCGTGGGCCGATTCGTGAACCACGAGGGCAGGCAGAGAAACCTTCCGTGCGTTCGTTGTGGCAATGTAGCAATGATGGCCGATGAGCAGGAGAAGGTGAGAATTTCCGAAAAACCGGAACGTTTTCAAGAAGCCTTTTTGGTGGAGTTGCACACCAAATGTGGCTATAGCGGTTCGGCAGTGTTTCTCTCCGCTAGTACCGTGCATTTTGGCACGAGCCACTTCAATGTCCTGGAACACGAAAGCGGCACCAGACCTCCTGACCTCCCCAGCGCTTGGCCCAGATTGCTCGGAGTCCACATGGGACAGGTGCGGGACACAGTCAGCAGCAAGGTAAAGGCGGACCAGATGGACACTGGGATGGCCATTGTCATCCCCTCCTGGAGGCTTGCCGCTTTGCTCAAAGCTCCGAAGCTACTTGCAAGGATGGAGAAAGCCAAGCAGGATTTCCTGGCACCATCGCCCACAACACTCGAATCTGTCAACGAACCTGCAAAACTGGTGAACAGGAAAAAACGCAAAGCGCCTGATAAGTAATCTTGAACGGCGGGGGATAGGGTCGCTCCCGAAACTCCGGCACCTCACCGGCTGTCCCCGCCATTATTCTGATTTCTGAGGCGGCCGGAGGAGGATCGGCGATGGCGAAGTCATTTTGCCTACTCACGCCCGAAGAAGCAGCCCTATACGAAAAGAACGCACGCTGGTACGGCCCGGCGGAGGCCAGACGCCTCAACGTCTATGCGGTCGTGGCGCATCATCACATCAAGGAGGGCACGTTCCGCAAACGTCAGAAACAACTCGGCTGGCCGAGCCTGGGCGGGAAGAAGCTGGCCATGGAAAAAACACCCTTCGCCGGGGTTCCGAAAGGTTGGGAACCAACCTATCTTGAGGCCGACGTCATCCGGGCCCTGCAGCCCGTACAAGGCGATGAATGGCTGCGCGACACCGACGGGACTCTGAGGGTGACGCACGAGCAGGTTATGGCGGAGTTGTGCGTCAGCAACGTGTTGCTCTGGAGGTGGAACAAGGACGGGCGCTGTCCGTACATCGACAACGAGCCGCTTGCGTCGAAGATCATCAAAAACCCGGCGACCTCGGGGCGGGTCAGAACATATTCGAGGGCGGACGTCGATCGCATCAAGGCGAAGATGGCCGAGGTGCAGAGCGGCAGATGGATGGACAATCAAGGCCGGGTATGGCTGCAGCGGGATCGTCTCTGTCGGGTCGAATTGTGTGGCCTTGGTCGGTACGATTCGAACGCCTGCGATCCTTACCCCAGGCCGACACTGCACTGCTGGATAAATCACAAGACGCGCCACAACGGGTGGAAGAAACTGACTGCCAAGCGCATGGTTTTTAAGACGGACGTGCAATCGACCAGCGCGGTAGGTACGAAGGACCTTTGGTATCTCGAGGAGGACATACTCCGGATCAAAGCGTCGCTCATTGCGGCGCGGGCCCGGCGCATCTCCCGAGAGTCCGAACCGCCGGCGAGTCGCAGAAATAATCCTGTCTGGGATTTCAATGGAATCTGGGAGGAATCGACAGGGCGCCGTTTCAGCATATCAAGGGCCGCGAAGGAAGCTGGCATGAGCAAGGGGCGTCTTTGGCGCTGGGCCAAGGGCGGGCTACCTCCCGAACTTAAGCTGCAAGATGTTTTTCCGGGAAACAAGCTCCCACTGCTCAAACGTCTGGTTCCTGGCTCCAAGAATCACTGGATGCCTTCCATTCATGAGCGGGACCTGCAGACTCTCCGCAAAGCAATCGAGCAGGCGCTGCACGAAACTTACATCGCCCCGGACGAAAAGACGGGGAACGAGATCTGCGACCATTATGGGATCGCCGAAGGTCATCATGGTAGGGCGATTGTTCATTTGTTTTTGCAAGCCCTTCGCGGAACAGACGTGCTCGCTGCGAGGCAAGTGCTGCGCGCGTGCGCCGGCAAGCGGAGATGGAGTAGGCCCTGGCTCTATAACCTGAGCAAGCTGGACGAGCTTCTTGGGGCCCGTGAGATAGTTGAGGTTGCCCGCACATTTCTGGCGGATCTGGAGCGCCCCTGCGAAGCATCTGAACCTACTCCGGCCACCGCCGCGCAGCCTAAGGGCCAACACGCTGGCAAAACTGCCTCGACAAAGCGAAAGAGAGGCAGACCAACGAAAGAGCGCACCCAGGACATCTATGCAAGGTGTTTCCGCCTCTTTCGTCAGGAAAGACACTCGCGATCAGAGGTCATGACGATGATTAATGACTACTACGAAGACGACGTAATTAAAGAACCAAGCGAGGTTTTGAAATATTCCAACCGCCATGTCGAGAACGTGGCCAAGGCCACAAACTTGCAAAATCCCCGTGTTTTTGGGGGGGGACAAAAATAGGGGTGGGGGGGGACAAAAATCCCCCCTCGATTTTTTCGCATTTCTGTCCCCTCCTGTCGCGCACCAATCTCGCTAGCATTCCAGCGGTTCAATTAGATCGTTCGACCGCTGGAATGCAGCCATGCCAAATACTCGGGCACTGCCGGTTGAGGTTCACGTGATCGACCCCGCCGGGGTTTATTTCCCGGATACGGCCGGCCCAATCCTGAGTTTGAAGAAGACTTCACTGGCCCGCGAAATCCGTGAAGGTCGATTGCGGTGCGCCCGTCGTTGCGGCCGGCGGATCATCTTGGGCCAGCACCTCCTGGAATGGCTAGGGGCCGGGGTAGGCCGCACAAAGTCCGTACTAAAGCCGTTCCTGGGTCACGCCAACCTGGATATAGATTCGGGTATGGCAAACGTGCCCGAAAAACCTGACGCCCTTACCACGCTACGGCAGCTTACGCTCACCGAGATCGAGCAACGCCTAGCCGATATTGACGCCGAGCGTGCCGCTCTCTCCCTCCTGCGCCGCTCACTTGCCGCCCGCGAACGTGTACGCCGTCGTTCGGAGCAACGGTCTGTCGCCGCGGAGGGCCCCCACGATGTGTAGCACGCTCTCCATCCGCGACGTCTGCGAGCGCTACGGCGTCGGTGAGCACACCGTGCTGGGCTGGATTCGCGCGGGCGAGTTGCGAGCTATCAACGTCGGCAGGCGACTGGGTAACAAGAAACCTCGCTGGCGGGTCACCCTGGAGGCGCTGGAAGCATTCGAGCAGCTAAGAACTCCTATGCCGCCACCACCCAGGGCACCACGACGGAAGCGATCGGTCGAAGTCATCGAGTTCTATAAGTGAGGCCATGGTCGTGTTGTCCGACGGCATCCTGCGGGCGTTGAAGGATCGTGCTCAGTGGATGCCGTGGCTTTACGAGCGTCGCGATTGCACGTCGTCCAAGATTCGCATCAATCCACGTGCCCGGCTATTCACGAGGGAGCGGGCAATACTTCTCTGCCGCGGACCGCGGGGAGGGAGGCAATGAGCACCATCTGCGATTCCCGGCCCGCTACTATTCCCAAATCGGTCGGTCGATTCTTCGACTGCCTCTTTCAACCGCAAGACCTTGTTCTAACCCGCCCCACCGAAACGTGGAATGAAGGCAAGAAAAAGTGCAGCCGAGTCATTTACAAGCAAGTTCGCCATTATCAGGCCGGGGAGATGGCGACGAATGCCGCATTGTGGCAAACCATGCAAAGCATGCTCCAGGAAGAGAGAGCAAACGCTTTCTTTGGAGTGTGCCCACGATTCGGCACGGGCGGCAAGTATGACTGCGCGTTTCAGATTCGGACGGTCCGTGTGCTCTGGTCCGACATCGACCATTGCAGCGTCGAGGAAGCGGTATCCCGCTGCGAAAAGGCAGGTCTGCCGCGGCCGACAGCGATCGTGAAGAGTGGCAACGGTGTGCACCTCTACTGGCTGTTAGGGGAGCCAGTCCTGATCGATGACGCAGGCGACCCGCCGGCAATTTTGACCGAATGGCCGCCAAGAATTGAAGGCCAGAAAAACAGACCGCGCCACTATATCGAGCTGCCGGATGGGAAGCGGCTCTACAAGTATTTCGTTGATCCGAAGACCGGAGCTGATACGCAGAAGCAAAACCCGGAGTGGCCGAAACTTAGTCCGAAAGCCGAGCACGTTCAAGAGGTGATTGGCGGGATCGCCAGCAGGATCGGCGGCGACCATACCCACGACCTCGCACGCATCCTACGCATTCCCGGCACCCTGAACCGCAAGGACGAGCGTAATGGCAAGGTGCCGGTGCCGTGTGAGCTGATCGAGTGTGATCCTTCCCGAGTCTATCCCTTTGCGGACTTTGAAGCTCTTGCTGAGTGCAGCCCGGAGAAAGCCAGGAAAACGGAAGCGGCGAAAATCCGACTGCCCAAAAGGAAGCTGAGCACCGGCCGGCTGAACAAGCTAAATGATTTCATCAACCGCTGTGCGCTTGCTGAACCTGGAGTTGACGACCGAAGTGGATGTGACTGGGCGCTTGTGTGTTATGCGATACGGGAAGGCTTGGACCAGGAAGCGGTTTGGGCACAGGTCGCCGAAGTTGGCAAATTCGGAGAGCGTGGCAGACCTTACTTCGACCTGACTTGGAACGAAGCAAATAAGCAAGTCCGATTCAACATCTACGATCGGCTGAAACGCAAGGCCGCACGGAAGGCAGCTCACAGCAATGGGCAGCCAAGCGGCAATGGACAGTCAAACGGGGTGCCTCCTCATTCCGATCATGATGAAGGGCCGCCCGAAGAAGAAGTCAAGGAAGAACTTGAGGACCCACACCGCCTGGCACGGAAGTATCTCGCCAAGACAGCGGCACACCAGGAAGGGTATTTGCTCCGCTACTGCCGCGAAAAATTTCACCGCTACGTCGGCACTCATTGGAAAGCAATACCGGACGCCGATCTACGGGCCGAGTTGACGCATTTCGTGAAAGAGCAGCTCAACGAAGACTTCGCGGAACAGGAATCATCGCAAGAGCAATACGTTCCCAAAGTCACGAAGGAACTTGTTTCCAATGTGATGCAAGCCATTACGGGCGAGGTGTACTTACCGCATGATACGTTCGTCGGGGCGTGGATCAACGGGAAGCAATCAGAAAAGCGGAACTATATCGCGGTCTTGAACGGTCTTCTCGATGTCGATGCCTACCTGCGCAAAGAAGATGAGGTCTTGCGGCCGCACAGCCCGCGCTGGTTCTCTCCCGTCTGCCTGCCCTATGAATACGATCCTCGCGCCGACTGTTCGCTATGGCGTGGATTCCTAAACCGCAATCTTGCTGACGACCTGGGAAAGATCGGACTGCTACGCCATTGGTTCGGCTATCTACTACTTCCCGATACGTCGTTTCAAAAATTCCTGATGATGGTAGGGGAAGGCGCCAACGGGAAAAGCGTGGTCTGCGGAGTAACGGAAGGACTTTTGGGAGAGCAGAACATTTCCGCTGTGCCCCTGGAGCTGTTCGGCCAGAAATTCCAACTGGCTCCGACCGAGGGCAAGCTGGCGAACGTAATTGCAGAGGTGGGCGAACTCGACAAGATTGCTGAAGGGCAGATCAAGGCTTTCGTGACGGGCGACCCAATCTCGTTCGAGGAGAAATTCAAAACGCCCTATCGGGCCAAGCCTACCGCTCGTCTCATGCTCGCCACCAATAACCCGCCCCAGTTCTCCGACAAGAGTGACGGTATATGGCGCCGTGTGCTCTTGCTGTCCTTCACCGTGCAGATCCCGGAGCATGAGCAAGTAGCCGGCATGGACAAACCCAACTGGTGGCGCGAACACGGCGAACTACCTGGCATCCTCAATTGGTCCCTGGCAGGTCTTGCGGAACTGAGAGCACAAGGGCGGTTTATCGTGCCCGAAGTTTCCAAAAGGGATCTGGCGAAGCTGCGCAGCGACGTAAACCCGACCCGCCGCTACTTACTTGAGCACTATGAATCTCCGCCAAGCGCAGATGCCATCGAACGAGATTTGAACTGCCGCGAAGTCTATGGCCATTACAAAGCATGGTGTCTTGAACACGGATGTCATGCCTTTGGCGATGGCGGCTTCGGGAAGGAAGTCGCCAGGATCTTCAAGAAAGTAGAGCGCGTGCGATCTAAACACGCCGTAATGCTCTCAGGAATGGACCGTCCTTCACGCCCTTGGCTCTACTTCGGACTCGGCAGAAAAGACCTCGCAGCACCCGATGAAGATGCACAGCCAGACTTGTCCTAGTTGTCCTAGTGCGTTCATGAGGAGTTTTGGCGGTGTTTTGTCCTAGTTGTCCTAGTAAACCCTATTCTTGCACATACGCGAGAGATTTTTTCAACCGCAAAAAAACGTCTCTTATGGGGGGAATGGCGGCACTAGGACAGTTAGGACAACTAGGACAGACGCGAGATAGCTGGTGTGAAGTGTGCCCTGGTGATCACTTTCTAGCGCGCACATAGGGCCCATCAGGATAAATCGCGAAGGAGAAAGGCCCATGGATGCCGCGCTAGCGAATTGCGACAAGCCACCAGGTGATCGAGGCCTGCGTTGTCAGGCATGTGGACATCAAAGCTTTCGTGTGGTTTACGTGCGCCCTGCTCCCGGAGGGGTTCTTCGGCGGCGGGAATGTCGGAATTGCGGGACCAGGATTACAACAAGTGAACGCGCGCTGGCCAAATGGAAGAGCCACTGCGCGGAAAACGACGATTTCGCATAGATCCAAACCGTCAGTGAGGGGAACCACAGCACCGCTAGGTTTACCGGTGGAACAAACTCTCGCCGAATCGCTTAGTTTGCTACCCTTGGTGCAGAGCGAGATTACAATCACATTCGAATAGTCAACTGGGGCGACATCGGCAGATGATCACTGCTGTTGCGCTTCGCCAAACGAAGAATCCCGGCGGTTTGCCCCCGTCCATTCTCTGCTCCAAGGCAGCCCGCCGCTCTTCAAGCTCAACGTCCTGCCGCATCTTCGTGGCTAGATCCAAAATCGACCGTGCGGTCCCCAGCTGCGTTGTGTGAGGGAACGTGCCTTTCAAGAGCTCCAACAAGGTTTTAATTGCTTCGCCCATGGTTGCTGCCAGCATGGCAGTCGCCCGCATCGTCAAGTCTAACACCCGGGGCTACAGGGCTTGCAAGACCCCTACCCGATGTCTCGATTTTTTCCGATGTTACCGACGTAGAGCCGCAGTGCCGGTCGGATGCCGGCCGATAAACTAGGTTGGCTCTTTTGCGGCCTTTTCGTCTCGCTCCCGTTCTCGTCCGAACACCCACGCTCGAACACGCTCCGTGACGGCTTGGAGCCGGCCGTCGTCGATCCGTTCGCGGTAGCGTGCGCCTATGCTCGGATCGGTGTGGCCCATAATGAGGTCTACGGCCACGGGATCGCGAACTCCGTCAGCGACCGTTCGGAACACATGGCGAAGGGTGTAGAAGCCCAGCCCCTTCCGACCATTTATGCCGACTCGGCGGAGGAGTTTCGTCATCTCGTGCGTCACGGCCGTTGCCACCCCATCAGACCCCCAGGCTCCTCCATACTTGGTAATAAATACCAACCCGGCGTCGGACTTATCTTTCGGCTCGGGCCTCGCAGCGAGCGCGCCCTGGATTGCGGCCACGGTTTCAGGCCAAAGCGGGCTACGTCGGGCGATACCGGTCTTAGGCCTAGGGTAAGTCACCCATCCGGCGTCCAAATTGAGCGCCGACATCGGGAGTCGCGCGCAGTCCGTGTTCCCAAAGCCGGCATTGACTCCTAGCAGGATCATCGCTTTGAGAGGCAACCCGGCGGCGTTGATAAGCGAGCGCAGCTCCCTCGCTTCTAGCATCCGCTCTCCGTTGTTTACCCTGTGCCGGCGCATGACACTGGCGGACGGTTTCTTGAACTGGGGACCATAGCGGAGGGGATTGTCGATCAGCCCAGATTCGTAGCCATATTTGAATACGGTGCGAACCTTCTGGATTTCATTGCCGAGCCTTACGGGTCCGTATTTCTTTGCCAGCGAGTCCCGCAGAGCCTCGAAGTCATCAGCTGCCAGGTCGTTGACGAGTCGAGTGCCTCCGAATTGCGCTATCAATCGATCCGTGGTGGCGGGATACTCGCCTTTCGCCTTTGGTTCTTCTACCTTTGGCCCAATAGGCTCATACATCCTGCTCGTGATCTCCCCTGCTTCCCACTGCCGGTGCTTCGCTGTTAGAAACCGATTACAAAGTTCTATGACCGTTAAGCCATCGCTCCTGGTGCGCGGGGTTCGGCCGGCGTGCAGGTCGTCGGCCTGGAACTTATAGAGTTCGAGGGCATCCTCCCACCCGTCCCGTTCGATCCGTTCTAGCTTACCGTTGACGCGCCGAGCCCACCTGCCAAAGTAATGGACCTTGCCGCGGATTTTTTTCTGCCAGGCCCCGCTCGCGTGAGGGGTGAGTGGAAAATCTGGATACGGCTTCTCGGGGCGGTCGGCGACTTTTCGGGAGCGCGGTTTTCGGGTAGACTTACCGGACATAGCGTCACCTCCGTTGCCAAAGGGTAAGGTGGCGTCGCCCCGTTCCGGCCCTAACCGGGCGGGGCAACTCTTACTGACCGTATTTTAGAGGTAGTACAATCGGTAGTAAAGCGAAAGGTGTCGGAGTTTCAGAAACGGCAGGAAATAGCGAAAATATCGGTATTTTGCCCCCGTAGCTCAGGGGATAGAGCATCGGTTTCCTAAACCGAGGGTCGCAGGTTCAAATCCTGCCGGGGGTAATATAAAGTCTTAAGCCACAACAACTTACGACGACGACTTACTGGGGTAAATTATGGGGAAGAAAAGCCTCCGAGAATGACTCCTCAGCTGCTTGGTTCCGGCACAATCTCATCGAACCCCTGCCATAAAACCCAACTTCTCGCCGCCGTTTTTTCGACCAAGCCTTGGGCGGATATCTCCAGCCCACAAGATGCCCTTCTCGCCCCCCATTTCCCGAAAAATGAAACAACGACATGACGAGAACGGGTGGTCGCTCTGGCGCTCCTGGAGGGCCATGATTTCCCCGACGCAAACCATCCTCCCAGGAGGATCATTTATTGAGATAAAAGCGACAGAGGCGGGGTTAAATTGGGTTGACGGCGACTGATCCGCTCATTCACATTGCGGGAGTTGTCTTTTCGTCAGCCAATCGCTCCCCGGTTTGGCTGTCCGCTCCACAGCAATTTGGCAAGTATACGAGCCAACGACTCGGTAAGATTACAGCGATGGAAATCGGGACGACAACGGGTAAAGGAAGTGGTGGGATGAGGCGGCTTCGGCTTCTTGACTCACAACAAGAAATTGATGCGTCCGGCGGCCTTCAAGGTGTCCAATGAACGACCTCAACCGAACAGGCCTGTATCATCCAGCAACCGTGGAAGAGGTTGCCACCGCAATACCGCAACACATTGGCCGTTATCGGGTGGAGCGAGTCTTGGGCGAAGGCGGGTTCGGCCTCGTATACTTAGCTCACGACGGAAAGTTGCAGCGCCTTGTCGCCATCAAAGTGCCGCACCGTAATCGAGTGTCCACTGCCGAAGACGCCGAAGCCTATCTGACGGAAGCCCGCACAGTCGCCAACCTCGATCACCCCAACATTGTGCCGGTCCATGATGTCGGCAGCACTGAGGACTGTCCCTGCTTCATCGTCTCGAAGTTCATCGAAGGTAGCACTCTGGCTCAGAGGATCAAGGACAATCGGCCCTCCTGCTACAAGGCAGCGGAACTGGTCGCCATGATTGCCGAGGCGCTGCACTACGCTCACCGCAAGGGACTCATTCACCGGGACATCAAGCCCAGCAACATCTTGATCGACACCAGCGGCAACCCTTTCGTGGTCGATTTCGGATTGGCGCTCAAGGAGGAGAACATCGGCCACGGTCCTAAGTATGCCGGGACGCCCGCATATATGTCGCCGGAGCAGGCTCGTGGCGAGGGGCATCGAGTCGATGGTCGCAGTGACATCTTCAGCCTGGGCGTTGTCTGCTACGAACTCCTGGTGGGACGCCAGCCGTTCCGAGCCGAATCGCAAGCAGAACTGATGGAGCATGTCACGAGTTTCGAGGCCCGCCCGCCCCGCCAATACGACGATAGTATTCCGAAGGAACTGGAGCGCATCTGCCTTAAGGCGTTGTCCAAGCGAGCTTCGGAGCGGTACACGACGGCGAAGGACATGGCTGACGATCTGCGGCACTTTCTGGCCGAGCAGACCATCAACCAGCAACCCAACTCCATGACTACGGGCATTGGTTTACCTTCGATCACGCCGGTCGTGCAACCGCCCTCGACCTTGGGAGGGGTGGGTACATCCGTCACGCCCAGAACGCCGACTTCCGTCAGCCAGCCCATCAAGCTCGTGCCGAAAGGCTTGCGGTCCTTCGACGCCCACGATGCCGATTTTTTCCTTGAACTCCTTCCCGGCCCTCGTGACCGGGAGGGATTGCCCGCCAGCATTCAGTTCTGGAAGACTCGCATCGAAGAAACGGATGCCGAAAAGACATTCTCGGTGGGATTGATCTGTGGGCCATCGGGGTGCGGCAAATCGTCGCTGGTCAAGGCGGGGTTGTTGCCTCGTCTGTCTGACGACGTGATCGCCGTCTACGTCGAGGCGACCGCCGAGGAAACAGAGTCACGGTTGCTGAACGGTCTGCGGAAGCGATTTCCTGCTTTGTCCGACAACTTGTCGTTGAAAGAAACACTTGCTGCCCTACGCCGGGGACAGGGCATACCCACGGGCAAGAAAGTGTTGATCGTCCTCGACCAGTTCGAGCAATGGCTCCATGCGAAGAAGGAAGAACAGAACACCGAACTGGTGCAAGCTCTGCGGCAGTGTGATGGTGGCCGGGTGCAGTGCCTCGTGATGGTGCGGGATGACTTCTGGATGGCCGTGATCCGCTTCATGCGGGAACTGGAAATTCGGCTTCTTGAAGGCCAGAACTCTGCGGCTGTCGATCTCTTCCCGATTCGCCACGCCGAGAAAGTGCTGGCCGCTTTCGGTCGGGCGTTTGGTGCCCTGCCCGATAGTGCTAGTGAAACCAGCAAAGAGCAAAAGGACTTCTTGAACCAGGCCGTGTCTGGCTTGGCTCAGGAAGGCAAGGTCATCTCAGTCCGGTTGGCCCTGTTTGCCGAGATGATGAAGAGCAAAGCGTGGACGCCTGGGTCTCTGAAAGCAGTGGGTGGTACGGAAGGTGTCGGCGTCACGTTCCTTGAAGAGACGTTTAGTGCTGCCACGGCTCCCCCGGCACACCGCTATCACCAAAAGGCGGCGAGGGGGGTTCTCAATGGGCTGCTCCCCGAATCCGGCACCGACATCAAGGGCCACATGCGGTCGTATGGTGAACTTCTCGGAGCGTCAGGTTACGGAAGTCGTCCCAAAGACTTTGATGACCTGATCCGCATTCTGGACGGCGAAATCCGGCTCATCACGCCGACCGACCCGGAAGGTGTTGATTCTGAACATGCTTCCAGCACGAAGGTCGAAGCGGGTCAGAAGTATTACCAACTCGCCCACGACTACCTCGTACCATCGCTACGAGACTGGCTCACTCGCAAGCAGAAGGAAACTCGCCGAGGCCGGGCGGAACTGCTGTTGGCGGATCGTGCTGGTGTCTGGAACACCCGCCCGGAGAACCGGCAACTGCCGTCGCTCTTGCAATGGCTCAGCATTCTGGGGGTGACGCAGAAACGGAATTGGACCGGGCCGCAGAACAAGATGATGCGGAAGGCGAGCCGGTATTATGCGGTGCGGGGGTTGGTCGTCGCCGTGCTGATTGCAGTCGTTACCCTCACGGGCCTGACCATCCGAGAGCAGGTCGTTGAACAGCACAAGGCGACTGAAGCTGCGGGATTGGTCCAGCGGCTCCTCGATGCGGACACGGCTCAAGTGCCAGCCATTATCGGCGAGATGTCCGAATACCGCCGATGGGTCGATCCGCTGCTACGTGAGGAAAACGACAAGGCGACAGTGAACTCACGTCAGAAGCTCCACACAAGCCTTGCTCTCCTGTCCGTAGATGCAATGCAGGTTGATTACCTCTTTGGTCGCCTTCTCGGCGCTGCCCCGAACGAAGTGCCCGTGATCCGTGATGCTCTGGCCCCGCACAAGGATGCCCTGCTGGACAAGCTATGGAAGGTGGCGGAATCGCCGGCAAAGGGCAAGGAGCACCAACGGCTGCGAGCGGCCTCGGCGTTGGCGAAGTATGACCCGGAAGGCCAAAGTTGGGCGAAAGTCGGTGGTCCGGTCGTGGATCAATTGGTAGCAGAGAACCCGGTGTTTTTGGGACTTTGGATGGAGGGTTTTCGACCGATCAACCGGAAACTGCTGGCATCACTGGCAAGCATCCATCGAAACACCCGTGGGCGGGAATCGGAACGAACCTTGGCGACGAACATTTTGGCCGACTATGCCGCCGACCAGCCGCAAGTCCTGGCCGATCTGTTGATGGACGCCGACGAGAAGCAATTCGCCGTGATCTATCCGAAGTTCAAGGAGCAAGGCGAGCGTGGCCTGTCGGTGTTGACGGGCGAGATCGACCGGAAACTGCCGCCCGATGCCACGGACGAGGTGACGGAAAAGCTGGCGAAGCGGCAGGCGAATGCGGCGGTAGCCCTGCTCAAGATGGACCAGCCTGAAAAGGTCTGGCCGTTGCTCAAGCATAGTCCCGATCCGAGGGTGCGGAGTCATCTGATTCATCGGCTGAGTCCGCTGGGTGCGGAGGCCGAGGCGATCATCAGGCGTGTGGACGAGGAGCCGGACGTGACCATACGCCGGGCCTTAATCCTCAGTTTAGGAGAGTATGGCGAGAAGGAGCTATCGCCAGAGGCTCGCAAGGCTGTGTTGCCTAAGTTGCAGTACATATATCGCACCGCCACCGATCCGGGCCTTCATGGGTCGGCGGAATGGCTGCTACGGCAGTGGAAGCAGGATGGGTGGCTCAAGCAGATCAATGAGGAGTGGGCGAAGGACAAAGAGCAGCGAGAAAAGCGGCTGGACAGCATCAAGCAGTTAGTCACGAACGACAAAGAGAAGACGCCGCCGCAGTGGTACGTCAACGGTCAGGGTCAGACGATGGTGGTGATCCCCGGCCCGGTGCAGTTTGTCATGGGGTCGCCGCCCACGGAAGCGGGCAGGCAGGACGTTGAGATTCAGCACAAGAAGCGGATCGGTCGGACGTTCGCCATTGCTGCCAAGGCGGTGACGGTGGAACAGTATCGGCAATTTGACAAGGGCTACTCACTACCTGCGAAGTACACCCGCACGGCGGAATTGCCGCTGGTGGGAACGTCGTGGTATCAAGCGGCGGCGTATTGCAACTGGTTGAGCAAGGAAGAGGGCATCCGTGAAGACCAGTGGTGCTACGAGATCAAGGGACAAGTGACGAAGTTGAGGGCGAATTACTTGAGTTTGGCGGGCTATCGTCTTCCCACGGAAGCGGAGATGGAATATGCGACCCGTGCGGGTGTGGTAACGAGCCGATACTTCGGGGAAGCGGACGAGTTGCTTCCTAAGTATGCGTGGTATCAGAAGAACTCGCAGGAGCAGACGTGGCCGGTGGGGAGCCTGAAGCCGAACGATTTTGGGTTATTCGACGTGCAAGGAAATGTGTTTTCCTGGTGTCAGGAAAGCTACAAGGCGTACTCCACCGGGAATGCCGGGGAACTGACTGAGGACCAAGAAGACGAGCTAGCGGTCGCCAGTACAGTTAACCGTGCTTTGCGTGGCGGCTCGTTTGAGGTTCAACCGTCGCACGTGCGCTCTGCCGACCGTAACTTCAAGGCCGTGCCAACGAACCGTTACAATAGTGATGGTTTTCGTTTGGCGAGGACTTTTGCGCATTGACTGATACTGCTGTGGACCCAGGCCCTCCAAGAACCCTGGATCTGGGTTGCCTGTCAGTCGAGACAGTGCAGTGTCGAACCCCTGCCGTGGATAGAAATGCCTTCCGCCGCCATTTTCGAGCAAGCCTTTGGCAGAAATCTTCAGCCCATTTGATCCCCTTCTCTGCCCCGTTTCCCGAAAAATAAAACAACGACATGACGAAAACGGGAGGTCGCCTCAGTGCCTCGAATGGCCAGTGATCTCCTCTTTGCAGAACTTGCTCCACAGAAGATAGACAATTGGGATAAATGCTACGCTGGCAGCTACCGGGCAAGATGAGTAGAGTCCAAAATGGCCTTGATCGGGACAAAGCGGGATGCTGGAAGACTGAACAGAGCAGAAACCAAACTGGTAAAAGTCCCATTTGTGAGGTGCAAGCGGCGACCGGCGAGTTTGGTTCAGCCGTCTGCACAGGGATCGAACGAGAGGAGATGGCCTTCATGGAGATGGTGAAGATCGTGTTGCTGTGCATCGTGTCAGCAGTGGTGTACGGTATCTTGCACGACCAAGTGACGGCGAGGGCGTGCGTCGAGTATTTCACCATCGGCCATCCACCCGTGTTCAAGACCGATTCCCCGACACTACTTGCTCTGGGGTGGGGCGTGATCGCAACCTGGTGGGTCGGCCTTCTGCTGGGCATTCCTGCCGCCCTGTGTCAAGGCTTGGTCCGTGGCCGAAGTACGATGCAGCCCGCCTGACCCGTCCAGTGTGTGGCTTGTTGGTGGTCACGGGATGTGCCTCACTTCTAGCTGGTTTTACTGGCTACTTTGTGGCGAACGCAGGTGGGGCATGGCTGGTTGACCCACTCCGGTCACAAGTTCCTGCGTCGAAGCACGTGGTATTCCTCGCTGACCTATGGGCGCATCTGGCTGCTTATGGGGTTGGGTTTCTGGGGGGCATCGCCGTTTGTGGGTTGGTTTTGTCGAGACGTTGGCGAATGGCAGCGTTGGCGCACCATCAGACGAACGTTGTCGTATCTCGACCTGCCTCGCTTTGCCCTCACTCGACAGGTGAAGGACGCATGCACGACCGAAATGACTGAGGCCGAGCACGTTGAGTTAGCCGATTTGCTCAACAAAGCGAAAGGCAGGGTCATTTGTAAGGCGGCTGAGTCACCGAGCGCCGAATGACCATGAGGATAACCAGGTAACCCGTGCCGAGTGGCGCAGCAAAGATCAATAGGATCGGCCACAGATTGCTCTGCTGTGCGTAGGCAAGCGCAGTGATGACGAAAACTGGGATCATCAGCAAAAGAGGCAGGAGCGCCACGATCCGCCAGCCACCTCGCCATCTGATGCCGGTATAGAGTTGCAGCGCTATATATGCGAGTGCCGACCCGAAGCCGATCAGGATAATCAGGCCGCCAAAAAGCACTTCCATGACCAATGCTCCGAAGTAAGTGGCACCGAACGCACCGGCTTCTATAGGTCGCCTGCTCCGCCACCGAGGCATTGAGCCACCATCCGCCAAACCGACCCGGCATCCTAGCACCCGCAGAGGTCGCTCCGCAAGGGACGACAAAAGACAGATCGCCTCCGGTCGGCATCCTGCTCTGTCCTTCCTCGCACAATTCCAGATTTTTTCTTGAATCTGCGGGCCACAAAACGACAAGCCCACCAATAATTGAAAGGAATCCTGAACCGACACCTTCGAGGCACCTAGCGCTCCTGCAGCTGTCCCATAGACATCTGCTGAAGCGCAGCAACCTCCTTCTCGACGTTAAGTTTCATGAAATACCTCGCTGGTTCTTGGTATTTTAAGTCCCGATACGCCGAGACACACTGAGCCTCGGATTTCCAGGAACCTCAAGGCCTCCTGGCGAGAATCTGGCGATTTCTTTTTCGGGAGGAGATTCGCAGAGCCGTGCCAGCCGCTTGTGGCGAAGGACCCCACGCGCGAGAATGATGGCCATCTGGGTAAGACGCTGATCTGGCGTTAGGTCGGAATAAGAAACGCAACGCATCGCGACAGGCTCCTTTGGGTGACCTGTCGGTTATGTATGCCGAGGATGGTCAGCATGTCCGTCAGAGGCAGGTGGGATCACAGGGTGTGTTTGATACTGCGAGACAATTAGGGGACTAACCCAACCTGAGCAAAATGACCAAGCGACTTTACGATGATTATGTTGGGAAAATTTCCACCAGGTTCACCGAAGCCTTGTCTGAAATTGAGGCACAGCACAACTTCGATTTGGGCGACGAGTTCGAAGTCGCTCTTTGCCGGGCATTGAGGAAGATCGTTCCGCCGAAGGCCGGCATCTGTCGGGGCTTCGTCGTGGACGCCCAGGGCGATGTTGCAGGCGATGACATCATCATCTATGACCGACTTCTCTACCCAACCTTGCGGTCTTTGGCCGAGGAGGATTACTCTCGGAAGGAGAAAGTGCCGATCGAGGCTGTCTACGCCTATCTCGAAGCGAAGCATACGCTTGAACTCGATGGCGAAGGCCCCTCCAGCCTCAAGCACGCCTGCGAGCAGGTTTCCAAGGTAAAAGCCCTCTGCGCAAAGCGGGAGGCAATCCCAGCGAACCGCATTAACGCCTATCTTGTAATTAACACGAAGGACCCATCTACCATTAGCGTTCCGCCTGGCTTTCCTGAGGCCCGTAACCCTATCTATGTCGGGGTCGTCGGGCGGAGGGTCCGGAAGACAGGCAACCAAGAGCTACTAGCAGACCCAATCGCCATCCACCATTTGCTCTCGGGACGGTCAATGGGGCACTTGCACTTTCCTGATCTTATAGTTGCTGGTTTCAGCAACGTGCTGGTTCCTGTAATTCCCGAACTACCCTCCTTGAGCGTCAGCTTCCGTTCTCCATTCTTCATCTCGGATAGGTCGACGCTATCCGCTTCAATATGCAATAAGGCAGCATTCGGAATCGGAGTGTGCCTTCTTCTTTACGCCCTAGACTGGATCATTTTGGGACCAATGCCCTGGCCAGAAATCATCGGAGATGCGATGGGTTTGACAAGAGCTGCAACAAATGCTTGAGAGTTCTCACACGGTGATAATCTGAAAACGGCGATTCTCAACTCTCGCGAGAAAAGTCAAGCGGCCCTCTTGATAACGTGTCTCTGCGTAGTCAGTGATCGTTTCCGAAGACCATTCGCCCCGCTGTAGTTGGAGCCGCGAGAAGCGAGAACAGCGCTCAGGAATCGTTGCAGTGTCTCACGCCAAGATCTCTTTCACGACGTTTCCGTGGACGTCGGTTAGGCGGTAGTCGCGGCCTGCGTGGCGATAGGTCAATTTCGTGTGGTCGAGACCCATCAGGTGCAGGATCGTCGCGTGGAAGTCGTGGACGTGGACGGGCTTCTCGACCGCTCGGATGCCGTGCTCGTCGGTGGCCCCGTGAGCGAGGCCGCGCTTCACTCCCGCCCCCGCGAGCCAGGAACTGAAAGCCCAATTGTGGTGTTCTCGCCCGGGGTTCTGCGCGGTGTTGTTGAACGGGGTGCGGCCGAACTCCGTGGTCCACACCACCAGCACGTCGTCGAACAAGCCCAGGCGCTTCAGATCCTGAATCAGCCCGGCCATCGGCTGATCGACCTGTTTGGCCAGGCGGCCGTGGTCAGCCATGTTGCCGTGCGAGTCCCAGTTGCCCGACGAGCCCGTATGAATCAGCTCGACGAAGCGGACCCCTCGCTCCACCAGTCGACGGGCGACGAGACACTGCCAGCCGAACCCGTCCGTCTGTCCGCGCTTCAGGCCGTACAAGGCGAGCGTCGCGGCGGTCTCCCTGGACAGGTCGAGCGCCCCCGGCATTTCCAATTGCATACCATATGCGGTCTCGAATGATTTGATGCGGGCTGCCAGATAGGAGTCGTCTTGCCGGTTCGCTAGGTGCGACTCGTTGAACGCCTGCAGGGCGTCGAGTTCCAGCCGCTGTCGGCTTGCGGGGAGCACCCGCGGACGAAGGTTCGCCACCGGCTCGGCTCCCGGCACGACACGTGTGCCTTGATGCGCGCCCGGTAGAAAGTCTGAAGCCCAAACTTGTGTGCCGGCGTAGGGCATCTGCGGAGCGATCACGAGGAACGACGGCAGGTTGCGGTTCTTGGTGCCGAGGCCGTAACTCGTCCACGCGCCAAGGCTCGGCCGGGCGAACGCAAACGAACCGGTGTGCATGCCCAGGGTGGCGTTGTAATGGTTCGAATGGCTGGTGTTCATTGAGCGGATCAGCGCTACATTGTCGATCTGCTCGCCGAATTGCGGAAAGAGGTCGCTGACCTCGATGCCGCTCTTCCCTCTTGGGACGAATTTCCAATCCGGCTTCTTCAGGAACAGCTTCTCGTAGCCGGGGCGGTTGCGAGTTTCCGGGTGGTCGAATATCACCTGCTTGCCGTGGTCGGCGATCAGCTTTGGCTTCGGATCGAACGAATCGACGTGCGACACCCCCCCGCTCATGAACAGGAATATCACGGATTTCGCCTTCGCCGGGAAATGCGGCTTTCTCGGAGCGAGGGGGTCGTTGCTGTCGGCCGCCAGCAATTCGCTAAGCAGACCGGGCATCAAAATGGAACCGGCCACAGCCGATTGCACAAATTGCCGACGCGAAACGCCAAACATGGCCTTACTCCACGAAGAGGAATTCGTTACTGGCAAGGAGGATCCGAGCGAGGGCGTCCCATGAGACTTTCGTTCGATCCAACTCAGAGCCTATGCGAGAAGATCTCCCCTCTCCCCTGTACTCGGGGGAGAGGGGTTGGGGGTGAGGGGGTTTTGCCTGGGAAAGCCGTGCCCCCTTACCCCAACCCCTCTCTCCCGAAGCGGGGGCGAGGGGCTTCTCGGATAGACTCTCAGAAGTATCGCTGAGATTGCTGCGATAGCGTTCGAGGAAGGCAGCGGCGAAGTCGCGGTCTGTCTTCGTGGGCGACCGTTGCAATGCGATGCGGAACAGTTCGTCGATGCGCTCGGCGTCCGGCTGCGCCATGGCTCGGGCCGCCAACTTCGCGGCCTGCGCGTGGAAGAACGGATCGTTCAGGAAGTACAGCGCCTGCGTCGGCACGGTGGTCGTCTGCCTTTGGGGCGTGGTGGCGTTCGGATCGGCGCCGTCGAACAGCCCGAGAAACGGGTGCCGGCGATTGCGGATGCTCACCAGATAGATGCTCCGTTTGTCCGTCTCGAAGAAGGTGCTGAATGGAACGTGCTGGGTGTACCGCCACGACGATTCCGGTGGGAACGGGTGGCCCTTCGCTGGTTCGCGATCGAGTTGGCCGCTGGCCGTCAACAGGCTGTCGCGCAGTTCCTCCGCAGTCAAGCGGCGCCGCTCAAAACGCCAGTAGAGATCGTCATTGGCATCGATCTTCGCCGCGTCCGCACGCGGAAAACTCGCCTGCTGATAGGTCGCCGAGAGCATGATCGTCCGGTGCATTGCCTTGACGCTCCACCCGGAGGCCACAAACTCCGACGCGAGCCAGTCGAGCAATTCCGGATGCGAGGGAGCCAGCCCGCGCATGCCGAAATCGTTGGGCGTTTTCACCAGCCCCTTGCCGAAATGGTACTGCCAGATGCGGTTGACCATCACGCGGGCCGTGAGCGGATTGGACGTGGAAGCGATCCAGTGGGCCAAGTCCAGCCGTCCGCTGCTCGTCTTGGTCGTGATGGGGGTGCCGCCCAGGACTTCGAGCCAGCGACGCGGCACGGTGTCGCCAAGCCTTTCGGGATCGCCGCGCAGTTGTATCCGGGCATCCGCGGGTTTGCCTTCGACCACGGCGAACGAGACTTCCTGTTTCGGGGTAGTCCGGATGAGTTCCGCTCTCCGGCCGTCCAAGGCCCGCCGTTGTTCGGAACCCGCCGCTAGCGCAAGGAGATCGCTGCGCACGTCCGCGGCGATTTGTTCTATCATCCAACCGACGCCATCCGGCCCGCCGGGATGAGCGTCCTTCACGCGGCCGGTGATCCGCACTTTGCCAGTCAGCGGACTGAGCCAGCCAATGGCGACATTCCCGTGCGGCGAAGGATGCACGAACAGCGAGCGCGCGGGCAACTTCGTCCACACGCTGATCACGTCTTTCGATCCGTTCACGAATACCGACGGCGTATCCCCGTTTCGCCAGATGTTCAGCCCCGCTTTTCCGGAGAAATCTCGAACTGCTTCCGGCAACGGCATCGGGCCGCTGCGGGTATCGAAGAACCACCAGACGTACTTGTTGCCGAACCTGTCTGCGTGGGGATTTCCCGCCAACAGATCATCCACAAGGTCGGCAGTCACATTCCAGCGGCGTTGCGAGTTGCCGATCTCGACGATTTCCCATTCCACCAGTGTCGAATCAGCCCCATGGCTTTTCAACGGTGTAACAGACAGTTGCAACAACTCACCTACTTTAGTCTCGATTTCGGCCGGCATTCTCTCGAAGTTCTGTTCCCCGCCATCGGCAATCTCCCCCGAAGCGAATAATCGTTGCGACTTGGCGAAGGATGTCTTCAAAGTCAGGGCACGTTTGGTCTGCGCGGTCTGATTGGCTTGGATGTCGACATCGAGTTTGGCAAGTCTGTCGTGGTACGACTTCGCGATGCGCTCCCATTCTTGCGGGGGCATCAACGGCACGAGGTCACGCGGCTGCTGTTTCGCCTCGCAACCCGGGAAAGCGAACTTCGTGCTATCCAAGATGCCGTACAGAGCGTAGTAATCCCGCGACGTGATCGCGTCGTACTTGTGGTCGTGGCAGCGGGCGCAGCCGAGTGTCAGACCGAGGAACACCTTGCCGAGGGTGTCGATGCCGTCCTCGTGAGTCAGGTGCATGGACTTGTCAATATCGTGGTCGAAGCGCCGGGCCAGTGCGAGGAAACCCGTGGCAATGATGCGCGAGGCATACTTCTCGGGCGGTCCCTCGGCGGCGAGGATGTCGCCGGCGAGCTGTTCGCGGAGGAACTCGTCGTAGGGCTTGTCGCAATTGAAGGCGTCGATCACCCAGTTGCGATAGCGCCACGCATGGGGCAGCGGGTGGTCGCTGTTCTCGCCTGCAGTGTCAGCGTAACGAACGAGGTCAAGCCAGTGACGGCCCCAGCGTTCGCCGTAATGCGGCGAAGCTAATAGTCGATCCACGACCTTTGCGAATGCATTCGGAGATTCGTCCTTCAGAAACGCATCGACTTCCGCCACCGTCGGCGGCAGACCGGTCAAGTCGTAGGTCGCCCGGCGCAGGAGCGTCCGCTTGTCGGCGGCAGGCGAGTGGGACAGCTCGTGGTCCGCAAGTTTCGAGGCGATGAATGCATCGACCGGGTGGGTGAACACATTCTTGGGAACGGTCGGGCGTTTTACCGGCTGAAATGCCCACCAGCTCTTTGCTTCTGCGAGCGTGGTGCCTCCGAGCCGGACCGGCTGGTCGTCACGAGGGTCGACGGCGCCGTCCCTCACCCACTTCGTCAGGATGGCGATTTCGCGGTTGGAGAGCTTGCCCTTGGGCGGCATTTGCAATTTCTGGTCGGCGTAACTCACCGCCTTGATGAGCAGGCTCTCGTCCGGCTTGCCGGGCCTGATGGCCGGCCCGCTCTCGCCACCCGTCTGCCAACCGGCTTTGGAGTCGAGTCGCAAGCCCGCCTTCTGTTTCTTCGGACCGTGGCAGGCAAGGCAGTGCTGCACCAAAAGCGGTCGCACCTGCTTTTCAAAATCCTCATCGGCGCGGACGAATGTCGATCCGAAGCCGAGGAGAAGTAGACACAAACAAGGTCTCATCGTTGCGGTCTCTTCGAAAGTATCAGCCGAATTGCAGTCCTGTGCTTCTGGCATTTTCCAATTGGCAACCGTGCCGGGTGATTTTCAAATCAAGATTTCCTTCACAATGTGACCCTGGACGCCGGTCGAATGATTCCGTGCGGCAAAATGACAATTGTTCGTTCATAAGCATACCAGCATTGTCGCAGCCGCTCCCGCAAGAAATTGTGTCGGATGGCAAAGAACACATTTCCGGGGGGTCGTCGCAAACCTCGGCCGTCCGCGACAGGGTACCTTGTACGATTGATCTCCGTTCTGGCACGGACCCAGCAGCCACGCTCCGATTCGCTTTGAACCGGATCGTTGGGGGCCTAATCGTCCTCATTCTAGAATTCCGTTTATTTGTTGCGTCCCGCTCCCGACGCTACTACTATCACGGTGGACCGTCCGCAACACTACTTTGTTTGGAGTGACCCACCGTGGATAAAGAAAACCTGTCACGTCGTGGATTTTTGCAACGCTCGCTTACGGGAATGGCCGCCGCTGGGCTGCCGCTCTGGTACGCCCGCGAGACCTTGGCCAGCGATGAAGAAGCGGCCAAGGCCCGCGCCAAAAAGATTGGGCCGAACGACCATATCCAGATTGGCGTCATCGGCTCCGGCGACCGCTTCAACGGCGGGTTGTTTTACGATGTCAAACGCCACAAGCCGTTCGTTATCGTTGCTTGCTGCGACGTGGACAAGAAGCACGTCGACCAGGTCGCGGACAAAGCGCAGAAGGAATACAAGAACGAGGTGGCCCGCTTCGGCGACTTCCGCGAACTCTGCGCGCGCAAGGACATCGACGCCGTCGTCGTGGCCACGCCGGACCACTGGCACGCCCTGGCTGCCATTGAGGCCATGAAGAACAAGAAGGACGTGTACTGCGAGAAGCCGCTCACGCTCACCATCAACGAAGGCAAGGCCATGCTCAAGGTGGCCCGGGCCAACGATATCGTCTTTCAAACGGGCAGCCAGCAGCGCTCCGACTCCCGCTTCCGCATGGCCTGCGAGCTGGTCCGCAATGGCCGGCTGGGCAAGATTCGCACCGTCGAAACGCGCATCGGCGAAAACCCCCAGGGTGGACCTTTCAAACAGGAAGAGCCGCCGGCGGAACTCAACTACGATTTCTGGCTCGGCCAGACACCGGTGGAACCCTATTGCAAGCAGCGCTGCCATTATGAATTCCGCTGGTGGCAAACTTACTCCGGCGGCAAGATGACCGATTGGGGCGCTCACCACAACGACATCGCCCAGTGGGGCCTCGGCATGGACGGCAACGGCCCGATTTCTGTCGAGGCGATGGGCTACCCGATCGAAACCCGGCCCTTCTGCTACAATCACCCGCGCAATTTCGAGATCTCCTACAAGTACGCCAACGGCGCCGAGGTCATCTGCATGGGCCGTGGCGAAAACGGCATCTTGTTCGTCGGTGAGCCGGAAGCGGGGACGGTAGACGCAAGAGGCAGAAAACGCCCCGGCAAAGACCGCTGGATCTTCGTGGACCGAGGCCACATTCGCGCCAGCGACGAGAAGCTGCTCAAGGAACCCCTGCCCCAGGACGCCACCCGGCTGTACGTCTCCAACGATCACATGGGGAACTGGTTGGACTGCCTGCGCAGCCGCAAGCGGCCAATCTGCGACGTAGAAGTCGGCCACCGCTCCGTAACGGTATGCCACCTGGGCAACATTGCTCTTAAACTCAAGCGCAAGCTGCACTGGGACCCCGCCACGCAGGAATTCGTCGGCGACACCGAGGCCAACAGCATGCTCAGCCGGGAGATGCGGTCGCCTTGGAAGCTTGAGGTTTAGGGCGCGGGATACGCTTGTCAGTTGAGGCGTGCTTGAAGCACATTTTGAGGAGGTGCGCGGGCGCCCACTCCCTTTGTGGTGGTGGCGTCTGCGCCCCACTCCTCGCTAGCGAATTCCGGCCTTGGCCGCCGCCTCCGGATCAATCTTTTCTAGGGCCTTCTCTGCTGCAATCCTGGTCATAGTTTCCAGCGGTGCTTGCCGAATTTGTTCGAGTATGGTTGCGACGACCGGCTCAGGTGGCTTGCCGTCGGGCGCCTGCACACGAATCCTTTTCAGGGCCTTTTCTGGCGCAATCCTGGTCCGGATTTCCGGCGGGCCGAGCTGATCTTGCTCGAGAATTGCCACAATGAATGGCACTGCGGGCTTGGCAGCGGGGCCTAACTTAGCCAGGGCCCCGAGTCCTCGCATAGGGTCTTTGCCGCGGAGGAGCTCGCCAACGAGGGGCAACCAGCCCACGTCCTTGGGGTCAAGCTGCGTGACGACCGACTCCGCAGCAATTTGATCGTTCAAGTCCGCGCCACGTAGTGCATCGCGCAGCACGGACAATCCCCGCTCCTTTCCGCCGTCGACTTTGAGTAATACCCTGGCTGCCCGCATCCGAACGAACGCCTCCTTGTCGTTCAGGGCCGCTATTAGCACCGGGAGCACTTCCTCATTCTTGTGCTGTGCTTCCCAAAGATGTTCACAGGCGGTTATGCGCTGGAACGTGCTCGCCTCTTTGAGGGCTCCTCGCACGACAGCCAAGGCAGCCTCGTCCGCGGGCTCGAAAGCCAGGAGGCCTGCAGCGGCAGTAAAACGTATCCTGGGGGATGGATCTTGAAGAGCATTCCGAATCGCAGGTATCGCTGGCTTGCCCTCGAAGCCGATGGATCCCAGGGACCCGCAAGCGATGGCACGATTCAGATCATTTTTCTCGCCGAGGGCCTCAATCAGGGCCGGTACGGCACTCTTGGCGCGGGGGCCGTACCGATACAAAGTAAGCAAGGCAAGGCGCCGGCGCACAGGGTTTGGGTCTTTCAGGGCTTTGCATAGCCCGGGGATTACAACACCAGTGGACATGTCGCAATGAAGCAACACGAGCATGGCACTTGAGCCAATCCTCTCATCCGCCAAAGTGTCGACGAGGGCGGCTACCCCTGCCGGAGAGATACGCCTGAGGCTGCCCAAGGCTAGGATTGCCGGGATGCCTATTTGCGTGTCCTTGTCCTTGAGCGCCTCGAACAGAGCTGGGACATCGCGATCGTCCTCGGGACCGATCTCTGCTAGCGCGTGGATCGCGAGTTTTCGAACTCCTTCGCTGCCCTCGCGCATAAGCTGGTTCAAAACAGGGATCGCCTGCTTCGCCATTGGACCAAACGTTCCCAAGGCGTCGAGGCTGAACATGCGAATTACGGAAGAATCACGCTTGAGCGCGCGGATCAACGCCGGCACCGCGGTAGCCGCTTCCCGGCGAATCCGTCCAAGAGCCTGCGCGGCCGCGGAGCATACCTCCTCGTCCTTGGCGTTGAGCGCTGCAATAAGGGCTGGGACAGCCGCCCGGGCGTCGGGACCAATGTCGCCCAGCTCCCAGGCGGCGAAGCAGCATGCTCCTTTTTCACCCTTGCGAACGAATTCCGCTAAGCCGGCTAGCGCGGCCTGATCGTGGCGTCTCAGACAGCAGCGCTGATAGAGGGCCGCAACGGCCCCCATACCAATCGCAGGACGCTCATCCGACACACATTTAGTCAGCGCGGGGACTGCTCCCGCGCCGATGCGTGCCAATGCATTGATCGCTGCCTTGGAGACTGGTTTCTTGTCCGCTAACGCCTCGATCAAGGCCGGAATCGCCGGTTCCGCCGCCGCCCCCATTTTGCCGAGCGCCTCAGCCGCTGCAGTACGCCCCTCGGCGTCGCTATTCCGTAGATCACTGATGTATTCCTTGAGAAGCTTTTGCTCGGCGCTTGAGAGGGGCTTGGCCAGTTCGTCCGCGGATTGGCGGCTTGAGGGGCAGGGCTTCCAAGGTGCGCAGCTGTCTCGTTAAACTATTGCCTTCCAGGATTTACGAAGAGTCCTTTGGGAGGCGACACGGATGTTACCCAGTGTTTTCCAGACGTTTGTCGAACGAAGCCCGATTT
>Ga0208044_1000384_pt1 | contig 33812 bp, 26 predicted proteins | sample Sb_taG_8_FD_187712 | JGI IMG/M metagenome (GOLD analysis project Ga0208044, IMG submission 187712) | Peat soil microbial communities from Weissenstadt, Germany - Sb_50d_c_BC metaG (SPAdes) (version 2) | ecosystem: Environmental > Terrestrial > Soil > Wetlands > Peat | place: Germany...
ACCAAAGCCGTGTCGGAGTGGTGCCGCGAAAACCTCGGCACGACATTGTTCGCCAAACGCAAGCTGGCCTTTACCACCAGCGCAACAGAAACAGGATGAAAGCAGTGCCGAGGCTTTCATCAGTCCACCCCTGCCCCTCTCCCCCGAGTACGGGGCGAGGGGATCTTTCGGACAAATTGTTAGATACCAGTGCGCGCGGCGGTATAGTCCTCTGAGGCTTCTAACGGGGACGCTTGTGGCCATCGATGAAAGGAGCATATCGTGCGCTACCGACTGCTGGGAAAGAGTGGCTTGCGCGTTTCGGAATTGTGCCTGGGGACGATGACATTTGGCGAGGACTGGGGCTGGGGCTCAACGAAGGAGGAGAGCCGGCGCATCTACGACGCCTTTCGCGAGGCGGGCGGTAACTTCATCGATACAGCCAACGTGTACACGAACGGGACGAGCGAGACGTTCCTCGGCGAATTCATGCAGAACGATCGCGCGGGCGTGGTCCTGGCCACCAAATACACGAACAGCGCGCCCGGCAAGGATGCCAATGCGGGCGGCAACCAGCGCAAGAACATGGTGCAGGCAATCGAAGCCAGTCTGCGCCGGCTGCGGACGGATTACATCGACTTGTACTGGATGCATATCTGGGACCAGATCACGCCTGTCGAAGAAGTGATGCGCGCATTCGACGACCTGGTGCGCCAGGGGAAGGTCCTTTACGCGGGCGTTTCCGATGCGCCAGCGTGGTGGGTGGCGCGCGCCAACACGCTCGCCGAGCTGCGCGGCTGGACGCCATTCGTCGGGCTGCAAATCGAATACAGCCTGGTGGAACGGACAGTGGAGCGCGAGTTGCTGCCTATGGCGGAGTGGCTGGGCGTGGGTGTGACCGCCTGGTCGCCGCTTGGGGGAGGCGTCCTCACGGGCAAGTACGCAACGAAGAGTGGAGGGGGCAGGTTCGACAATGCCGGGATGAAGCAGTTCCAGGCGGGCGGCGAACGAGTGGCGCGAATTGTGTCCGAATTGCGCACAATTGCGCAGGAAGTGGACCGTTCCGCTGCCCAAGTGGCACTCAAGTGGCTCATGCAGCGGCCAATTCCCGTGGTTCCAATCGTTGGGGCCCGCCGCCTGGAACAGTTCCGCGACAACCTCGCCTGCCTCGATCTTCGCTTGACCGACGAGCAGATCCACCGACTTGATGCGGCCAGCACGCTGGAACTAGGCTTTCCGCACGACTTCTACGCCAAGGAGATGGTCCGCAGCATGGTCTACGGGGGAATGCGGGAACAGATTGTGTTCGCGTCGAACAGACAAGTATAAGTGAACAAATGCATCTGTAATTATTAAATTATGAGCAAAACACCCCTGCATAGCAGTCCCAAAATTATCAAAATGCAAAAAGCCCCTGTTATTTGCAGTTTTTCCTGCAAGCACCGCGCCCCTATCGATTCTCAAAGCCCGCGTATCTGTAAGATAAATGGTGGGTAATCGATTGACGAAGGGAGAGCAGGATGACGAAGACTGGCGACTGCTTCTGCACGATTGAAGAAGCCCTCGATGAGCTGAAGGCGGGCAGGATGATCGTGCTGGTGGACGATGAGCACCGCGAGAACGAAGGCGACCTGGTAATTCCAGCGGAGAAAGTAACGCCCGAAATCATCAATTTCATGCTACACAATGCCCGCGGGCTCGTGTGCCTGGCCATGTCGCAGGCGATCTGCGAGGGATTGCACCTGGAGCCTCTTCCGGGGCACAATGTCGATGCGCAGGCAACGCCGTTCACACCGTATATCGATGCCCGCACTGGGATCACGACGGGAACCTCGGCTTTTGACCGCGCTCGCACCATCCAGGTCGCAATCGACGAGCGTTCCACGCCCAAGGACCTCATTCGGGGAAAGGGGCATGTTCCCGGCTTGCAAGCGCGCGAGGGCGGCGTGCTGGTGAGGGCCGGACATACGGAAGGCAGCGTCGATCTTGCACGCCTGGCGGGATTGAAGGAAGCGGCCGTGATCTGCGAAATCCTTACGCCGGATGGGCACATGGCCCGCTTGCCGAACCTGAAGACGTTTTGCCAAGAACATGGCCTGAAGATGTGCACGATCGAGGATCTGATCCAATACCGCCGGCAGCGTGAACGCCTGATTCGCCGCGAAATCGCCTTGAAACTACCGACAGCGCATGGTGAGTTTGATCTTGTCGCCTACGGCTCCGTGGTCGATCCAGAGCCGCATTTGGCCCTTTGCAAGGGCGGCGTCGGCGTTGACGTGAATGGCCAAATCCCAGTGCAGACCGAGCCCATCCTGGTCCGCGTGCACAGCCAATGCCTCACCGGCGACATCTTCGACAGCTTGATGTGCGATTGCGGCTCGCAATTGCACCAGGCCATGCAGCAGATCGAACAGGCCGGCAAGGGCGTCATCCTGTACATGCGCCAGGAAGGCCGCGGCATCGGCCTTTTGTCCAAGCTCAAGGCGTACCAGCTCCAGCAGGAGGAAAACCTGGATACCGTGGAGGCCAATCAGCGCTTGGGATTTGGCGCTGATCTCCGGCATTACGGCATCGGCGCGCAGATTCTGGTCGACCTGGGAGTCAGGCAGATTAGGCTCCTGACGAACAACCCCACCAAGGTCGTCGGCCTGGATGGTTACGGCTTGCGCATTGTCGAGCGCGTGCCGATTCAGATCGCGCCGAACCAAAAGAACAGGAACTATCTGAGAACCAAGAAAGAAAAACTCGGACACATTCTCGACGATATCGAGTAAGCAATTTGTCCGGAACCTGGGCCATATACCGCAATTGGCCATCTAGACCTGAAGCCCAGCTCATTCAGGTTGCGCCCTCGCTGAAAGACCCATCCCAACATGACCAATCTCGCCCGGCACAACTCCTACATGCTGCCCGGCTGAAACCGTGTCCACCCATAAACCAGGAAAGAAGCGGGTCCTTCTTCTGAAATTCGGGTTGGCTCGGTTATAATGAGACTATCTTGCGACACGGGGAAATGGCTCGCTCGCGCCACTTCCGGGCTAGCGGGTGTTCCTCTGTTCGGTTCGCCAGGACCAGGATGGGGGCTCCCTGGATCAATCTGACACCGGCGCGGGATTGCATGATGGCTTTCGTCTACGGGCGGCTGAATCCTTTGAGCTTTGCGGTGCTCGTTCTTCTGGCTGTCCAAACAACGGCGGTGGAGCCAGCGTTGCCTGTAGACCCGCCGATTCCCCCTTCTTCCGCGCCGGCCAAGCCGGCTCCCGGCAGCGCTGCAAACAATGAAAAAAAGGAAGTTCCCTCCGAGAATTCTTCGCTCGAAGCTCTCAAATTACCCTCGGGAGCAGTTGTCGTCCTTTGCGAGCATTTGACGGATGCTTTCAAGCTGGTGCCCAGGGGGGTCATCATTCCTCCCCTGGAGCTTCAAAAGCTGCAGGACCGGATCGAACAGCTCCAGCGCCAGGTGAGAAACGCCAAACCCGATGCTCCCAGCGTCTGCCGGCTGAAAGGCCACATTGAAGGAGACCTTGCCAAGATCCACGCACAATTCGAGTTCCGAACCGATCGGCCTAAATGCCGGGTGAACCTTGGTTGCCGGCGCGCCTGGCCGACGGCGGCCACGCTGGACGGCCAAGCGCCTGCGGCGGAGTTCCGCGACGACGGTTTCATCATCCAGGTCGATAGCCCCGGCGCCCATCAGGCCACGCTGGATCTATCTCTTCCCATCGTATCGCGGAGAGGATTGAAGGGGGCCGATCGCGGGTTGGATCTCGATTTGCCGCGTGCAGCCATCAGTGTCCTGGAGCAGTTTGATTTCCCTGCAGGCGCCTCCGAAATCCACTGCGGCAGCCGGCCGATTCAACCGAAGACAGCGAACCCTCAGCTTGTCCGAATCGAAGCCGTGCCCCTATCATCCATCGACCACCTGGAACTCGCATGGAGGGGACTGGCTGCCGAAGGCGCTAAAGGCCGGCCCGTGCTGAAGGCGACTGGCAAGATCAACGTGCATGTCAACGAGGCCCACCTGACCACAGACGTTGACCTGACTCTCCAGGTCTTGCGGGGCGAAACGCAGCAGTGGCGCATCCACTTTCCCTTGGCGGCCGATGCAAGCCTCGACGTGAAGCTTCAGCCGCAGGACGAAGCACGCGTGCTACGCATCGATAAAGTCCCGGACAAGTATGGCCTGACGCTCGACATCCATTTGAAGGAACCGAGCGCCGATCTCATGCATGTGGCGCTGGCGATCAGGCAAACCAGGGCGGCGAACACCGCGCCCGTCGGACCATTCACGGTGCTCGAGGCGCTGACCCAAAAAGGCGAAATCGTCATCCATGCACCTGACGAACTCCGGCCCTATTACCAGGTGGGTGACGGCGTCAGCCAGCGCGATGTGAATGAAGACGAACGCCGCGAGAAGGTGGTTGCTGCGTTTACCTATTTCAATTTGCCGGCGCCGCCGGAGCCTCCACAGCCGATCCCAGGGCTTGTCACGCTCAAGGTCGAGACGGTCAAGGGAGCGGTTGAGACGCGCGTCGCGCAGGTGCTGCGTCTCGTGCAAGGCGAAGGCGAGGAGCTGACACGTTGGCAGTTAACCACCAAAATCGAGGTCACACCATTCCGTACCCCAGTCGATCGATTGGAGATCACCGTGCCACCGGGGTACGAGTACGACAAGGAAGTTGGCGCGACCCCGTCGGAAATTGTCGAAGACGTTGTCATCGATTCGCAGGCTCACACGGGGCAGATCAAGCTTGCCCAGATGCAATCCCGGCCGTTTTCCGTGACGTTGACTGGATCCTATTCGGTGCACTCGGGACGACAGGAGGCTTTGCTGGAGCTTCCTCGGCCGCTCGCCTGGGGCCTCGATCGAGGAGTAAGGCCCGAGCAGGAGCTTCCCCCGACCGCCCAGCAACCGGCGCCGACGAGCCATCCTGTACTGGATCGGGGCGGCCAGGTGGCGGTATCACTTCCGGAGGGTGTGGAGCTCGTGGCCGGCGACGCCCGGAAAGGCTCGGCCGTCGTTCATGATCCTTTCCATTTGTTTCTCTCACCCCTGCGTTTCAGGCCCAGCGGGCAAGAATACAGTTGGCATACAGACCGGGCGCTGTCTCAGATCGAGCTGACCTGGCGGCCTCAGCAACCCGAGTTGTCGGCGCGCACAGTTGTGGACATCACGCTGGCTGGCAAGCAGGCACGCGTCGTACAGCAGCTCCAATTTCAATTCTCGCAGACGCCGCCGGTTGAGGTGTTCCTGCGCGTGCCGGCTGAATTACGCGAACGCCTCCAGGTGATCGACGGCGGCATGCCAAGTCCGGACCAGCCTAACCCACAGACCTGGTGGGCGATCAAACTCGCCGCACCAGCCGGGAAAGAACATCGGCTTACACTGTCCTACTCCTTCGACCTCCGACCTCCCAAGGCTCAAGCGGCCGGGGAGGAATCTCGGTTCTCCGTGCCGCTCGTCCAACCCCTTCCAGGCGTGCATGGCGAGACCAAGATCCGCGTTTGGTGTGACGCGGATGTTCAGCCCAGTGTTGGCGGCGGCCGCTGGGAAGAACTGGCCACGGAGGTAGTGGCCAAGCATGACAGCGTACCCGCCTTGGTGCTGCGCGGCAATCTCGGCAGCCCCCTGGCCCTGCGCGTACGCATGTCCTCGAATGTTCCCATCGTGTCTGCCGTCGTGGATCGAGTGCTCGTGCGTGCCGCACTCACGGAGCAGGGAGTGCAAACCTATCGCGTGCGTTTCCTCCTTAGCAAGTTGACCAAGCGATCCCTGGAGATTGCACTGCCTGCTATCGTGCGCGGACTGGAGGTGCGACTCGACGACAAGCAATTGCGGCCGGAATTCGTCGACGGGGGCGGACACGCCGCGGATGTCGGACGACTGGTCCGAGTCTCCGTGGAACCCGAACTCTATACCCAACCCGTGATCCTGGATGTGCGCTTCCGCCTGGATGTTGGCCGGCTGGAGGAGAACGCACCTTTTCAGACCGTGCTCCAACCACCCGAATTGACAGGCGCCCTGCTGCTGGGCCGCATTCGTTGGCTCGTCGAGCTGCCGATCGATTGCATCCCCTTGTACGCTTCCGGAGGCTTCACGCTCGAAGAGCAATGGGGCTGGCGCGGCCGCTTGCTGGCTCCGCGGCCCGTCGTCAGCGGACGAGAATTGGCTCAATGGCTAGGCGACCCGCAAGCCTCGGAACTAGGCGATGACATCGAGCCAAGTTTGTCATGCTGGCAAACCTCTCCGGGAGGGCTTACGCTGACCTACTTCCCGCAAAGATTCTGGCTCCTCGTCTGTTCGTTGACCCTCCTGGCCGTGGGACTGGCGCTCTTCTTCATCCCCCTGCCCCGCCCGCTCTTTTGGAGCTGCTTGGCGATCCTTGGCCTGGCTACGGCGGCGGCTGGCGTTCTTTGGCCGGGGGTGCTCTCGGTTGTCATCTATGGCTGCGAACCCGGTCTGGTGACCCTGCTGGTCCTGCTGACGGCCCACGGGCTGCTGCAATTCCGCCAGCGTCGGCGCGCTGCTTCCTTATCTGGGTTCGCGCGACTCCAGCCTGGATCGTCGTTCATCCGCTCCGCGCCGAGTGATCGGCCGCGTTCTCTTTCCACCATCGATGATCCCCTCAGGGCCGCCGGCGCCGGCGTTCCCGAGCAGCGCTCGTCGGTCACCGGCCCGGGAACGATAACCAGTGCCCCTGGGAATGCGTGACATGCGCTCGTTCCGCCACATACTGGCGCGGCTTGGCGCGACTGAGACTCGCGCGGCGGCGGCTTTGCACGTTGCCAGATTGGTGCAGCCCGGCTTGCGCCTGTCTTTTGTTCTTGCGCTTCTGCTCATTGCTTTTTTCTATTTCTTCCCGCTATACGGCGGTATTCCGCCCATTTTGCTCCCGCCTCTTTCGCTACCATTGCCGGATCCGTTGCCGCTGCGCCGGGTGCTCGTGAATCCCGAGCAAATGCCCGGCGAAATCGAACGCGCGCGTCAAGGGATCCTCCAGGAGATTCCGCGCGCGGAATTCGAGGGGCTTGTTCAGCGTGCTGCCCTGGCTGCAGAGGCCCTCAAAAGCCCGCCGCGACTCATTGAGGCGCGCTATCGCGCGACTCTGAACGAAGCGAACCTCGTCGGCACCGCTCAGTGCACGATTCTGCACACGGTTGCCGCGCCCGGCATCCTCACGCTCCAGCCATTCAGCCTGGCCCTGCGCAAAGCAATGCTGGATGGGAGAGAGGCCATCCTGGCAGATTTGGACGGCAAGTCCACGGGGCTATTGATTGAGCATTTGGGCAAGCACACCTTGGCCCTCGATTGGAGTGCTCGAAGCGAACCTGGTCCCAACGGGCTTCACTTCGAATTGAAAGTACCCCCCTGTGCGCTGACGTCGTTTGACCTCGACCTTCCCGAGGGTCGCACTCCGGCATTGGCTCGCGACGGCTGCTTGCTGTCCGGCCCGCTACCGGGGTCGGCTCCTGGTCGCAAGCAATGGCGGCTGGAGTGCGCCGGGGCTGCACAGGTCGATCTGGTGATCCAGAATGCGTCGGGCCCGGGAGAACCTCGCCCGCTCTTACTGGCGCACAGCCAAACCAAGCAATCCCTGTTCCTGGACCGCGTGGAGTCGAGTTTCGACTTCACCCTGGAAGTGCTGCACGGGGCGGTTCGCGAAATAAACCTGATCTGTCCTCCCCAGCTCACTCCTCTGACCGTAAGCATGCGCAGCTCTACCATCGAAACCTGGGAAGTTCGCCCGGGCGCTCAACCGGGTGAATCATCCATCTTGCACGTGCGCTTGCCCGAGCCGGTCCAGGGAGCATCTTTGCCCTTCCACGTCCATGGTCTGTCTCCCGTGCTACCGGGTTCGTTGTGGACTTGTCCCGGCCTGCAAATTGCCGGCGCGATCAACCTTGGGGAGACCCTCTCTCTCCAGCTTGCGCCGGATGTTCAACTCGGCAACTGGCACGCTGGGGATTTTGTCCTTGTGAAGGCGATGGGTGATGCCGAAGGCGGACAAACTCTCACCTTCCAGTCCGGAACCCGCCAGCCGAATGTGGCACGTGATCCGGCAAGGCCGCTTCTGGATCGACCAAGCGCCCAGATTGGCTTGCAGGACGTCGATTTCCGCGTTCGGCAGCTTGCATGGTGGCAAATTCGACCCGAAGGAGCCTCTCTTGCCGCTCACCTGGGCTATGAAGTTCTTCGAGGACGGATGTATCGCCTGGTCGTGCGGCTTCCGGCGAACTGGAATGCCGATCGAGTGGAAATCACGCCGGCCGATTTACTGGGAAACTGGATGGTGGCCCGCGACAATGGCCAGGACAGGTTGATCGTCGACCTGCAACGACCTCTCGAGGCGCCAGCGCAGGCTGTGTTGAAGCTGGGCTTGCGACCCGTCCAGGGAAACGGGACAGCGGCCCCATACGCATCCGACGAAAACGGCGAGGTATCCTTCGCTTTCCCCCAGCTCGTTCCAGAGGGCACTTCTCAGTGGAGCGGGGGGTTAGCAATCAGCGTAGACGAACTGTATCAACCTGTGGTTTCAGCCTCCCTGCCGTCGACGAGTCTATCGAACCGGACGCTCGATCAGGGTTCAGATGGAGTGGCGCGCAAAGACGAAGAGTTTTCGCCTGATCGACAACCACAGCTCGCTCCTAACCTGCCCGCGCCATGGGGCAATGGAACCCCCAGCTACTACTACACCTTTCGGAACCAGCCTGTCACCGGTGTCGTGAAGCTTCGCCCCCGCGCGCCCCGCGTGCAGGCGAGGTGTTCCGGTGAGGTGGTGATCGCATCCGGTCGAGCAGCGATTCTCATGCGTCTGCATGTGCGACCGGAGGTGGGTAAGCCAACTAGTCTCGATTTTTTCGTGTCGACTCCGGTATCTGGACCATGGAAGTGGCAGGTCAAAGATAGCCGCAACTCCGTGCGCGGCCTGCAACGGCTGCATTTTGCGGAAGTTGCTCCTCAACTTTCAGGCCTTGCCGCCACCGATCCCCTCAGCGCTGCCGCCCTGCTCAGCATGCCGTCGTCGCGCGGCAGCTTGTGGCGTCTCACATTCGCGGAGCCGCTTGCGGAACCTGTCACGCTGGAGACGACACTCGACATTGCCCGCGTGGAACCTGCTGCCATTGCCGCCGCGCTGCCGGGTCCACTGGCGGGTGCAACGCCGCTTGGCGCCGCCGTCTGGAGCGCGCTCGCCCAACAAATCGCAACCCGCGCTATGCCTGCCGAGAAGTGGGCGATACCCCTGCTGACCGTGCTCGCTGCCGACCGCATGGAAGGGGAAGTGAAAGTGCATCTGGCCGGCGCGGATTTAGTCGAGGTTGAAGCGCTCGGCTTGCGTGAGAGCGTGCCAGGCCCGCGTTCTGGAAGCACTGCCGTCTGGCGCTCGTTCCACTACGGGCGACCGCCGTTCTCGCTGGTCCTGCACGGACGAATTGTAGCAGCCGATCAGACATCTGCGCCGGAGATCGATTCTGCGCATCTGACAACGTTCGTGCAACCGGGAGGCTTGCTTCTCAGCCATCTCGCTTTGCAACTTCATCGTTGGGAACAACGGACATTACCCATTCGTCTTCCTCCGGGAACCGAGTATCGGGCAGCCAGACTGGACGGCCACTGGCTGCCGCGCCCGGCCAGTATCCAGCCTGCCGACAGCGGACTGGTTATCGAGCTGCCCATCGCGATTCAGACAGCAGTGCACGAGGTCGAGGTGATCTACGATCGGAAAATGCCATCTTGGAGACTGTGGACGCAATTGGATGCGCCCGTCCCCATTTTGCCGCTGGAGGCAGCCACGTTTCGCCACACATGGTGCTTGCCGCCCGGCATCGTTCCTCTCCGGCAGGCGAGTGCGCAACTTCTGCCGGTACCAGGCACGAAGAGCGAAACTGGGTCGATCCAGGAATTCATGAGGATTTCGAAGTCTTACGTGGCCCCCCTATCCGGCGTCCGCATTGATGAATGGAGGCCCCGTCAGCTCCGTCTCCTCATGGAAGCAAATGCATATCTGCGCAATCAACGCCGCGATCGGCAGTCCCTATGCCTGGGCGATGTTTTGACCGCCCTCGTATTCCAAGTCTTCAAGGACCAAGAGCCGCTGGTCATCGATCAGGTCGCTCTGCAAGCAGCAGGCGTGGGCGCGCTCACGCCACTCAACGACCCAGAGATTCCCGGCGAAGAAGGGTTAGCCTCCGGTGACGAGGGCGCCTTAGCCCCGTTCGACCGGCTTGGTCTCGTGTGCGTCCCCACTCCTTACGCACTCCTGGTGACCACGCGACGTCAATGGCAGACACAACCGTCTTCAGAGGAAGGAACTGGTTACCGGCCCGAGCGCGTGCAGGCTGCTCTTGGCGAGGCTATTGCCCAGGGTCATGATTCCTCCGGGCGCTTCGTGAGCGCACTCGACTGGCTCAGTGCCAAGCGCACGGTCATCGGCAAGGCCTGGGAAAGTGATAGCGGCGGGAGCAAAGGTGCGTCAGGCGACCACGATTTCCTGGTAGCGCGCGAGGGCTGGACCGAATGGCAGCGCGCTGCAGGCCCGGAAAGTGATGAACCGCTGACGGTGATCCGGCAAGATGCACTCTCCGGTGCCGCCCTGGCGCTGTCGGGCCTGATCCTTCTTGCGGGCTGGCGTGCGCGTGCGTGCACGTTGCAGATTCGCTATCGCTTGCTCCTGCTCTGCTTGGCGGCCGGCGGCCTAGTGCTGCTCTGGCTGCCGTCCGTATTGAGCCAGTTGGTTTGGTGGCCGGTGTTGACAGCGGCAGTAGTCGCTGGCGTCTGGTGCCTCATGTCGGCGCTTCGTCCCGCGAAGGCCACGGAGCCAAAAGCGGTGGCAGCTGCGATGCTGGTCCTGATTCTCACGGTGGCAATACCCGGCCGGGCTGCGGATCAACCGCCTCTGACCGTCTGGCTTCTGCCAAACAAATCCGTTGAAAAGCAGTCCGCGCTGGTAGCGCCAGATTTGCTTCAACAACTCCGCGCCATGAGCCGGCAGGGAGCGGGCGGATTACAGGGCGCCATGCTCCTGCGCGCACGCTACGAAGGGACCTGCCAGGGCGGCACGGCAGACTTCCTGGCCGAGTTCCAGGTTCATTCATTCGATGACTCCCCTGCCGACTTGGCTATTCCTCTGAGTGGCATCGAGCTTCGAGACGCTCTGCTCGACGACAACCCCGCCTATCCCATGTCGCTGCCTCCGCCACTCAATGGCTACACCATCAAGGTGAAAGGCCGGGGCAGCCACCGGCTTCGTCTCCATTTTGCGGTCCCCAAGCTCGGCGCGGGACAAGAAGAGGAATTGCGTTTCGCGATTCCGGAGCTTCTCCAGAGTCAACTATCGTTGACTGTTCTTGCCGGCGCCTCTTACCTGCATGCTCCCACCGCACGAGGCGCACAAGGAATCACGAGCGATCTCCCAGGCACGCACCTGAACGCGGACCTTGGCCGGATTGCCGCCCTGCACGTGCGCTGGTTCCAGGCCCACGAGCACGCGACTCCGGCCACCGTAAACCTCAAAGAACTCTATCTGTGGGATTTGCGGGCCTCGACGAGCAGGCTCCTGAGTATTCTGCAATATTCGGTAAGCGCTGGCGGAGTCTCGATATTCAAGCTCGATGTGCCTGAGAACATGGAAGTGCGCCGCGTGGAGAGCGGGCCATTGCCTGCGAGCGGGCCGGTGCCGCCCCTCAAGCAGTGGCAGCTCACGAGAGCGGGAAACCAGCGCCAGTTGCAACTCGAATACCAATTTCCCGTGACTCATGGAGTGCAGGTTTTTCTGGAGCTTGTGCCCAGCGGGCCTCGTGAACCTGACATTTCCCTTTCTCTGCCGACTCCTGAGGGCACGCCGGCCGCGTCGTCGCTCGATAGTTATGTCGGCTATCGAGTGGAGGGATGTCAAGCAGAGCTGCTCGAGTACCGCCGCGTAACCGGCATCGACCCGGAGACGTTCAGTGCAAGATGGCAACTGGCCGGCACCGAGGATCCGGGGCCGCCGGAAAAGGCGTATGCATTTCGGCGCGGTCCCGCCGGCGCGCCTTTGTTGCGACTTGCCTTGACCGCGCCCAGGTCTCACATCCAGGGCGTCCAGGACATCCTCTGGCAAGTCGGCTTGAGATCGGCGCAATTACAGAATGCCGTGCATCTAAAAGGCATCGAGGACAGTCTTCTATGGGTGGAATGGGATGTCCCTGCCGAGGTTGCCATCGCCGACGTTGTCGGCAAAGATGTGCGAAACTGGTCTCGGACCGGGTCGCGGGTTCAGGTCTGGTTGCAACGTGCCGTTAGCGAAACATCGCTCATGATGATCGGCTCGCTGCCGCGCAGCCCCGAGGAGTCGACAGCGCCATTTCACATTCCCTGCATCACCCTTCGTGGCGCGGAGCCGGCGACGACCTATGTGCGTTTGATTTCCCGGAAGGGCCAAATGTTTCAAGCGGAGAACATACAAAACCTGTGGCCCTTGCCGGAGGCGCGCTTGTCGGGCGTAGAGCAAACGTACGTGACCAGGCAGGGCAGCTACGGGGGGATCCTGCAGGTCCATCCAGCGCCGACAAATGTCGCTCTGCGGATGCTGACCAGCGCAGAGGTGCTCGAACGCCGACTGAGCTTCACATGCATTCTCGATTTTCCAGCAGGCCTGTCGGACTTGCGCCATCTCACCTTGCACCTGCGCAACTGGCAAGGACAGGAGGTGAAGCTCACCGCACCGAAACTAGCCAGGCGTGAACAGCGCCGCGACGACGCGGGCGATTACACCTGGTCCCTGGATCTCGCGCCGGAAGTGACTTCTGCGTTTCAGATAAAGCTTTCGGGAAGCGTGCCGCTCACCTCGGCAGAAGACAGCATCCCCATGCCCGTGCTGTCCGTCGAAGAAATCCCCGCCCCCGAACATTGGCTGGCCCTGGTTGGCAGGCAACTATCTGCAGACGAACTGCGCGGCCTGGAGATTGCTGACCCGGTCCAGGCAGCGCGCCTATGGCCGGCCGTGGCGGACCGGATGACGCGTCTTGGCAGCTCTGTTTGGAGGGTCGAGCGCGAGGATTGGAAGCTGCGCTTGCAGACCCGCTCTCCGGGAGTCGAATCGGAGCCCGTGCGGGTGTTCCTCACTGAGCACGCCGCGGGCATGAGCGATAGCCGGCACTGGCTGCACCGGGGCACCTATTGGATCTATCACGCAGCGGGGACCGACCTGAGTGTTTCCCTGCCCCGCGGCGCGGTCTTTTCGAGAGCCACCCTTGACGGGGTGGAACTCCTGCCGCTGCAACCCAGCGGTGGACGGCTGTGGCTGCCCCTCACCGCGAGTACCGGCATGCGCAGCCTATGTCTGTACTGGCACTTTCCTGACGAAACGGAGCCATTCGCCCGACCCAATCTGGCAGATCCTGAGTTGGCAGGAGTTTCCTTCACTGGCCCTTCTGAAATGATTCGGCCGGCGTGGATCATCCAGGTGCCTTCAGGCTATCGAGTTGTGCAGCACGATCGCAATGTGCAGCCTGAAGTGGCTGTAAATGGATCTCTGCGGCGCGCTGCTGCCCAGCTTTACCTCAGCGGCTTTCTGGCGGATCGGGCCTCCGAGGGAGCGGACCGCATCTTGGAGCAGCAACTTCTCAACGCCCAGGAAAACTTCTATCGCTACACCAGCCAGGCACAACTGGCTCTGACGCGAAAGGGAGCGCCGGCCGCTGCTGGCGGAACCGATATCGCCGCCCGGCTGGAAGAATTGCTCAGTCAGAACAAACAGCTGGCCCAGGGCCATCATTTTGAACAGATCCGCACCTTGGCCGAGAGTCAGGCGACCGTCTTCTTCCGGTCGCCCGAGGCGATTTCGAGGGACAGAGCAAATCGTTCCCAGGGGACAGACTTCTTCTGTCAGGAGTGGGCTGAGCAGGGAACTCCGAGCTACTGGGAGGCAGGCGCGAGCGATGGTATGCCGCAAATACAGCTCATTGCCCTCGAAGTTCAGCAGACCCAGCGTGCGTTCGGCCTAACTGGACTCATCCTTGTACTGTTCTTGATCGCCTGGACTCTGCCGCACTTCCCCCGCCTGGTGGCCTGGATGCGGACATTATGGCCGGAGGAGCTTATCAGCTTTGTGCTTCTCGGCATGCTGGTCTACCATCCTAACCTCGGATTCTGGCTCATCGTCCTGTTCGGAATTCTAGCCAGGCTCATCTACACGACGGCGTGGGGACTGGCCATCTTGCATCGGCGTATGCCGGTCACGGCCTCGCCGGGAAGCAGCTTCACTTCTTCCTCCTGAGCGTGCGACATGGCTTTCCGCCCGGGGTGCGGAAGCTCTTAATACATGCGGAAATCAACGGCCGATTTGCTTGGGCGCGGCCGCCGCTTGCGCTCCTTGGATCGAAATGAGCAGCGGTTGGCCGCAGTATCCAAGTGTGTAAGATCCAAATTACCCGTGCAGATCTTGAACAGGTCGCATAGCGCACCCACAATGACTTGGGCGGGGGACCGGTCTGCAGCCGGCATCCCTCGATATGCCTTGTCGGGGTTCTCCCGCCCGTTTTTCACTCCAAGGCGCCGTGAAAGGCAATCGGCCATGTCAAAGACTTCAAGCAAGCTGGACTGTTTCCAAGATGACGAAGGGCGGACGTGGATATGGGTCCGACACGCCACCTTGAAGTTTCGGCTCCCGGTGTCCGCGATCCTCTACGCTCAAGATCTGCGCTGCCCGTCGTTGGACAGGACCATCGAAACGAATGAGCGGTTGGTGAATGGCCGCAGGCGCCGCTACGCTCTGGAAGCGGACTTGGCGCAAATGAGGGCCGCCCGAGCTCGCAAGGCGCCGCCTGCCCAACCATCGGCCGACGCGGATGTAATTCCGTTGCGTGAAGCGGCCAGAGTCTCGGGCTACACCGTGGCCGGACTCAAATGGATGCTGAAGAACGGCAGCTCCGCCGTTGCAAATCGAACGCTATGGGGCGAGAAACGCTGGCAAATCCTCGAGGACGGCCGGCGCAGGCTCACCACGCACGTAAGCCGAGCGGAGATGGAACAATTGAGGGAGCAAGCGAAGAGCAAGCCGGACGATCCAGACACGGTGATTGCAGGCCGACTGACGGCGCGCCAGGCCATGATGAAATATCCGGTCACTGACGCCGGGCTCCGCAAGGCTCATGCTGGCGGGGAAATTGACGCCAAGAAAATGCCCGTCCCAAAACGAAGCGGACGATGGACAACGCGACGGTACTACCTCGAAAAGGACGTTGATGCCTACGCTGCCAGGCTGAAGGCGCCCTCTGCCATCGAACGCGCGCGAGAGTTTCTGGCCGAAGCGCTTGCCGATGGCCCCAAGCCATTCCACCAACAGATTCTTCCCCAAGCCAAGAGGCACGGCATCAGCGAGAAGGCGTTGCGCAGGGCAAAGAAGGCGCTGAAGGTCGAAGCGACACAGCCCGCAGACCGGGCGCCGTCCTACTGGCATTACCGCAGCCAGAAGCTTCCCGAAGTCAAGCCAGCGACCAGGAGCAGCCAGGCCAAAGATAAGGCGCTCAGGTTTCTGCGCGCGACCGCGGGCTATGAGTCCTTGTCGTTGAATCAACTGGTCGAGAAGGCCAGCGGGTTGGGCATCTCGAAAACCACGATACGGCGGGCGCTGGCAGCGGTGAAATCGGGAATGGCGCCGGCGGCGGTGCAACCCGGACAGCCCGCGAATCCGCCGACTCAGCAAGATGAAGCCAGGACAGGCCGCCCTCGTTCAGAACTAACGCTCCAGGTCCAAAGATTCTGTTACGAGCGCTACATGCGAAATGGGCCGGGCGACAAGCTTCCGCTCATTCGCAGAGAAGCTGCACGGCTGTTTGGAGTTCGCGCTCCGAAAGAGGACTCGCACGTTACTCTTTACGCTAAGCGCTATGCAGAAAAAACCAGTTCGCCCTGGAGTACTAGAAACTCGCAAAATCCCCAGTGAAATCGGGGTGCACAAAAGGTGCACAAAAGTCTTTTGTGCATATCTGTGCAATACCCCTTAGCTCCCTTTCTTTACCATCGTCCGTGTGATCGTTGAAACGACGAGAGCACGGACAATGGCTCAGCAAACCAAACAACCAGGGCGCCGGAAACCGCCAAAGGCGGAAGAGGAAGCGTTGCGCCTGGAGATGGTCATCGACCAGGCGGCAGCGCCAGGGAATCCGATTCCGGCGCTGGTTCGATTGCTGCTTGCGATTACGGATAGGGAACAGAAGGAAGGGGCAAGGCAAAGCCTGGGATAACCCTAAAAAGCGAACGACCAGGCTGTGCCGGCCTGGTCGTTCCAATCTGCAAGGACCATCACAATGTCCACTTTACACGCCACGGAAGCTCCCGGCAATGCCGCGGAGCTGGAAGGTATCGTTACCGCTCGCGTGCGTGCACTTCTGAAGGGCGGTATGCATCGCAATGAAGTGATGTTCAGGGTAGTGAGGGAACACCCGGAAAACAGCAATGAAGCTGGGCGAATTGCCTTCCGAGCGGCCCTCGATTTCGAAGGTCAAGTCGAAGTTCCGAACGACCCAGCCGTTTTCACCGACGCGCTAGCCTCTCCTGCTCCCTCTGAGCTACTTCAACCAGAGCAACCAAGACAAACAGGCAATCAGTCAAGCATGCCAAACAGGTCAATTAAGACATCTAAGAAAAAAAAGAGAGACACGGGCGGCAGCGAGAGTCAGCCAAAGGCAGACCTACAGGCCAACCCAATAGCCAAGCCAAGGATGATAGTCAAGTCTCCTCCGAGGGAGAAGCCGACAGCGAATCCTCCTTTCCCTGGGGACATGTCCACCAACCTTCAGACCGCAGCCTGCCAACTCATCGAATCGGCGTGGGTCTATTTGAACAAAGAAATTGAAGTCTGGCGGACTCCCTTTGAACTGGCGCGAATCCTCCGAAATCTAACGAACACGAAACCCGAGCAATTCCGGGACCTCATCTACCGTTTCTACGTCAATGGCAGATGGGCCGGGGAATTTGAGGACTTGTATTATCAGTACCTCGACGCCTTTCCGACGATCATGTGCCCTTTCGGCAAGGACACCTTCGACGTGGCAGCGTTCCACGCGACCAGCGCGCCGCTAACCCTCTCCGTCGATCACGGTCCTAAGTTTCAGTCCATCGCAAGCTTCGCGTACTACATGCACACGCAGGCCGACGGCGGCAATATCCAGTTGCCGCGCGAACGCCTTGCAAGATGGCTCGGCGTGTCTCCTCGAACCGTGACGAGCCTGGTTCGATTGCTCGAAGAGGCAAGCCTCGTTCAGTGCACAGACGACGCCTATAGCTACGCTCAGCATCAGGCCAAAACCTACAAGTTCATCGCCGGAGAAGGGCAATTCAGCATCCCGAAACGTGGGGAGGCAGGAGCGTGATGATCGAGGCTAAGTCGCGACTGAGCACAGAAGAGCGCATCGTCCGCAAGCGCGTGGAGTCCCTACATCCATCGCCAGAGAATGAGCTGCTGTACCGTCCAATGGATGACGACCCTGGAATCTTGGCGCTTGCCAAAAGGATCAGGGACAACGGCTGCGATCCTCTGTTAGTGACCTTGGACAATTACATTGTTTCGGGCCATAGGCGCCAGGCCGCGCTAAAGCTGCTCGGTCAAGAGTGGGTGCGTTGCCGTGTGCTCCAGGTCTACCGGGAGTGCATGGACCGGGACAACTATGTAAAGCTTCTGCGGTCCTTCAACGAACAACGGCACAAATCCGTTGCCGAGCAAATCAGGGAAGAGCTGGTAGACATCGACCCGGACCAAGCAATCCTGGAACTCGAAGAACTTCGTTTCAGGGCATCTCACCCCGAAGAAAAAGGCGTGGAAGTGCTGGCCATCGAAGGGACCAAGAAACGCCACGAGATCAGTGAGCAGAAGGCTGATCACGTTAAATTCGTAAAGCAGGTTGTATTCACCGACCGACGTGAATATTGGCCCTTGTCCGTTCGTGGTGCACATTACGCACTCCTTAACTACTCTTTTATGCGGAACATCCCGCGCAAGATTCCTTACAAAAATGACGACGAGAGCTATCACGCCACGAGCGATCTAATCACCCGGCTGCGGTTGAATGGAGATATTCCGTGGAAGGCGTTTGACGACACGACACGCCCCCTGAAGGACTTCCAGCCATTCGGCAGCGTCGGCGAATTCGTTCGGCAGGAATCGCGGAACATGTTCACCGGGTACTGGAGAAATCTTCTCCAATCTCAGGCAGCTCACATTGAAGTCTTGGTCGAGAAAAACACCGTCTGACACATGGTCCAGCGGGTAACGGAGAAATACCAGATTCCTACCAGCAGCGGCCGCGGGTTCTCTGGAATCGACGGCTGGCACGATCTTTACGAGCGGTATCGCAACAGCGGCAAGGAACGGCTGATTGTGGTCATCGAAAGCGATCTTGACCCAGAAGGCGAACAGATCCCGCAAGTCGGCGGCCGGACCCTGATGGACGATTTTGGCTTGCATCCAGAGGAATTCGACATCATCAAGGCTAGCGTCACTCGTGAGCAGGTCGCCAAGTATAACCTGCCTGCCATGAACTTCGCCAAGGAGTCTTCCGCCAATCTCGAATGGTTCCTCGAGCGCACTGGCGGCAACAACAAGGTGTATGAACTGGAAGCCCTAGAGCCGGAGCACATGCTGGAGGACCTGGAGAACATCTTGAAGAACGTGCTCGACCTGGAGGCATTCAATCGCGAGCTGGAAATCGAGAAATCCGAAGCCGTACAACTGAAGCGAATACGCGAGTCCGCATGGGAAATGCTGAAAGACCTGGACACGGAAGAATGAGTGTGCGCATGGAACCGAAACTTGTTTCAGTTAGGCGCGCACACGGCCTGCCATCGTTGACCGGACTCTGCCAGCTAGCTAACCTCTACTCCCGTTATTATCAAAACCGTGGGAGGTTCAGCGATGGTAAATGGCTTCGTGACGACCGGAGAAATCCAGGAGATGGGTCAATGAGTGGGCGGCGAGACGCGCGGTCGTTAGTCTCGGCGAAGACATTCCACGGGCCGGACTGTACAGGATGATCCCGCGCGCTTTCTTGCCGCAGATGGAACGAGAGCTGCGACGCCGCGGTTATCTCGAAGAAGTGCAACTATGAAAATGATCGGGCTTGGAACAGGAAGGGGAAGAGAACGATGCGAAAACCAGGGGGTTGTGGGCTGGCTGAGGGAAGGCTGCAGGGGTCAACCATGGCGCATCGTGGCGATGGTAGGCACGGTTGAAGAGGCAGACCGATTGAACGACGCGGTCGTGGAAGCCCTTGCTGCGTCGGTTCACGAGTTCGGCTTTCGTCTGCCGATCGTGGTGGACGAGCAAGACATCATCGTCGTCGGCCATTCGCGCTACAAGGCAGCGCTGAGAAACTCGGGCTCGATTTTTCCCCGTTCACGGTCGGCGGGGCCTTTGAGGGATAACCCATGCCACTAGGAATCCCAATGCATCGGCTAATTGGGCGCGACGCAAGCGCTTGGGTCGCAAGGGAGCCCTCTGGAACCTGGCGGAAGGTATGGTCCGGGCTAGTAGCTACATTAAGGACCCCCAAGGGGGCATAGTTTCAGGCAATGGACGGCCTTGACCATTGGCGGCCCTAAACGCGCAAAGCCGCAGAATTGGAAAAAATGACTAGAAAAGTTCCTAAGTCGAATGGGCCTCTACGCTTAGAGTGGCTCGACCCCGCCCAGTTGGATGCCAATCCGGCGAACTGGCGCACGCATCCCGACGCCCAGGCCAACGCCCTCGAAGATGTGATTGCGGAGGTCGGTTGGGCCGGAGCGCTACTCTACAACGAACGGACCAAACGCCTGATCGACGGCCATCTCCGTAAGAAGAAATTCGCTGGTCGACCGGTGCCGGTGCTGATCGGATCCTGGTCGGAGGAGGAAGAAAAGGTCATCCTCGCAACCCTGGACCCAATCGGTGCGATGGCCGAAGCCAACAAGGAAGCTCTCGCCGCCCTGCTTCGGGACGCCCACGTCAACAGCCAGGCATTGCAGGAGATGTTGGCAGAGTTGGCGGCGAACAACGGCATCGAGCAGGGCGATCCTGGACTCACGGACGCCGACGTAATCCCGGAACCGCCCGACGAGCCGGTAACCCGACCCGGTGACCTCTGGATCCTGGGCGACCACCGCCTGCTGTGCGGTGACAGCAGCAAATCGGAGGAGGTCGATCGGCTCCTCGACGGCGCGGTGATTCACCTCGTGAACACCGACCCCCCTTACAACGTGAAGGTTGAGCCGCGCAGCAACAACGCCATCGCCGCCGGGAACAGCTCGTTTGCTGGTCCCAAACACCATCAGGCGCTCGATCTCGCCAGGCACCCGGAAAAGTCCAAGCCTACGGACAAGAAGATGCGCGCCAAGGACCGGCCGCTCGCCAACGACTTCCTCTCCGACGAGGAATTCGAGCGCCTACTCCACGCCTGGTTCGGCAACTTGGCCCGCGTGCTGGAGCCTGGTCGTGGCTTCTACATTTGGGGCGGCTACGCCAACTGCGGCAATTACCCTCCCGTACTCAGGGAAGTAGGTCTCTATTTCAGCCAAGCGATTATCTGGGACAAACAGCACCCAGTCCTGACGCGGAAGGATTTTATGGGCGCGCATGAATGGTGTTTTTATGGTTGGCGCGAAGGTGCCGCGCACCACTTCTACGGCCCAAACAACGCCACCGACCTGTGGGCGATCAAGAAGGTCAACCCCCAGAGCATGGTGCACCTTACCGAGAAGCCCGTCGAGCTGGCTGCGCGGGCGCTCGAGTACTCGTCGAGGGCTGGGGAGAACGTACTCGACTTGTTTGGGGGGAGTGGCAGCACCCTGATCGCGGCACAGCAAACAGGCCGGAAGGCGTTCTTGATGGAACTGGATCCTCCCTACTGCGACGTGATCGTGGAGAGGTACAGCAGGTTTTCTGGGGCGTCCAACATCCGACTCAAGGTGGATGGGGAAGAGCTGTCGTATGGAGAAGCCCGCGCCAAGCGATCCCCAACCCCATGACCTGGTAGGTCTGCCCGCTAGCGTGGGGTGCCAGCAATGTGCCAGGCTTTACGAAGAACTGCGGAAAGCACATCAGAGAATCGCTGAACTTGAGGGTGAGCATGCGAGGCCGCAAGCCAACGCCTACCAAGCTGAAAATCCTCCGGGGGAATCCGGGTAAGCGTCCGCTGAACGACCACGAGCCGCGGCCACGGCAGGGCATCCCGAAGTGCCCGAAGCACCTCGATGACGAGGCCCGTCGGGAGTGGCGGCGCGTGACGAAAGACCTGGAGGCCATCGGCATGTTGTGCCATGTGGACCGGGCCGACCTGGCGGCTTATTGCCAGTGCTGGAGCCGATGGGTGAAGCTCGAAGAGATTGTGCAGCGGACTGGGGAAGTCTTGGTGTCCAGGACGACGAAGCGCCGCGAGAGCAAGACGGGCGTGATCGTCACGGAGGAATCCTCCAAGATGTATACGAGCCCCTACATGAAGGTGCTCAACGCCACCCTGATCTCAATGCACAAGTTCGCCAGCGAATTCGGCATGAGCCCGGCAAGCCGAGTGCGGCTGAGCGCGCCGGGTGCAGAGCAAGGCGATGACCTTTTCGAGGACTACCTCAACCGTGCCAACAACGCATGATCCCGTGGCATCGTACGCGCATGCGGTACTCGCCGGGGAGATTGTCGCCGGCCGGCTCGTCCGTCTTGCCTGTGAACGGCATCTCCGCGACCTGGAGCATGGGACCGAGCGGGGGCTGCGCTGGTGCCCAGAGAAGGCAAAAGCCGGCCTGGAGATCTTCAACCACATCAAGCTTCCCGAAGGCGACAAGCCCTTCGTCCTAAGTCCGTGGGAGGAGTTCATCGTCGGTTCCCTCTTCGGCTGGTTCGATTCGGATGGCTTCCGGCGCTTCCGTACAGCGTATGTGGAGGCCGGCAAGGGGAATGGCAAGACTCCTTTGGCGGCCGGGATAGGCTTGAAGGGCCTCGTGGCCGATGGCGAGCGAAGCGCGGAAATCTACACTGCCGGCGTTACCCGCGATCAGGCCAGCTACCTGCTCAACGACGCCGTTAAGCTGGTCGAGGCTTCTCCTGCCCTGCGAAGGCGGGTCGAGGTGAATGCCCACAACCTGGCCGTGCTACGAACCAACTCCTTCATGCGTCCGGTCTCCTCCGAAGCCCGGTCCCTCGATCAAAAGCGCGTACACATGGCGCTGATCGACGAAATCCACGAGCACCCCAATTCGCTCGTCGTCGACAAAATGCGCGCCGGCACGAAGGGCCGCCGACAGGCTCTCATCTTCGAAATCACGAACAGCGGCTACGACCGCGATTCTGTCTGCTGGCATCACCACGAATATTCCCGCAAGGTGGTCGAGGGGCTGACGGAAGACGATTCCTGGTTCGCCTACGTGTGCCAATTGGATGAGGGCGACGACTGGACGGATGAGAAGGTCTGGATTAAAGCGAATCCAAACCTGGGTGTTTCGATCACGTTGAAGTATCTGCGCGAACAGGTCCGCGAAGCCGTGGGGATGCCTTCGAAGCAGAACATCGTCAAGCGCTTGAACTTCTGTATCTGGACGGAACAGGAAACGCGCTGGCTCGATATTGCCCGGTGGGATGCCTGCAACGGCGAAGTGCGGCCGGAGAACTTCGAAGGGGCCGAATGCTTCGCCGCCGTTGACTTGGCCTCGACCACGGACATTGCCGCCCTGGTCCTCTTGTTCCCGACGCCCGGCGGTTATTCGGTGCTGCCGTTCTTCTGGGTTCCCGAAGAGGCATGCAAGCGCCGCGAGCGTTCGAACAAGGATCGCATCGACCAGTGGGTGCGCGCCGGACTGATCGAAGCCACGTCGGGCGACTGGATCGATTACGATGTCATTCACGAACGCATCAAGGAACTGGCCAAAAAGTACAACATCAAGGAAATCGCCATCGACCGCTGGAACAGTACTCAGCTTGCGACCCAGCTCCAGGGCGATGGGTTCAACGTCCTTGGCTTCGGGCAGGGTTACGCCAGCATGTCGGCACCCACTAAGGAATTAGAAAAGCTAATACTCGCTGGGCAAATCAGGCATGGTGGCAACCCGGTATTGCGCTGGATGGCCGGTAATGTGGCCTGCGAACAGGACGCGGCGGGGAACGTGAAGCCGAGCAAAAGCAGGAGCAAGGAAAAAATCGACGGGATTGTCAGTTTGATAATGGCCCTAGGAAGGGCAATATCCCAGGCCGAAGAGCACAGCGTCTACGAGAAGCGTGGCGTATTGGTTATTTAGGCCTTACAACAGCCAGACAAGGTAGGCCAGGACCCCAACGACTTCACATGCGGTTATTCGAGTTTCGCCGGGGCCAGGAGTGTTATCGCATGTCTGAGATTCCTGGTTGCTGCGCTTGCCGTCCTCCGGCCGCGCAGTAGCCGACTGGATCCGTTGCATCGCGTTGGCGGCCAAGTTAGCACGGCATCCAGGTCGAGCCGAAGGAGGACATCGTGAAGCGGTTGGCGCAGTCGGAGCAGTCGTCGGCACTTTGCAGTAAATGCGCCCCGAGCAGGCGATGCTGAACCAACTCGACATCGACACGCGCAGCGACATTTTTTTCTTCGGCGTGCTCGTGTACGAGCTCTTGACGGTCTCGACGCCGCCAGGAGCACACGCGGCTGGGTGAGGCAGCCCTGGACGAGATGGTGCGGCGTCGATGATCCCGCGCGCGTCGCGTATTCCATCTCTGACTCGGTCGGCAAGCTGTAACCCTTCCGATTCAGATAATTCCGCGCCAGCTTCATGCCAGCCTTGTATTCCGGATCCGTTCGGATCAAGTTCATACCAATTCGCTTTGCGCGCGAGGCAACGTGCTGAATGGCAAGGATCACGCTCGCTTGTGATACTTGCGACCGGTCCAGAAAGCGGGTACTCTGCTTCTGCTCTCGATAGTTCCAATCAAACTTCATGTGGCAGGACACCGCGATGGCGAACAAGATGAACGGAGTTGCTGATCCAAAGGCTGGCCTGGCAGTGCTCGTCAACGGGGCAGCAGCGACGGCGCCCACTGCCAGTGGCTCTGACAGCGCCAATACTAACGAAGCGCCTCTCACGATAGGCTTACGCGCGAGGGTACGAGGGGAGGTCGCCATCCGTCTTCGCGTTATCGATCCGAGATACACGGCCGAAAAGATTGCCAGGCTGCTCAATCAGGGAAACCCATCGTGGGACGTGGGCAGACGCGCACGTTACTATCAGATCGAGAAGAATGGCCACGTGATCGCTGAGATCGAATACGCCGACGAGGACACGCATTGGGAGCGCTACGAGGTGGAATAGATGTCATTCGACAACCGTGCACACGATTCCTAACTTCTCACGCATCGTCGGCATTTTGGTTCGTCCAACTCGACTTACTGGAGGGAATTCCATGGCCGTCAACAAATCACAAAGACCCGCACCGAAGTCCGCTATGTACCAGACACTAGCCGAAGCGACCGGCCTGTCGCGTAAGCAGATTGCGGCTGTCTTCGATGAACTGAGCAAGTTCATCCGCCGTGATCTTGGGAAAAAGGGACCGGGCGTCGTGGGACTTCCCGGCCTTCTGAAGATTAAACGGGTGCACAAGAGTGCGACGCCAGCACGCCAGGGTCGCAATCCAGCGACGGGCGAGCCGATGATGATTAAGGCGAAGCCGGCACGCACCGTCGTGAGGGCTTATCCGCTGAAGAGCCTGAAGGAAATGGTCAAGTAGATCGAGGACAGCCGGAGCCGGCTCGGTGGAGGCGACGTGGCTTCCTTCCCTCGACTCGAGGTGACAACGCCGCAGCTGGCATGCACTCCAAGCTACTACATCCTCGATCCCAAGGGCGTGATCCGGCACGAATGGGTCGGCGCCCTGGGAGAAAAAGCCATCTACACGGCTCTGGAGAAACTGATCAACGAGGCGGAGGTGAACGGAAAAAAGTCGCCGTAGTGTCGCCTGTACCTGCCGTGACAGGACCCGAGTTGCGTGAGAATTGCCGCAGGATTACTGAAATTCATCGGAGGCGGGCTTTGAGACAGTTGCTTCTCTCCTCGTTTTGTTTCTTTGTGGCATCGATGGCTTCCGCAGCGGAGCCGGGCATCAGGGATTCGAGTCCACTTCGGGATAAGGCCGTTTACTTTCAGCAAGACCTTTGCGACAAGCATCTCTTGGAAGGTCTCTACATTTCCATCGTTCCCGCCGCGCCGGCGGGTACAAAGCTCAGGCACACCGTCGAGGAGCCGGGCAACGTGATCCATGCTGGAGTATGGACCGGGCGTTACCTCGCGGGCGTCGGCTATCAATACGCGATGACGCAAGATCCGCAGGTTCGCACGCATGGCGATGAGATCCTGCATGGACTGCGAAAACTGCAAGAGGTCACCGGCAAACCGGGTTTGCTGGCCCGAGGCTTCGTGAGAGGCCACGGACCGGTGGCTGGTTGGGAACGCGGCGGCGCCGACTCGCCTCAATGGCATCAAGGACAAGGTCAGTATGCCGACTACCGTTGGCACGGCGACGTGAGCGTCGACAACTTCAACGCAGTCCTGTATGGCTACGCAATCTATTACGACCTGGCGGCCGATGAAGCCCAGAAGAGATTTATCGCCCACGACGTCGACCGGTTAATGACGCACTTGCTCGAGCATCACTGCCGCATCGTCGATGTGAATGGCAAAGTGACGCAGTGGGGGCATGTCGGTATCGATCCCGACTCCGCCTACGACGATTATTACAAAAACCTTTATCGCCGATTCGCCCCAGGGGACGGGTCCTATCGGCCACCGCTGCGTGCCTCGCTCATGCTCTTGCCCGACCTTCTCATCGCCCACCATATCACGGGTAAGCAACATTATCTGGATTTCTACAATCGCGTTGCCGAGCGCTTTAAGGACAATCCCGACCCATTCGTCCTCAGCCGCCGCCCGTTTTCGCTCGAACGCGTGGCGCGCGTCAACCATAGTAGCGAGGGCCAATCCTACGAGGCGCTTTATAACCTGATTCGCTACGAGCACGATGAAGACCATCTCCGCCGCTACCGCCCGTGGGTTCGGGACCTCTGGGAGATGAACTGGATGGAAGGGAATTCCCTGTTCACGTTCATGACACTGGCGCTGCTTCCAGAACATCGAGCGCCGGAGAGACCCGGCATCTGCAGCATTAATCCCGATAAGCTTCCCCACGGGCCTGAGTCACTGCGCCTGGCTCGCGAATCTTTGGAGCTCTTCCCCGTCGATCGTGTGCTTCGTCCCGTAATGAATTCCCTCCGAATAGACATTGAATTAAACCCGCACGTTGACCGCTCTCGAGCCAAGCAAAGCGCCAGGCCGCTGCCGATGAACCAGCGGCCACTCGATAACGAGTACGAATGGAAGAGTAACCCCTATCGTCTGGACGGCTGGTTTAAGCCGACGGTAACGGCGTTTCAGTTCTCTTGTGACGATCCTCAGACGGGTTGGTTCAGCGATACGGCGGGCCGAATCTACATGACAAAGGACGGTGGCAAGACCTGGGATGACCGAAGCATGGGACTGATGGGAGCGCGCGTGCAGAACATCCTGACTTCGCATAATCGGACCTTTGTCCTCTACGCTCAGACCGATCGTGGCTTGCTGGTAACGCGCGACGGCGGCATGAGTTGGCGAACAGCCTCATCTGGAGAAACAGCCAAGTTCCCGGCCCAGAACTTCAAAGAGTGGCAAGGAAAAGGCAATGTTCTCGTGCGCGTCAATGACCAAGGGGAGCTGCTGCGAACCACGGACGGAGGCAAGACCGCCACCCCAGCCATGCAGGGGTGGCGTATCCCCCTGGTCACGGCGATCTTCTTTTCGCCGTGGGGTTGGATTGCCAGTGGTCCGGGTGGCTGCTACCAGAGCCAGGATGCTCTGCAATGGACTGAAATGATGCTTTGGCCGGAAGAAGAAACCGGGGCTGCGGACTTCCTGCATGCTTACTGGATGGGACGCTATTATGGATTCCTTCAAGAGGCTGGCAAGTAAGCGTGCGCGATTTGCCTGTCCCCCAGTCGTGACGGCGGCGTTCAGCCAACAACGTGGAGCATTGGCCTGCATGGGCTCAAGGGATAACCGAGCGAACGTGCTACACGGTTTCACCGGAGCGGCAGGTGCGATGCCTTCGTGATCTCTGGGCTCGCGTCGGCGTGCCCGATCCGTTTCCTACGCTAGAGGGCCAGCGCTTTCCCGGCGCCTGGCGACGTGCCCGGCCAGAAGAAAGGCCGGGACGGTCGCCGCCCAGTGAGCGCCGGAACTAGGCCAAGAATTCCTGATCCAGATCGAGCCTAACGAAGACATCGTCAAGCGGTTGGGGCGGTCGACGGATTATGGGGATGCGTTGGTGCTATCGATCCTGCAGCCGACGTAGTGAAAAGCGAAGCCCCAACGTTCGACCGGGCCGGGCTTTCCGACTGTGGCAATGGACTCAATTCGCACTAAATGGGTCCCTTCTCAATGCCATCGAAGAATCGAGATCAAGAGGCAAAGGCCGAGGAGTCGTCGATTCGCGCTGGCTGGTGCCCGCAAACACCTCAAGGTGTCGGGACCGAAGCGCGCGAGGATGCCGCGGCCGGAAGCGTACCGGGATAAGCCACCGGCGGATTGGCTGGCGAACCACCAGATGGACTCGCTGCTGCCCGAATGCGACGAAGATAATCCGCTCCACGCGCCGCGCGAGGCGCCGGCTGGTTCATGACCTATTCGGCTCCTCGGTCTTTCTGATTCGATGCCCTGGCAAGTGGATCGTGTCGCGCAATCATCGCTTGCCGCAAAGTCGTGCTTTTGAGCTCGCTAGCGATGATTCGGGGGTCGCCTCTAGTCTGGCAGATATAATTGAGCGCTGAGCAAACGGGCAAAGGTCGGCACGTCGCGAAGGACAAGACCGAATTGTTTACCACAATTCTCAAGCAAACCGTTCAGCTGGCTCGGGCAGCGCAAGAGGCATCCGAAGACGTCACGAAGGGAAGCAAATCGACCAGCCTATTGGATCTGACGAAATACGGTTTGCCCTCCGATGAGGAAAAGGCGCTGAAGGCTTTCCTTCTGACACAGACCGTGGCGACCGGGATATATGTCCGAGCGTGAAGTTCGGCAGCTGCTCGAATAAATGGCGATTGCCGGACTATTTGGAAGATGGGTTGACCATTCTGGCGAAAGCCAAAATCGATATTCACGAATACATGGAATCGAGGATTTGAACGAGTGTGGACTGCGAAATGCCCAAGGCACCAAATGAAAAGCTGATCGAGACCCTGTTCAATTACAACGCCCTTCGCTTCCTCGAAGCCGAGAGGGTGACGCTGTATGCCCCGTCCACGCGCGAAGAGTTTGCTACCGGATACGACGCGAAGCTCATGGGCGCCAGTGGATTCGACGAGTTGTACCTCCAATTCAAGACGCCGGACCTACTAGTGAACCAAGGACGAAGTGTCCCGACAACATCGCACCAACACGCGCGGTTACTTCATTATCCGCCGCAGACCGCCTACTACGTCACTCACACGTTTCACGAGGTCCGCCAGCTTCAGGACATGCAGCGGGCCGGAACAGGGCCGCCCGAATTCCTGCGTCGCTTCCTCGCGATCGAAGCGGGCCATCTTGAAGAAGACGTGTCGCGGCTTCGATATTACGTGTTTGATCCAGAAAACCCAGAAGACATCAATTACAAGCTTAGGTCGGACTTCGGAAGAACGCCGGTTCGCCCGGTTAACGCCTGGATGGATGGCGAAGAGCTCCTTTTCAGATTCGCCCGCGGCGAGATCGGCGCCCACGTGCGGCTGGTCGGCTCGGGCGAGGAAGAAGAATTTGCGGGTAATCGGTCGAAGATACCGACGCTGATGGACGACAGGCGCGGCGAAGTGTGGGTGATGTCGCCGGAGAGGGCGATGGGGATCGCGTCCGGCGACGATGAAGAAGCCCGATGGGGCGAATCATTCCGAAGAGATTTCGTACCGCTGTCGGCGTAATCGAAGGAGACGCGAATGCAGATTCAGGATCTTGTCTCGCGCCGCACGGATTTGAGCACATTCCTTGTTCATCTGACCCGAGCCCAAGGCGCCGAGACGGCAAAACAGCGCCTTATCAGCATCTTGAAGCAGCGGAAGATCGTTGCCCGAAGCCCCTTCGGTCCGGCGATAGAGGGGCTGAAAGCCAAGGGGCAATCCTCGGACTCTCAACGATGCGCTTGTTTCACGGAAACGCCCCTGGAATACACGCACCTATTGCTTGGAGAAATCGAAGGCCGGGATTGTCAGTTTGAACCGTATGGTGTCGCGATCACCAAGAAGCAGGGTCGTCGTCGGGGCGTGAACCCGATCTGGTACGTGGACATCACCCCTGGCCACGATTGGCTGATGAATTCCATCAATCCCCTGATCAAATTGCATCTTAATGCCCAAAAGCCATATGAAACCTATGGATTCGCAAAGATCACTCCATTCATCGAGCAAATGGGTAGCGGGGCCTATGGGCATGGCCTCGGCGGCGGCTACAAGAAGGAATTCTGGTGGGAACGGGAATGGAGGCATCTCGGTGATTTCGACTTGCCGGGGAAGTTCATCGTCCTTTGTCCCCTTAATGAGATTCTTGAGATCAAAGAAGCCGTAAACCAGGGAGTTGAAGAACATGACCAGTTACGAGCAAGGTGCATTGATCCCAGGTGGGGACTTGAGAAAATCATCGGGCATCTCGCGGGCTTCGACATCGACGATCTTGGGCCGCTTTGAAAGACAATGCCTCTGGATTGTACCCGAGTTGTAAATGGGAGACGAACAGTAGTCAGATGGCCAAGAAGGAGGCCGAGATGCCTGAGCCCGAGGCCAAGTCACGCAAGCCGCGGTACGTCCCGGCGGACATCGTAATGCGTCACCAGGCTTGCATTCGCGAGATCGAGGCCATCCGCCGCTACACCGACAGCGTGACCTCGGCATTTGAGAGGGAGCGCAGGAATTACGAGGAATACCTGCATCACCGGATGAGGGGCGCGTCGAGGCACGAAGCTGAGTCGCTCAACGATGACTGGTGCGAATCGGAACACTACCTGGGCCTACACTTCCCGGCCTTCGCGCTGCAGACGACGTTCGTGGCGACGTACTCGCTGCTCGAAGATGAGATGGTCAACCTGGCCCGAGTCCTCGGTCGCAAGATCGGCATCAAGCTTGATCCGGACGATCTCAAGCACACCGGCATCCACGCCGCCAAGATGTACCTCGAAAGCCTGTGCGGGATCGAGTTCCCGGAGGTCACGCACGCCTGGCAGCAGGCAATCCATTACGGTCGGCTTCGCAACGTCTGCGCTCACGCCCGCGGCCGCGTGAAGGACGGTGACACGAAGGTCCGCACCTTCATCGAGACCAAGAACAAGCTGCTCACCATCGACCACTACGACCAACTGCACCTGTCCAGGGAGTTCTGCTTCGAGGTTCTGGACAATATTGAGGCGCTGCTGAATGACCTGTTCAAACTCGCCAGGAATAAGCTGATGGATCATCAGTACGGGGGCGGCCCCGAGGAGTGAGAGGGACGGCCGATGCCGATGTTCTCCGCCACGCAGGTTCCGCCGCCGAAGAATTGGCAGGACTTCGAGCCGTTGTGTTGGGATCTCCGGCGGCGGATTTGGAAAGATCCTGGCACGCAGAAAAACGTTCGCCTGGGAGGCGACCGAAACTGCGGTTGTCAAAGTAGAGAACGAGGAGTAAAGGATGAAAAGAGACGAGCTCATCCGGAACATTCTCGCGGCAGGGCTAGATTCCGGGCTCGCCGGCAAGGCGCTGGACGCCCGCTTCACCCTGGCGAAACTGCGCACCGCGACGAAGAAGGATCTCGAACCGCACTTCAACCAGATAGAGATAGATCGCATCCGTGATCGGCTCCAGCGTAAGCCGATCGACGAGGATGTGATCCGGCAGCTGGTCGAGAAATGCGATTGGTCGTGCTGCGTCTGCTGGGACCTCGAAGATCGGCAGCCGATTATCATCCATCACATTGAGGAGCACGCCAAAGGCGGAGATGACACCTACGAGAACCTGGTCGTGTTGTGCCTGAGCTGTCACGGAACAGCCCACAGCCGTTGGGACATATCGCAGCACCCCCTCCACCCGAAGTTGATCAGATCCCGGAAGGCCGACTTCGAGAAAGCCATCGCGGAATTCAAGGCGGGCAGACGCGCGGCACCCGGCAGGGAAGGCGATGGCTCGGACGCGACTTCCCAATCTGACGTTGAGGCGCTGAAGCACCTCGCGGATTTCCTCTCTCGCCCAGCAGTGTTCCGACCGTTCCGCGTCGAGGGAAACATGATGGACTTCCTCGCGGCGATGGCGGACATCAGCAAGGCGATGAACGCGGGCATTCTGAGGACACGCGAGGGCGACGATGTCGGGCGAATAAAGAAGGTTCGCCGGTACTCGAATCCGCACTGGCGGGAACGTCTCGACCTGGTCAGCCAGCAGTTTGACTCGATCCGAAGCCGGGTCGAGGTCGCGATCCGTGACAAGGAACTGAGCGTCGATACGACAACTGGCTCGTACTGCTTCAACAACGCGATGCTCGCGGACGAGATCGACGCAATGCGGCACGCAGTCGTGTCCCTATTCAATTCCGTGCTGCGTCAGGCGGGGATTGATTCGATCCGAGGGCCGGCGCAATAGCGATGATTACCGAGGGCGTATGCCGTCAAACGTGAAAGGAACGCTGAAGTACACCTGCGACGTGCTAGGTTTGATCTTCAGATCTTTCGATCCGCTGGAGATCCAGACGACTGAGCACTGGGTGGAGAAGATCGTCGTGGAATGTCGGAACGAGAAGCCAATCGAGCTGACTGTCACGTTCGCTTCGGCCCCCTCCGCCGATACCGCGCTCATCTCGGGCAAGGTGATCTGCCGAATGATCGTGGGCAGGCTGGCCCTGCAATACGGTCTTTGCATTCAGGAGCCGATCTTGGCGGCGCAGGAACTCGTGGAAGAAAAGGATGGCAGGACGAAAAAAGTGATCGCCGGCAGCTTCCCGATGGTCTGCAGCGGGAAAGACAACAAGAAAATCGAGCCGCAGGACGTGGCCGCCTTGAAGGCGGATTTGGAGGATCTGAGACCGAACAGGCAGGACTACGAAGAGCTGTACCGCGTTGCGATGCAGGCCGTGGACAACGTGGATCGCTACATGTCACTATACCGGATCCTCTCGCTCCTCTGCCCGAACCCGAAAGGGAAAGAAAAGCAACAGTACGTTGATCTCTTTATCGAGCAGCAGACGACCGAGCTGCGGACTCACGCACGACCAGATATGGCACACATCAAGGAAACCATTTACAGCAAGTTGCGCAATGAGGTCGGCCACGCGCGGCATGGCGTGGATCTGGCGCATACGAGGCACGAGATGGACACGCGCGTCTACGAACTTGCGAAGATTGCCAGGAAGGCCATCGAGATCAAGACGTGAGGGCCGTACTCGAGGAGTCGGGTTCAGGCAGCAGAAACGGCTGAGGACACCACTCTGACTCGAGGGCGCTGGATCTAAACCGAGTCAGCACATGTCACTTGCCACAGTAATTCCGCCACCGGCCAAGCCCGGTTTAGTTGTTTCGCGCGTCTGTCCCGACACACCGACGCGCCTCTTTGGGACTCGGCCGTGCGTGAAACCGCCATTCTTGGGAGAGCAGCCATGCTGATGAGGAATCGGTTCATGCCACGCGATCACACGAGTGCCTCACTTGCGCCGCCGTCCACGCGGAATGATGGCTCTCCAGTTTCGCATAAATCGATTCGTTTACGTGAGGACCATGCCGCCCCGCGGGAGATTCTCAATCCATAGCGTCCGCGATACATTAACCTCCTGAGAAAGTCGAAAGAATTCAGCGTCGACGGGATTTCCCTAATGATCGTCTACAAGTATGTCGTTGCGGACAGGGTCGATGTACTGGAACATCGACGCATCCGATTTACACAACCATCTGCCTTGAACGATCCTTTTGAAAGTCTACCGTGCCTGTCGCTGTACAGAGCGCATCTTCACGGACGCCTTTCAAAAACCACGGAAGGCGAAGCTCTGAAAATCCACCCCGATTTCCACGACATGATCGATGCGTCGATTGGGGACTTAGAAACGACCGCCAGAGACGTTATGAGCAAGCTATTTGTGTTCTTAAGCCTCTCCCGCAAGCGGGACAACCTTCTCATGTGGTCGCATTATGCAGACTCTCACAGAGGCTTGGTTATAGGCTTTGATAGCGACGGTCCAATCTTTCAACCTGGAGCGCTGGCGGTGCACGGTCTTCGAGATGTCGAGTATTCTAAGAAACGATGGATTCTTCCTCCCGACGGCTTGGAATCCATCTCGCAGTCTGAGATAGAGCGGGCACACCTTCGATTCTTTTTTGCAAAGAGTGACGACTGGGCCTATGAGGAAGAACTGCGCCTCGTAACCCGAGTCAGCGGAGCCAGTATTACAATTCCAGTGACGAACGGGTGGCCGATTTGCCTCTTCGATTTTCCAAAAGAAATGGTTCGCGAAGTCATACTCGGGTACAGAATGAGTGAGGCGCAAAAGCAGAGAGTCGCGGATGTCGTCAGGGACTACCCTACCGCAACGCTGTACCAAGCTTCGCTGGACCCAGATGAGTTCGGTCTGGTAATCGGCAAGTTTCTGCCATAGTCTTGCGGGCAGTGAACGACCGCAGGCCGCTGACACGCGTCCAAGAATAAGAGTATTTTGTTAGCGCGTCCCCCTCTGTCCCAGGTTGGGTTTGCTTGCAACTGGCGCAGCTGAACGGCGTTGTCGTTGCTAGCATGAATGCATGGATGTTCTTGTCTGTCGCGGATGCCGACAACGTGAGCAGCGCATCCGTCAGTTGCAATCCGAAATCGAGCGG
>Ga0208044_1000385_pt1 | contig 33789 bp, 31 predicted proteins | sample Sb_taG_8_FD_187712 | JGI IMG/M metagenome (GOLD analysis project Ga0208044, IMG submission 187712) | Peat soil microbial communities from Weissenstadt, Germany - Sb_50d_c_BC metaG (SPAdes) (version 2) | ecosystem: Environmental > Terrestrial > Soil > Wetlands > Peat | place: Germany...
GAGCGCGAACTGGGCCGTGGCGTCGGCCACGACCAGGTGGCAGGCCAGTGCGATCTCGCAGCCGCCGCCCATGGCGAAGCCGTTAACCGCGGCGATGACGGGCTTGGTCATGGACGGGCGGCTGGTAAGGCCGGCGAACCCGTTCTTCGGGACCCACATGGGCTTACCCGACGCCGAGTAGACCAGGTCGTTGCCGGCCGAGAAGGCCTTCTCCCCCGCCCCGGTGAGGATGGCCACCCACAGGTCGTCGTCGGCGAAGTAGGCGTCGAAGACGTGATCGAGTTCGTCGTTGGCCATCGGGTGCAGGCTGTTCCTGGCTTCGGGCCGGTTGATGGTGACCTCGAGCAGGTGGCCGTCCCGGCGGAGGCGGACGTGCTCGTAGCGGTCGCGCAGCACCGGCGGCTCGGGCGGGAACAGCTCGTCCATCCGCGCCCTGGTGGTGGTGACCCGGTTGCCGGTGCCGAACGACCGGACGTAGACCGGCTGGCCGACGGGTTCTTGTGCCGCGGTGAGCAGGTCGAGGAGTTCCGGGTCGTCACCCTTGGCCACGAAGCGGGCGTGGCCGCGGTCAAGGCGGCCGACGACGATGCCGGTGCGGGCGCCGTCGCGCGCGCGCTTGACGGTATAGGTCTCGATGGTGGCCGGGCCGCCGGCGTAGCGGGCCTGCTCGGGTGCGGTCCAGCCGTCGATCTCGGCTTGCAGGTCCTTGCTGTCATCGGGGGTCCAGGCGGCCGGGGTGGTGGAGTACACGCCGACGGAGTACTTGCTCATGATGCCGCCGTTGGCGCCGACCAGCCCGTAGCTGCCGGGCGCGCTGCGGGCCCGCTGGATAGTCTCGGCGATGGCGTGCATGGAGTAGTTGTTGCCCGGGCCGCCGAAGAACGGCAGCCCGCCGGTGAGAGTGAGGCCGCGCGGGTCTTCGGGGTCAAGGCCCAGCCCGTCGCAGATGCTGAAGACCGGCGCGGGAAAGCAGCTGTACAGGTCGATCGTGGCCAGGTCGGCGACGCCGATGCCCGCCTGGTCGAGGGCGTGCTGCACGGCCATGACCGACGCCGGGCCGGCCGACAGGTCGGTTCGGTCCAGCAGGTCCCGTTCGCGCAGGTCCGCGTGGCCGTGCAGGAACACCCACCGGTCCTGGGGAATACCCAGGCGCCGCGCCGCGGCCACCGAGGTCAGCAGCACGGCGGCGCCCTGGTTGACCTTCTCCCGGGCCACGATGTACCGGGTGTACGGGTCGGCGATGGGCCGGTTCGCCTCGGTCGGGGTGACCAGTTCGGCCGCGCTGCGCTGCACCGGCGCCGCGGCGTGCGGGTTGGCCGCGGCGACCTTGGTGAACGGCGCGAACAGCGCGCCCATCGCGGCCGCGTACTCCTGGCGGGTCTGCTTGATGCGGGCCCGCCGGGCGTTGTCGATCAGCGCGTACTGGCTGGGCGCGCCGGTGAGCCCGTGCGCGGCCAGGTGCCTGGACATCATGCCGCTCAGCCCGTAGCCGCGGTCTTCGAGGCTGCCTTCGGCGTGTTCGGTGAAGTCGGGCCTTTCGCTTTCACGGGCATAGTGCTCGATGGTGGAGATGGCCTCCGACCCGAAGAGCAGCGTCACCTGGCTGCCGCCGCCGGCGATCACGGCGGCGAACTCGTTGACCAGGTGCTGCGGGGCCTGGCCGCCGGAGATCTCAAGGACGGCGCGGGCCGGGCTCGCGGCAATCCGGCCCGCCACTGACCGGGGGTAATTGTCCGAACGGCCCAGGGGTGCCCGCGCTCGCGGAACCGAATTCTCGAACTGCCGGACGCCGGCCACCGTATCGATCGCCGCCGCTACCGCGGCCGGGTCCGCCCCGGTGTCGGCCAGCGCCTGCCGTGCCGCGTCGGCGGCCAGGTCGACCGGGGAACGCCTGCGGTAGGCCGGGGCGTCGAGGCGTTCGGACGCCTGTCCGACACCGACCACGACGGGCGTGCGGGGGCCGAGCTGGTTCATGAGGCGGCTCCGGGAAGGATTCGGGCCAGGCCGGCGATCCGCTGCTCGCAGTCGGCGACGATCTGGCGGGTGATCTCCGCGGCCGGCCTGACCCGCTGGAACGAGCCGACGACCTGGCCGACGAAGAACGACTCGAGGCGGAGCGCGACATCCTCCTGGCTACTGAGCCAGACCGACCCGCACCACACGCCGGACGCGCCGAGCGCGAGCGCGGCGGCCATCTGACGGCCGGACAGCACGCACGCGTTGCGGATCCCGGCGGCTGCGGCGTCATCGAGTGCCTCGAGCATGCCCGCCTGTGGCACCATCAGGTAGGCCACGTCGACCGGTTCGCCGATCTGCGCGCAGGAGGTCATCGTGGGCCGGCCGTGCGTCTGCGTACCCCGCCGGTTGACCAGGTAGGTATGGTCGTCACCCCTCCAGGAGCCCCAGCTCACGAGCCCGGGCGACCGCTCGGCTGCGTGAGGGGGTGCCCAGCTTCCGGTAGATCGATATCGCCTCCGACTTGATGGTGTTGCGCGACAGCGACATATCCGCGGCGATCTCCGGGAACGACAGGTGGGTGGAAAGCATCGGCAGCAGGCGGAGCTCGGCAGCGGTCAGGGCCGATACCCCAACGACGGTTGAACCGCGCTGCTCTGCCAGCCGTGCCCTGAGCGCCTGGGCCTGCTCGGCCAGAGTGCCCAGGCAGGGCCGCCGCCGGAGCAGCTCGTCGATCTCCCGCATGAGCGTCTGGGCACCTGCTAGGTCGCCGAGCCCGATATGGACGCCGGCGAGCTCAATCCGGGCCTGAACGGCGAAGTGGGGCTGAGCGTAGGTCAGCATATGCCGCACCCGCTGGGCGCTTGCGAGTTCCTGGCGCGTCGCCACGACATCTCCCCGATGCAAGGCCGTACGGGCTTGCACCGCGCAGACCAGGGGCGTCGCGTAGCTCTCCTCGATCCCGGCCTGGCGCAAGGCCCCGCGTGCTTGCTCGGCAAGGACCTCGGCCCGGTCCCATTGGCTGCGTGCCATCGCGATCAGCGATCGTTCGCACAGCGCGTTCGCGAGTGCCTCAGGCGCGTTGACTTTCTCCGCGGTACTGATGGCATCCTCCAGGCACGCGTCGCCACCTTCGAGGTCACCAGAAAGCACGTGCGCGATCCCTGCGAAGAGCGCGGGTGCCGGCGCCACGATGCCCTCCGCCGCGCACCTGCGCAGGGCGTCGTCGGCGTCGGCGTGCATCTGTTCGATCCCGTGCCGGCACAAGATGGCCCGTAGCTGGGCGGCGTGCGCCTCGGCGTAAAGGTCAGCGGGCCGGGCTGTGTCCCCGTACTGCCAGCGATCGACCGCATCAGCCCACCGCTCGGCGTCGGCTGGCCGCGCCGTCACTGCGGACAGCAGCGAGGCCAGCACCGCGACCATCAGGTGCCTCTCGGCCGCGCCGTGGTCTTCCAGCCAACGAAACCACCTCTGCAGGGTGGTGATGCGGGCTTGCCGCTGGGTCTGCACCCCGAGTTTTTCCACCAGGTCAGCGGCCGCATCGACGTCCCCCGCTGCCATGGAGTACTCCAGCGCCGCCTCGGGCAGGCCGTTATGCAAACACCAGTGCGCGGCGCGGCGCCGCAGGACGGTGATCAGGCCGGGCTCCTGGCGCTCCAGCTCCGCTAGCAGCATCTCGCGGAACAGGTGATGATAGCGGTACCACTGGCCCCGCCGGTCCAGCGGCACCAGCAGCGAGTTCGACCATGCCAGATCCGCCAGGACCGCAGAGGCTCCGGGCATGTCCAGCACTGCCTCGCACAGCGGTCCGCACATGCGCTCCAGCACCGCGGCTCGAGTGAGAAATGCGCGTTGCCGCCGGGAGATCCGTGCCAGGAGCTCCGACTCCATGTACTCGCTGACGAACCGGTCGTCGCCACCGAAGGAGACCGCCGCGCCCGCGATGGGGCCGCCCTCCCTGAGATAGAGGGCCGCCAGGTACAGCCCGGCCGGCCATCCCTCGGTCCGTTGGTGCAAGTCGGCTATATCGTCCTCGCCGAGCACGACGTCAGCGTTGCGCAGCAGCGACGACGCCTCCTCGCGGGTAAGCGACAAATCACCGGGGCCGATCTCCAAGATCTTGCCCTCCGCGCGCAGTCGCGCGACCCGCAGCGGCGGTCTGTCCCGGCCGGCGAGGACCAGGTGCGACCCGCCCGGTACGTGATCGGCCAGCACTGACAGCGCAGCCCGGCATTCGGAGTTGCGCACCAGGTGCACGTCGTCCAAGATCAGCACCACCGGCGAGGTCATCGACGCAAACGCCGACCCTAGCCGCGGCACCACCGATCCGGGCACGGAACTCGCCGCCGAAGCCAGCGCGTCAAACACCCGCCTGCCGATCGGCTCTACCGCATCGAGCGCCGCGGCGATATAGGTGAGCAAGACCTTCGGATCGTTATCCCCTTCGTCGACCGACACCCACACGAAGGAACGGCCCTCGCGTTCGGCCCACTGCGACAGCAGCGTCGTCTTCCCGTACCCGGCCGGCGCGACCACCGAGACGATCGGACGAGCCTCGCCCCCCGCTACCCGTTCCATCAGCGCCCGGCGGCCGACGGTCCCAGGCCGCACCACCGGACGCAAGAGCTTGGACGCGACAAGATCAAACGCCGGCCCGCCCACGCGATCCAGCCGGGCCGTCCGCTGACCTACACCGCTACTGCCCATGCCCCAGCCAAAGTCTGCCGCTTCATGATCTTCTGAAGTCTTGGGTCAGGTTAAGCACAACGATAGACCCGCCAGGGCGGCGCAGGGCAGCGTTACGGGCTCGGGCGGACTCGGCCAGGGCTGCCGCTGCCGGGGCAAGCTGGCGGGTTTCGGACATGGCGATGGTGGCGGGAAGGGCGCGGAGAGGCTGGTACCGGGTCCGTTCGGGATAAAGAAAGCTCTCCGCGGGTCAGCCGGGCGGCGGCGCGTCGCGGAGCCGGTCCCGCCTGACCGTGGCCCGCAGGTCCTCGGCCAGGTTTTCCAGCGCGGGCAGCGCCGCGACCAGCGCGGCCTGCTGGCCGGCGGGCAGGCCGGTCACCGATTCGGATATCACCGCGCTGCGCTGCGCGGTGATCCGCTCGTAGACGGCCCGGCCTTTCGGTGTGACCTCGACCCGGGCCGCGCGGAAATCATCGGGATGACGCAGCCGCTTTATCAGGCCGAATTCATCGAGCTTGCCGATGACGCGGGAAAGCATCGTCGGATTGATGCCCTCGAGTTCGGTGAGTTCGGCCAGGCTGAGCGGGCCGCGGATGGTCGTTATCCCCAGGACCGAGGCCTGGGTCGGGGTCAGCCCTTCCTCCCGGGAAGCGGCGTTGAGCTGCCGCGCGAGCTTCAGGACGACACGCCTCAAGCGGATGACCGTGTCATCGTCCATGCCGCGGCTCCCGGTTGAATTGCCCGCAAAGAATGCAGTATAGGATCACGCCGGATATTCGTCGTGGCGGTGGAACCACGACATATCCCCCTCGTTACGGCCGAGCGGCGCCCGGTCGAGCCATTGCCACATGGCCCAGGTCGCGTCGCCGCCGCGGGCGTAGGCGGAATAGGTGTGGTAGACGGTGCCCTCCTCGCGCGCGAACGCGCTCAGCCCGTGCGCTTCGGCCGGCAGCACGCTCGGGTCGAGCCAGGCCTCGGGCATCGGCGCGAAGTTGTGCTCCGCACCGCCCGCCACGCTCTCCGCCGTGCAGGAGACCCGCCGTTAAAGGCGATCGGCCAGCCAGGCGTGCACCTCGCCCAAGCGGTTGGTCTCCAGCGTGAGGTGGCCGTCGTGGTCCAGTAGGCGGGCGTCCACGCCGGGGATGCGGGCGGCGAGCCACTGGCCGTGGCCGAACGGGACGAACTGATCCTGCCGCCCGTGCATCAGCAAGACGGGGATGGCTATATCGGACAGCTCGAACCCCCACGGGCTGGCGTGGGCTACGCCGTCGTCCCACCACCCCTGGCTGCCGGGCGCCAGGCCCTCGCGGCCGGTGTAGACGAGGTACTCGGCGAACTCGCCGGTCAGCGCGGCCGCGTCGGTCGGCGTCAGCAGGGTCTTCAGCAGTTCGGACAGGTCGGCCGCGGACGCGGCGAGAGTTTCCTCGCGGTCTTTTTCCAGCTTGGCGCGGGCCGCTTGCGGGTCGCTGGTCAGCAGCCGGAAGTCGTCGGCGTTCTCCTGGCCCATGCCGTCGAACCAGTCGAGCCCTTCGGCGCCCGCCGGGGCCAGCGAGGCGAGCGAGGCGGCGGCCGTGACCAGGTCGGGAAGCAGCGCCGCGCAGGCCAGCACGTGCGGCCCGCCACCGGAAGCGCCCCACATGGCCAGGCGGTCGATGCCGAGTGCGGCGCAGATGGCGCGGACGTCGGCTGCGCAGTCGGCCACGGTGCGCCCCGGCTGGGGGGTCGAGCCGCCGTAGCCTGGCCGGTCGTAGCCGATCAGGCGCAGCCCGCGGGCGGCGGCGTCATCGGCGGCCGGGCCGTACAGATGCCGGGAGTTCGGCGTGCCATTGTGCACGAGCACGGGGCGTCCGCCGGGATCCCCCGCCTCCTCGATGGCCAGCGTCCGGCCGTCCGGTGTCCGGACAGTCCGCTGCGTGCTTGCTGCCATGGGTCCTCTCCCTGGTCAGTCGGTCAGCTGGTGGCGAGGATGACGTCTGACGCCTTGATCACGGCGGTGACCTGCGAGCCTTCGGCTAGGCCGAGTTGCTCCACCGCCTCCACCGTGATCGACGCCACCAGGCGGACGCCGCCGGCGTCCAGTTCCACGTTGGCGATGGCCTCGCCGCTGTTGATGCCAGTGACACGGGCCGGGATCTGGTTCCGCGCGCTCAGCCTCATCGCTGTACTCCCTTGTCATTGTCGGTAGTGCTGAGACCTTACGTTACTTGCCGGCTGGCGTAACGAGACGCAGTGCGGGCGTAACGGGGCTATATCCAGGGCGGCGCGGATGATGCTGTCGGTGTCGATGCCGTTGTAGCGGTACAGATCCTCGATCGACCCGGACTGGCCGAACTGCGCCACGCCCAGCGCGGCGTGCGGCACCCGGTTGACGGTGGCCAGGAACGACAGCGTGTGCGGGTGCCCGTCCAGGACGGTGACCAGCGGGGTGGCGCGGGCCGCCGGGAGCGCCTGCTCGAGGATCCACGGCTCACCGGGCGGCTGGCCCGTGCCCTGGACGCCCTGGCGGGCGCGCAGCGCGCGGAACAGCAGCCCAGGGCTGGTCACGCAGACGACGTCGGCGGGTACCCCGGCCGACTCCAGCCGCTCGGCCGCGGCCAGCGCCTCGGGCACGACCGCGCCCATCACCGCGATGGTCACCGCAGGCTTATCCGCGCGGCGCAGCGGGTAGGCGCCGGACACGACCTGCCGGCGGCGGCGTTCCCTGGCCGCGGGGTCGGCCGGCATACCGGCCAGCTTCTGGCTGACCGGCCGGGTGGACAGCCGCAGGTAGGCCGAACTGCCGTCCGGCCGGCCCAGCCGGGCCAGGCTGGCCAGCAAGCACCATTCGGTGTCGATGGCGAAGGCCGGCTCGTAGCTCACGCAGCCCGGCTGCTCGATCCCGATCGACGGGGTGGTGATCGACTGGTGCGCGCCGCCCTCCGGCGCCAGGCTCACCCCGGACGGCGTGCCGACCAGGATCGACTGCCCGCCCGCGTAGATGCCGAACGACCACGGCTCGAGCGCGCGCTCCACGAACGGGTCGTACAGCACGCCGATCGGGAACAGCGGCTGGCCCCAGCGGCTCCAGGTCGCGCCGAGCTCGCCGAGCAGGCCGACCAGGTTGGTTTCGGCGATGCCGAGCTCGATGTGCTGCCCGGTCGGCTTCTCCCGCCAGTGCAGGATGGTCTCGGCGTCGTCGGCGAACCAGTCGGTCCGCTCCCGGGCCGACCACACGCCGACCTTGTTCACCCAGCCGCCGAGGTTGGTGCTCGAGCTGACGTCCGGGCTCACCGTCACCACCCGCCGGGCCGCCTCGGGCGCCTCCCTGGTCAGGTCGAGCAGGGCCCGGCCCAGCGCCGCCTGGGTGGTGGCCACCCCGGCCGGCGTGCGGCCGAGGTCGGGCGGGACCCGGGGCGGGGCATGCGGGGGCAGCAGCGGCCGGCGCAGCCGCCCGGCGGTCTGCTCGCACAGTGCCCCGGCCGCGCTGTCCCCGGGGGCGCGCTGCCAGGGCCGGCCCGGGTCGGTGCCCAGCTGCGCCGCGAGCTCGCCGAGCTGAGCCTCGGTGAGCAGCGCGGAGTGGTTCTGCGGGTGCCCCTCGACGGCCAGGCCGTAGCCCTTGATCGTGTAGGCCAGGATGATCGTGGGCCGGCTGTCGTCGATGGCCCCGTAGGCCTCGTCCAGGGAACTGAGGTCATGCCCGCCGAGGTTGCGGATGGCTGCCGCCAGGGCGGCATCGTCAAGGTCGGCGACGAGCCGGGCAAGCCCCTCGTCACCGGCCGGCAGCCGTCGGCGCAGCTCGTCCGGGGGGCAGCGGAGCAGCCGCTGGTATTCGGGGTTGGGCATGGCGTCGATCCGGTGCCGCAGCGCTTCCCCGCCCGGCCGGGTGAACAGCCCGGCGAGCAGCCGGCCGTACTTCAGCGTAATGACCTGCCAGCCCGCCGCGGTGAACATGCCCCGCAGCCGGTCGGCCGTCATCAGCGGGACCACCCGGTCCAGCGACTGGCGGTTCACGTCGACGACCCAGACGACCTCGCCGAGGTCGGCCACGCCGGGGTCGACGATCGCCTCCCAGACGGCGCCCTCGTCGAGTTCGGCGTCACCGAGCAGCGAGTACTGGCGGCCCGGCCCCGCGGTGCCATTCCCGCCCGGGCCGTTCCCGCTTTCGAGGTACCGGCTCAGGTAGCGGCGGGCCATCGCGCCCCAGATCGGGGCGGTCGCGCCGATGCCGACCGATCCGGTGGAGTAGTCCACCGGATCGGGATCCTTGACCCGGCTCGGATAGCTCTGCAGACCGCCGAACGCCCGCAGCGTGGGCAGGTACGACTCGTCGAGCTCGCCGAGCAGGTAGTTGATCGCGTGCAGCACGGGCGAGGCGTGTGGCTTGACCGACACCCGGTCCTCGGCGCGCAGGTGCCGGAACCACAGCGAGGTCATGATCGAGACCATCGATGCGGACGACGCCTGATGACCGCCGACCTTCAGCCCGCCGGGGTTGGGCCGGACCCGGTTCGCGTGGTGGATGATCGCCGTGGACAGCCAGAGCACCTGGCGCTCGATCTCGGCCAGCGTGTCCAGGCTCCCGGTTTCCTGCTTCAGCTCGGTCATGGCTGCATGAGAGCACGACAGCAGCCGGTGCACAACCCGTCGGCCAGCCGATTCCTATATTGAGAGCCAGTAGCAGCGCTCCTGCCCGTAGTCGGCGAAGCCGGCCCGGAGCAGGATCGGCCCGGAGGTCTCGACGCGGCCTTTCACCAGGGCCAGCGCCGCGCCGTGTTCGCGGGCCAGCCGCAGCCGTTCGGCCAGCACCGCGCGGTAGCTGCCGCGCCGCCGGTACTCCCGCAGGGTGACCGCGCCCCACAGCTTGGCCACCTCGCCGCTCAGCGTGCACCCGCCGGACGAGGCGGGCTCCTGGCCGATCATGGCCACCACGCGGAAACTGGACCATGTCTCCAGGTTCTGGATCACCTCGGCGAACTCGCGGGCCAGCACGGCCCCGGTCGGCTCCCTCCGCCCCCACCCGCGCACCGTGACCATCGACGCCGCGCGGAACGTGCGCTCGTCGGCGACCAGCTCGACGCTCACCTCCGCGGGGACGTCCAGGTCCGGCAGGCCGTCGCTCAGCTCGCGGCCTAGGATCTGCACCGCGTCGATCTGCTTGCCGCCCCGGGCGCACAGTGTCTTCTCGATGTCCGGCGGCCGGGTCGCTGACGAGACCCACCAGGCCACCCCGTGCAGGCCCCACCGGCGGACGCGCGCGGCGACCTCGTCGATGACCTCGTCCGCGGGTCTTTGGGTCCGTCCCGGCCGGGACCGGGTGACCTGCGCGGCGGGGAAGACCGGGTCGAGCGCCCAGTCCGGGTAGCGGATGAGCCGGTAGTCGTCGGCCAGCACCTCGATGGCGCCGTGCGGCCGCCATTCCATCGCGATCGCCGCGTCAAGCACGCGCCTCGGTGTCCAAGAGCTCAACGCTGAACCTCCCGGTGGGCTTGGCCCGTAGCCGCGGACCCGCTCCGCCCCGCCGCTGTCCTTTCTTTCTACCGAACGAGGCGCGCTGCGTGCCCTGGTTATCGTGCATGCCCGGTGACGGCGGCGCTGGCCGCGGAGGCGAGGGCGAGGGCAACGGCGAGGATGGGACGGCCGCCGCGGCCCGGACGTCAGTAGCTGAAGGTGGTCGCGCCTTCCCGCTTTTACGGGCGGCGGCGGTCGGTGGCGCTGGCTACGTTCGCGATGATCACGGCGAACGGCGGGATCGCCAGCGCCACGACCGAGACGATGATCGCCGCGAGCGTCGAGAACCGGTCCAGCACCGCCCAGGACAGGACGAACATGCCGATGCAGAGGGTCATGAGCGCGAAGTACCAGCGTTTGTCGACGCGGGACGGCTGCGGACCCGCCGGTCCGTTCGGGTCTAGGTCATTACCCGCCACGAGGCTGCGATGCCCGGCCGCCGGAGGGACGAAACGTGGTCGCCTGGCCTGGCTCGGGCCGGCGCGGCGTACGGGTCTGCGGGGGTCGGCCTGGTTATGTTCATATGCATGTTCGACGAAAGCGATGTGCTGGACGGGCTGAACGAGCAGCAGCGGCGGGCGGTGACGCATCAGGGCGGGCCGCTGCTGGTGCTGGCCGGGGCGGGTACCGGGAAGACGCGGACGCTGGTGGCACGGGCGGCGTGGCTGCGCGGCGCCCAGGGCGTGCCAGCCAGCCGGATCCTGCTGCTGACGTTCACCCGCCGCGCGGCCAGCGACATGCTCGCCCGCGCGGCGGCCGGGTCGGGCTCGTCCGAGCGGATCTGCGGCGGGACGTTCCACGCCATCGCGCACAAGATCATCCGGCAGCACGCGGAGTCGTTCTCGCTGCCGCCGCAGTTCACCATCGTGGACCCGGGCGACGTCGCCGACATCCTGGACGTGCTGCGCCCGGACCATGGCCTGGCCGAGGCCGGCCAGCGGGCGCCGCGGGCGCCGGCGTGCGCGGATATCTACACCCGGTGCGTGAACACCGGGCGGCCGGTCAGCGAGGTGGTGACCGCCAGTTTCCCCTGGTGCACGCCGTTCACCGGGCAGCTGGCCGGGCTGTTCCGGGCCTACACCGCGCGTAAGCGGGCCCGGCACCTGCTGGACTTCGACGACCTGCTGCTGCTGTGGCAGGCGGCGCTGGCCGACCCGGCGGCCGGGCCGGTGCTGCGCGGCATGTTCGACGCGGTCCTGGTCGACGAGTACCAGGACGTCAACGCGGTCCAGGCCAGCATCGTGCGGCTGCTGCAGCCGGACGGGAAGCAGCTGACCTGCGTGGGTGACGACGCGCAGGCCATCTACGGGTTCCGCGGCGCCGACCCGGCGCACCTGCGGCAGCTTGTCACCGACTACCCCGGGCTGGACATCGTCCGGCTGGGCCGCAACTACCGGTCCCGGCAGCCCATCCTCGACCTGGCCAACCTCATCCGCCCGTCCGCGCCTGGCCTGGACCTGACGCTGACCGGGGACCGCGGCCCGGGGCAATCTGGGGAATCTGGGATGGCGCCGCTGCTGGTCCGGTGCCACGACGAGGCCACCCAGGCGCGGGAGATCTGCGCCCGCGTGCTGGCCGCGCATGAGGACGGCGCCGCGCTGCGGGACCAGGCGGTGCTGGTCCGCGCCGCTCACCACAGCGACATCCTGGAAATCGAGCTCGGCGCCCGCAAGATCCCGTACGTCAAGTTCGGCGGCCTGCGGTTCACCGACACCGCCCACGTCAAGGACTTCCTCGCCACCGCGCGGATCCTGGCCAACCCCGCCGACGACCTGGCCTGGTTCCGGCTGCTGCGGCTGCACGAGGGCATCGGGCCGGTGCACGCCCGCCGCGTGCTGGCCGCCCTGACGGCTGGCCCGGACGGTCCGGCCGACGGCTGGCAGCAGGCCATCGACGCCGCCCCGGCCCGGTCCCGGCACGCCCTGGCGACGACCCTCGGCCGCCTCGCCGACGCGGCGGGCGATCCGGCCGGGCCGGCGGCCGCGGCTGCACAGGCTTCTGCGGGGTCGGCTTCGCAGACGGCGGCTTCGCAGGCGGCGGCGATCCTGGAGATCCTGGACCCGCTGATCCGCGCCCGCTACCCTGACGCTGCGGTCCGGATCACCGACCTGCAGCGGCTCGCCGACGCCGCGGCGGCCCAGCCCTCGCTGCACGACGCGCTGGCCGAGCTGACCCTGGATCCGCCGGTCTCGGCCGCCGACCTGGCCGGGCCGCCGCGCCTCGACGAGGACTACCTGACGATCTCCACCATCCACGCCGCCAAGGGCCTGGAATGGCCGATCGTGCACCTGTCCCACCTGGTGGATGGCGCGCTTCCCAGCGACATGGCCCTGCGCGACCCCGGCGGGCTGGCCGAGGAGCACCGGCTGTTCTACGTCGCCATCACCCGGGCCCGCGACCACCTGTACCTGTACGCGCCGCAGCGGCTGCACTACCACCGCCGCGGCCGCGACGACCGGCACGGGTTCGGCCAGCTGACCCGTTTCCTCCACGACGAGGCCCTGGCCGCCTGTGACAGCGCCACCGCCGCCCCGCTGACTCCGGCGCTGCCCGCCATCGGCCCGCTGGCCACCCGGGTCGATATGGCCCTCGGCTCCTTGTGGGATGGCTGACGGTATCTAAGCGCGCGAAGCCATCAGCCTTATGACAGCTGCTCAGGGGTGGTCCTCGGGGTGGCACGCTCGATTGCGGCCCAGCCGGTGTCCGCCTCGAGTCTGGCTCGCTCGGCCTTGCCGCCACCGTGCAGGCCGAACAGGCGCTTGGCGAAGAGCAGGTAGACCGCGATGGCCAGGTTGATGACCAGTGCCACCAGCTTCAGGGGCGTGACGCTCTTGATCAGCTCGTATATCTCATACGGCACGAAAACGATCGTCGCCACGAACGTCAGGTACTCGGCCCATCGCTTGCCCAGCCAGAGCCCGACAGCCTCGACGCCCTCCAGTACCGAGTAGGCGGCTATCGCGGCGCCGACCAGGTACAGGTTTCTGAGGTTGACGGCGAATAGGTACTGCAGGTCGTGCACGATGCCGTGGTTGCTGTTGGCGACCGGGCCGCCCAGGCCGCCCTGCAGGTCCTTGAGGATAGCGGTGAAGTCCTGGTTCAGCGTGGCGCGGTTATCGGCGAACAAGAGCACGACGGCGGCGAGCCCGCCCAGGGCCAGGAAGTGCACCAGCCGGTCCACGGCGATCAGCCGCAGGACGTAGCGGTCGCGCAGCGGTTTGCCCCGCAGCGGCAGGGTTATCTCCTCGCGCGAGGGCGGGTACTTCCGGGTGGGATGATCCGGCGGGGTGAGCGCCACCCACGAGTCGCAGCGCATGCACCGGTACCAGCGCAGGCCGCCCGACTCGCGGGCGAACAGTTCATCCTCGGCGCGCAACGCGGCCGCGTCCGTGCCCAGGATCTCGTGTCCGTGCAGCCCGCAGCCGATCAGCTCATAGCGCAGCTTGGGGCGGAACCGGCGCGGCTTCTCGGTCCCCGGCGCCGCCACGTGGGCAGGCTGATGGCTGGCGTCCGTCATCCCAGAAACCTAACAGCACGCGCCGCTGAGCCCCAGGCGGCCGGCTCAGTGTTCCATCGAGCCGGTTATCGCTGACTCGATGCTCCATCGCGCCGACGTGAGTGGGCGGCGCGAGGACGGCTGGGCGTGATACTGGGATCTGCCGGAGCTATGGGGCGGGTGGGACGTTGTAGTTCATCCGGAAGAGGTTGGCGGGGTCGTACTGGGCCTTGAGGCGGGCCAGCTTGGCGTGCTTCTCCGGGCCGCCGAGGGCTTCGACCACGCGATCCTGCTCGTCGAAGTTGAGCATGTTGACGTAGACGCCCTGGCCGACCCACGGGGCCAGGGCGGCGACGATCATGCGGGTCCGGCCGATGTAGTCTGGGTCGTCAGCGGGGTCGTCCCAGCGCATGGCGAAGTTCAGCCAGAGCAGGTAGCCGCGGTTGGAGAACGCGGTGTCCGGTTCGGCGACGTCGCCGATCGCGCCGCCGAGGCCGATGATCTCGACCTCGCCCTCCATCGGCATATCCCGCCAGAAGCCGACGAGCGCGTCGATGGCGTCGTCGGCCAGGTCGGCGACGTGCGCTTCCTTGGTGTAGTAGCGGTGGCCGTCCTCGAATTCGGTGTCGATGAGCCGCTGCACGCCGGCCGCGAACGGCAGCACGGTCGTGGCCTTGATGCAGGGCTCCCCGATCTCGGTCAGGTGCCCGATCATCTCGGCTCCTTCCGGGTCCTCGGCGTCGTCCAGCCACATCGAGACGAGCATCAGCAGGCGCCGGCCCACGTACTCGGGCGGCACGAACGGCAGCGCCGGCATGTCGTGCTTGAGCGCGGCGTGCCAGCCGACCGTGCGGGGCATGGTGGGCACCACGTTCGCGTAGCTGCGCAGCGCGGCGGCCGCCTGCTCCGGCTCGTACACCGAGACCCCGATGCGCATCATCGGGCCGAAATCGTAGGCCCGGAAGGTGAAGCGGGTGACGATGCCGAAGTTGCCGCCGCCGCCCCGCAGCGCCCAGAACAGGTCGGGGTGATTGCTGTCACTGACCTCGATCACCTCGCCGCTGGCCAGGACGAGCTCCAGGGAGACGAAGTTGTCGCAGGTCAGGCCGTGCTTGCGGGAGAACCAGCCGATGCCGCCGCCCAGCGCCAGGCCGGCCACGCCGGTCTCGGACATGATCCCGGCCGGGACGATGAGCCCGTGCGGCGCGGTAGCCGCGTCGACGTTGCCGAGCAGGCAGCCGCCGCCCGCGTGCACCAGCTTGCGTTCGGGATCGACGATCACCTCGCGCAGGCCGGACAGGTCGATGGTCAGGCCGCCGTCCGACATGGCCTTGCCGGCCACGTTGTGGCCGCCGCAGCGGACCGCGGGCGGGAGCCCGTGCTCGCGGGCCACGGTGACCGCGGCCACCACGTCCTGGGTGCTGGTGCAGCGCAGGATCAGGCCGGGCCGCCGGTCGATCATGGCGTTCCAGACCAGCCGCGCCTGTTCGTAGTCCGCGTGGTCCGGGCCGATGATGTCGCCCTTGAACGTCCCGGACAGGTCCTCGGTGATGCGCAGACGCAACTGCTCGTCAATTCTCGACGAGACAGCAGAGGCAGAAGAAGGTGCCGGCGATGACATGGGGGTCCTTTCGGGTGCTTACGCGGAGACCGCGTTCTCGGCCAGGCGGCGCATGGCGTTCAGGGTGGCCGCGACGGCCTTGAGGTAGTCGCCCGTCATCGAGTCGGCGTACTCCTGCTCGGCGGCCGACCCGCCCTGGACACCTTGGACCACGAGGGCGAAGCTGAACCGGAGCTTGAGGTCGTCCGCGGGGCCCTCGATCTCGTTCGCGATCGTGCCGAGCACCGGGCCGGCGATGCGGGTGAAGGTCACCCGGTGCGGCCGCTCCAGGGTGATCCGCTCGGTGAAGCGCTCGCCGCGGAAGTCGATGTCGCGGTCGAAGACCGTGTCGCTGTGCCGCTGGGTGACCTCGCAGTAGGTCATGCTGGGCACGAACGGCAGCGCGTTGTTAGCCTTGAGCACCAGCCCGTCCCAGACGGCGGCGCGGTCCAGGCGCGGCTCGCCCGGCACGTTGACCGGCAGCTGATGGGTCACGAAGATCATGATGTTTCCTCCGTTGGATCGATCACGGTGTTCTCCAGGGTGCCGAGCCCGTCGATGGTGACCCGGACGACGTCGCCGCCGCGCAGGTACAGGCCCCGGCCGGCGCCGACCCCGGACGGCGTGCCGGTGGCGATGACGTCGCCGGGCTCGAGCGTGACGACCTGGCTGGCGGCGGCGATCAGTTCGGTGACCGGGCACACCATGTCGGCGGTGGACTCGTCCTGCTGCAGCTCGCCGTTCACCCACAGGCGCAGCCGCAGGTCCTGCGGGTCGGGCACCAGGAAGGCCGGGGTCAGGCCCGGCCCGAGCGGCAGCGAGCCCTCCATGGACTTGGCCGCGAACCAGTCGTAGCTGAAGGCGTCCGCAGGCGCGATGTCGCGCTTGTGGTACCCGCGCGCCGTGATGTCGTTGGACACGCAGTAGGCCGCGGCGTGAAACCCGGCCCGTTCGGGATCAATATTCTTGCCTTTGATCCCGATGACGACGGCCAGTTCGGCCTCCCAGTCGTACCGGGCGCGGGCCGGCGAGCTGATCACGATCGGGTCCCTGGGGCCGATCACCGAGGTGGTGGGGGCCTTGAGGAAGAAGAACGGCCGCCAGCCCGTCGCCGGGATCTCGCCGCCCATCTCCCGCATGTGCTTGCGGTAGTTGACCCCGGCGCAGATCACCTTGCGCGGCCACCGCAATGGCGGGAGCAGGGCGTCGTACTCGACCACCGGCGCCTCGGCGGGGTTGAGGTCTTTGAGCACGGCCTGCGCCGTGTCCCAGTCCTCGAGCAGCTCAAGCGTGCTCGACCAGCGCTTGAGCTCGGTCGGCGCGACGAGAGTGCCGTCCTCGCGCAGCACCCCGAAACCCTCGGTACCTTGGGCGGTGTAGCTGGCCAGCGACCAGGTCATTCGGGCTCCTCCAGGGCTGATACGCCGGACACCTGATCGTGCACGCAGGCGATGTCGAGGTGGCCCCAGCCGTCGGCCAGGGCCTTGTCGAAGACCTCCTTGGCGGCCGCGAAGACCGGGGCGGGCAGGCCCGTCTTGGCGGCGTGGTCCTCGATCTGCGCCAGGATCGGGTGCAGGGTGTGCACCGGGCCGGGGGCGGGAGACCAGGCGCGTTCGGCCATCATGGGGCCGCGCTGCTTCCAGATGGCGGAGCTCGCGATGGAGTCGTCCAGGGTCTGCTGCACGAGGCCGAGGTCCAGGCCGCTGCGCCGGGCCAGCGCCATCGCCTCGGCGGCGGCCACGGTGTGCACCGCGAGCAGCAGGTTGGCGATGTACTTCATCTGGGCCCCGGTGCCGAACGGGCCAGTGTAGACCCACGGGCCGGAGATGGCGTCGAGCACCGCGCTGACCTTGCTGACGCTGGTCCGGTCGCCCGAGGCGAACGTGGTGGCCAGCCGGGGCGCGACCATGCCGGGGCTGCCGGAGATCGGGCAGTCGAGCAGGTCGCCGCCCTTGGCTCTCACCTTGTCGCGGAGGCGGGCCTTGCGGTCCACGTCGATGGTGCTCATCTCGATGTGGACGGTGCCTTCTCGCAGGGTGCTGAGGGTGCCTTGCGGGCCGAGGATGACTTCCTCGACGTCCTCGGCGGCGGGGACGATGGAGACGATCACGTCGGCTTGCGCCGCGACCTCGGCCGCGCTGGCGGCCACGGTGCCGCCCGCCTTGACGAGCTCGGGCGAGCCGCTGCGCCGGTAGCCGGTGACGTGGAAGCCGCGTGACATCAGGTTCATGGCGATGGGCAGGCCCATCTTGCCCAGGCCGATCACGCCGACGCGGTCCATCGCTGCCTCCTCGCTGCTGCGGCCCGTAACTGCGGCCCATGGTCGCGCTAGCTAAACTGTATGCAGTTTGCTAGGCGCGTTCAAGGCCCGGGAGAGGAAAAACTGCATGCAGTTTCGGGTGGCTGGCTAGTGGTGCGTGCTCCGGCTGCGTGACGGGTAAACTGTATGCAGTTGCGCAGGCTCTGCGCACCGGCTGCGCGGCGTGCGGCCACGCGGTGCTCAATGTGCGGTTTTGCGTCAGTCCGGAGGAGAATGGTGGCCATGCCTCGTGCCGTGCAGGTCCCCGACATCCGCAAGGTCGACTTGCCCGAGGCCCGGCAGGCCATCCCGTACGTCCACGCCTACCTGCGTGAATGCATCCTGAACGGCACCTTGTCGCCAGGGACCAAGCTGTCCCAGGTGAGCCTGGCCGCCCAGCTTGGCATCAGCCGCACTCCGCTCCGTGAGGTGCTGCGGATGCTGCAGGAGGAAGGCCTGGTCGAGATCGAGCCGAACCAGCGGACCCGGGTGGCGGGCCTGGATCCGGAAGAACTCGACGAGGTCTACGCCAGCCGGATCCTGCTGGAGACGCTGGCGCTGTCGATGACCATCGGGCATTTCGGGGCCAAGGCCCGCGCCGACGCCAAGCGGATGCTGACCGCGATGCGGCGGGCCGCCAAATCCGGCGACTTCGACGCCTGGTTCGCGGCGCATACCGAGTATCACCGGGTCTGCACCGCGGCGGTCGGCGACGCGATGCAGCGGCAACTGCGGGCCTTCGCCGACCGGACTACCCGCTACATCCGCATCTACCAGCTGTCCGAGCCGGGCAGCTGGCAGGCGGCCGGCGACGTCGAGCACGCCGCGATCCTGGAGGCGCTGATCGCCGGGGACGAGCAGGGCGCGCTGAGCGAGATGGCGCACCACCTGGAGCGGACGGCACTGCGGGTGCTGACCGACTGCGCGCCGGACTTCGTGCCGGTGGCGGTGCCGCACGCTGTGGCACTCATCGACCGCCAGCCGTCCGCCGCGCTGCGGCTGACCGGAGCGAGCTGAGGCCTGCGGGGCCTAGTCGACATCTCCTGCGCGTCCCGCTCCCGTCGATCAGGACGCTGGTAGAGCGCTACGGGGTGGCCGATGGGACGGTCAAGGCGGCCTGGCCGTGGCGATGGACAAGGCGACCGCGCCGCCCATCGAGTTGCCGATGATGTCGACGGTACCGACGCCGAGCGTGTCGAGCAGGGCCAGCGCGTGCTCGGTCCAGGCGGCGCGGCCGTAGGTACGCGGCTCACCGGTCGCGGTGCCGCCGAAGCCGAGCTGATCGGGCGCGAGCACCCGGCGGTCCTCGCTCAGCGCGGGAATCACCGGGCGCCAGTTCGCGGCGGCGGTAACGCCCGGGCCGGAGCCGTGCAGGAGCAGTACCGGCGGCGGGCCGATGCTGGCGGAGGTGCCGGGGGCACGCGGGCATTTTGGGGCCACGTCGATGAGCGCGGTAGAGACGCCGGCTACGTCGAGGGACGTGGCTTCGGGAGCCTGGATGCTCATGAACCGGGGCGGCCGGCCTTGGCCGGCTGGGCGGATCGTATCTGGGGCTGGGTGATGGGGCGGGTGGTGGGGCCGAGCCACATGTCGATGGAGCCGGGTTCGGCCGGATCGAAGGTGCGGGGCACCCAGGCCGCGTCGTCCTCGATCCGCCGCACGCCGAAGGAGTACTCGTAGGTGAACCCCTCGGGGCCGAGGAAATAGAGGAAGATCGCGCCGGACTGCGGGTGCCGCCCGGGGCCCATCTCGATCTCGACCTCGTGCTCGACCAGGAAATGCCAGTTCCTGAAGACGTCGTCGATGGTCTCCACCTGGAAGTTCATGTGGCACAGACCTGGCTCGTCGCCGCGGAAGACGGCCAGCTTGTGGTGCACGGGATCGATCCGCATCAGGCAGGCCGCGTCGCCGAGCCAGTCCGACACCCGGGCGTTGAAGCGCGTGCTCCAGAACCGGTAGGCCTCGTGTACGTCGGGTGCGTCCAGGCAGAGGTGGCCGAACTCGGTGATCCCGGCACCGCGGCTGAAGGCCACCGGCCGGGCCACCGTTTCCTGCTGGCTCACCAGCTCCACGCGATTGCCGAACGGGTCATCGAAACCGATGAAATCGCGGACGCGCCGTGACCTGGCCTCGGCGGCCGACCCGCGGTGCACGCTGATGCCGGACCGCTCGAGCTCGGTCTCGGCGGCGCTGAGCGCGTCCGAGTCGGCCACGCTGAAGCCCGAGGAGATGACCCCGGAGGGCCCTTCGACGAGGGCCAGGCAATGGTGCCGGTGGTCCGCGCGCAGGTGGGTGACGCCCACCTCGGTGGGCGTCACCAGCTCGAGGCCGACGATGTCGGTAGCGAAGCGGGTCGCGGCGTCCAGATCCGCGACGCCTGACCTGACGTAGGCAATATCGGTGAGCGTGATCATCGGCGCTCGGCTCAGGCGAACACGGGAGTAACGTCGATGTAGATCTGCCAGTCGCACACCAGGTCGCCGTCGAAGACCAGGATGTCGGCGTTGGGCACGGTGACCGACTTACCGTCCTTGCGGCGGTATTCCACGTCGATCTGCGCGATGACCGTCTCGCCGGACTCGTACACGTTCAGGATGTGGTGGGTGAGGCCGTCGATGGTGGAGAAGAAGCCCGCCACCGCCTCCCTCACGGCCGCCCGGCCGGTGACCGGGTCGGCGTTGGCGAAGCGGAACTTCGCGTCCGGCGTGAGGTGGGCGACGAACTTGTCTGGGTCGAAGGCGTCGATGTCGGCGAAGATCGCGGCGATGTCCCGGCTCATGGTGCACTCCTGGAGTTGGGGTGGCGGGTAGGGGTCAGTTGGGGTGGCGCGTTCGGGTCAGTTGGCGGGCTCTTGGTTGGCGAGGAAGGTCTCGGGCGGCGGCGCGCCCCACAGGTGCGGGGGGACGTCCCAGTCGTTGGCCACCCAGCAGTCGTCGATCTGGTCGATGTCGGAGAACCACTCAATCCACGAGCCCCACGGGTCGGGGTTGTAGTGGAAGAAGTTCGATCCGATGGTGTGACGGCCCAGGCCCCAGCCCGCCCCGCGGCCCTTGGCGCGCATCCGGTCGGCGCCGACCGCGATCGCGTCGATGGACGGTACCTCGAAGCTGGCGTGGTGGAAGCCGCGATGGGTGCTGGCGATGAACCCGAAGATGTGGTGGTCGCCCGGCCCGGCGTTCAGGAACGTCACCAGGTCGTGATGGATCGTGTCGCTGACCCGCAGCCCCAGCACCTGGGTGTAGAACTCGGTCATCTGCTTGGGCTGCGCGGTGAACAGCAGCGAGTGCCCGAGGCGCTGCGGCAGCACATCCCCGGTCGCGTCGGTCCACTGCGCGACGCCGATCCGCTGGCGGCTACCGCCCATGTTGACCAGCACCTCGGCGGCCGGCCGGGCCGGAGCCTGGGGCTCGTCGAGCAGTTGCACGGCGGTGCCGTCGGGGTCGCGAAGCCATAGGCCCTCTTCGGTGGCGCCGGGCGGCGGCTCGATGACGGGCGTGCCAGACCGCTCAAGCGCCTCACGGACCGCGTCCGTGGTGCCGGAGCGAAGCGTGAACGTGACGTGGTGCAGCCGCTTGGCCGGCGCTTGCACCAGCCGCACCTGCTCCTGATCGCGCCCGGGGCACATGGCGACCAGCGACCCGTCCTTCTCTCCGGTTTCCAGGCCGAAGTCCTGCAGGAAGCCCTCGGCCACGGCCAGGTCCGGCACTTCCAGCGCGTAATGGTGCAGCCCTGAGATCATGACCCTTCCCCTTCGAAGGCAAACTGCATACAGTAAAAACTGCATACAGTTTAGACATGCGGCTGGCCGTCTGGGAAGGGGAAGGACGCGGTGATTCCGGAACCGGAGGCGGGGCAAGCATCGGGACCAGGGCTGGGCGCAGGACCGGGTGCGGAGCCGCAGCCTGGACAAGGCTCAGGACCGGGGCTGCGCGACGAGGTCGCCGAGGCGGCGAACGTGCTGGCCCGGCTGGGACTGGTCACCGCCTACGGGCATGTATCCGCGCGGGCCGGGGAGTCGATGCTGATCACGCCGGCCGCCGACCTGGCCTGCGTCTCCGGGACCGGCGTGGTCGAGGTGCCGCTCGCGGCGGGCGGGGGGACACTGCCCGCGGGCGCTCCGGCGGAGGCGTGGGCGCACCTCGCCCTGTACCGTGCCAGGCCCGACGCCGCCGCGATCGCCCGGGCGCAGCCGGCCAGCGCGTTCGCGGTGGCGGCCACGGTCTCCTGGCTGGTCCCGCTGCACGGGCAGGCTGCGTGGCTCGGCGAAGCGGTGCCAGTGCACGACGACGCCGCGCTGCTCAGGTCACCCGAGCAGGCCGAACGGGCAGCGAACAGCCTGCCCGCCGGCGAGGCGCTGCTGCTGCGCGGCAACGGTGCCCTCACCCTGGGCGACACACCGGGCCTCGCGGTGGCCCGGATGTGGCTGCTCGCGGCCGCCTGTGACGTCTACCTGACGGCGCTGGCGGCCTCTGGGTCCAACCCGGTCACCCCGCTGTCCGGCGAGGAGATCACCTCATGGCGCGCCGTCGGCGGCGAACTGCTCCCCCGGCTCTGGCAGCACCTGCGGCGCCGGGCCGGCGTCGGATTCGTGGGTCCGGATCCGGGCGAAGTACAGGGCTAGGGCCAGCCCGATGACCATCGGCGTCCACCAGATCCACGGGTTGTGCCACTGGGCCTGCGAAACGAACGTGAGCACCACGGCGACGCACCCGGTCGGGAGGAGGCGCGACCAGTCCCTCGCCGCCGCGGCTAGGGCCACCGCCAGCGGCGGCCACAGGTAATAGGCCACCATCACCGGCTCGAACACCGAACGGAGCGCCAGCGTCACCGCGATCCACCACAGCAGCTCCCCCAGCGCCTGGTGACCCCACCGGCCGGCCGACCGCGCCGCCCGCCAGCGGCGCGCCACGACCAGCGCGCAGCCGCACGCCACCGCGATGGCCAGGATCCTGGCCGGTCCGGCCGCCACCTGGCCGCCGGCCAGGTGCGGATAGAGGGAAATCCACGGGGTGGGGTGGTCGATGGCCGGGGAGTTGGGCTGGCTGGTGACCGCGTGGATGGTCGCCGTCCAGTTGGCCGCGGCCGCGGCGGCCAGCAGCAGCGCGGCCGGGGTGGCCGCCCGGGCGACGTAGCCGGCCAGCTTTCTCGGCTCGACGACGGCGGCCAGGATCGGGAACGCGAGCAGGACGAGCGGCTGCACCGCCACCGCCGCCCCGGCCAGCCACGCGGACCGGCTGGTCCTCGAGTCGGCCAGGGCCAGGACGGCGTACATCAGCAGCCCGGTCGCCACGGCATCTTCCGGGTGACCCCACCGTATGGTGACGCTCCACAGGGCCGTGGCGCCGAAGGCGGCGAGCCAGAAACGTTTGGGCCGGGTCGCGCCCAGGCGTTCGGCGATTGCGTCGGCGGCGAACAACGCGACGGCCGAGATGGCCACCTGGTAAGGCCCGGCGAACAGCCAGACGGCGGGATAGGCGCCGTGAGCCGACGGAAGTCCCAGCCGGAGCCCGGTCACGTCGATGACGACGATGGCCGGGACCAGGATGACGGCCGTGCCCGGGAGCGAGACCAGCTGGGTGGGCAAGGTGTACAGGCCGGCCAGGTTCAGGTGCGCGAGCCGCTGGGCCGCGATCAGCGTCCCCCACAGGTCATCGGGCAGCGCCCACGCGGTTTTGCCGTAGTAGCGCGGGCCCCAGATCGTGCCCGCCATCCCGACGGCGGTCATCACGACGGTGGCGAGCAGCGGGAACAGCCTCCTGACCGGCCACGGCGGTCTTTCGACGGCGGCCACACCGGTCAGGGCTCCGCTCACGCGTCACGCCACCGCAGTACGAGCCCGCCGGCCAGCATCGCGACCGCCGCCCATGCGGCGAGCACGCCGAGGCCGCCCCAGGGGCTGATGGGCAGGCCGCGCAGGCCGATGGTGTCCTGGATGGTGAGCCCGGCACTCATCGGCGCGTACCGCTCGAGGCGGTGGGACCAGACCGGGTCTCCGGCCACGACGGAAACGATGATCGGAGAGAGGTAGAGCAGCCCGAGAACGAGGCCGATGGCGACGGCGGAGTCCCGCACGACGGTGGCGATGCCGAGGCTGAGCAGGGCGATCAGCGCGAGGTACAGGACCGAGCCGGCGGCGGCGCGCAGCGTCGGCCCGTCGGCCAGGGACTCCAGCGGGAAGCCGCGCGCGGGGGTGAAGCCGTGGCCGGGCAGGATGATCCGCCCGGCCAGCAAGGATCCGCCGACGGCGATGGTCCCGGCGGCCAGCACCAGGCCGGCCACGAGGACGGCCTTGGCGGCCAGCACGGCGGACCGGCGCGGCATCGCCGCCAGCGTGATGCGGATCATGCCGGTGCTGTATTCGGCGCTGATGACCAGCACGGCCAGGATGGCGACGATCGCCTGGCCGAACTCGATCCCGGTGAGGCTGAGCTTGGTGGTGTCCACCGAGCAGGCGGTACCGGTCGGGCATCGGACGGCGGCCGTGGCCGCCGCGCTCACGGCTACGGTCAGCACGATGAGGCCGGCCAGCAGCCAGGCCGGGCCGGACACGGTGCGCAGCTTGGTCCATTCCGCGTGCAGTGCGTCCCGCAGGCCTGTCACTTCTGCACGCCGCGCGACGGACAGGCCCGGCGGCCCGGCGTGCAGAGCCTGGCTCATGCGTCCCTCCGGCTGAGCAGGACAACGGCCAGGCTCAGGGCGAGCGCGGCGTAAGCGCACAATACGGCGAGGCCGGCCCACGGCGCCAGCGGAAAGTAGCCGGACGTCGGCGTGTAGATCGCGTTGACCTGCGGGTACTGCGGTGCGGCCTGCAGGATGGCGAAGGCGGCGGCCGGGGTGATCCGCAGCAGCCAGTCCGAGGCGCTGGCCGGCAGGACGGAGGCGACGCCCATGATGTACGGCAGGACGATGACCACGATGACGAGGGTGACCGCGGCGGCGCTGCGGCGCAGCACGGTCCCGATGGCGAGGGCGAGCACGGCGGCGATTGCGAGTAGCGCCGCCGTTCCGGCGATCACGCGTAGTTCGGTCGCCCACGACGCCGGGAACACGTACGTGCCCTTATGGCGGGATAGCTGGGCCCCGAAGATCACGGCGGCAGCGGCGGCCACCAGCCCGGCCACGAAGGTGACCGAGCCGATCACGAGCGCCTTCGCCGCCAGCACCCGGCCTCGCTGCGGACTCGCGGTCAGGGTGATGCGGATCAGGCCCCGCCGGTATTCGGCGGTAATGAACATCGTCGCGACCACGATCACCGCGATCAGCCCGGCGAACGTGCCCGCGAGGTAGTCCGTGAGGGTGCTGTCGGGGTCACCTTCGTTGCCGGATCCGGCGATGACCGGCGCGATGTCGCCGGAGCCGGTCACAGTGAACCGGTCGCCGGCCTGATGGTAACCGCCGATCCCCGACGCGTCAGCGGCTCCGATATAGGCGCCGGTCCACGTGCCGTCCGGCCACGTGCCCGACCGGGTGACGTGATCAAAGGCGGCGGTGGCCTGGCTGGGCATGCTAGACCCGTTGGTTCCCCCGCCGAAGTTCTGGGATTCCACCGTGTACTCAGGGGAGGCGGCGAACAGTCCGGCCTGGACGGTCGATGACAGGCCGGCTAGGTGTACGGTGCCGACCTGAGTCCAGTGCGTGCCGTCGGCCGAGTCGTAGCCGGTGATCGTGTCGCCGGAGCGGGTCAGCCGCAGCCAGCGCGGGGACGCCGGGGAGACGGCGCCCGGCTGGCCCGCCGTGTCGTTGGTGTAGTTGTCCTGCATGCGCACCCCGTGGTCTGCGGTGACCATCATCGCCGCGTACGCCGATCCCTGGCTGGTGCCGTTCTTGATGATGAGCCCGGCTTTGGCCCACGGCACCAGGCCGGGACGCGTGTCGGCCGGCCCGTTCGGGCTGACCAGGGCGTTGGGGTTCGCCGGCGGGAGCAGGCCGGTCAGCGAGGTCACCTGGACGGTGATGCTGCCGTTCCCGGTGAGCGGCTGGCGCACGAAGTAGAAGCTGTCGTCCACCGGCACGCCGCCCGGTCCCACAGGGAAAGCAGCAGTCCCGCAGGCAGAGCCGGTGCGGGTCGGCCCGCCGCCCGCACTCTGGCAGGAGCTGGTGGTGGCGCCGGCGGCGAACAGCCCGATCCCCGCCGTCACCAGGAGGGCGACGGTCATGCCGATGACCCAGCCGCGCACGGTCCTGAACTTGGTCCATTCCGCGTGCAGGAGCTGCGCGAAGCCGTCTCGCCCGGCCTGGCGGTCCGGCCGGTACGGCGTAACCGTGCCGGCGGTCATCGCGCCGCCTCCTCAGTGCTGGTCTCGGAAGGGCTGGCCCCGGAAGGCGCACTGGCGCGGAACTCGACCGCGTCCCGGGTGAGCTCCATGTAGGCCTCCTCAAGTGTCGCGCGATGCGCCGACACCTCGGAGAACGGCACCCCGCTCTCGCCGAGCAGCGCCACGATCTTCTCGGCCGCCAGCCCGGAGATGATGAGCGTGTCCCGGTCGGTGGCGGCGACGATGGCCCCCGCGTGCGCCAGCACCGTCATCGCCTCCGACCGTGCGGTGGTCCGCACCGTGACCCGGCCGTCGGATGCGGTCGCGATCAACTCCGCCACGCTAGTGTCCGCGATGACCTGCCCGCGGCCGACCACCACCAGGTGGTCTGCGGTGTCCTGCAGCTCGCTCATCAGGTGGCTGGACACCAGCACCGCGCGGCCCTGCGCGGCCAGCGACCGCAGGAACCCGCGCATCCACACGATGCCCTCGGGATCCATGCCATTGAACGGCTCGTCCATCATCAGCACCGGCGGATCACCCAGCAACGCGGCCGCGATCCCCAGCCGCTGCCGCATACCCAGCGAAAAGCCGCCCGCCTTCCGCCGCACCGCCGACTGCAGGCCCGCCTGCTCGATCACCTGATCGACCCGCCGGGCGGTAAGCCCCTGGGAGTGGGCCAGCCACAGCAGGTGGTTACGAGCGCTGCGGCTGGGCTGCAGCGCGGCGGCGTCCAGGAGTGCCCCGATCTGGCTCAGCGGATGCCGCAGGCTCCGGTACGGCCGGCCGCCCACCAGCGCGGTGCCCTCGTCGGCCGCATCCAGGCCAAGGATCACCCGCATCGTGGTGGACTTTCCGGCGCCGTTCGGGCCGACAAAACCGGTCACCTGTCCCGGCCTGACCGTAAAGGACATCCCGTCCAGGGCCAGGGTCGGCCCGAACCGCTTGCGCAGGCCGCTGACTTCGATAGTTGCTTCCATACCAGGTAAGGCTAGAGATCAGCCTCTGGGACGGTCGTCACGCCGGGGAGCGGTCTTCGCCGTCGCTGGCACGAGGGACATCGGCGACGCATCCCTCCCAGGAGGGACGGCGGTATCCCCGGCCGGGGTGACGCTATGGCCAGGCTGAGCGGCGACAATGATTGACATGGGCGCGGCAGGTGACTGGGGCGGCGAATGGCCGGAAAGGGGCCGACGGTTCGCCGCGTCTCCCCACGCGCCCGCCGTCGCCGGAGCCCTGCTCGGGCTGGCGGCGATGAGCGAGGCGATCGCGCGGAGCGCCGGCACCAAGATGAGCGTGGTCGGCCTGGTCGGCGTGTGCGCGCTCGCCGCGAGCACCACGGTGCCACTAGCCTTTCTCGGGCCGGTCGCGGCCGCCGTGGCTATCTGTGCCGCGAACGTGCTTTCGCTCGCGGCCTTCCAGACGCTGACGGTCGCGGGCCTGGCCGCGCAGCTGATCGTCTTGTACCGGCTGGGCCGCAGCGGCGCAGCACGGAGCGGTAGCCGGCGAACCGAGGCCTCGTGGGATGCGGCCCAGTTCCTGGCGCCGGCCCTGGCCGTGCCGGTCCTAGTGCTAGCGCTGGCCGGCACTGCGCGCGCGGGTTCCGAGGAAGGCATCCTGGTCGTGCTGCTGGCCGCGCTGGCCCCTGCGGCCGCCCTGGCCGGGATCGCGCAGCGGGCGCGCAGCGAGGCGCTGGTGCACAGCCAGGCCCGGCAGGGCATCACCGACACCCTGGTCGAGCACACGGCCCGCGGGGAGCGGGCGCGCATCGCCCGCGAGCTGCACGACGTGGTCGCGCACCATATCTCCATGATCGCGGTGCAGGCGGAGACGGCCCGGCTGGCTACCCCGGGGATGCCCGCCGCGGGCGCGCAGCGGCTGCTGGAGATCGGCGATACCGCACGGACCGGCCTGACCGAAATGCGGCGGCTACTCGGCGTGCTCCGCGAGGACGCGCAGGCCGCCGACCCAGGCCTGCAGGATGCCGACCGGCATCCCCAGCCAGGTCTGCAGCAGCTCAACGAGCTGCTCGACGAGGCCAGAAATGCGTCAGGCGCAGGCACCAGGCTCATCGTTTCCGGGCCCCCGGCCATCCTCGATCCAGGTGTCGAGCTGGCCGCCTACCGCATCATCCAGGAAGCGCTCACCAACGCCCGGCGGCACGCGCCGGGCGCCGCGGTCGACGTGGAGCTGCACTTCGCGGATGACGCCCTGTGGCTGCGCATCCGCGACAACGGCCCAGGCCCGCCCGCGGTGCAGCCTGTGACCGCCGGGGGGCACGGGCTCCTCGGCATGCGCGAGCGTGCCGCGGCGGCCGGGGGTGAGTTGCGCATCGGCGCCGCTCCCGGCAGCGGCTTCCTGATCGAGGCCACGCTGCCCGCCAAGGCGGAGATGACGCGTTGACCAATGCTCCCCCGGCGGTCCGGATCATCGTCGCCGACGACCACCACGTGGTGCGCACCGGCTTCGCCGCGCTGCTCGACACCCAGCCGGACTTCACCGTGGTCGGCACCGCCTGCGACGGGACCGAGGCGGTACGGATCTGCCGTGAGCTGTCCCCTGACGTCGTCCTGATGGACGTGCGCATGCCCGTCATGGACGGCATCGAAGCCACCAGGCAGCTGGCCGGATCCGGACCGGACGGCCCGCGCATCCTGATCCTGACCACCTTCGACCTCGATGCCTACGTCTACGACGCGCTGTGCGCCGGCGCCAGCGGCTTCCTGCTCAAAGACGTCACCGCCGAGCGGCTGTTCGAGGGCGTACGGGTCGTCGCGGCGGGCGAGGCGCTGCTTGCGCCCGCCGTCACCCGGCGCCTGATCAGCGAGTTCACCCGGCTGCGCCCGAAGCCCGACGCCCTGCCTTCGGGCGCCCTCGCCACTCTCACCCCACGCGAGACTCAGGTCCTGCGGCTCGTCGCAGAGGGCCTGTCCAACCCGGAGATCGCCGCCCGCCTCGTCGTCACCGAGGAGACCGTGAAGACGCACGTCAGCCACGTGCTGACCAAGCTCGGGCTGCGCGACCGGACGCAGGCCGTGGTCACCGCCTACGAGACGGGCCTGGTCGTGCCACGGTCGAAAGAGCCGGATTAGGCCGAACGGGGCCGGTGCGTGCCGCGCGGAACGCGCCAGCCAGGGACCCGGCGCTACCGGGCCGGCCCGCTGCCCTGCTACGCTGCGAGAATGGAGGTACGCACAGCATGATCGACTACATCGGTTCGGCCGTGCTGTTCGTCTTCATCGTGACGGTGCTTGTCCTGCTGCGCAGGCGCGAGCGCCGCGAACGCTAGCTCATGACGAGGGCAGACGCTGGCCGGGTCATCGAGGCGAACGGCGTTTCCCTGTACGTCGAGGAACACGGCGACGGCGTCCCGGTCATACTCCTGCACGGCTGGCCGGATTCGGCGCGGCTGTGGCGGCACCAGGTTCCGGTCCTGGCGGCCAGCGGTTACCGGGTCATCACGCCGGACATGCGCGGCTTCGGGCGCTCGGAGCACCCGGCTGAGGTCCGTTCCTATGGGCTGCGAAACGTAGTCGGCGATGTCACCGCGCTCCTTGACGGACTCGACGTGCCGGCGGCGCACGTCGTGGGGCACGACTGGGGCGCGGCGGTGGCCTGGCTGACCGCTATCCTGCGCCCGGACCGCGTCCGCACGCTGACCGCGATCTCGGTGCCGCACCCGCTCGCGCCGCCCACCGTGCGGCAATACGAGATGGCCTGGTATCAGCTCTTCTTCCAGTTTTATGGCGTCGCGGAGGCGACCATCCAGCATGACGACTGGGCCTGGCTGCGCACGTTCAGCCGCGGGGACGGAGACCTCGAGGCGGCCATCGCGGACCTGTCCCGGCCGGGTGCGCTGACCGCGTCGCTGAACTGGTACCGGGCCAACCTCGCGCCGCGGATGCCCGGTCCCGCGCCCGCCCTGCCGCCGGTCACCGCGCCGACCCTGGCCGTCTGGTCGACCGAAGACCATTACCTGGACGGCGAGCGGATGAAGAAATCGGCGGCATTCGTGGCGGGACCGTGGCGTTACGAGGAAATTCCCGGCGCGAGCCACTGGGTGCCACTTGACGCGCCGGACAAGCTGAACGGGCTGCTGCTCGACTGGCTGCGCCAATAAGGACCAATAAATAAGGACCGCGTGCCTGAGGAAAGGCACGGTCCTCGAGATCCGGCGGCCCGGGTCAGGCGGCCGTGCGCTGGCCCTGTCTGCTAGATCACAGTCGGCTGGATCGCACTCTGCTAGATCACACCGGGCGGGTCGGCCACGGGCTCGCCGAGGACGAGCAGGACGTCGTCGGCCAGTCCGTCGCCGACGTGCTCGAGCAGGAGCCGGACCACGCCCTTGACCGCGCTGTCAAGGTCGGGCAGCGCCAGGGCCGCGGCCACGCGATCGCCGAGGTCGAAGAAGCGGCCGGCCCGGTCCCGGGTCTCCACCAGCCCGTCGGTGTAGAACAGCAGCCGGTCGCCTGGCTTCAGCACGATGTCCTGCCGGGCCGGGCGCGGATGCAGGCCGAGCGGCGGCGAGAACCCCTCCGGGGTCATGATCTGCAACCCGTCGGCGCCGGCCTCCAGCTTGACCGGCGGGTGGTGCCCGCAGTTGACAAGGCGCACTTCTCCCGGCGCGAATTCGGCCAGGATAACCGTGACGAAGTCCTCGATTTCCATATCCCGCGACAACCGGGCGTCCATCTTCTCGGCCAGCCCGGCCAGGTCAGCCTCGCCGAATGCCAGCTCGCGGAAGATAGCCAGAACGACGGCGCACCGGCCGACCGCGTCCAGCCCCTTGCCCTTGACATCGCCGATGATGAAACGCGGCCCGAACTGCGTCATCGCGATGTCATAAAGATCACCGCCGACCAGGGCCGCGGTGGTAGCCGACTGATAATGCGAGGCGAATGCCACGCCGCCGAGTTCGGCCGGCAGCGGGCGCAAGATCGCGTGCTGAACTCTTTCGTTGATCTTGATAAGCGCGCTTTCCCGGCGGCTGCGGATCACCGCGGCGAGCACGGCCAATGCCCCGACGCCGGCGACCATGCCGATGCGGTATCCCTCCATCGTGGTGCGCAGCGTGCCGTTGGCCGCGGCGACCAGGGCGCACAGGACCAGCGCATAGCCGGCGACCAGTGCGGTCATCCGGCCGTTGCACCGGGCGCAGGCCAGCAGCGGGCCGACCGCCAGCAGACCGGTCATGTTGAATCCCGGCCCTATCAAAATCCCCGTAACAGCAATAACGGCGTCCAGCACGAGAGCGATCATGATCCAAACGGACTGCTGACCCATGGCCCTCGCCGCACGCCGCAGTAGTAGACGCATCCGTCCCCATCCGAGCTTTCCGTGCGGTGAAATACCAACTTACTTTAACGGTGAACGGTTTGCCTCATTTATCCCGGTCAGGACAATGATGACGAGACGGGACGGTGGGCACGCAGTACGGTCCGTTAGGGATAAAAAAATGATTTTCCCTAACGAACCAGGGTGCCCGTGCAATTTCACGTGCCTGCGGTCGCCGGGAGGCGCGGCGACGCCGAGCGGTGACCTCCCGCCGGGCGGGTACTACAGTCGCGGTTTTCCGGCGCGTGGCTGCGTTGCCGCTCAGCGTGATGTCCTGGCTGGCTGATGGTGTTACATGCCGTCACCTCCTTTCTGGCCGCGGCTGGTTACCCGGTCCCGGCGGCGGGCAGCCGGGCGCTGTAGCCCGACTTGGCTCAATTGGTGCGCACCGGGATCGCGGTGGATGCGGTCGAGGGCTTCCTGGAGGTCGCTGGGCAGGGGGTCGGCGGCTGTGATGACGTGGTTTCCGGCCTGGGTCTCGATGGTGCGGTAGCGGCGGGCAGTCCGGACGAACTTCCTGGTGGACCACCCGGTTGCGTCTTGGATCCAGCGGCTGGCGACGACGTAGCGGACGTGCGGGATGCGCATGCCGGGGATGAACGACAGCCCGACGGCCTGGATCGCCTTCTGGCTGGCCTGGGAGATCATCCCGGCGCCGGCCACGGTCGTGACGTCGGGCAGCTGGCGGGCGGTCATGAACGCCTCGATCACCGGCAGCATCGTCTTGGTCCCGGCCATGTTGCCCTCGAAGGCGCGGACCGTCAGCGGGAATCCGGCGTAGCCGGTGAGCAGCCCGATGGTGATCTGCGGTTCCACGCGGCGCTCCTTAAGACGCGGCGCGAGCCCGCCGGGTCCGGGAATGACAAGACCGCCTGGCCGTTTCGGGCCAGGCGGCCGGAATGCCAGCAGCGCGGGTGCAGGTCAGTGGTGACGGGGAAGGCTGGCGTACCCGAAGCCTTGCACGTTCAGCTGGAGGTAGACCGGCTGGGCGTTCGGGTTAGCCGCCTGGCACTTGCCGTTCATGACCTTGAACACGGAGAATTCCTTGAGCAGGAAGTGGCCGGAGCCGCGGGCGCCCCGGTACTGGCCGGTTCCGCCGGTGAATGCCCAGGCGCCGTACTGGCTGACCGTGGCGGTGCATGTCCTCCAGTTGATCGTCGGGCTAGGTTCAGCGGAGTGCCAGGCATTGACGTTGCCGTGGCGGAACTGGAAGACCGCCGCCGTCGCGGCCGGGGTCTGGAGGGTGCCGTCGCGGCCGGCGACCGGGCCGTAGGCGTTGACGGTGCCGTTCGGGTTGGACAGGGAGAGTGAGACGGTGAAGTATTCCGGCCCGGACGGGCCGGTGGTGGCAGCGCTGGCGCTGGTGGCCAGGCCGAGGGACAGGACGAGGGCGGCCGCGGCGGCGATGCCGGCCGTGGCTGCGCGGATGCTTCGGCGCATCGGGTTAGCCTCTTTCGGTGAGACGGTGTTCGGATAGGTTCCGCTGTCTCGGATCCGGGGGGCCGGGCGTGGGGCGCCCGGTCCCCCGGGAGCTGCTGGCGTTTAGGTGCGGTGGCTATCACGGTAACTCTGCGCGATCATTAAGCGCCAGGGGCACCCTGCGGTGCTCCCGGCCTTGCCATGCCGGATTCGCCTGCAGGAGGGCCATGTGCGTTTCCAGCTGCGTCCCGAAGACGTGACCGAGGAGGACAAGGCCCACCGGTTCCGGCACTTCACCTTCGAGCAGTTCCGCGCTGCGATGGTCGCGCGGGACCCGTGGCCGAGGTGCTGGCCGAACTCGCGACGGACGCGATATCAGGGTGCTCGACCTGGTGCTCGTCACCCGGACCTTAAAGAACCCGCTCTCGCGGAACCCGTCCCCGGCGTCGGGCTCGAAATACAAGGCGGACACGTCGCAGAGCACCAGGCTGGCCGGTCCCAGGCCCCGCGTGCGCGGCACAAGCCGCGGACAGCTTGCGGGCCGGGATCGAGCTCGCCCTGCCCGGCCGCCAGGCGCTGCCGCGCGACCGCCTTCAGCACCTCCAGCTCGGCGTCGTCGTGCGCCGACCCGATGTGCTCGATATCCGCGACCCCGGTGCGAGGAGTGCACGATCTGCACCGCCGTCGCCCCGACGCCGTCTTCACCGTCCGCAGGCACCGGGACACAGGCCAACTCTATGGCCCCGGTTTAGCGCGCAGATCCGCTCACCAAAAGCCAAGAACCCGCAGGTCACAGCGACGAACCCGCCGAGCAGGTACTGGCCGCCGGTGCCGGTAGCGGTCATCGCCCAGTCGCTGTAGCGGGGGCCTTTGGACCCGTTCCCGCAGAAGCGGCGCTCGAAGATCGCGTCCTTGACGGCCTCATCCGCCCGTATCGTCTTCCCGGCCGCGGTGGTGACCTGGTAGTCGCACGGGATGATCGCCACGTAGGCCAGCCCGGCCTTCGCAGCCTTCTTGCGCAGCTCCTCGCTGCGGCCGTAGACCTCGTCGAATGCCGCCCACCTGGCCGGCAGCCCGGCCGCGGTCAGCCGGTCCAGCTGCCTCATCGCGAGCTGCGGCTTGGTGGCGAACTGCAGGTTACCGGGGATCCCGGCAGCACGCCGCCGCGGCAGGTCCCGCGCCCACCACTCGGGCATGTACACGTCGAAGTCCGCCCACGCCTGCCCATGCGCGGTGACGTAGGCGGAGAACACGGTGG
>Ga0208044_1000392_pt1 | contig 33567 bp, 36 predicted proteins | sample Sb_taG_8_FD_187712 | JGI IMG/M metagenome (GOLD analysis project Ga0208044, IMG submission 187712) | Peat soil microbial communities from Weissenstadt, Germany - Sb_50d_c_BC metaG (SPAdes) (version 2) | ecosystem: Environmental > Terrestrial > Soil > Wetlands > Peat | place: Germany...
CCAGACTTGCGTGCGGTGCTGGGGCCTGTCTCGCGCGTCCACGGCAGCGGGCATTCGGGCCGGGCGCGCCGGTCGTGCCAGAACCGGCTGCTGCCAAGGCTCACCTGCGGCGCGGTGGCCAGCCAGACGATCGTGTCGGCGCCCTGCTCGGGTGAGAGCAGGATCGGCCGCATGACCTGGCGGAAGCCCGGGAGCGCGGCGGCGATCCCGGGTGAGGAAGTGGACCGCCGCGCCCCGACGGGCCAGCGCGACGGCGGCCGCGTACCCGATCCCGGAGGTCGCGCCGGTGATGATGGTTCGCCCGTCGAGGCCGGGGTGGCCGTCGGCGGTGTACTCGGGCAGCAGCCGGGACCGGACGGCCAGGCCGATCCGGGAGAAACCCGGGACGACGCAGGCCTCCAGGGCGGCGTCCACCGCGGGCCCGAAGCTGGTCACGGCGCGTCTCCCGGCCGCAGGACGGGGGCGAGCACCTGCAGCGGGCCTCGCAGCCGCACCTCGGCCTCATAGCTGACCATCGAGCGATCCTCGCCGCCCGTCACCACGATCCGGTCTGTGGACCGCAGCACGCCGCTGGTGGCGGCCAGCAGCACCTCATGGCCCGGCACGCACCTGATGACCTCATGGGTCAGGGACATGCGCAGCCCCAGGAACGGCACGACGAGGCGGAAGCGGCTGCCAGCGCCGGCCGGGCCGGGATCCAGCTGCTCCCCGGCGAGCACTCCGGGGCCCCTTTGCGCTGCATTGCTGAAGGTCGCCAGGTACCCGAACGTCTCGGTGGCCGAGCGCCGCGACTCCACGGTCGCGTGGTAACGGGCCATCTCTGAACTCCTGTTCTTACTCCTGGTCAACCGTGCTCCTGATCCCTCGGCGTGCTTGGACGTGGGGAGAAGCGGTGACGGTCACGGTTTCCTCCCGGACCTGGCAGAGGAGCGCGCGACCGTGCTGGTGGACGGCGGGCGGGTCGTGCGAACGCCGGTGGCGATCCGCTGCGCCAGCCCGCCGCCATCCCGATGGGCCTAGAACCGCAGAAGCGTGCTTGCGGTGCCCAGCTTGAGTCCGGCGGAGAACAGCTTGGTTCCCAGCGCGGCGTTGAGGGCCTTGGCTGCGGCCGCGGTGAGCCTGAGGCCGATCCCGCTGGCGGTGACGATGTGCTTGCCTGCCGCGAGCCTGGCGTGCGACAGGTCAAGGCCGAACAGCGGCACGCGTGCCTGGGGGTTGCCGTTCACGATCCCGGTCAGGTCAGCGTGGGTCAGGTCGATGGTGAACGAGCTGACCTCGACCTTCTTGCCGTTCTTCACGTCGAGGAACAAGATCCCGCCGCGGTGATCGATCATGCCGCCGAGCGGGCTGAGGGTTACCCGGCCCCCCGTCACCGGGAACGTGAACCGCACCGCCGGGCCGCTGGCGGGGGACTGCACCGACTGGCTGCCTGGCCAGGTCGCGAGCGGCACGATGCCATTGGCCAGCAGCGCCGCCGCGATGCCGGGTGCGGTGGTGACCGCGGTGGCTCCGCTCCTCAGGTGCACAGCCGCAGCGGCCTGAGCCCTCGCGGGCTGAGACGTCGCCGCTGACGCCGCCGTCGCGGAGCCTGCCAGCAGGCCCGTGATGGCCATGGCTGCCGCCAGATACTTAAACCTTCGCATGTCTTCTCCCTCCGGCCCCGCTTGCACGTGGCCTCGTCTAGGTTTCGTCGAGAGTTCGTTCAGGGGTAAGCCAAGCCCGTCTTGGAGGGATTGTCAAATCATTGTCGAGAAACTGTATAGTGTTGTCATGGAGTTTCCCGGGGATCCCCCGCTGCTGCGCATCGGTGAGCTGAGCCGGCGCCTCGGCGTGAGCGACCATGTGCTCCGGGCCTGGGAGAATCGCTACGGCCTGCTGCAGCCGGTGCGCTCGCCAGGCGGCTTCCGGTTGTACTCCGAGGCGGACGAGTGGCGGATCCGCCGGATGCAGGCTTATCTCGCCGATGGGCTGTCCGCGGCCGAGGCGGCACGCGCCGCGCTCAGCGGCGACGCGAGTACCCCGCCCGGCCGGCCCGCCGGGCCGCCCCTCGCGTCTGCGGGGAACGGGCTGTCCGCCGCGCTGCGGCAGGCTCTGGACGCTTTCGACGAACCGGCCGCGCAGGCCGTCCTGGACCGGCTGCTCGCCGATCTGTCCGTGCCGGCCGTCCTGCGCGATATCGTGCTGCCCTACCTCGCTGACCTCGGCGAGCGCTGGCAGCGCGGAACGGCCAGCGTGGCCATGGAGCATTTCGCCAGCAATCTCATCCGCGGCCGGCTCGCCGGGCTGGCCCGCGGCTGGGGGAGCGGTCACGGCCCGCAGGCCCTGCTCGCCTGCCCGCCCGGCGAGCTGCACGATATGGCGCTGATGGTTTTCGGCATCGTGCTGCACCGCAACGGGTGGCGGATCGGCTATCTCGGGGCGAGCACCCCGGTCGAGGAGCTGGAGCGGGCCGTCGACGCCTCGCATCCTGGCCTGGTCGTCCTGGCCGCTACCCGTGCGGAGACCCTCGAGCCGCTCGGCCCGGAGCTCGCCGCACTGGCCCGGAGCGTCCCGCTCGCCCTCGCCGGAGCCGGCGCCACGGCGCAGATGGCAACTGCGGCGGGGGCCCGGCTGATCGCAGGCGACCCGGTGACCGAGGCCGGGCGGGCCGGGTGGCCGCGGTGAAAGTGCTCGTCGCCGGCGCGTCCGGTTTCGTCGGCCGGCGGCTGTGCCCGGCCCTGGCCCAGACCGGCCACGACATCGCCGCCATGACCCGCAACCCTGCCGCCTACGCCGGAGCCGGCGCGCCCGTCCAGGCAGACGTTCACCGCCCCGGCACCCTGGTAACCGCGATGGCCGGCTGCCAGGCGGCCTATTACCTCGTGCACTCGCTCAGCGACGCGGACTTCGAACGCAAGGACGCCGCCGCCGCCGTGGCATTCGGCCAGGCGGGCGCGCGGGCCGGGCTGCAGCGCATCATCTACCTCGGCGGCCTCGGCGACGACCGGGACGCCCTCTCGGCGCACCTGCGCAGCCGCCGCGAGGTCGAGAAGCTGCTCGGATCGGCCGGCGTCCCGGTGACGGTCATCCGGGCCGGGATCATCGTCGGGCACGGCGGCATTTCATGGGAGCTGACACGCCAGCTCGTTGAGCACCTGCCCGCCATGATCACGCCGAGATGGGTCGCAACCCGCACCCAGCCGATCGCCGTCGACGACGTCGTGCGCTACCTGCTCGGGGTGCTGGCCCGGCCGGAGGCGGCAGGCCGGGTCTTCGAAGCCGGGGGACCCGAGGTGCTGCAGTACGTCACCATGCTGCGCCGCGTCGCCGCGATCCAGGGCCGCCCGCTGCCGATCCTGTCCGTGCCGCTGCTCACCCCCCGGCTGTCCTCCCTGTGGCTGACCCTGGTCACCGACGTCGACACAGCCACCGGCCGGGCGCTGATCGACTCGATGACCAACGAGGTCATCGTGCGGGACCACTCCATCCGCGACCTCATCCCCTTCGACCCGATGCCCTACGACTACGCCGTACGGAAAGCGCTCAGCGAGCGCCGCCAGGCCAAACGCGGTAGCCGGTGACTGCCAGCCGCCGGAACCGGCGCCGGGAACGCAGCACGCCCGTCCGGCACGGAGCCCCGCCCCCGCCGCTGCCCGGCCATATCCCCCCGGCCCGCGCAGAGCCAGAGACGGCCCGCGCCCGACGACGACTGATCGTCACCGCCACCGGCATCGGCGGCACCGGCCTGCTCGGGATCTCGCTATCCACCAAGGCCGGCTCCCCCCAGTTCTACATCCTCACAATGGGCCTGGCCGGCACCTGGGCCGCCGGCGCCCTCAGCTCCGGACCCCTCCCGCTGAACATAATCAAGGACCGGGACAGCACGTGGCGCCGCCCCGTGATCATGCCCGTGCTCACCGGAGCGGGCGCCTTCGGGCTCTTCTACGGCGCCGCACAGCTCGCCCCGCACATCCCCCCGCTCAACCGGGCCATCGGCAGCATCCTGCACTACGCAGACGACGGCTCAACGCCCCTGGTCCTGGCCACCGCGTCCGCCAACGCGGTGGCCGAGGAACTATTCTTCCGCGGCGCACTCTGGTCCCTCGTGGCCGAGTCACACCCCGTCGTCAAAACCACCCTTGCCTACACCGCCACCACCGCCGCGACCCGCAACCCCGCGCTCGTGCTCGCCGGAACCGCGACCAGCGTGCTCTTCGGCCTCCAGCGCCGCACCTCCGGCGGCATCCTGGCCCCGGCGCTCAGCCACCTCACATGGTCGCTCCTCATGCTGCGCTACCTCCCGCCCCTGTTCCCGGCGCCCCGGCGGCCTGAGATCACTCGCGACTGACCGCACGGGCGGCGCGGCAGATGACGGCGGACAGTGCACCAGCCCCACGCAGAACCAGAAGATCTGCGCGCGGCAGCCCATGGGTCCTGCTCAGCTTTCAGGCGCACGGACTCGATAGGCGCGGAAGTTGCCAGATTGCCGGTCCAAGATTAATTACCGTGCGTGAGGGCATGTGCGGGCAGGTCCCATGACATGACGGCCGGGAGCTTGTCACGCTGGCTCCAGCCGGGGAGGCACGGGCGGTCACGGCGGTCTCAGCGGCCTTCGGCGGGCCCGTCCCGGTCACCGGAGCCATGACATGCTGGCACGGCATGAGATCACCGGTCTATGACGTTACGCCGGCACCACCTGCAATCTGGCGATTATCTGGCCTGGACCGCAACTGCCTTTCCGTGATAACACACTTGCCGCAATCCCGCCACGCCCGCAGCAGGGCAGTCCCGGACACGACTATTCCCGGCCGCCCGTGATCAGGAGTTTCCGCAGCTCAGCAGTAGTATCAGTAGACAGGAATGCTGTATTCCTATAGGCTGACTTCAGCGCTGTAGTTAATAGCGCGATATGGGGCAATTGTCCCGTGACAGTTGATCTTCCTTTTTGCCAGTGGATCTTGCTCGTCCGGCGTGTCTTGCCACCGTAGTTTGCCCGGTTCGGGATCATTTTGCGTGTGATGTCTGTTTCGGACGTCGGCGAGCGGGTGGAGCCTGCTGGTTCTGGTTCCGGGTTCGAGCTGGGGTTCGTTGACGGCGGCGGCGTTGAGCGGCGGGCGCCGCTGGCCGCGTGTGCGGAGGTCCGGTTCGAGGACGGGAAGTCCTCGCCTCCTACCTCGGCCGGCTCGCCGCGGCCAACCACATCACCACCGATGACCTGCTGACCATCCTCCCGCCCTGGTTCAGCACCAAGATCCGCAACCACGACGACCGCAGCCAGCATCACATGCTGACCCCTGCGCTGCCCGGTGCCATCCTCGCCCTCGCCACGCTCACCGGCAAAGCACCTGCCGTCTTGGCCCGGGCACTCCCCACCCTCGGCGCCAGATACCTGCCAGATCCCGTCCGGGCCACAACCGCCTGCCGCAAATGCGCCGCCATCCGCGGCATCTGCCAGCCGGTGCCAGTCCACCGGCCGGCCTGCCACGTGATCTGCTCCCGCCACGGCCAGTGGCTCAGCACCGCCGGCCTGCCCCAGCTCGATCTCACCGAATCGCCCGAGATCGTCATCGCCTGCCGGCGCAGCCACAAGCTCCTCCGGCACTGCACACCCCAGCAGCTGATGATCGCCCACCTGGCTGCAGAACGGGGGACCCTGCGCGGACCCAGCCCGCCCGCTGGCGCACCCTGTCCCGCTCGAAAATAGGACTCGGTAGTTGACCTGCGGGTCTTCCGGGCATGGTGGTGCTGGCTGCTCACGCCGGGGAGCGTGCTGTCCGGGGTACCCGGCATGGCCGGTACACGGCGCGGCATCTGGGCGGGCGGGACCGGTGATATGTCAGGGCCGGTGCGTGACGTTGTCAGGCACGCCCTGGTCCGGCAGCGGCGTGGCAGCAGGGGCGCCGGGGCCAGCGAGCGGGTGCGCTACCCGCTTGATGTTGACCAGGTGGGTGTACGTTAGGTTGTCGGTCGTCGAGGTGCGGCCGTAGGTCCCGCAGCCGAGCGTGAGGGGCTGCATCAGCCCGTTGCCCGGGCCGATGCAGCCCTGCGCCCCGGGACCGTTGACCAGGACCCGGCTCACTGGCATCTGCCACGCGAAGGACGACTGCAGCCGCTCGCTGCGGGTGTGGATGATCGCCGTATGGCCGCGGCCGCCGTTGCCGAGGATCTGCCGGCATAGCCCGATGCCATCGTCCTCACCGTCGGCAGTGAACAGCGACAGCAGCGGGGCGAGCTTTCCCCGGCCGTACGGACCCGGCACGGCCTGGCAGGGCACGGGCAGTAAATGACGGTGAGGGCGGGGGCCAGGGCCAAGGACCGGCAGGGCGAGCCCGACCCGGGCATTTCGAGCGATTCTGCCGCGAAATCGTCCCAGGCGTCCTGACTGACGTGTGCCACGTCGACGAGGAACTGGCAGCCCAGGTGGGCCAGGATATCCTGGCCCGCGCGGGATCCTACGCGGCGCTTGACGATACGGCACGGAATGTGCTGATCTCGCCGTTTGCTGAGGAGGTCGCCGGATACGAACCTGCCGACTCCCCGCTGGAGTTGAAGGGCGCGGTCTCCGTGGTCGTTCGCAGCAGCCTGCTGGAGGAGGCGCACTCGCACGGGCCTGTCGAGGCGGGCGGCATCGAGGGCATCACCACCGTGGCTGCGGCACAGCTGTCGCATTTCCTGGCCGCTCGGCGCCGGTTCCCGGTGACGGTGGAGGACAACCTGTTCGCGGACCTGGCAGACATCTGCCCGCGGGCCTGGTCATGCCTCAGCGCCGTGTCCCTTGCTTATGGCCCCGGCGGCGGCCGGTGGCCGTATCGCGTTCCAGCCACGCCGGTTCCGGAGTTGCCCCTTGCCGAGGTCGACGCGCCCAGAGCAGAAAACCATGAGAACGCGGTCGTCCTCAGCGGCATCGATACCCGGTTTGACCAGCTGATCGTGCAGCGTATGGGCGAGGCCGCCGAGAATGGTGACATGGTGTGGCTCACTTCTTCATTCAGCCGCATCTCGCGGAACCTGGGCAAGCTCCTGCGGGCTATGGAGTATCTGCTCGCCCATGACGTGCCTATCCTGACTGCCAACTACCTGCTACGCCAGCATGAAATCTGGGTCCGCCGTGGCGAACTCGCTCCCGTCGACCCTGAAGACCCGCTCGCGGCCTGGCGGGTCTCGCGGGGCCTGTCTGGCACGCACCGCGCCACGGTGGCGGAAGTCGTGAAACAACTGGAGGCCAAGAAGCAGCCCACGGGGACTGACGCCGCATGTGCCGGCGGGCGACTGGAACCGTCTACCTGAGTACTTATCCTGAGCGATCGGCTTCCTCGTCTCCCGGACGGTCCGCACCGCACCTTCACGGACAAACTCCGGATCGAACAACCTCCTTTTGCCATAGCTACTCCTTATGGCTGATACCTCCACGATCCGGGGGAAGCTCACAGTCATGCTTGACACGAGTCGGCCATCGCCCGATATTGTGGGCGCATGAAATCCCTGATTCAGGGATTTCTCACCGCAACGCGGGGTCAAGCCCAGGCTCGGACACCGAGGCAAGTGACATCTCCCCGGTTTTCGCGGCACTTGAATACGCCGCGGGAGATTTCACCACTCTGGGGAAGAATCCCCCTCATGGGGGTTCAAGTCCTCGGACACAGTAAAACCCCATAACCGCCCGTTTTCGGGCATGCGGGGACGTCACCCGGGCGCAGGCTACTGCCAGCGCCGGGCGACCGGCGGTCTTCTAGCTTCTCCTTCCGTAATGGGCCTGAGGGCCTCGGTTAGCTTGCTTTCAGGGTGATGGTCTGGGCGGCCTCGGCTATTCCTGCGTGCAGGGTGCCGGCGGCCGGGTCATAGGTGAGCGTGGTCTGCTGCTCGCGCAGGTACCCGATCACACTCTCGGCGCTGGCCTGGGCCCGGGCGTCGGCTCCGCGGCGGGTGCGCCGTCTGCGCCCTCCGGCGGGATCCGTCCCCCCGGTCAGGAGAACGTGCAAGGCGGGCAGGTGGAGCAGGATGAGGTCCTCGCGGACATAGGCGTTCTTCGGTCGCCCAGGATCGGGTGCCGCGGCGGTGGTGCGGCCGTAGCGGCACCGGTAGGCGGGCTTGCCGTTGGACCAGGCTGATTCCATCCGGCGCCCGCAGGCACCGCAGATCAGCAGCCCGGCTAGGAGGTAACAGCGCTTCTGCGGCGCGGCCAGGCCCATACCTGGGGCGGGGCCGCGGGCGGCGGCGCTGATGTCCTGGGCAGCGATGAAATCAGCCTCGCTGACCAGCGCCGGGTGCACCGGCTTGAGGGAGATGACCCACCCGTCGGGCAGGTTCCACCGCTGCACCGGCTTATGTCCCAGGGCAATATCGCCAGGGTCGACCAGGTCGCGGTCGGTCCGCTGCCGGTTCCACACCTGACGGTCCGTATACCGCGGGTTCCGCACGATCGTGGTGACAGTGCCCAGCGTCCATCCGGCGCCCGTGCGGTGCGGGTTCCGGCCCGGGTCGGCCGCCGACGGGCACGGGATGCCCGTGTCATTCAGCGCCCGCGATCCGCGCCACCGAATGGCCTGCCAGTCGTCTGGCGAAGATCCACCGGACGATATGCGCGGTTTCCGGGTCGGGTTCGAGGCGGTGGGCGCGGCGGCCCCAGGCAGCGTGCGCCTTGTTCGGGTGCGGCCCGGCATCACCCAGCCGGTACCCGTACGGCGGCCGCCCTCCGAGATACCGGCCCTGCTCCCGGGCCTGGACCGCCATCGCGGTCCGCACCCGGATACTGGTCCGGGTCACCTCCCGCTTCGACGACAGCCCCAGCACCGTCATCGCATGCTCATCATGCTCGGATGCGTAGTCGACCCGGCCGCCCGCCTCCGGCATCCACAACTGCACCCCGTAATGCTCGAACAACGGCGCCATCGCCGCGTACTGGCTGCCGCAGAACGCCCGCTCATACTCCCCCACCACGATCGCGTCCCAGCCCCGGTCCGGGTCAGCCAGCTGCGCGACCAGCCCGGCGGCTTCCGGGCGGCGGCCCCACGCCACCGTCCGGCTCTGGCCGGCGTCGAAGAACTCCGCGACGATTACCCCGTGCCCGCGGACCAGCGCCCTTGCCTGCTCCCGCTGCCGCGCCCGCGAGGTCACCGGGTCCTGCCAGTCCTCCGTCGACACCCGCCCGTAAAACACGAACCGCAACCCGCCGCGCACCGGTCCCCTGGTCTGCCGGCCGCCTGACCGCGCCGCCCACGCCACCAGCCCATCCCCGCCCGCAGTCGGGGCAACTTCAAGGTTCCCCTCGCACGCTGTCGCCATGACGGCCACCTCCCGCCATCAACCACACCCCCTCCACCTGATATCAGGCACCCCAGAGAATCTGAATCTCCTCAGACCCACCCCGTTCACCAGCCGCCGTCACCATCCGGACAAGAACCAGTCCGCCGACCGGCCCCCCGCCAGCCGGGTACACGCGCGCCCAGGTCGGAGACGGCCGACAGCTTCGTGGTGCTGCCCGGCGGGTATCTGCTTGCGGCCAAGCGATCGCCTTTCACCGGGCAGGGCCTCGGCCAGCTCGGCGGCAGACCGCGCCCTGCTGGGTGGAGATCAGCCACGACGGCCGGTACCTGTTCACCGTCAACACCGGGTCGGGCAACATCTCCAGCTACTCCATCAACCCGGACGGCTCCCTCACCCTGATCGGCAGCACGCCGATCTCGGGCGGCGGCGCTGACATCGACGCCCGGCTGTCGCCCGACGGCAGGTACCTGCCGGTCGATGGCAGCGGCAACCACATTCTTTCGGTCTTCGCCGTGAACGGCGGGACCCTCACCGAGGTGCCCAGCTCGCCGACGCCGCTGCCCGCAGGCGGCTCCCCGGCCGGGATCGTCAACATCCAAGCGGAACGAACCGGCGGTTAGCCGCCGGTGTCCTGGTCCGCCCCGCGGGGTGGACCAGGACATCCGCGTTAGCGGGCCGACCGCGATCTGGCCCCATGGGCCAGTCCGATGCGGCGGTTCGGCCGCGGTTCAGGTGGCGTGCGCTCGCAGGTAGCGGATCAGGCCGATCACGTCCTCGGGCACCAGCCGCCCGATGGCCCCGGTCGAGTAGACGCCGACCGCGACCTGGCCGGCCGGGCTGAGGACGAACCCGGTGGACTGCAGGAACAGCGGGTCGTCGTTGACGAAGGCGCCGGTCACCTCGGCCAGCGCGCGGGCATCGGCGTCGTAGCCGACGCCGAACTCCAGGCCGTGCTTGGCGATCAGCTCCGCGGTGGTGGCCTCGTCGTCGACCGACAGGGCCACGACCTGGGCTCCGACCTCGGCGAGATCGCCCTTGGCGCGCTGGAAGGCCCGCAGCTGCGCGTTGCAGTAGGGGCACCAGGCACCGCGGTAGAACAAGACCACGCCGAAGTGGCTGTCCAGTGCGTCCGGCAGTTGCAGGGAGCCGCCGCCGGCCCGGGCCACGGTGAGGGCCGGGAACTTATCGCCGGGATGAAGCAGGGCCATGAGAGTCTCCGTAGGGTCGGTGAATGGCATGATGCGGCAGGCTCGCCTGGCCTGCGCCAGCATGGCGCCGGGGGGATGCCTACGTGCGGTTAGCTGCACCCGCCGCCCTGGTCTTACCTATGACGTCCAGGCCGGCCGCGCGGGAGACCGTGACCCGCGTCCGTAGGATCGAGGTCATGATGCCAGGCGATCCCGCCGTCGACGGGATCACGCCGCCCGCTGGTTTCGATGCGGACTCGGCGACCTGGGTCGGTCCCTCACCCGCCCCACGGAACAGCGCGAGGCCGCGCTGGCGCGCCTGCACGAGATGCTGCTGAGGATCGCGCATAGCGAGCTGCGGCGGCGAAGCGGGCAGCTGCGAATCACCGGCCCCGAGCTCGATGACCTCGCCTACCAGGCCGCGGCCGACGCGCTACTGGCCATCATGGCCAAGGTCGGCCAGTTCCGCGGTGAAAGCCGGTTCACGACCTGGGCGTACAAGTTCGTGATCTTCGAGGTTTCGGCCAAGATCGGACGGCACTTCTGGGCCAACCCGCCGGTGCCCATGGACACCGAAGACTGGGACCGGCTGCCCGACCGGTTCGGGTTCGAGCCCGCTCGCGAGGCCGAGCGGCGCGAGATGGCCAGCGCCGTGCGGCGCGCAGTAGACGAGCAGCTGACCCCGCGGCAGCGGCAGGTCTTCGTGGCGATCGTGCTGGACGGCGTGCCGCTGGACGCCCTGGCCGTCCGGCTCGGCTCCACCAGGAACGTCATCTACAAGACAATGTTCGACGCCCGGCGTAAGTTGCGAGCGGCTCTCGCCGCTAACGGGTATCTGGACGATCAGACTTCGAGGCGCTCATGAACGGCTGGTCAGCGCTGGATCGCTTCCTGCAGACCGACCCGCGCGACGTGGGCTGCGCCGAGGCGATGGACCTGCTGCACGTCTACGCCGAGCTGGCGGCCGCCGACGCCTCGGCCGCGGAACGTTACCCGGGCATCGCCGCTCACCTGCGGGCCTGCGGTCCGTGCGGCGAGGACTTCGACGGGCTGCTGGCGGCTGTGCGCGGCGCCGCGGACTGACCGGGCTGGCTCACCGGGCGCTGCCCGGGTTCCGGGGACGCAACGCAGACGAACGACCGGCCGACCAGATGCCACTCCTCGCGGAGGCAGTCGGCGGCGGCGCGGCAGCCGCCGTCGACCTGCGCAAGGACGGCTCCGACGGCAGCAGGTAGTGGCCGACTCCGACGTCGCGTCGCTCTGGGAAGGCGTGTTCTACGGGACGATCCCCTGCCTGGGCGGGAGGACCGAGGGCTCGTCACGATACTCAGGCCGGGACGGAGCGTTCTCGCCGCCTTATCGGGCCGGCTGGCCGTCTGGGCTTGCTCCCTGACGAGGGCGAGGGCCATGCCCGCCAGCACCGCTAGGCCGCAGAGCACGTAGAGATCGCCTTCCAGCAGCCGAACCGGGCCGGGCGGCTGGCCGGGCCCGGATAGCGGGATCCGGCCAGAGAAGACAGCGGCGGCCGCCGCTGTGGCCAGGCCGTACCCGGCTGAGCGGTGCCGCCATGCGGTAACGGCCAGGGCCACCAGCAACGGCGCGACCCACACCCAGTGGTGGGTCCAGGAGAACGGCGAGATGAGCAGGCCGGTGATAGCGCAGCAGCTCACCCCGGCCAGCTGATGGCCGCGCCGGTGCGCCCACGCGCCGACCATGATCCCGGCCAGGCCCACTAGCAGCGCCGCGATGGCCCACCACCAGTAGGCCGAATCAAGGCTCCCGGCGAGCCGGGCCACCGCCCCGGACAGCGACTGATCCGACAGGTTGGCCGGGTCACCGATCCGGTCCTGGTCATCGAACACGCCATCCAGCCAGAACACCCGGGACTGTGACGGCAGCAGCACGACACCGATGGCGACGGTCACCGCGAAGGTCCCGGCCGCGGTGGCGGCGGCCCTGACCCGGCGGGTGATCAGCAGGTAGGCGACGAAGATCAGCGGGGTCAGCTTGATCCCGGCCGCCAGCCCGGTGGCGATCCCCTGCCACCAGTGGCCGTCGTGGCGGCGCAGCAAGTCGGTCCCGGCCAGCGCGGCAAGTATCAGGTTGATCTCGCCCAGGTGCAGCGTGTAAGCGACCGGCCAGGTCAGCAGGGCCAGCGCCGTCACGGCGAAAACTGTCTCCGGCCGTCGCTGCACCCCCGCCGTGCCCAGCGACAGCGCGCACAGCACCGCCAGCGCGCCGATGCTCGCGACGGTGATGACGGCGGCCAGATCACCCTCGGGCGCGTGTGCGGCGAGGGTAAACAGCACGGCGGCGAAGGGCGGGTAGGTGAAGCTGTACCGGGTCCCGGGAGCGTACAGCGTCCCGCCGCGGGAGGCCTGCTGGCCGCCCCACCAGTAGACGTGGACATCCCACAGCGGCCAGTGCGCGTACGGAGCCGCCAGCCCGGGACCCAGGTACACCGTCAGCGCCGCCAGGCCTGCCAGCACCACGGCCGCCCTCTTCCAGCGGACGGCCCGCTGGGAGGGTCCGCCGAGCGCGGCGTGCGGCCAGGCGCGTCCGGCCTGCGTCACCGGAGGGCCGTCAGCGGAATCCATCCGCAGGCGATCCCGGTCACCCTCGCTTCCGCGGCGATGCGCGACCGGCCGCCGCACCGGGACGGAAAGCTGCTTGGAGTTCACCGGCTTCGGGTGGTGACGGAAACAAAAACCCGGCCGGCGTGCTGCCATTCCTCGAAGAGCTTCAGGTCGGCGGCGGCCGCGAGTTTGATTAGCGCGCTTACGCCCAGCCGGGCCCAGGGGAACACCGGGCCGCGCCTGCCGTCGGCGTGTTCGAGCCACGCCGTCATCCGCTCGTCGACGTCGTCGCGCTCCGCTTCGATCAGCAGCCGGCCGCCGGGAGCCAGCAGCCGGGCGCAACGGCGCAGCAGTTCGTCAGGGTAACCGCCGATGCCGATGTTGCCGTCGGCGAGCAGCGCGGTCACCCATCGGCCCTGGCCGGGCAGCGGATCGAATACCGAACGGTGGATGGCGCACGCCCCGGCCTGGCGCACCCGGGCCACGGCAGTACGGGAGATGTCCACGCCGAGCACGGGGATCCCGCGCTCCGCCAGCGCGATGGTCAGGCGCCCGGGGCCGCAACCGATGTCGAGTACCGGCGCCCGGCAGCGGCGCAGCAACTCCTCGTCGGCCAGGTCGGGCGGCCCGCACCAGCGGGCCACCTGGAGCGGCAGCGCGTGGCCGCACGCCGTCCGCAGCAACAGCGTGGCACCCGACATATCCAGCGCCTCCTCGTACAGGCCAATCGCCCCCGGCTTCATACCTGCTCTCGCACGGCGCCGCCGGCCCGATGCCCCGCGGCGACCGGGTCGAGAACCGGGGCGAGTTCCCGCACCCGCGCGGCAAACCGGCTCCACGGCGCCTGACACGCCACGGCCACGGCGTCTTCCGCGGTGTCAACGTCGCGAAGCAGCGGCAGATCAGCGACACGCAGCCCGGCCGCATGCAGCCGGGCACGCTGGCTGGCACCGGTGTTCGCCGTTGACATCGGGACACCGCGTACCAGGGCCGGGTCCGGTACCCGTAGCCCAAGTGCCCAGAAACCCCCGTCGGCGGCCGGCCCGAACCAGGCGTCGGCGACCTCCCAGTCCACGATGAGCAGGCCAGGAGCGAGCTGCGGCGTGTCCATTCCGACGAGCAGCGCCGGTCCGCGTACCGCGGCGAAAGCGCCCGCCAATCGCTCGTCGAGGCCGCCACCGCACTGTGGCGCGATGTCGAACCCGGGCGGCAGCCACGGCCCCGGTGCGCCGTCGAGTACCAGTACCCGCCGCCGTGCCGATGCCGCGAGGACGGTGTGCAGCGTATCGACCAGCGCGGCCTCGGCCAGCGCGGCGGCCTGCTCGGGCGTGCACGGTGGCACGAGGCGGGTCTTGACCCGTCCGGGCAGCGGCTGCTTGGCGATGACGAGCAGGGTGGTGTCCGGTTCCGCGGCCGCACCATGCGGCCGGTACGGCGTGGTCACCTGGCCAGCACCCGGCTCATGTCCCTGACGGTGCGCACGGAGCCGCGCACCGTCCCGGTCACCTTCGACTTGCCGATGCGGGGCAGGTAGGCCACCTCGACCTCGGCCAGGCGCCAGCCGGCGGCGGCCGCGCTCAGCACCATCTCCAGCGGGTAGCCGAACCGCCGGTCGGTGAGGTTCAGGCCGAGCAGCGCCTCGCGGCGCGCGGCGCGCATCGGTCCCAGGTCGCGGAGTCGCACGCCGGTGCGGCGGCGGACGCGGCGGGCCAGCTCGCGGTTGGCCAGGCGTGCGGGCAGCGGCCAGACGTCCCGCCGGGCCGGTGAGCGGCGGCCGAGCACGAGGTCCGCCTCGCCTGCGAGGAGCGGCCCGGCCAGGCGCGGGAGCTGCTGCGGATCCAGGCTGCCGTCGCAGTCGCAGAAGCACACGAGGTCGGCGGTCGCGGCCAGCACACCAGCATGCGCGGCGGCGCCGAAACCCCGTCTTGGTTCGCGCACGACCGTTGCGCCGAGTGATCTGGCGAGCCTTTCTGAACCGTCGGTCGAGCCGTTGTCGACCACGATCGCCCGGAAGCCAGCCGGCATTCGTTCCAGGACCCACGGCAGCGCCGGCGCCTCATCCAGGCAGGGCAAGATCACGTCCACTGTCACAGCAGCGACGTTACGAGCACGGCAGGCCGACCGGCAGGGAGCGCGACCTTACGGGATGAGGAAACTCGCCGGCGGCTGATTCCTACACTCAACCTATGAGCGCACGTGTTCTCGTGGTCGACGACGACCTGACCGTCGCCGAGGTCGTCGTCGACTATCTCCGGCATGCGGGCATGGAACCCAGGCACGCGGCCGACGGGCCGGCCGCGCTTGCGCTCGCCGAGGAGTGGCGACCCGACCTGGTCGTGCTCGACCTGATGCTGCCCGGTATCGACGGTCTCGAGGTGTGCCGCCGGCTGCGAAAGGCATGGGACGGCCAGGCCGCGCTGCCGGTGATCATGCTGACCGCACTCGGAGAGGAGAACGACCGGGTCCTGGGGCTGGAAACGGGCGCCGACGACTACGTGACCAAGCCGTTCAGCCCCCGGGAGCTGGCCCTGCGGGTGCAGTCCGTGCTGCGGCGGGCCGGCGCATCCGAGGCGGGAGTGACGGCGACGCCGCGGCCGCTGCGCTCGGGAGGCCTGGAGATCGACGTGGCGGCCCGGCGGGCCCGCAGGGATGACCACGAGCTGACCTTGACGGTGCGCGAGTTCGACTTGCTCGCCTTCTTCGTATCCCACCCTGGACAGGCGTTCACCCGGGCCGAGCTGATGAAACGAGTGTGGGGCTGGTCGTTCGGCGACCAGTCCACCGTCACCGTGCACGTACGCCGGCTGCGCGACAAGGTCGAGGAGGAACCGGCGTCGCCGTTGCTGCTCCGGACCGTCCGCGGTATCGGCTACTGCTGGGACGCGGAGCCCTCGCAGGATGGCCGTGGCGCAGATATCTCCAACCCGTAAGGTTGGCCGCTCTCCGGTGGCCCCGCGACACCAGAACCTGCGGCCGGCGAGCCGGCAGGACTCCGCCTGCAACCGCAGAATCCCTGGTCAGCGCCATTAAGCCGGACCGCGACGGTCTCGCGGGCCGAGCCCAGGCACACCCCGGTCCCGCACCCCAAGAGTCGGACAATAAGCCATATAAGGGATAAAACTGCCGCTTGCCTTGTACTGTCCGCCTGCATCTAATACGCAGCGTGAGTAGCTCTGTCCCGTACCGCGCCGTCCGCTCCGGACCCGCGGCCGCGCCCGCGGCCGAGCGGCGGATTGCGTCAGGCCCAGGTGATGAGGCCGCACCGGCCTGCGCCCCATCGCCCAGCCGATGGGATGCCCTGCGCGCCGCGCGACTGGGGGCCGCCCTGCTCGGGCTGGCCGCGATCGCCACCTACCTGGTCATCGCCCTGTTCCGGCTCACCTACCCCTTCCCCCTGGAATACCTCGAGAGCAACTCCCTCGTGGAAGTGCAGCGGATACTCACCGGCCATGCGCTCTACGCGGCGCCGACGGTCGGCTACGTCCCGGACGGCTACCCGCCGCTGTACTTCGCGACCTCGGCCGCGGCGGCCAGCGTGCTCGGCCTGTCCTACCTGCCGCTGCGGCTCGTGTCGCTGGTGTCGTCGCTGGTCTGCTTCGCGGTACTGGCCCGGCTGGTACAGCGCGAGACCGCGAGCGCCGCCGCCGGGATCGCGGCGGCGGGCCTGCTGGCCGCGACCTATTTCGTCACGGACACCTGGTTCGACGTCGCCCGGGTGGACTCTCTGTTTATCGCGCTCAGCGTCGCCGCCCTGTACACGGCGCGGTGGATGCGCCGTACGCGAGGCGCTGTCGCGACCGGGCTGCTGCTCGCGGCCGCGTTCCTCACCAAGCAGAACGGGCTCGCCGAAGGGGTCGCGGTGCTCACTGCGCTGGCGTTCGGCCCGCGGCGGCGGCTCGCCTGGCCTGCCGCCCTGACCTACGGCGCGGTTGTCGGGATCAGCACGCTCGTGCTCGGGCTCACCAGCCGCGGCTGGTACGTGTTCTACGTCTTCGAGCTGCTCAGTGAGCACACCCTGAAGTACGCCGCGTTCGGGCAGTTCTGGACCGTATACCTGCTGCCCATGCTCGGCATCGCCTGCTGCGCCCTGGTCCTCGGGGTACGGCGGACACCGCTGGTGCTGGTCGCCGGCGGTACCGCGCTGGTGGTCGAGAGCTACGCTGCCCTGGTCCACAGCGGGGGCCGGGTCAACGACCTGCTGCCCGCGTACCTCGCGGTGGCGCTGCTCGCGGGGCTGGCGATGGGCGACCAGCCCGGCGGCCTGGTGAGTTTCTGCGCGGACCGGCTGGCCCGCGGCCGGCTCGCGAACTGGCGGGCTGGGCTGGCCGGCCGGTGGGTCGCCGCCGCGGCCGCCGCTCTGGTCATCGCGCAACTGGCCGTGCTGGTGAACGGCTTCCGTCCTGGCCAGGCGATCCCGACGAACGCTGACCGCGCCGCCGGGCTGCGGCTGGCGTCAGGGATGCGCGCACTCGGCGGCACGATCGCGGTCCCCTCCGACCCCGGTCTCGACCTGCTGGCCGGGCTTCCGGCCGTAGCGCACCAGGGCGCGACGGACGACGTACTGCGCGCCTCGAACCCGGCGGTCATCGCGAGCTTCAGGCGTAGCGCCGCCCGCGCGGTGGCGACGCGACGGTTCAGCGCGATCGTGACCGAAAACGCGGGACCACCAGACGGCTTTCCGCCCGACCTAGGGCGCTACTACCGCCGCTGCCCGCAGACGCTGCTCCCCGGCGTGCCGCAAGCGGTGTTCCAGCCGGTCGCCGGTCCTCCCGGACGACCGGTCTACGTATGGCTTCCGGCCGGCGCGTCGTGCACGGCGACGGTCCGCGCGCTCAACGGCGCGGCGGCCGGCGCCGCGACCGCCCAGCATCGGCATCCCAGCAGGTCAGGAGGTTGAGCGTGACGGACGATGAGAAGCCTCGCACGCTCCGGCCCTCGCTCGCCCGGCGCGCTGCGAAGGCGCTGCGCCGGCACCCGGGCGAGATGCCCGGCCCGTTCGGCCGTTCTTTCTGGCGAAGTCCGATCCGCGGCCCGTGGCTGACCTCGGTCCTCGGCCTGGTCCTGCTGGCCGGGGTCTCGGTGGTGTTCGTCACCGGCCTGCTGTCCTACGCGGCCTACAACCCCGACCTCAACCGGATCAACGACACCACCCACGGCAAGGGACTGCTCGGCTTCTACCTGTTCTCCTGGCCCACGCATCCGGTGTGGCTGTACCGAGTAAACCAGGGCGTGCACGTCACCCTCGGGCTGGTGCTCATCCCGATCCTGCTGGCCAAGCTATGGTCGGTGCTGCCGAAACTGTTCGAGTGGCCGCCACTGCGCAGTCCCGCGCACGCGCTGGAACGGCTGTCGCTGCTGCTGCTCGTCGGCGGCGCGGTGTTCGAGTTCGTCACCGGAGTCCTCAACATCCAGCAGTGGTACAAGTTCCCCGGCTCCTTCTACACCCTGCACTTCTACGGCGCGTGGGTGTTCGTGGCCGGCCTCGTGGTCCACGTGGGCCTCAAGAGCCGGACCGTGATCAGGTCGCTGCGCAGCCGCGGCCTGATCCGGGAGCTCCGCATCGATACCGCCCATACGGAGCCGGAATCGCCGGACGCCTCAGAGCTGGTCAGCCCGGCGCCCGCCGCCCCGACGCTCTCCCGGCGCGGCGCGCTGGCCTTCGCCGGGGCCGGCTCGCTGCTCCTGCTGGCCCTGTCGGTGGGCCAATCGCTGGGCGGCCCGCTGCGCCGCACTGCGCTGCTGGCCCCGCACGGGCAGGACCTCGGCGGCGGCCCCAACGACTTCCAGATCAATCAGACCGCGGCCGAGGTGGGCGTCAGCGCGGCCGAGACCGGCGCGAGCTGGCAGCTCACCCTTGACCAGGCAGGAGGGACCGGTCACCCGCCCCTCCGCCTGAGCCGGGCCGAGCTTCTCGCGATGGAGCAGCACACCGCGTACCTGCCGATCGCCTGCGTCGAAGGCTGGTCCACCGACAACCAGGCCTGGACCGGAGTGCGGCTGCGTGATCTGGCCCGGCTGGCCGGAGTTAGCCGGCCGACCAGCGTGCTGGCGGAGTCGCTGCAACGGGGCGGCACCTTCCGGCACGGCGCCCTGTCGGCCGGGCAGATCATGGACCCGGACTCGCTGCTCGCGCTGCGGGTCAACGGTGCGGACCTGTCCCTCGACCACGGATATCCCGCGCGCGTGATCGTGCCGGCTAACCCAGGCGTGCACAACACCAAGTGGGTCGCCAGCCTGACCTTCGCGAGCTGACATGAGACGCCGGCTGCGCTGGTACGGCGCCAGTCCCCTGCACCTGCTCGCCCTGCTCGCCTGTTTCTGCCTCGCGGGCTACGCGGCCGCCCGGCTCGTGTCCTCCCATCCGGTGGCGGTCGTGGTCTGGTTCCTCGGCGCGGTCATCGGCCACGACCTGCTGCTGATGCCGCTGTACTCGCTCGCCGACCGGTCGGCCATGGCCGCGCTCAGGCACCGCGAGCCGCAGCTGCCCGCGACGCCGTGGATCAACTACCTGCGGGTGCCCGCCGCGCTGTCCGGCCTGCTGCTCCTGGTGTGGTTCCCGCTGATCCTGCGGCTGCAGTCCCCCTACCACGCGTCGACCACGTTGTCCGCGGACCCGTACGTCTGGCACTGGCTCGCGGTGACGGGCGCGCTGTTCCTGCTGTCCGCCGTCGCGTTCGCGGTGCGGCTACGCCGCCAGTCGCCAACCGCCCCGCCGCCGGAACGGCCGGCCGCGGGACCCGACAGCGCCGGACGGGATCGTCAGACCGGACCGCCGACCGATACCGTGCTCCTCCGGGCCGACCCTGGAGGGGGAGAGCAACCAGCTGTCCGGGAAGGCCAAGGACCTGAACTGGATGCCGGCGAAGGCGCGGCAGGGAGCGCCGTTTCCGGTCATGTCCAGCGCGGATCCCTGTCCGGTCCGCAGCAGGAGGCCGCTGGGAATGATCCGGAGCCGCCCCACCAGATCCACCACCTGCCTGCCGGCCAGCAGCACGACGTAGGGCCGGGCGATAGAGCCGGATAAGCAATCCAAGCCCGAGACGGCTACGAATATAAGCCGGACGATTCGATTCACCTGAGCCTCGGCGCCGCGCCGGGATACCGGAGGCCCGGAGGGGAGTCCCCGAGACCAGCGGTCCCGTGGCTTCACGGGAGGTTTCGGCTACAGCTGGGAGGCAGACGTTCGTGAACGCGCAGCTCCAGGTCGTCCTGATCGCCGCGGGTTGCACCAGCGGCGTGGGCCTGCTGGGCATGGGCGTCATCCGGCTGCTGCGCCGGGCCTCTCTCCGGCTGTCAATCCAGGTCAGCGGGGCCATCGTGGTGCTCGCGGTCGTGGCCGGCACGCTCGGCACCGCCGAGGCGATGTTCCTGTCCCCGCACGACCTGAGGGTCGTGGTAATGGTGTGCATGGTAGCCGCCGTGGTGGCGGTCGGGTTCGGCTGCCTGATCGGGCAGCAGCTGCAGGCCGGCAGCCTGGCGCTACGTCAGGCCGCTCGTTCGCTTGGCAACCAGGACGGCGGCTACCGCTCACCGGCCGGACCGATGATGGCCGAGCTCGCGGCGCTCTCGCGCGAGCTCGCGGAGACCAGCGAGAAGCTGAAGGAGTCCCGCGAGCGGGAGCACGCACTAGACCAATCCCGGCGCCAGCTCGTGGCCTGGGTCTCGCACGACCTGCGGACGCCGCTGGCCGGCCTGCACGCGATGGCCGAGGCGCTGGAGGACGGCATAGCCGCCGAGCCGACCCGCTACCACCGGCAGATCCGCGCCGAAGTCGGCCGGCTTGCCAGGATGGTGGACGACCTGTTCGAGCTTTCCCGCGTCCAGGCGGGAACCCTGCGCCTTTCCCCCGGCCAGATCGCTCTCGAAGACCTGGTCAACGACGCCCTGGCCAGCACGGAGGCACTCGCCCGGGCGCGCGGAATACGACTGACCAGTGAAGCCGACGCTCCGCTCATGGTCCGTGCCGATCCCCGCGAGATGTCACGCGTACTCACCAACCTGCTGGTCAACGCCATTCGCCACACCCCCGAGGAGGGCATCGTGCACGTCGTGGCCGCGCCGGAAGCCGGGGGCGCGCTGCTGGCAGTGGCCGACGGCTGCGGCGGCATACCCGAAGCGGACCTGGCGTGCGTGTTCGACGCGGCCTGGCGCGGCACCCGCGAGCGCGGCCCGGACACGGGCAGCGGTGCGGGCCTGGGACTGGCGATCGTGCGCAGCATCGTCGAGGCGCACCAGGGGCAGGTGAGTGTCGTCAACACCACGCAGGGCTGCCGCTTCGAGGTGCGGCTGCCGACGCCGGCCAAGGCGTCCGGACCGTAGCCAGACAGGCGCTGATGCGAGAACCCGGACGCCAGCCGGCCGGTGGTGAGGTGGTCCTGTCAGCAGCCGTTTACCGCTTCTAGAGTCGGGGTCATGCATTCCCGGGGGACAGCCGCGCCCCGCATGGCACCGGCCGTAAGTTCAGTCGCTCCTGAGCTCGCGGCGCCCGCACGGCATAGCCCGCCGCTACGAGACGCCGAACTTACCCGCCGCCTGCTCGCCGGGAACGAGGATACTTTCCGTGAGGTAGTGACTGGCTGAGGACCTAGCCTGCTGCGCCTGGCGGGCTGTTACCTGTCGTCGCGTGCCTCCGCGGAAGAGGTGGTCCAGGAGACCTGGATCGCCGTGCTCGGCGGCCTGACGGGCTTCCAGGGACGATCATCCCTTCGCACCTGGGTCTTCCGCGCGCTCATCAACACGGCCAAAGTCAATCAGCGGGTACTGCCGCACCGGGCGCGCGCGGCGCTGCGCGATGGCCTGGATTCGTACTACGCCGAGCGCAGGGATTAGAGCTTCTGGCTAATTGGTCCTCCCGGTGGTGTAACGCCAGGGCCAGGGCCGGGGACTGTACGGTATTGCAGGTTCCGACAGCGACGCGGGAGGTGCTCGCACTTGGACACCGACGGGTGGCACCGGGTCGACCCGGTGGACGTGCCGGCCGAGGGCCGGGTCCGCAGTGTCACCGTGGACGGCCGCACGGTCGCGCTGGCGCGGTGCGGCGGGCGGCTGGGGGCGCTGGAGAACCGGTGCCCGCATCAGGGCGGTCCGATCAGCGAAGGCTCGATCGAGAACGGCTGGCTGCGGTGCCCATGGCACGGGTACGACTATGACCCGCTGACTGGCCGGCCGCCGGAGGGCTTTTCCGACGGGGTTGCCGCGTACGAGGTGGACGACCGGGCGGACGGCGTCTACGTGCGCATTCCTGCCCCGGCGCCGCGCTCACGCACGGTCGGCGACGTGCTGGTCGAGACGCTGGTCGCGTTCGGGATCACGCACGTGTTCGGGATGGTCGGCCACTCCAACCTGGGCTTCGCCGACGCCATGCGGCGAGCCGGGGAGCGCGGGGAGCTGACCTACATCGGGATCCGGCACGAGGGCGCGGCGGCCTTCGCGGCCAGCGCGTACGGCAAGCTCACCGGCCGGCCCGCGGCCTGCTTCGCGATCGCGGGGCCGGGCTCGACCAACATGCTTACCGGCCTGTATGACGCCAAGCTCGACCAGTCACCGGTCGTGGCGATCTCCGGCCAGGTGCCGTCGGCGGTCCTGGGGCGAGGAGCCTTCCAGGACCTCGACCTGACCGCCGTGTTCCGGGACGTGGCCGCCTGGACGACCGCCGTGCACGGCGGCAGCGACCACGCCGAGCTGGCCGCCCTGGCGGTCAAGCACGCCCTGGACGCCCGGGGCGTCGCGCACCTGGTGCTGCCCGACGAGGTCCAGACCCAGCCCAGCGACGCCGCCGCCAAGACCCCGCAGGGCCGGCTGGGCGGGCGGCTCACCCAGCCCAGCGAGCCTGCGCTGGCCCAGGCCACGGCGATGATCTCGGCCAGCCGCCGGCCGGTGCTGATCGCCGGACATGGCGCCCGGCAGGCCACCGGGCCGCTTCACGCCCTCGCCGGGCGGCTCAACGCGCCGGTCCTGACCACCTTCAAGGCCAAGGGCCTGATCCCGGACACCCACCCGCTCGGGGCCGGCGTGCTCGGGCGCAGCGGAACGCCGGTGGCGAGCTGGCTGATGAACGAAGCAGACCTGCTGATCGTGGTCGGCGCCTCGTTCGCCAACCACACCGGGATCGCACCGTACAAGACCATCCTGCAGATCGACGACGAGCCGGCGGCGATCGGCCGCTTCGACTCGGTCAGCGCCAGCATCACCGGCGACGCGGCGCTCACGCTGACCGCGCTGCTGGACGGCCTGGACGCCGTCGAGGCCGAGGACCAGCGCCCGGCCGTGGCTGCCCGGTGGGCCATCTGGCGGGCGGAGAAAGCCCGCCGGGCCACCGACGAGCGGGGCCGCGGCGTGTCCGCCGCGGCCGTGTTCGAGGTGCTGTCGCGGCACCTGCCCGAGGACGCCGTCGTCACCGTCGATGTCGGCAACCATGCCTACTCACTGGGCCGGTACCTGGAGTCCAAGGGCCAGCCGGTGCTGATGTCGGGGTACCTCGGGTCGATCGGCTTCGGCTATCCCGCCGCGCTCGGCGCCTGGGCGGCCGCACCCGGCCGGCCCGTCGTCGCCGTGACCGGCGACGGCGGCTTCGGCCAGTACGCCGCCGAGCTCACCACCGCGGTCAAGTACGGCATCCCGGTCAAGCACGTGCTACTCGACAACCACTCCCTCGGCAAGATCGGCAAGGAGCAGCTCGCCGCCGGCTTTCCCGTCTGGCACACCTCCCTGCACAACCCGGACTGGGCCGCCTACGCCCGGCTGTGCGGAGCGACCGGCATCAAGGTCACTCGGCGGGACCAGCTCGAGGACGCCATGACCAGCCTGTTCGCCGCCGAAGGCCCCGCCATGCTGCACGTCGAGCAGGACCCCGAGCTGCTGTAGAGCCCCGAAGTTCCCACCCGCGCTGGTAAGGAGCGGTACATGACGGATGACGCGGCCACGCGTTACGGCGACCTGCGGGCGCTGGTGATCAACTGCACGCTGAAACGGTCGCCCGAGCGCAGCCACACGCAGGGGCTGATCGACCGCAGCTGCTCGATCATGACCAAGAACGGTGTCCGCGTCGACCAGATCCGGGCGGTGGACCACGACATCGCGACCGGCGTGTGGCCGGACATGACCGAGCACGGCTGGGCCGCCGATGACTGGCCGGGCATCTACCAGCGGGTGCTGGCTGCCGACATCCTGGTGCTGGCCGGGCCGATCTGGCTCGGCGATAACAGCTCGGTGATGAAGCGGGTGACCGAGCGGCTGTATGCCTGCTCGCACCTGCTGAACGAGGCTGGCCAGTACGCCTACTACGGCCGGGTCGGCGGGTGCCTGATCACCGGCAATGAGGACGGCGTCAAGCACTGCGCGATGAACGTCCTCTACAGCCTGCAGCACCTGGGCTACGTGATCCCGCCGCAGGCCGACGCGGGCTGGATCGGCGCGGCGGGCCCCGGCCCGTCCTACCTCGACCCGGGATCCGGTGGCCCGGACAACGACTTCACCAACCGCAACACCACGTTCATGACCTGGAACCTGATGCACCTGGCCCGGATGCTCAAGGACGCCGGCGGCATCCCCGCGCACGGCAACCAGCGCTCCGAATGGGACGCCGGCTGCCGGTTCGACTTCGACAACCCCGACTACCGGTAAGAGCATCGCAGCGGCGCAAGGGATGGTATGTCCGGCGGGCGGCATAATGGCCTGCCGGGAGGGCTGACCAGGCTGGGCGCGGCACGCCAACGGTCAAGGCGCGGACTTCTCTTTACGTATCCTCTCAAACCGCGCCGTGCCGGCGCGGGCACTGACACGTACAGCCCTCGGATGCGTCCCGCTGGACCGGCCCGGCCGGGCCGCTTGACCAGGACCGCCGGTGGGCAGACGCGCGCCGGCTGCTCCACCAGGATGCCTACCCGGCCGCCGACCGGGTCGCCGGGCTCCTCACCCTGCTCTACGCCCAGAAACTCAACGTCATCACGGCCCTGACAACCCGGCATGTCCTCCAGCGCGTCCCTGAGCATGCCCGCGACCAGGTCCGAGTGGAATGCACCATCGGCTCACGGCGGTATCGCTGTCTGTGCCTTCATGTCCGTTCGCCGGGGTTCCGGTCCCCATGGGATCTAGGGCGTGGAGGTGTCGCCGTCTGCCGGCACGTCCCGGCGGCTGAGGCGCGCGAGTTGGAGGACGGTGTCGACGGCGGTTTCGAGAGGGCGGGTGTCGCGCTGAACCTGGGCGAGGATGAGGCCGCCTTGGAGTGCGGCGAGGAGGGTGACGGCGAGGTCGTCCGGGTCGGTGCCGTCCGGGAGGTGCCCGGCGGCGTGAAGACGGCGCAGCCCGTCGCTGATGACGGCTGACCACTGCCCGAATCCGGCCGCGATCAGGGCGCGGGCCTGCGCGTCGGTCTCGGCCAGCTGCCCGGCGAGCGAGCCGAGCGGGCAGCCGCCCTGGCCCTGGCTGCTCTTCACCTGGGCGATCACCATGTCCCGCCAGGCCCGGAGCCCATGGGGGCTGCCGAGATCGGCCTGCCGCTGGCTACCGGTGATGGTCGCGGCCTGGTAGCCAATGACGGCCTGCACAAGCTCGTCTTTGCCGGCGAAGTAGTGCGACAGCTGGGACCCGCTGACCCCGGCCGCTGACCTGATGTCATCCAGCGAGGTGCCCGCGACACCACGCTCGTAGATGAGCCCGGCGGCCGCCTCGACGATCCTGGCCCGGGTTCGCTCTCCCTTGGCAGTGAGTCTCGGGCGGTCACGTGCCTCGCTTCCCACAGCCTCACATTACCACTTTCTGGGTTTGACAACCCATTCCACGTCCTGCCAGAGTGGGTCCTGTAACCCATTCTCGGTGAAGGAAGAGGCTCATCGTGATTCTTGTGACAACGGCCGGGAAGGTCGGCTCCGAGACGGCCCGCCTGCTCCGGGAGCGGGACGTGCCCGTCCGGGTGCTGGTGCGGGACCCGGCGAAGGCGACGGCCAGGGCGCTGGCCGAGGCCGGCGCGGAGATCGCGACAGGTGACCTGGGCGTGCCGGCGAGCATCGATGAGGCGATGAGCGGCGTCAGCGGCGTGGTGCTGGTCAGCCCCGCCGTGCCCGCCCAGGAACTCAACGTCGTCGCCAGCGCCGCCAGGGCCGGCGCAGGTCATGTCGTCAAGGCGACCAGCAAGGCCCCGGCCGACTCACCGATCGCGCGGCGGCGCTGGCAGGTCCAAATCGAGGCCGGGCTGGCTGCCTCCGGAATCCCGCACACCCTGCTGCGGTCCAACGCCTACATGCAAAACGTGCTGGCGCTGGCACCGGCGATCGCGAAGACGAGCAGCTTCGGCTCCTCGGCCGGCCAGGGCCGCTCCGGCCTGGTCGACGCCCGCGACGTCGCCGCGGTGGCCGCCGAGATCATCACCTCCCCCGCCGCACACGCCGGAAAGACCTACTGGCTCACCGGCCCGGAGCTGGTCTCCAACTACGACGTGGCCACCGTGCTGTCGAAGCTGCTCGGCAGGACCATCACCTACCGCGAGCTCACCTTCGAGGAGAACAAGGACGCGATGATCCGCGCAGGACTCCCCGAGCAGATCGCGGAGATGAACGCCCAGGCGTTCAGCCTGACCGCCGACGGCGACGCCGAATGGGTCACCCAGGACGTCCCGTCGCTCCTGGGCCGTCCCGCCCGCTCCTTCGAGCAGTTCACCGCCGACTACGCCGCCGCATTCTCCTAGAGAGGGCACCGGACAACACCATGACTCCGGGCGTCGGCAGGCGGGCGCCCCGGACCACAGCGGCAACCACACCGACGTGACGCCTGACACTCGCCCGGATTGTCCACTTCGCCGACTCCCAGGCACAGCAGGCAGTGCTCAGTTCCCGGACCCGGGAACTCGAGTGCTGCCATGTCAACTGAACGACGAATAAGTGGCAGTCGACGCATAAGTGGCCGAATAGCCAACGCCCGCTATTCAGAAGAGGGCGGTCAGGTGACAGCACGAGCCGGCAGGAAAGACCTGGCCCCGGTCATCGCCCGCATGCGACCCCAGATCAGCACCGCAGGCTCGGTACCGGGCTGTGGCGGCTCTGGTATCACCCGGTCACTCAGGTCCGGCCGCCCGGGTGCCGCGTCGAGCACGATCCGGCCCCGGTCGATCACCATCACCCGTTCCATCAGCCCAGCGGCCTCGTCGATCAGGTGGGTGGACAGCAGCACGGTCCGGGGATGCTCGGCGTACTCGGCGAGCAGCCGGTCATAGAACAGCTGCCGGGCTACCGGGTCCAGTCCTGCGTACGGCTCGTCGAACAGCGTCACCTCGGCCCGGGCGGCCAGGCCGATCACGATGCCCAGCGCCGAGCGCATCCCGCGGGAGAGCTTCTTGACCTTCCGGTTAGGCGGCAGGCCGAATTCCTCGAGCAGCGCGCCGGCCAGCTCGTGGCTCCAGTTCGGGTAGAACCAGGACGCCGCCTGCACCGCGTGCCGGACCCGGAAGTCCGGGTAGGCCTGGTCCTCGCGGACGAACACCATCTGGCGCAGTACCGTCTCGTTCTCCACCGGGCAGGCGCCAAGCACGGTCACGGTGCCGGCCGAGGCGAACTCATGGCCGGCGACGATGCGCATGAACGTGGTCTTGCCCGCGCCGTTGCGGCCGAGCAGCCCGGTGATCGACCCGGGCTCGATGTCGAAGCTGACGTTGTCCAGGGCGAGCTGGCCGCGGTAAAGGCGGGACAGCCCGACCACCGAGATCGCTGGCGTCATATCCTCGTGCCTTCCTGCACGTAGCTGGACTCGCGGATCATGACGGCCAGCTCATCGGCGCCGATCCCGAGCCGGCTGGCCTCGGCGACCAGCGGCCCCACATAGCGTTCGGCGAACCGCTTGCGGCGCTCGGCCAGCAGCCGCGCGCGGGCGCCGGATGCGACGAACATCCCGATGCCGCGGCGCTTTTCCACCAGCCCGTCGTCGGTCAGCATGCCGATCCCCTTCGCCGCGGTGGCCGGGTTGATCCGGTAGTAGGCGGCCAGCTCGTTGGTCGAGGGCACCCGCTCGCCCTCGCCCAGGCCCCCGTCCGCGATCTCGTCGGCCAGCCGCTCGGCGACCTGGACGAACAGCGGAGCCCCCTCATCGAGGCCGGCCATCTCCCGCAACAGCCCGGTTCCTTCCGTGGTTCCCTGGTTCATTACTTGAGTAATATACCGGGTTACTATAACGGACATCAAGCAGCGATCCTCATCAGCGGCCCGCCCAGCTGCGGGGGCAGCCCGCGGGCCACTCCGGCATCGCGGAAGCCCGCGCACCGGTACGCAGGACCCGGATGCCGTGACCGGCGCTAAGCCAGAACGAGTACGTATTGCCCGGCCGGTCGGCCGACAGCACCCAGAACACCTGTTATGCACCACCGACGATTCACCTGAACTTAAGCCACGACTCGTACATATCAGCGATATTTCGCGCATGTCAGCCATTGGGCGGGCACGGAGTGTCACCGGGTGCGTGTACGCAATGGTGTACGCTTTAGCGGTGGCGGTGCCGGAGGTCTTGTCGTTCCGCGAGTTCCGCGCCGGGCTCGCGGGCGTGCTGGACCGGGTCCGGCGATCCCCGGACGCCGCGGTCTTCGTCGGCGCTCACCGGAGGGCGGAGGCGGTGCTTGTGTCGGTAGAACAGTATGAAGCGCTGCAGGAGGCCGCGGAGCGGCAGCACGCGGTCGCGGCGGCGCTAGCCTCGGTGCGAGCCGAGGGGCTGGAACCCAGTGCGGGGGACCTGGCGCTGTTCGCCGAGGTGGCGGCCGGGCGGCTGTCCACCGATGAGCTGCGGGAGCGGGTCCTGTCCCGCTACCGCAGGTGAACAGCGCGGCCGGTGACCCAACGCCCTGCACCCGTTCCGCGAGGGCAACGGCCGCGCCCAGCGGGCGTTCTTCTCCTAGCTCACCCATGACGCCGGGCATCACATCGCCTGGGTGCGCATGGACCCTGACTGCAACATGGCCGCCAGTGCCGCCGCCCACCACGGCGACCTGGCCCCGCTCCGGGAAATGCTCGACCAGCTGACCGACCTGCCGCACCCCTCCGGGACGCTAGGCCCGGCCGGCGGACCCGCAGCCTGACCTCCCGCCACACGGTCGCTGCCGCTAACCCGCCGCGGCCGGCACCCAACCGGGAAAGACCCTCAACCACCCCGGCAATCCTGACACGGGACCTGCCCGCAACATCCGTTCCGGCGCGGCGCCAGGGCCGAACCCGCGACCAGCCAGCAAAAGCGCAATAGGCGGTTACCTGCGCGCGCACGTCCCATCCTCATCACGGAAGGTAGACCCAGACCGGCCCGCGCAGCCCAGTTGCCGAGCACCCGCAGCGTACCGCTGCCGCCGGCCACGGCAGTCGCGCGATGCAGGCAGCGGTGCGGGAGCAGATGCCCCGCACCTGCCGCCCAGCCATGCACAGGCCAGGTGGCAGAGCAAATAGCGAACACTTCGCGGAATACCCGGGCGCGTTCGCCCCGGTCGTGTTACTCTTATTGTGTGATTTCCCCGATCCGGGGAGATTTCACCGGTTTCCGTGTTCAAGTCCCCCTCGGACACGCTCCTACGTACATGATCGACGCGGGTCGGGCTTCTGCCACCACCCGCTTTTCGTTTGGGTGGTACGTCAACGTCAGGCCAAGCTGGCTGTAGATCTCTGCTTTGTCTGCCGGGTCAGCGTCTTTGATCGCCTGCATGACGTCGCCGATCGCCTGGACTAGGCTTGTGATCTCGTCTCGGGTCATGCGTCGGCGTCCCACGCGCTTCGTGAGCCGCGCCTGCGCTGTGGCGCGCTTGGCTTGTGTCTCTTTCATCCAGGCCGTGACGAGGACGGCGTCGGCGCCCGCTTCGAGTGCCGCGCGATGCTGGCGCAGCTTGGCGTCGCACTCGGCGATCTCGCGCTGCGCGTCCGCGTCCTGCCCGGAGTCGTCGGGCTGGGCGGCTTCTTCGAGTTCACGCACGGTCGACGCGAGCGCGATGGGGTCGAACTTGCGGGACAGCCACCCGTCGAGGTGCGGCAGCAGCTGCTCCTCGCGCAGGTAGACCGATTTCGGGTGGTTGACCTTGTTCTTCGCTGCGTACTCGCTGAGGAACGTGCATCGATAGTGCGGCTTGCCGTTGTTCCAGATGCCTTGCATCTTGCGTCCGCAGATACCGCAGCGGACGATGCCAGGCCGAAGATGCCCAGCACGGACGAGGCCTGCACATCGTCGAGGCCCTATCCGCCCGATGGGGATGGACCCCGCAGGACCATGGCAAGGCCGTGTTCGCGATCTTCACGAGGGAGGGCTAATCGGTGGAGGCAATCTCAGACCTGCCGATGCTCCACGACATCGACGCCGATTACTCACCCCAGTACGTCAAACTCGCTCGGATCATCCGAGGCAAGATCGAGTCCGGCGAGTACAAGCGCATGGATGCTCTCCCGGCCGCCGGACTGGCCGACGCCTACGGCGTGTCGATGCAGGTCGCGTACGCGGCGCTCGCAATGCTTGGCGCCAACAGGTACGTCAGCCGGGTGCGCGGTCTCAGGTCCTACCGCGTCACCTGGGACGCCGGGCACGGTCACCACCGGGCGCGGATGAGCGCTCGCGTCGAAGGCACCTCACGCAAGCCGCTTGGCGAACAGCAGCCCGTCGGCGGTTAAATTCCCGTGGACCTTATGAATCTCGGTTGGCATCCAGACTGGCTGTGGACAGTCTGCGCAACGCTTCCGCTTCACGCACCGGGCGTCCAGGCCCCATTACGCCATGACCGAACCTCCTCAGCGTCACGCGGTGGATCGAGGCTCGTGTCCGGGGGACTGGCCGCCGTCGATGTGAGCGATTTCGCCGGTGATCTCGGCATTCACTCGGACTCCTCGGCGGGCGTACTCGACGGCCAGTGAGCGGGCGACCAGTCACCCTCTGGGTCCGTGGTTTGCCCCACTTCGATCAGATGACCGTCGGGATCGCGGATGTAGCAGCGCTTCTCGAACTGGTGCTGTTTCGGCGGCGTCAGGAATTCAGCACCCCGGGCGCTCCATTCGGCGTACACGGCCTCGATGTCTTTAACCCGGATATTAAGGAAGCTGCTGACCCGGTCGGGATCGCGCGGCGTCTCCAGGATGACCGTAGGCTTGTCGTCGGTCGGTCCTCCGCCGCCATTGATGACGATCCAGCTGTTGGCTAGCGCAACATTGACTGGATCTCCGGGAAAGGCCACCCTGCCGCCGAGTACTTCGGTGTAGAAGCGCCGAGAGCGCTCGACATCGTCCGAGACGATGAAGTGGGTCAGCACAATTCCCTCTGGGGGCGATGGGAGCTCGGCCATCCGGGCACCTCCGCTGGCTAGGTCTCACACCCCGCTTTGCGACGGGGCCCGCAGCCGATGTTACTACGAGTTAAGCGTTCGATCTCCTTCCACGTCCGCGTGGGGATCCTGTGGGGTTCCAGAACTCGGCCACTGGTGTTGACCTTGGCTTTATGCGGCCCGCTCGTATTCGCTGAGGAGGCCGCCGAGGACGGGCCGGCGCTGGATCCGCTCCTGGGAAAGGTCAACGGGAGGGTGGTCGGGCCGGGGTGGGTGGAGCTGGCGGCTGCGATGGGGGCGTCGGCCGTTGTAGTGGGCCTCGTACTGGGCCAGGATCGTCCGCAGATGCCGCTGGGCGAAGATCAGCATCCGGTCGGTGACCTCGGTCCGGGCGGTGAGCACGAACCTTTCCGCGTAAGCGTTCGCTCGCGGGCTTCGGGGCGGGATCTTTACGGCCTCGATGCCAGCGTCTGCCAGGACTACTTCTGGCACCCCACAGGCGTCTTCGCGGCAGGAGACGCCCGCTACCGGTCGATCAAGCGGGTCGCCTCGGCCGTCGGTGACGGCGCGACGGCGGTGCGCCTGGTGCATGAGTACCTCTCGGCCGAAGGCACGGCTGAACCTCTGCTGCCAGCCAGAAGATGACCAGGTGACGGAACGCACCTCCGGCTGGAGCGCCAACCGGGCTGGATCTTCACAGGTGCTCCACACGGACTGCATCGCTTCTCCGTGCCAGCCGGCTTCTTTAAGGGCTGCAGGGGGGCAGGTCGACGTGCTCCGGGTCCGGGTCGGCAACGTCATTTACCTCACCGCCCGGATCGAGCGCAGGAGCGTCGTCGGTCGGCAGGCTGATTAGCGAATACCACATAGAAGCCAAGCAATGCGGGAGGCGTCGTGAATGATCTTGTTCGGTACCGAAACCTAATTGCCGACGGTGCACGGTGGAAAGGGTTCCCGTTCCGTGCTGATGACATCATCATCAGCACACCGCCGAAAAGCGGCACCACGTGGATGCAGATGCTGTGCGCAATGCTCGTGTTTGACCGAGTCGAGTTCGGTCGCCCGCTGGCCGAAATTTCGCCGTCGCTGGAGATCCAGGTCAACAATCGCGCTGAGGTGGTCGCCTCACTCGAGGCCCAGGAGCACCGCCGCTTCATCAAGTCGCACACACCGCTGGATGGAGTACCGGTCGCCGAGGGCGTGACCTACGTCTGCGTGGCACGTGACCCTCGGGATGTAGCGCTTTCGTTCCAGCATCACTGGGCGAATCTTGACCTCGACGCGTTCATGGCTGCACGTGCGCACGCGGTTGGGCTCAGCGACCTCAAGGAACTCGGACCACCGCCGGGACCGCTGCCCGAGGACCCGCTGGAGCGGTTCTGGCTGTGGGCGGATGCCGACGCGGGAAAGTTTGTCGGCCCGGCCCTCGTCGACGTGCTGCATCACGTGCAGACCTTCTGGGACCGCCGTCATCATCCGCAGGTGTGCCTGTTCCATTACAGCGACCTTCTGGCAGATCTGCCCGGTCAGCTTCGCCGCCTCGCTGATGCGCTATCGATCGATGCGACCGACGAACAGATCGAGCAGTTCGCTGCCGCAGCCACATTCAATCGTATGAAAGAACGGGCCGAGGATCTGGCTCCCGAGGTGGGCAACCAGATCTGGCGAAGTAATCGAGAATTCTTTCATCGCGGCTATGACGGCCAGTGGCGTGAGCTGCTCGACGATGAGGGTCTCCGCCACTACGAGCATCGGGTCGCCGAATTGGTTCCTCCTGATGTCGCGGCATGGGCGCATACGGGCTGGCTGGCCCCTCGGCCTGCCCGTCGGCCTGTCTAGCGGGAGTGATCGCTACTTAAGAACGCCGGGCTAGTCCGCGGGCTAGTCCCGGGTGCAGTGGAAACGGGAGATCACCCGGATCTGGGTGATCGCTGCGATGGCCGCCCAGGCCCGCGAGCAGGGCCGTTACCTGGGCGGGCGTGCGCCCTGCGGGTACCGGCCGCCTCGCCCTGCTCGACGAGATCACCGAGCACCGCTCACCCGGGCGGCCGCTGCCGCACCCACGCACCGGCAAGCTCGCCGACTTCCTGCTCACCCACCAGGGGCGGCGGGTCTCCGCGGACACGCTGCGCGCCGAACTGCACCGGGCCGCCGCCGAGGCCGGGATCCCCGCCGCCACGCCGCACCACCCTCTACCGGCGGGCCGACCTGCGCGCCGTCGTCGAGGAACACCGCGCCCACGGCCAGGACGCCACCACCCTGACCGGTCTGACCGTCCAGATCGACCAGCTGCGCCGCAGCCTCG
>Ga0208044_1000393_pt1 | contig 33558 bp, 15 predicted proteins | sample Sb_taG_8_FD_187712 | JGI IMG/M metagenome (GOLD analysis project Ga0208044, IMG submission 187712) | Peat soil microbial communities from Weissenstadt, Germany - Sb_50d_c_BC metaG (SPAdes) (version 2) | ecosystem: Environmental > Terrestrial > Soil > Wetlands > Peat | place: Germany...
TACGATCCGATGCCGACGGTTTCCGCCAGCACGCTGCTGCAGTTCGAGGTGGCCAAAGGCACCACCAGCATCCCGCATGGACGCGCGGTGATCGCTCCCGCCCCCGATGGCACGCCGGTCACTTTCGAGACCGGGCTCGGACTGCACGACACCTCGCCGCCGCCACCGGCGAACGCGTTGTGGAACCGTGAGGCGACCCCTGCCATCAGTGGCTACTGGCTCGACGACAGTCAGCAATGCCTGCCGGCCGGCGCGACGCATATGTTTGTGGCCGGACACGGATACGGCTTCCAGCCCGGTCAGATGCTGCTGATCGAGACGCAGCCCGAAAACCCGGCCGACCCGGTGGTGCGGCAGATCGTTCGCCTGCTGCCGCAAAACGATCCCGCAGGGCCTTGGCAACACGAGTTCTTCGACCATCTGCTTCCCAATCCCCGCCCCCCCAACATTCCGCCGCCGACGCCAGTCACCCGCATCGCTTGGCAGGCATCGGACGCGCTGAAGGTGCCGCGCGATTTGTTGAACACCACGGTGATCGGCAACATCGCCAATGCGACCCAAGGCAGAACGGTGACTGCGCAATTCGTCATCGGCACGCCCCCACCCGGCATCGCCAACTCGATCCCGGCCGCCATCGAGCGCAGCGGACCGCAGCCGCAGCTGTCGCCCGGTGTGTGTGGCAGTCCGCCGGTCATCTATCACTACACGCTCGCCAATGCGCCGCTGGCATGGCTGCTGCCACAGCCGGCCATTGATCCTTCCGGCTTGCCGGTTCCGGAAATCAAGCTGAGCCAGACACAGCCGATCGGGAGCGGCCCCGGCCCCTGGGCCTGGGTGCGCCGGTTGTTGCTGGCGGGGGCGTTCGATCCATATTTCACCGTCGATCCGGTGTCCTACCGCACATTGACGACCAACTCCGACAGCAGCGTGCAAAGCGACTACGACGGCGACGCCGGCGACACGATCCGGTTCGGTGACGGCGTGTTTGGCGCCAACCCCGATCCGGGAATGCAATTCATTGTTACCTACCGCTACGGCGCCGGCACCGTCGGCAACGTCGCCGCCGACGCCATATCCCAGCTCGATCCAGCGACGGCGGCAACCGGATACTTCACCAAGGTGACCAATCCTCTCCCGGCGACCGGGGGCGCCAACGCGCAGACGCTGCAATCCATCCAGCGTCTCGCCCCGCAGGCGTTTCACACGACGCAGCTTCGCGCCGTGCTTGCCGCCGATTATGCCGCCGCTGCCGATAAGCTGCCCTGGGTGAAATGCGCCGGCACCGTGTTCCGGTGGACCGGGAGCTGGCTCACCACCTTCACCACGCCGGAGCCGGTCGCGACCGAGCAGATCCCGATCGACGATCGGATCGAGCTGATCAACTTGCTCAACCGCTTCCGCATGGCCGGAACCGAGAGCTATGTGCCGGATCCGGATTACGTCTCGATCGACCTGATCGTCGAGTTGTGCGCGCAGCCCGATGCCTTTGCCGCTCAGGTCGAGCAGGCGGTGACGGCGGCGCTGTCGCCGACCGGTCCGGGCGCCGCCAACGCCTTCTTCGCGGTCAGCCGCTTCGTGTTCGGTCAGCCGCTGCAACGCAGCGCGCTGGAGGCGGCGATTCAGGCAATCCCGGGAGTCGCCGGCGTCACTTGCATAGAGTACCGGCTGCGCGACCAAACGGCGGGCTTCGCCCAAATGGGCGACGTCGTGACGGTCGGCGCCAGCCAAATCATTCGCTGCGACAACGATCCAAGCCGCCCGAATAATGGGGCGCTCGCAGTGGTCGTACGGGGTGGCCGATGAGCAATCAGCAATCCACCGCCGCCGTCTGTCCATGCGGAACGGTCGTGTTCCCGCAGGTGATCTGCAACCTGCCGGACCTTCCTGCAATCGCCTACCGCATCGGCGACTTCAACGCGTTTCGCTATCAGTTGCTGCAGCCGCTGCAGACGCCGCCCGAGACCGAGCTGACCGTTTGGCGCCCGGGCGCCGAGGGCGACCTCGCCGTGCAGATGATGGAATGGTGGGCCTATGTCGGCGACATTCTGACCTTCTACAACGAGCGGATCGCCAACGAGTCCTATCTGCGCACGGCGCTGCTGCCTGAGAGCGTCAACCATCTGGTGCAACTGCTCGGCTATCGGCCGAAGCCGGCCCTCGGCGCGCGCGCTACCCTCGCGGCATTGCTCACGCCCTCGGCGCGGCCGCCGCTGACGCTGCCGGCGGGCTTGCAAATCCAAAGCAAGCCTGGGCCGGGCGCATCGCCGCAAATATTCGAGCTGAATTTGCCGACCATGATCGGCGCGCCAGATGTCGTGACCATGGATGTGGTTCCGACCAAGCAGCCCTTACTAGACACAACCGGCAGCACGCTATGGCTGGCCGGAAAAGTCACTGGGCTCAAGCTTGGCGACCGCTTCCTGCTGATCAACATGGCGGCGACTACGGCGCAGACAATCAAGGACTACGCCTGGATCAATCTCACCGGCACCACCGCGGGCCAAGATCCGCTCGGCAACCCAGTGACGCAGGTAGCCTTTAGCACCGTTTCCGGAAGCATCGCCGATGGTGCCCAGGCTAGGAACCATGTCCTGCTGCGCAGTCAGCAGGCCTCGCCGCTTTGGGGATATTCGACGCAGACCGTCCACGCGATCACGGCGATGACCATGGACCTCGCCAGCGTTGCCCGTAACGTCACGGCGGGAAGCCTGCTGCTGGTCGATGTCGCTGATGGCGCCGCAGCAGCGTTAGCAGCTGAGTTGAGAAAAGAGGCCGACGTGGAGGCCCGCCGGGGAGATGCGCAATTCGCGGCGACGCTGCGGGCTGAAGCACTCGCGGCCGTGGCGGACCTCGTCCCAACCCCGATTATTGCGCAGAGCTACAGCGAGGTCGTCTGGTACGCCAACGGCGACGGACCAAACCTGCCTCCGCCCAGCGGCACGACAGTCGCGGTACCGGCAATCGCAATTCCGCACGCTGAGATCGGATTTGTCAGCGGCAGCCTGCCGGGGACTTTGTGGTCGGATATCATTTCCCAGATCAACGTCCGCTGGGGGTTCTCGCCGGTCGGCCAGCTTGTGCCGGTCGGCCAATCGTCGGACTTCATCTATCCCACCGGCGGCTCAACGCTCGTCGCCGCTCCGACCAGCGCTAACGTGCTTCCCACTACATCCCTTCCCGTTTCGGTCCTGGTCGAAGATTCCAACGGTACCGGTGCCGCCACCACCGTGACCGCGAGCGGAACTCCGCTTGTCGCGAGCCTCGGCGCGCTCACCCCTAATCCATCCAACGGCCTTGCCTCACCGATCGATATTTTCTTCGGTCTCCTCGGCGTATCGCGCGGCAAGAGCGTGCCGTCCGAGACGCTCGGCAGCGGCAATCCCACGGTCGCCGGCCAGGACTTCACGCTGGCGCAGTCGCCCGTCACCTATTTCTTCGATCCCGCTTCGGTCTCCGGCAACAATATCAGCAGCACGGTCAAGGTGAGCGTCAACGGCGTGCAGTGGCAGGAAGTGCAAAGCTTTTATGGCCAACCGCCGAATGCGCAGGTGTTCGTGCTGCGCGAGGACGACCAGCAAAACACGCACGTGACATTTGGCGACGGCGTCAACGGCGCCTTGCTGCCGACCGGCAGCAACAACGTCGTCGCCACCTACCGCTACGGCGCCGGTGCCGCCGCACCCGCAGCCGAGACGCTGACTGTGGTGCTGACGCCGACCCCCGGACTCAAGGGCGTGAGCAATCCGCTGCCGCCTACCGGCGGCAGCGACGCCGACCAGCCGTCGCAGCTGCGCACGCTGGCACCGCTATCGGTGCTGACGTTCAACCGCGCCGTATCGCTCGACGATTATGCCGCGATCGCGCTGACAGCTTCCGGCGTAACGCAGGCGGTCGCCAGCTTCGCCTTCGACCCGCAGGCGCAACGGCCGGTGGTGACGCTGTGGATTGCCGGCGACGCCGGCGCCGCGGCCGCGGCCGCAGCCGCCATCGCCGGCACCGCGATGCCGAACCAGGGCCTGCGCATCTATCCGGCCTCCGCCGTACCGACGACGCTCAGCCTGACCTATGTGCGCGACCCCCGCTATGGCGACGCCGCCGTTCAGGCGGCACTGACCACGGCTCTGGTCGATCCCGATAGCGGCCTGCTCGGCACCAACGTCGTCGGCATCGGCCAGACCATCTACCAAAGCCAAATCGCGGCCGCGTGCCTCGCCGTGGCCGGAGTGACGGCCATTCAAAACGTCGTGTTGGCGACCAGCGGCGGCGTCAAGATCAGGCCACTGCAATTCAATGTTGGCCGGCGCTCGATCTCGCCAGTCACACCGGCCAATTGCTCCGGCCAGAGCTACAGCCCAGGCGCCGGCAAATATTTTTCCTTACCCAATGACGGCCACCACTTGTTCCTGACCGGGGTGACCGCGTCATGAGCAACATGCCCGCCGACAATTACGACATCTACTATGCCGACAAGCTGTGGAACCTGTTGCCTGCAGTGTATCGGGCACTCGACACCGATCAGTTCAACGTCGACGGCCCGCAGTACAACGTCAACGGCCCGCTGCGCGAAATGGTCAACCGCATCGGCGCTACCGCCGGAGCACTACGCCGCAGCATCGACCGGCTATGGGACAACCAGTCGATCGAGACCTGCGACGAATGGGTGATCCCCTACATTGCCGACCTGCTCGACACCCGGCTGGTGAGCGGGCTGGATGCGAGCCGGCAGCGGCTGGATGTCGCGAACACCATCAGCTACCGGCTGCGCAAGGGCACGCTCGGAGTCCTCGAGCAGATTGCCTCGGACATCACCGGGTGGGACGCCAGGGTGGTGGAGTTCTTCCGCCGTCTCGGTCGTACCCGCCACGGACTCGACCCGCCTGTCGGCCCGATCAGTGATCCGGACAGCGACACCGGCCGACTGCAGGCGGCAGAAGGCATCGTCGGCGCCCTGACCCATACGCGGATCGGCGGCTTCGCCGACCTGCGCAATGCCTACGGCGCCGGGAAATCCCGCAGCGCCTTCGACGAGTTCTTCCACACCGCCGATACGCGCATGGGGCAGGGCGTGTTCGGCTGGCATGCGATCCCGCATCTCGGCGTGTTCGTGTGGCGGCTGCTCAGCCTTCCCGTCGGTCCGGTGACGCCGGTGTCGGTCCACGGTTGCCCGGGCTGGTACACATTCGATCCGACCGGCCGCGATGTCCCGCTGTTCGCGGCCCGGCGTGGCGCGGGCGCATTCGGCGATCTCTGGGTGTCGCCGAGTGAGGGACAGCTGCCGACGCCGATCTCCCAGCAACTGCTCGACGCCGATATCAAACTCGGCGAGGAAGGCCTCGGCCTTTATCCGGTTGAGCCGCCACCGACTGACACGGTGATGCCGCTCCCGGTGACGTCGGTCGGGATTGGTGGCCAACCGGCGACGATAGTGCCGGCCGCATCACTGACGCTGCGTCCGGCCCGTGGGCGGTTCTACCACTCGCCTTCGCCGCCGCAGAGCGTGACCGCCAAATATTCGTACGGCTTTCCCTCGCTGATCGGGGCCGGACCCTATGATCGGCGCGGTCAGGTCGTGCCGGTGCCGAATCCGGCGCCGGCGATCATTGTGACCGGCGGTGGGGCGCAGCTTGCGCAAGCCGGTGCAGTGCCCGGCACCGGCACGGTCACGATTAAGGACTCGCTGACTTATACCAATACCAGTTCCCCACCCGGCGCCCTCGACGTGACGGTGACCGGGACGCTGACGCTGCAAGCCGGCAACAGCGAGCGACCGTTGTTGCGGCTGGACCCCGACCCCGCTCAGCCATGGCTGATCCATGGTGCCTCCGACGCTGCCACATTGGTGATGGATGGATTCTTCATCAGCGGCCACGACATTGTTCTCACTGGCACCTTCGCCGCCGTCACTGTGACCTGTTGCACGCTCGACCCGGGTAGCGCCGCCACGCCGGGTGTCTTCGCCAATCCCGGCGGCTCGCCGCCGGCGGCGCTGTTCCAGATGTCCGCCGACGGCCGCGACCTCAAGCCAACACGGCTGTGGATCGAGGCGACGATCACGACGCTGACCATCGATCGCAGCGTGCTCGGCCCGATCCGCACGCGCGGCGGCGGCAATGTCGAGACGACGTCGATCAGCAACAGTACCGTGCAAGCCATCCGCACCGCCGACCTGGGCGCGTTCGACATCGTCGACGTGAAGGATCCCACAAGGTTCGAGCGGCAGCTGCAACTCGGCCTCGACCCGGTCTCCGCGCTGCTGCGCAGCTTGGCGCCGGCGATCAAAACGACGCTGGGACCGCTCGCTTCGCCGCCGCTGGCCACGAGTTCACCGCCGGCCTCCGACCTCGCCCCGTTATTGGCGGAGTTGAACTCGCTGATCGCCGGCCCGTCGATTTATCGGCCGGCCGCTTTCTCGAGCGTGCCGCTGTCGGCGGAGACGACGCAACTGCGGCTCGCGACGATGCCGCCGCATCCGGCGCCGGCGCTGAACCGGTTGCTGTTGGAGGATGCCTATCCGCTGGAATTGGCCGACTGCGCGCTCGCCTTCGGCGATGGCACGCTCAACTTGTCGCGCTGCACGGTCATGGGCCGCATCGTTGCCCATCGGTTCGATGCGAGCGAGTGCATCCTGCAAGAGCTGACGCAAGTAGACGACCTGCAGGACGGCTGCGTGCGCTTTTGCGCCTGGGCCAATGGCAGCGTCGTACCGCGGCAGTATGAAAGCGTCCGTATTCCACAGTCGGCGCCGCTGTTCACCACCACCGATTTTGGCCAACCCGGCTACGCGCAACTGCTGCCGACCGCGGACCTGCAACGCCTGCCGCAGACTGCGCAGAGCACGGCGCCGCAGAACACGATCTCGGCGGGCGCCGTCAACGGCTCGGAAATGGGCGCCTATGCGCGCGACAATAATCCGATCCGCGCGCAGGCCCTGTTGCTGAAATTGCAGGAATACATGCCGGCGAGTCTGGTGCCGGTCATCGTCAACGTGACCTGACCGGACCGAGGGAGAGGGAACCATGCCCAGCGACCGCAGCCGCAGCACCGACAGACCGCTTTACGGCTACACCGGTCCCGTCGCCCAGCAAGGGCGTGTCATCCTGGACCGGGATTTCAATGCCCTGCAGGGACTCACCGCAGACCGCATCGCCGCCGACGCGCTGGATTTCGTCGGCCCCAGTGGCACGCCGGACGACGGCTTCCGCGTCAGCCTGCCGTCTGGCTCGCCGCCGTCGCCGCCGTTCTGGAGCCCGCCTGAAGGACCGCAAGGCAGTCCCCCGCAGGCGCCCGGCGGCCATGGCGATTTTTTGATCGCGCCCGGCACCATGTATGTCGGCGGCCAGCGTGTCACGTTCCCGGGCGAGCAAAACGGCAAGGCGATCACGTACAGCTATCTGGATCAGCCGGACTGGCCGGCGCCGCCGTTGCCGTCCGCCGAACCAACGTACGAACTCGTCTATCTCGATCTGACCGAACTGGAAGTCAGTGCGGTCGAGGACCCCGACCTCTTGGAAGTAGCGCTCGGCGGTCCGGACACAACGCAGCGGCTGAAGCTGTTGCGGCGGGTGCGGCGGATGAAGGTGGCAGCCGCCAATTGCGCTGCAGCCTGGGACGAGGCGGTTAACGCCTGGGCGACGGCGGGATGGCAGTTCGACCCGGCGACAATGCGGCTTGAGCCGCTGGCGCGTCTGAAGGTCGCTTTCGCCAATGACGCCAGCACCAACGACCCGTGCGATCCGGTGGCGACCGGGGGCTACCTCGGCGCCGACAACCAGCTGATCCGCCTGCGCATCGCCGCCTCGAGTGCCGGACCGCGATTGGTCTGGGGCTACGACAATGCGAGCTTCCTCTACCGCGTGACGCAGCCGCTCAGCGATCCCACCAGCACGACGCCGACGCTGACGCTGGCGGCCTCTCCGCCGGACGCGTTTCACGTGCCGCAAACCGGCCAACTGGTCGAAGTGCTGAGCACCGCAGCCATGCTCGGCGAGGAGCCCGACGAGACCGATCCGACTGGCAAACGCCAGATCCTGCGAGTGGCTGCCGACGCCGACGGTACCCTGTGCACGGTGAAATCGGTGACGTCGGACGGCACGACCACCTCCATCACGCTCACCGCGGCGCTGCCGCCCACCATCGCCAACAGCACCCTGCCGCTGTTCGTGCGCGTTTGGCAGGGGGAGCTCCCGCTTGCCGCGGGCGGCGGCACGGTAACGATCGCCGACCCGCCAACCATGACAAACAGTGTCAGCACCGGAGTCACGGCGACGATTTCTTCGGCGGTGGCCGGACGGACGCTGGCGGATGGAGCGTTCTGGCAGATCGCGGTGCGTCCAGCCACGCCGCAGGGCGCTTATCCCGAAGACCTGCTAGTGGCGCCACAGCCGCCCGATGGACCCCGCCGGTGGGCGTGCCCGCTTGCGGTGATCAGCTGGACACAAACCGGCGGCACCGTCACCGATTGCCGCAACGTCTTCGACGATCTGGTCGCGCTGACACGCCGCAAGCCCGGCTGCTGCACCGTGTCGATCGCACCGGGCGACATCACCGCGGCAACCTCGTTGCAGACGCTGCTCGACCGCGCCGCGGCCCGCGCCGCGACGGTCACCGTGTGTCTGTCTCCCGGCCAATACGCGCTGCCGGGGACGCTGTACCTGGACCGACGGCACAGCAACATGACGCTGGAATCCTGCGGCGGCCCGGCGATCCTGCTCAGTCAAAAGCTGGCCGATCTGACACCGTTCTCCGACGGACTCGTCGTGGTCGAAGGCGCGTCCGGGGTGACAATGCGCGGCTTGACATTGCGCCCGCCGCTCGTGCTGTCGACCGTGAAACTCTTCGATGAGCTGCTGGCGCGCCTGAAGAAGGATGGCTTCGACCAGACCGCGCAGGCATTCCGCCGGCCCTATACCAGTTTCGGCCTGCGCGTCGTGGACGCTGTCGGGCTGACGCTCGATGACTGTGTCATCCAGATCGAGCCAAATGACGCCAGCACCGCCGCGGATCGCCTTATCGTTACCGCCGATCTGTTTGTCGCCGCGGTGTTCGTGCAGGGCAATTGCAGCGCGCTCAAGATCAAGGACTGCGCGGCGACGTCGACGATCGCGCCGACCTATAACAAGCTGGAGGTCAAAGCGGCCGCTGCCTCGCCAAACAACCTGAAAATTTTCAACGATCTTTTGGCCTTCCACCTCCCGGATTTCTCCGAGCAGGTCCCGGTACCGGCCTCACCGCCGGCGTCCCCGGCACCGCCACCCCCACCACCTCCGTCGCCGCCACCGGCTTCGCCGCCCGTGTCGGAAGAGATCTTGCTCGACAAACGGATCAGCGACGCGCTCGATTTCGTCGCGGCGAAACGGATCGCTGTCGATTTAGCCGCGCCCAAATTTGTCATCGTCACGGTCGGCGTGCTCGCCGCCGGATCTTTGGACGGAATTTGCCAACTCGGTGAAGCGGCGGTCCACCGCTCGGAGTTCGACGGCTTTACCTTCGCCACTTGGTTCTCCTCCGCCATGGCGATCCTGCGGCTGGAGGACAACACCATCAACAATGGCGTCGCCGGGCTCTGGCTGGAAGTTATCGGCGCAATCAATCCGGTCGGGGCCCTGGTCAAACCTGCGTACTACCAGCAAATGACGCTGTTCGAGGAATATCAACTTCTCCTCGTACTGGCGGCGACTTTTCCGCGGCCGACGCCGCCGGTCGCACCGCCGGCGACGCGTATCAATATCGACGCCGAGATACTCGCCGCGGCGGCGCCATTTTCTCTGCTGGTGACCGGCAATCAGGTCGATGTCCGTCAACAGACGGCGACCGTCAGCGCCAGCGCCGCCATGATGCTCGCGTTGTACCGCGACCGAATTGCCCAGCCCCTGACCTCGGTCATCATCTCTGCCAATCGCTTGTGCGGCGGCATGGCGGCAGTTCCGACGGAGCAGGTAGCGGGCGCGGCGCCGCAAGTTACGAGCGAGGTTCCAGCGGTCGAGGTGACGCTGACGAAGGGCACGCCTTGTTCCATCACCGGCAACGCCGTCATCAACCGCGGCGATATCGCGGCTGCGGGAACGGCGAACGCCGTCGGACCGAGCCTGTGGCTGGAGGTGTCGGAGGCCGACGGCGGGGTGTCTCAGCTCGCCGTCACCGGCAATGTGCTGCATGGGATATCGGATCTGGCGCAAATTCGCCGCAAGTCCAGGCAGGATACTTGGTCGTTCTATAACGCCGATCCAAGCTGACCAGCATGAGCAACGCCCTCGCCATCGCTACGGTCACCGAGGCGCTGCGCAACCTGCTGACGCAGTACATCGATCTGGCGGGGGTCAGCGGTGCGTGGGTGAGCACGGTGTCGCCCGACGCGCCCGCAAGCCAACTGGCCATACCCGGCATCAATATATTTCTTTACCAGATCACGCCCAATGCCGCGTTGCGCAACGCCGATCTGCCGACGCGCGCCCAAGACGGCACATTATTGCGCAAGCCGCAGGCGGCAATCGACCTGCATTACCTGCTCACCTTTTACGGCGAGTACGCCACGCTCGAGCCGCAACGCCTGCTTGGCGCCGCCACGCTGGCGCTGCACGCAAGCCCGGTTCTGACGCCGAGCTTGATCCAGTCGGTGGAGGCCAGCAATCCGTTCCTCGCCGGCTCCAACCTCGACGCGCAAACGGAGCAGATCCGCTTCAATCCAGTGGTCTTCTCGCTGGAAGAGCTGTCCAAGCTGTGGTCGTTTCTCCTCAAGATCGATTACGTGCTGTCCACCGCCTATGTCGCCCACGTCGTGTTGATCGAAGACGACGTAACGGTGCCGCCGCCACCGCTGCCGGCGCTGTCGTACAATCTGGGCGTACAGACGATGCGCCAACCGGTGATCACGCAGGTCAGCGCCGCGTCACCGGCCGATGCACCGATCCACGCGGGCAGCAATATCATTCTGCGCGGCCGCAACCTCGCGGCGCCGTCCGGCGCGGCGACGCAGGTGCTGATCGGCGGCGTTGCGCAGACGCCGGTCGCGATCGGACCGACCAGCATTACGCTGGCGCTGCCGGGAAACCTCGCCGCCGGGCCGCAGACCGCGCAGGTGATGCAGCCGCTGCTGCTCGGCGTGCCGCCGGTGCTGCATCCCGGCACCGGCGGCGCCTCGGGCATCGCCGCTTTCGTCCTCCATCCGACGATCGCTTCGGGCTCGCCGCCCGGCAACCCCGCGATCAGCGTGATCCCGGCATTCGGCTCGCCGCCAAGTCCGGCGCTCGCCGTCACCGTCAGCCCAACCGTGCAGGCAGGACAACGCGTGTTGCTGCAATTGCTGCAGCCGCCAAAGAGCCCGCCCGCCGCTGCCAGCACGCGCTTGTTCGACGGCGGTACGCTGACCGCGGCCAGTGACACCGTCACCGTCCCGATTCCCGGCCTGCCGTCCGGTACTTACGCGGTGCAGGTGCTGGTCGACGGTGCCGAAAGCCCGCTCCAGTTCGGCCCCGGTGGCGTGCCGATCGCACCTTTGGTTAGCGTCTAAGCGCCACGGCGGAGGAAACGCGACATGTTGGCATCGCCCCAAATCAGCTGGCTGCAGGCCAACCAAGCCGATCTGTTGGCGCGCCTTGAGGTGCTCAAGCAGCGCCTTGCCGACCATGCGGGCGGCGGTGTCGAGCGCGGCCTCGCCAACATGGCCTCGCCACCCATCGCCGCGGCCGACGCGAGCGCCTTCGCCGATCGGCCCGCGGCGTTGGTGCAACTGGCAGAGACCTTCGGCCTGTCGCAATTCGAAAGCGATACATTGCTGCTCTGCGCGGGGATAGAATTGGACGCCACGCTGGCGGGACTTTGCGCCACCGCTCAGGGCGACCCGACGCGGCCATTTCCGACGTTCAGTCTCATGCTCGCCGTGCTGCCGGAGCCGCACTGGTCGGCCCTGTCGCCGAATGCCCCGCTGCGACACTGGCGGTTGATCGAGATCGGCGCCGGTCCGGTATTGGCCAAAGCGCCGCTGCGCATCGACGAGCGCGTGCTGCATTTTCTGGTCGGCGTGCCGCAGCTTGACGCGCGTCTCGCCGTCCTGGTCGACTCGTTGCCGCCGATGGAAACCAGCGCGCTGGTTCCCTCACAAGCGGTGATCGCCAGGCAAGTGGCGGAGATTTGGTCCGATGCGGCGCGCGGGCGCGACCTGACCGTGGTGCAATTGTGCGGCAGCGTCGCCGACTGCCGGCCGATTGCCGCCGCCGCCGCCGCATCGCTCGGTCTGCGCGTTGCCAGTCTGCCCGCCGAGCGTCTGCCGTCCGGCGCCTCCGATCTCGACAGCCTGCTGAGAATTTGGGAACGCGAGGCGGCGCTCTCCGGGCTCGGCGTGATGCTGGTGGACTGTGACGACAACTTGCCCGCCGAAAGCGACGTGGCGCGAGGCCGCGCCTCCGCCATCGCCTTGTTGCTGGAGCGCGCTATTGGTCCCGTGATCCTGCGCGAACGCGAGCCGCGCCGCATCGCCAACCGCCCCACGGTGATGCTGGAGGTCAGCCACCCGACACGCGACGAGCAGTTCACGGTGTGGCGCGAAGCCCTTGGCGATCGCTTGCAGGATACCGATGCATTGGCCGCTGCCACCGGCCAGTTCAGCCTCAGTCTGCCGGCGATCCAAGCGATCGCCGCGGAGGCGCGTGCCGTCACCGCCTCACCGCCGGCGCCCGATATCGCCGCCACGGTATGGGATCTGTGCCGCCGCCGGTTGCGTAGCGCGCTCGATGGGCTAGCGCTGCGCATCGAGTCGAAACTGCATTGGGACGATCTGGTGCTGCCGGCTGAGCAAAAGAAGACGCTGCACGCCATTGTCGCGCAGCTGCGCCAGCGCAGCACCGTCTACGATCGCTGGGGTTTCGCGGAGAAGTCGCGGCGCGGGCTGGGCATCAGCGCGCTGTTCTACGGCCCGAGCGGCACCGGCAAGACGATGGCCGCCGAAGTCCTGGCGAGCGAGCTGCGGCTCGATCTCTATCATATCGATCTGTCGCGGATCGTCAGCAAATATGTCGGCGAGACCGAGGCCAATCTGCGCCGGGTATTCGACGCCGCCGAGGAGAACGGCGCGATCTTGTTGTTCGACGAGGCCGACAGCCTGTTCGGTACCCGCAGCCAGGTGAAGGACAGCCACGACCGCTACGCCAACATCGAGGTCAGCTACCTGCTGCAACGGATGGAGGCGTATCGCGGCCTGGCGGTGCTGACCACCAATATGCGCGCGGCGCTCGATCCGGCCTTCATGCGCCGCATCCGCTTCGCCGTGCACTTCCCGTTCCCGGACGCGGCGCATCGCGCGGTGATCTGGCGGCAGGTGTTTCCCGCGGCGGCGGCGACGCGCGGGTTGGACCTCGAACGCCTCGCCCGGCTGCGCGTCACCGGCGGCAGCATCCGCAACATCGCCGTCAACGCCGCATTCCTGGCCGCCGATGCCGGCGAGCCGGTGCAGATGCACCATCTGCGCGATGCCGCGGAGGCCGAATATGCCAAGCTTGAGCGGCGGCTGACCCAGGCGGAGAGTGAGGCATGGGCGTAGCCGCTGCCCGCACGCCTGGACCTGCAAAAACGCCTGCGGTGCGGACGGAGACGACGACGCGGCCGCGGGTCGTCCAGGTCCGGCAGACATCGCAGCTGTTGCAGCGCGCCTGTGATTGTGGAGCAACGGCCGGCTTCTCCGGACATTGCACTTCGTGTGACCGCGTCAGCCTGGAGCCCCGGCGCGGCGGCGATTACGCGCACGCCACATCCGGGGCACCGGATGTCGCGGCAGACGCGCTGCGCGGCTCGGCGCCGACGCCGCGTCCTGATACGGCAACGGTGGCGAGCGAAGCGCGCCTTGGCCACAATTTCGGGCGTCTCGGCATCCATGCCGTGGCGAGCCCCGCGCCATCCAGCCCGAGCGCCGCCGCCCCATCGCATCTGAGCGGACGCGTGGCGCCGGTGCGTCCGGTTCAGATGACCTCACCGGTTCGCGCCCAGGCGAAATTGCGCGTCTCCTCGCCGAGCGATCCGGCGGAGCAGGAAGCGCGCGCCATGGGCAAGCTGGTCGCGCGCATGCCGGAGCCGGCCGTTGTCGCGGGCGATGCGCCGATCCAGCGCGCCGGGAGCGGCATCGCGCAACGCCAGATCGCGCCGGTGATCAGCAGTGCGTCCGGCGACTCGTCAAAGGTCTATCGCAAGGAAACCGGAACGCCGATGGCGACGCCGGACATCATGGCCAGCCTGCAAAGCGGCCCTTCCGGTGGCGCGCCCTTGCCGCGCGACATGCGCAGTTTCATGGAGCCGCGTTTCGGTGCCGAGTTCAGCGCGGTGCGGGTCCATGCCGACGAACAAGCCGCCGCGCTTTGCGGCCAGCTCAGCGCGCGAGCGTTCACGATCGGCAATCACATCTATTTCGGCAAGGGTCAGTTCCGCACCGACACCGCCGACGGATGGGAGCTGATCGCCCACGAGCTCACTCACACCATCCAGCAAGGCAGCGTGGCGCAACTTCCAGCGCCTCGCGCTCACGTTCCCGAACCGGTGAAGGCAGCCGCAGCGCCTGCGCCAGCTGCCAAATCAGCTCCGGCGGCAGCGACCGCCCGCGTTGCCGAACCTGTGCGCCCGCCGGCGCCCGCCCCCGTGGTCAAACCGGTGCAGGCGGTGGCGCCTGCTCCTGTTGTCAAGCCAGTTGCCGCGGTCGCGCCTGTGACCGTCGCCGCTCCGGTTCATGCCGCGGCGCCCGCTCACGCTGTTGCGCCGGCGCATGCGGCGTCGCCTTCCCATGCCGTCGCACCGGTCCGCGCGGCTGCGCCCGCGCGCGTCGCCGAACGGGCGCCCGCATCGATCCAGCGCCTCGGTCTCAGCGATGCGCTCGATTATTTTGCCGACAAGGCCAACCTGATTCCGGGATTCCGGATGCTGACGATCATCCTCGGCATCAATCCCATCAACATGTCGCCGGTCGATCGCAGCGCCGCCAACATTCTGCGCGCGCTGATCGAGTTCATTCCGGGCGGCGGCATCATCACGCAAGCGCTCAACAACAGCGGCGTGTTCGATAAGGTCGGCGCCTGGGTCAGCGACCAGATCGCGACCTTGGCGATGACCGGCGCGGCGCTCAAGCAGGCGGTGACGACGTTCCTCGGCACGCTGAGCTGGAGCGACATTTTCGACCTCGGCGGCGTCTGGGATCGGGCGAAGCGGATCTTCACCGAGCCGATCGACCGGCTGATCGAGTTCGGCAAGGGACTGGTCACCGGCATCCTGAAATTCATCAAGGACGCCATCCTGCTGCCGTTGGCGAAGCTCGCCGAGGGCACCCGCGGCTGGGATTTGCTGATTGCCGTCCTCGGCAAGAATCCCATCACCGGCGACGCGGTTCCGCGCACGGCCGAGACCCTGGTCGGCGGCTTCCTCAAGCTGATCGGCCAGGACGAAGTCTGGGCCAACATGCAGAAGGCCAACGCGCTGCCGCGCGCCTGGACCTGGTTCCAGAGCACCATGAGCGCGCTGGTGGCCATGGTGTCGGCGCTCCCGGATCAGTTTGTTGCCGCGTTCAAGTCGCTGACCATCGAAGACGTGGTCCTGGTCGTCGGCGCGTTCCAGAAAGTGGGGTCGGTGTTCGGCGGCTTCCTGGTGAATTTCATCTCATGGGCGGGAAACGCGCTGTGGAACTTGCTGGAGATCATCTTCGACGTCGTCAGCCCAGGCGCGGTGACCTACATCAAGAAGACCGGCGCGGCGCTCAAGGGTATCCTGAAGGACCCGCTGCCCTTCGTGCGCAATCTCGGCGCCGGCATCAAGCTCGGGATTGGCAATTTCGTCACCAATTTCGGCACGCATCTCACCGATGCATTGATAGACTGGCTGACCGGCTCGTTGCCGGGCGTCTATATCCCGAAGGCGATTTCGCTCGTCGAGTTCGGCAAGTTCGCGCTCAGCGTGCTCGGCATTACCTGGACCCAGATCCGCACCAAGATCGTCAAGGGGATCGGCCCGAGCGGCGAGACCATCATGAAAGGGCTGGAGACCGCCTTCGACATCGTCGTGGCGCTGGTCAAGGGTGGGGCCGCGGCGGTCTGGGAGCTGATCAAGGAGAAGCTCAGCGATCTGAAAGACACCGTGCTCAACGGCATCATCAGCTTCGTCACCGAAACCATCATCCAGAAGGCGGTGCCGAAGCTGATCTCGCTGTTCATCCCGGGCGCCGGCTTCATCTCGGCGATCCTGTCGATCTACGACATGGTCAAGGTGTTCATCGAGAAGCTCGCCAAGATCGTCGCCCTGGTGAAGTCGATCGTCGACGCCATCGTGGCGATTGCCGGCGGCGACCTCTCCGGCGCCGCCAAGTTCGTGGAAAACGGGCTGACCAACCTGTTGACGCTGACCATCAATTTCCTGGCCGGCTTCGTCGGGCTGACCGGCATCGCCGAAAAGGTGATGGCCGTCGTCAAGAAGGTGCAGGCCGCCGTCGACAAGGCGCTGGATACGGCGATCGCCTGGGTCATCAACAAGGCCAAGGCGCTGTTTGCGAAGCTGTTTGGAAAAGGAGACAAGGACGACACGCGGACCGACGCGCAGAAGCAGGCTGATCTCAACAGCGCAATGAAAGACGCTGAGGCCCTTCGGCAATCTCCAAATGTACTTGAAGCCGACATTAGAAAAGGTCTCCCGGCGATCCAGAAAAAATACAAGATGGTATCGCTCGATTTGGTCGTTGACAGCCAAAATGTTGCGACCGAGAAAGTTCATTTCGTAGGAAAGATAAATCCAGAACTAGCAGACGAGCCAAAAGAGATACCGAAATCACCGCCCGGCGAGACAATAGATAACCCTATCGAAATTGCCTGGATCAAGCCGCCGGTTGAGGGATATCCAGACATCATAATCCCCGGAATGGCCCCAATAAAGGCAAAGGACGGCGGGACGGTCGGCGGGGAAACACTCAAAGTGACAGACTCCAACGCGTTGAAGATAGCGCCGAACGCGATCATACAAGCGGGGGACTACTTAAACCTGAACAGTACCAAAAACCGCATGCGCGATACGATTCTTAAGAATAATGGGTGGGACCGGTTGAAAGGGGGGCCGCTAGACGTCGATCATATCTGGGAGAAACAAGTAGGAGGAAAGGACGAGATCTCAAATCTCTGGCCGTTGAATTCTGATTTAAATCAGAAATCAGGTAGGCTTATACTGAGTGAAAGAACTCGAATAGAAAAAAAATACGAATTGAGTAAACGTCCGAAACCAGGCTTAAAAGAAAAGTATCTCAAACTGATATTTGGTGGTGGAGGCGGCTCATGACGCTCGTCTCCTGCATCATGCCGACCAAGGGCAGACCCGAGTGGCTGCCGCAGGCGATCCATTACTTCCAGAAGCAGGATTATCCTAACCGCGAGCTCATCATCGTCGATGCCAGCCCCGGCAATCTTGACTCGCTGATCCCGGACGACGCGCGCATCCGTCATCACCGCGTCCCGACGCCACGCACGCTGGGCGCCATGCGGAACAACGGCTGCGAGGCCGCGCGCGGCGACATCATTATGTTCTGGGATGACGATGACTGGTACGCGGCAAACCGCATCACCGCGCAGGTTCAGCCCATCCTGGATGGGCGGGCCGACATGACCGCCCTGACCGATACACTGTTCTTCGATCTCGATAGCTGGACGTTCTGGCGCTGCAGCCCCGATCTGCACCGACGCCTATTCGCGTTCGACGTGACTGGCGGCACTGTGGCGTTCCGGCGATCCGTGTTCGGCGGCACTTGCCGTTATCCGAACTACTCCTTGGCGGAGGATGCCGCTTTTCTGAAATGCGCGGTCAGTCAGGGTGCGCGGTTGCTGCCTATCGCAGGCGATGGGCTATTCCTCTATCTGCGGCATGGCGACAACACCTGGAGGTTCCGGTGCGGGCAGTTTCTCGACGCCGCTGGCTGGCAGCGCGACTGGGAGCCGCGCGCGTTGGCCGACGATCGTGCCTTCTATGCCGACCGCTCGCCGGCCGCGACGCACACAGTCCCGCCTGCGCTTTCGACGGAGCTTGCGAGGGCGGCAGGCCGGATCGCAATCGGAGTGTACGTTCACGCTGAGCCGGAGCGACTGCGCGCGACGCTCTCCGCGCTCGAAGCCCATACGGCACCGGGCTTCGAACTCTTGCTGCTGCCCGACGGCCCCGACCCGGCGACGCGCGCGGCGCTGGCCGGCCTCGCGGGGATCGCGCAATCGGCCACCGATACGGCGCGCGGCGGCGCTGCCTGCTTTAACCGGTTGGCGCAAGGCACCACGGCCGACACGTTGGTTCTGCTGGAAAGCGGCACGATCGTCGCGCCCGGCTGGCTGGAGAAATTGCTCGCTGCGCTAGCGGCCGATCCGCGGCATGGGCTCGCCTGTCCGTCCACCAACCGGGCCTGGAACCAATTGGCGGCCTTCCCCCATGGGCGAGGCGATGCCGTCGGCATTGCCGGCACCGCCGCCGAGGCGGACCGGCGCTTCGGGCGGAATTGGCGCAGCTTGGCGCCGCTGTGGGATGTCGGCGATTTCTGCCTGGCCGCGCGGCGCACCGTTGTCGATGTGGTCGGCCCCGCCGACGAGGGCTACGGGCCCGGGCCGTGCTGGGAAATGGACTATGCCATCCGCAGCGTGCGGGCGGGCTTCGTCGCAATATGGGCGATGGGCGCGTACGTTTTTCGGCATCCTTGCACGGCGCGCCGCCAGCGCGAGGAGGCGCGGCTGTTCGAGGCGAGCCGGCACCGATACCAGGACAAATTCTGCGGTCTGCGGCTGACCGGCGCACGCACGAGCTACGCCAACCACTGTCGTGGCGAGGCTTGCCGGCATTTTGCCCCCGCGCCGGTCGCTGGCCACGCGCCGGCACCGCAATCGAAAGCGATCGTCGTCGGCCAGCAACCGCTCGTCTCCTGCATCATGCCGACCGCCAACCGCCGGCGCTTCGTGCCGAGCGCTATCGCGCAATTCCTCGCCCAAGACTTCCTCGCCCAAGACTATCGTGCAGCGGAACTCGTTATCCTCGATGACGGCGATGACCCGGTAGCCGACCTGATCCCGTCGCATCCGGCCGTGCGTTATCTGCGCACGCCGCGCTACCGCACGCTCGGCCTCAAGCGCAACGCCGCCTGCGAGGCAGCGCACGGCGACATCATTCTGCATTGGGACGATGACGACTGGTATGCGCCGCACCGCATCCGCATCCAGGTGGAGGCGCTGTGCGCGAGCGGCGCCGACGTGTGCGGCATCGACCGCGCCCTGTTCTTCGATCCGTGCGCGCCGGCGGCGTGGGAATACGTTTATCCGGCGGGCGGTGCGCCCTGGGCCTGCGGCGCCACGCTGTGCTACCGCCGGGGTTATTGGCGCGCGCACCCGTTCGCCGACATGAATGTCGGCGAAGACACGAATTTCGCCGCCGCGGCGCAACCAGGTCAGCTTTGTGTGCTGCCGGACAACCGCTTCTTTGTCGCCCTGGTGCACGCCGCCAATACCAGTCCCAAGCAATTGCGTGATCCACGCTGGCAGCCGCGACCGGTCGAGGCAATCCGGGCGATGACCGGCGGCAACTGGCCGGATCTTGGCACCGCGTCAGCCGTGCTCACTGCTTTGCCGGAGATCAAAGTGAGCGCGCCGATAGCCTAGGGATGGACTCAAGGTCCACTCAACCAGGGCATCATCGGAGCTTAACGCGTGTGCAGAACGTCGCGTTGCGCGGTTCTCCTGAGCGATCCAGAGGGCAGGGGCCCCGTATAATGTTTCGGCAGCGGTAAGAATTTTTCTACCGCATCACATTTTGCGCGGAACCTTCGCCTTTTGACCGCGTTCGGGGTCATGGCAGAGAAGGTGAGCCCACGTGCGGGGGAATCCACGTCGGTATAGGAACTTGGAGGCAGCGGCAGGACTGCATCCGGCCCAGCTGCACGCGTTCTGCAACAATCCATCAGTTGCGGGCGGTTCCGGCCGGGCCGGTCCCGATACCGCGCCAGGGGACGGTATCCCGTTCCGCAGCTCCGACCTGCCCAGACCCACCGTCATACCCGCCGCTACGACCGCTCGTAGCGGGCCTCGGAGACTTTCATGCAGACGCCTAGCGAAGTGCTGAATCCCGCCGCCCCCGCCGCCAACGGGTCATCGGCTCCGCAGGCGATCCCAGCCGACAACGGCCTGAACGGCGACGCCCACGGCCTGACCGAGCTGCTGCATGCGCTGCAGGCGATGCGGGTCGGCGATTTCTCCGTGCGCATGGCGGGCGACCGCATCGGCATCATGGGCAAGATCGCCGATACATTTAATGAGATCGTCGCCACCAACCAGCGCATGGCCAAGCAGGTCGAGCGAGTCGGCCAGGTGGTCGGCCGCGAAGGCAAGACCCGGCAGCGCGTTCGGCTTGGCTTGTCGGACGGCGCCTGGGGGGAGATGGAAGCGTCGGTCAATTCGCTGATCGACGATCTGCTGTGGCCGACCACGGAAGTGACCCGCGCCATCGCCGCGGTCGCCCAGGGCGACCTCTTGCGTACGGTGAGCCTCGACGTCGACGGCCGGCCGCTGAAAGGCGAGTTCCTGCGCTCCGCCGAGATCGTCAACACGATGATCAAGCAGCTCAACGTTTTCACCTCGGAAGTGACGCGCGTCGCCCGCGAAGTCGGCACCGAGGGCAAGCTCGGCGGCCAGGCCCAGGTCGGCGGCGTCACCGGCGTGTGGAAAGACCTCACCGAGAGCGTCAACTCGATGGCGTCGAACCTTACCGCCCAGGTCCGCAATATCGCCGAGGTGACCATCGCGGTGGCTAACGGCGACTTGTCGAAAAAGATCACCGTCGACGTGCGCGGCGAAATTCTTCAGCTCAAGGAAGCCATCAATACGATGGTGGATCAGCTGCGCTCGTTTGCATCGGAAGTCACCCGCGTGGCGCGCGAGGTCGGCACCGACGGCAAGCTCGGCGGCCAGGCCATCGTGCCCGGCGTCGCCGGCACCTGGAAGGATTTGACCGACTCGGTGAACGCCATGTGCGGCAACCTCACCGACCAGGTGCGCAACATCGCCCATGTCACCACCGCGGTGGCGCGCGGCGACTTGTCGCGAAAAATCACGGTCGACGTGCGCGGCGAAATTCTGGAGCTCAAAGACACCATCAACACCATGGTGGACCAGCTCAACGGCTTTGCGTCGGAAGTCACGCGCGTGGCGCGTGAAGTCGGCACCGAAGGCAAGCTCGGCGGTCAGGCGCAGGTCCCCGGCGTCGCCGGCACCTGGAAGGACTTGACCGACAGCGTCAACTTCATGGCCGGCAATTTGACGGCGCAAGTGCGCAACATCGCCGACGTCGCCACGGCCATTGCCGGCGGCGACCTGTCGAAGAAGATCACGGTGAACGTCTCGGGCGAAATCCTGCAGCTCAAAGAGACCATCAACACGATGGTCGATCAGCTCAACGCCTTTGCCGGCGAAGTGACGCGCGTCGCCCGCGAGGTCGGCACTGACGGCCGGCTCGGCGGTCAGGCCAACGTGCTCGGCGTCGCCGGCACCTGGAAGGACTTGACCGACTCGGTCAACTCGATGGCTTCGAACCTGACCGCGCAGGTGCGCAACATCGCCGAAGTGGCGACCTCGATCGCCAACGGCGACTTGTCGAAGAAGATCACCGTCGACGTGCGCGGCGAAATCTTGGAGCTCAAAGACACCATCAACACCATGGTGGACCAGCTCAACGCCTTCGCCGGCGAAGTGACGCGCGTGGCGCGCGAGGTCGGCACCGAAGGCAAGCTCGGTGGCCAGGCCATGGTGCGCGGCGTCGCCGGCACCTGGAAGGATTTGACCGACAGCGTCAACTCCATGGCGTCGAACCTGACCGGCCAGGTGCGCAACATCGCCGAGGTCGCCACCGCCGTGGCGCGCGGCGACCTGTCGCGCAAGATTACGGTCGACGTGCGCGGCGAAATATTGGAGCTGAAAGACACCCTCAATACCATGGTGGACCAGCTCAACGCCTTTGCCGCCGAAGTGACGCGCGTGGCGCGCGAGGTCGGCACCGAAGGCAAGCTCGGCGGCCAGGCCCAGGTGCCCGGCGTCGGCGGCACCTGGAAGGACTTGACCGACTCGGTCAACTCGATGGCCGGCAATTTGACCGCCCAGGTCCGCAACATCGCCGAGGTGGCCACGGCAATCGCCGGCGGCGACCTGTCGCGCAAGATCACCGTCGACGTGCGCGGCGAAATCCTTCAGCTGAAGGAAACGCTCAATACCATGGTGGACCAGCTCAACCGCTTCGCCGGCGAGGTGACGCGCGTGGCGCGCGAGGTCGGCACCGAAGGCCGGCTCGGCGGGCAAGCTAACGTGCCGGGAGTCGCCGGCACCTGGAAGGATTTGACCGACTCGGTCAACTCCATGGCCGGCAACCTCACCGCGCAGGTCCGCAACATCGCCGAGGTGACCACCGCCGTCGCCCGCGGCGATCTCTCGCGCAAGATCACCGTGGACGTGAAGGGCGAAATTCTCGAGCTGAAGAACACCATCAATACCATGGCCGATCAGCTCAATGCGTTTGCCTCGGAAGTCACGCGCGTCGCCCGCGAAGTCGGCACCGAAGGCAAGCTCGGCGGCCAGGCGCAAGTGCCCGGCGTCGCCGGCACCTGGAAGGATCTGACCGACAACGTCAACTTCATGGCGTCAAACCTGACCGCGCAAGTGCGCAACATTGCCGAGGTGGCGACAGCCATCGCCGGCGGCGACCTTTCGAAGAAGATCACGGTCGACGTGCGCGGCGAGATGCTGCTGCTCAAGGACACCCTCAATACGATGGTCGAGCAATTGCGCTCGTTTGCAGCCGAAGTGACGCGCGTGGCGCGCGAAGTCGGCGCCGACGGCCGGCTCGGCGGCCAGGCCGTGGTGCCGGGCGTTGCCGGCACCTGGAAGGATTTGACCGACAACGTCAATCTGCTCGCGGCCAACCTTACCACCCAAGTCCGCAACATCGCCGAGGTGACGACGGCCGTTGCGCGCGGCGACCTGTCGCGGAAAATCACGGTCGACGTGAAGGGCGAGATTCTCGAGCTGAAAAACACCATCAACACCATGGTGGACCAGCTCAACGGTTTTGCCTCGGAAGTCACCCGTGTGGCGCGCGAAGTCGGCACCGAGGGCCTGCTCGGCGGTCAGGCGCAGGTGCCCGGCGTCGCCGGCACCTGGAAGGATTTGACCGACACCGTCAACGTCATGGCCGCCAACCTGACCGAGCAGGTGCGCGGCATCGTCAAAGTGGTGACCGCGGTCGCCAACGGCGATCTCAAGCAGAACCTCGCGGTGAAATCGAAGGGCGAGGTGGCGGCGCTCGCCGAGACCATCAACAACATGACGGATACGCTTGCGACCTTCGCCGACCAGGTGACGACGGTGGCGCGCGAGGTCGGCGTCGAAGGCCGTCTCGGCGGCCAGGCCAACGTGCCCGGTGCCGCCGGCACCTGGAAGGATTTGACCGGTAACGTCAACCTTTTGGCCGCCAACCTCACCACCCAGGTGCGCGCCATTGCCGAGGTGGCAACCGCCGTGACCAAGGGCGACCTGACCCGCTCGATCCAGGTGGAAGCGCGCGGCGAAGTGGCCGAGCTGAAAGACAACATCAATACGATGATCGACAATTTGCGGCTCACCACAGACCGCAACACCGAGCAGGATTGGCTGAAGACCAACCTGGCCAAATTCACCAACATGCTGCAAGGCCAGCGTGACCTGACCACGGTCGGCCGGCTCTTGCTGTCCGAGCTGACGCCGCTCGTGAACGCCCATCAGGGTGTCATCTATCAGATGGGCGGCGAGGAGGCGCATGGCCTCGCGCTGCTGTCGGCCTATGCCGACGACGGCGCCAACGGCCATCCGCAGGCCTTGCGTCTCGGCGAAGGTCTGATCGGCCAATGCGCGGTCGACAAGCGGCGCATGCTGATCACCGAAATGCCAGAGACCGCGGTGCCGATCTCTTCGGCGCTGTTCAAGGTGCCGCCGCGCAACAATATCGTGCTGCCGGTGCTGTTCGAGAATCAGGTCAAGGCGGTGATCGAGCTTGCCTCGATCCACGAATTTACCACCTTGCAGACCATGTTCCTCGAACAGCTGACCACCTCGATCGGCATCGTGCTCAATTCGATCGAAGCGACGATGCAGACCGAAGGCCTGCTCAAGCAGTCGCAACAGCTCGCCGGCGAATTGCAGGCGCAGCAGCGCGAATTGCAGCAGACCAACGAGCAGCTCGAGCAGAAGGCGCAGCAGCTCGCCGAGCGCAACGTCGAAGTCGAGCGCAAGAACCAGGAAATCGAGCAGGCCCGTCGCGCGCTCGAGGAAAAGGCGACGGAACTGGCGCTGACCTCGAAATACAAGTCGGAGTTCCTGGCCAACATGTCGCACGAGCTGCGCACGCCGCTCAATTCGATCCTGATTCTCGGCCAACAGCTCACCGACAATCCGGAAGGCAACCTGAGCACCAAGCAGGTCGAGTTCGCCCGCACCATTCACGGCGCCGGCACCGACCTGCTCAATCTGATCAGCGATATTCTAGACCTGTCCAAGATCGAGTCCGGCACGGTGACGGTCGATGCCCAGGAGGTGTTCTTCTCGAACCTCGTGGACATGGTGGCGCGGCCGTTCCGCCACGAGGCGGATACGCGCCAGCTGTCGTTCGAGGTGCACGTCGATCCCAATCTCGGCCGCAGCATCACCACCGATACCAAGCGGCTGCAGCAGGTGCTCAAGAACCTGTTGTCGAATGCATTCAAATTCACCGCCCAAGGCGGCGTCCGCCTCAATGTCTCCGCCGCTCTCGGCGGTTGGGGCGCCGAACACCCGGTGCTCAGCCAGGCGCCGGCGGTGGTGGCGTTCGAGGTTACCGATACCGGTATCGGCATTCCGCTGGAAAAGCAGAAGATCATCTTCGAGGCGTTCCAGCAGGCGGACGCATCGACCAGCCGCAAGTATGGCGGCACCGGTCTGGGGCTGGCCATCAGCCGCGAACTGGCGAGCCTGCTCGGCGGCGAAATCCATCTGCGCTCGACGCCGAATTCCGGATCGACGTTCACGCTCTACCTGCCGGTCAAATATGTCGGTCCGACCGCGGCCGTGCACGCCGCGATCGCGGCAGCGGCGCCCGCGGCGCACCTCGCCGGGCCGCATCTCGCGCCGGAACGAACGATCGAACCGATCCCGGACGATCGCATGGAGATCCAGCCGGGCGACGCCATTCTCCTCATCGTCGAGGACGATCCGCATTACGCCCGCATCCTGATCGACTTGGCGCGCGACAAGGGCTTCAAAGCGCTGTTGGCGATGCGCGGCGACGACGCGCTCAATCTCGCCAAGCAGTATCAGCCGACCGCGGTGTCGCTCGACGTGTTCCTGCCCGACATGCTGGGCTGGAACGTGCTCAGCCAGCTCAAGCAGAACTCGCTCACCCGGCACATCCCGGTGCAGATCGTCACGCTCGACGAAGACCGCCAGCACGGCCTGGCCCGCGGCGCCTTCTCGTTCGTGACCAAGCCGACGACGCGGGAAGGCATCGCCGATGCGCTGTCGCGGATCAAGGAGTTCTCGGCGCCGCGCCGCAAGCGGCTCCTGGTGGTCGAGGACAACAAAGCCGAGCAGATGAGCATCCGCGAGCTGCTCGGCCACGACGACATCGAGATCGTCAATGCCGGCACCGGCGACGAGGCGCTGGCGACGTTGCGCGACCGGCCGTGCGATTGCGTGGTGCTCGACCTGCGGCTGCCCGACATGTCGGGCTTCGAAGTTTTGGAACGCATGCGCGCCGACGACGCGTTGACCGACGTTCCGGTCGTGGTGTTCACCGGCCGCGAATTGTCGGCCGAGGAGGACGCGCAGCTTCACACCATGGCGCGCAGCATCGTGGTCAAGGGCGTGGAATCGCCCGAGCGACTGCTCAACGAGACGGCGCTGTTCCTGCATCGCGTCATCACCGACCTGCCGGCCGAGAAGCAACAGATGCTGGAGCGGCTCAACTCGTCCGACGAGGATTTGGTCGGCCGCACCGTGCTCTTGGTGGACGACGACGCGCGCAACATCTTCGCACTGTCGAGCGTCTTGGAGCGGCGCGGCATGAACGTGCTCACCGCCACCACCGGCAATGAGGCGATCGAGCTGATCGAAAAGACGCCGTCGCTCGCCATCGTGCTGATGGACATCATGATGCCGGAAATGGACGGCTATCAGACCATGGAGAAAATCCGCCAGAACCGCGCCTATCGCCGGCTGCCGATCATCGCGCTCACCGCCAAGGCGATGAAGGGCGACCGCGAGAAATGCCTGGAGGCCGGCGCCTCGGATTATCTGGCCAAGCCCGTCAACACCGAACAGCTGTTGTCCGCGCTGCGGATGTGGCTGCACCGTTGAGGCCGCATCATGACCGAGAAAGTCAACGTCCTCCTGGTCGACGATCAGCCCGACAAGCTGCTTGCCTATGAAGTCATTCTCCACGAGCTGGATGAGAACCTGGTCAAGACCTCGTCGGCGCGCGAGGCCTTGCAATTCCTGCTCAAGAACGACGTCGCGGTGGTTCTCATCGACGTTTGCATGCCGGAGCTCGACGGCTTCCAGCTCGCCGCCATGCTGCGCGAGCATCCGCGTTTCAGCGAGACGGCGATTATCTTCATTTCCGCGATCCACCTGACCGACGTCGACCGGCTGCGCGGCTATGCCATGGGCGCGGTGGATTATGTGCCGGTGCCGGTCATTCCCGACGTGCTGCGCGCCAAGGTCAAAGTCTTCGTCGAGCTTTACCGCAAGACGCGCGAGCTCGAGCAACTGAACCTGAAACTCGAGCGCCACGTCGCCGAGCGCACGGCGGAGCTCGAAGCCTCCAACGTGCGGCTCCTGCAAAGCGAGCAGGGCCGCAGCCTGGCGCTGGCGGCCGGCCAGATGGGCTCGTGGGAATGGGACATCGCGGCCAATCGCGGGGCGTGGGACGAGGGCCAGTACCGGATCTTCGGCGTCGAGCCTAAAAACTTTCAAATCTCGACGGACAATATCCGCAAGCTCCTGCATCCCGACGACTGGGCGCCGCTGCGGCAGGTGGTGCTGCGCATGGCGAGGGGCGAACGCACTCAGCAGGTCGAATTCCGCGTGCGCCGCCCCAATGGCGAGCTACGCTGGTGCACCGGCACGGCGGCGGCGAGCGTCGATGCGGCCGGCAACGTGGTGCGGATCAGCGGCGTCACCATCGACGTCACCGATCGCAAGGAAGCCGAAGAGCGGCAAGTGCTGCTGGCGCGCGAGGTCGATCATCGCGCCCGCAATGCGCTCGCCATCATCCAGTCGATCATTCGCTTGACGCGCGCCAAAAGCGTCGACGACTACGTTGCCACTGTCGAGGGCCGCATCAAGGCCTTGGCGCTGGCGCACACGCTGCTGTCCGATTCGCGCTGGCATGGCGCCGATCTCGGCACGCTGGTTGCCGAGGAATTCGCGCCCTACCGCTCCGGCAACAAGATCGAGCTCAAGGGCCCGAACGTCTCGTTGTCGCCCGCTACCGCGCAGGGCATCGCGCTGGCGCTGCACGAGCTCGCCACCAATGCGGCCAAGCACGGCGCGCTGTCCTCGCTCAAGGGCAAGGTCAGCCTGACCTGGAAATTGCAGCCCGACATCCTGACGCTGCACTGGGTGGAGAGCGGCGGACCGCCGATCAAGACGCCGTCGGCGCGCAGTTTCGGCTTGAAAGTCATCAAGGCCAGCATCGAGCAACAGCTCGGCGGCACGGCGACGTTCGACTGGAATGCAAAAGGGTTGCACTGCGATCTTTCGATCGCGTTGCGTGAGGTCAGAGAATCCCGGCAGCACGACGGCGCGCACCAGGCCAATGGCGGCAACGGCGCCACCATTGAACTGAACAAGATCGACAAGCCGCGCGTGCTCGTGGTCGAGGATGAGGCGCTGGTCGGCATCATGATCCAGGAATGCCTGACCGAATTGGGCTTCCGGATCGTCGGTCCGGTTTGCACGGCATCTGACGCCTTGGCGGCGGCCAAGGCCGGCGACTTCGATGCCGCGATCCTCGATATCAATCTCGGCGACGGCATGGTCTACCAGGTTGCGGAGATTTTAGCGCGGCGCCACGTGCCGTTCGTCTTCGTCACCGGCTACGACGCCGACAGCATCGACAGCCGGTTTCGCGACATCCCGATCCTGCAGAAACCGGTCGAGCGGGAAATGCTGCAGAAGTTGTTTGCCCAAGGCGCAAACCGCTCCGTGGCCGGCCTGGCCCGGGATGACAATCGCGTTCGCGCCTGAATTCCACGCGCGCTTTCGAAGCTTCGACCTTTTATTGAATCACGCGTACGACCGGGGTGATCGACAGGTCGGCGGCGGCGGTCTGGATGGCGATGAGCTGCGCCAAAAGGCCGAAGATACGCTTGGTGGTCGCGGCCTGCTCGGGCACGCAGTAGTCGCCGTCTTCAAACCAGGTGTGCACGAAGCATTCGCCACCCAAGTTCTGCATGACCGTTATCAGAGCCGGGTCTTCATGCACGGTCTCCAGCACCGGCGGCTCCGCCGCGTACGGGCGGTTGGGTGGGATAAAGGCGTAGCGCGACGGCGCGAGGTGCTCGCGTTGCATTTTCATCAGCGTGCCGAGGAATACGAAAACGCCGTAGGCCGAACGCGGGGTGATGGTGAAACTGATTGGGGTGGCGTTTGCAGCGTTCTTGTTGGGACTGAAGGTGAGCGGCAGTATGTCCGGCTGCGCCGTATCTTTGTTCTGCTCCGGAGTCCAGCTGTCGGAACCACAGGTCAAAGGCGAAGTGAAAAGGATCGAGCGTTGTACGTCCAGGTTGCTTTGGGCCTCCGCCACCAAGGCCGGCGCGACCGAGGACGCCGCCTGCTCGGCCAGGACCGGACTGAAGCAAAAGCGTGCGTACGAGGTGCCTTTGGCGGACGATCCGCCGCCGCCGGCGCCGCCTCTTGGCGGGCTGCTTGAGGCGCTGGCCTGCTCGGTTTTCTCTTCGACGGTCAGGCCGGTATAGGCGGCATTGTGGACCCAATCGATGAAGCAGCGGTGCTTCGGGTCCAGTTGCGAGCAACCGTAATCGTCAGGCGGACTGTAATGGTAGCCGAGCGGCGGGTGGCCGGGCAGCGTAAGCGTGAACGAGTCCGTGAACAGCCAGAACAACAGCTCGCGCGAATAGCCCTGGCGGATGAAGTAAGCCAAGGTCTGCAAATCGATCGGTTTCAGGAAGCCTTGATAGAAGGCGCTGGTTTCCTGCGTCGACACGCTGAAGTTCGTGCTGACGGCGGTGGTGTTACCGGCGCAAGCCGCGGGCGTCGAACTTTGCCTGCAACAGCGGCACGCGCCAGCGCTGGCGCTTGAAGGCGAACGGCGCCAGCCTGAGATAGAAGTCCTTCACTTGGGCCGTGCGATATCCGAGCGCCAGCGCGCCGGCGATGACTGCGCCCGTCGAAGTGCCGCCGACGAGGTCGAAGTAATCGCCGAGGCGAACCTCCTTGCCGTCGCGCTTGCTGAGCAGCGCTTCGATGCGCTCGAGAAAAGCCACCGTCAGCGCGCCGCGCACGCCGCCGCCGTCGAGTGCCAGCACCCGCTTGGGGCCGGGGCCGAACAGATGGCGGTCGCGGGAATTCTCGAAGGTGGCTGCGCTTGCGTCGTTCATGCGGATTATGCTCCGTCGTCGCGATTGTCTCTTTAGATCATTGCGTCGGCGAAGTGAGAATTTCTTCGACCACGCGCGCCATGGTTTGCACGTCGGCCGGGCGAAACGTGTTTTTCAAACCCGCTGTCGCGCCGCCCGGCGTTGCGCCTGAGCCCGGCCACGATATTTGCATTGCGTTCGGATGGCTCGGCTCGATCCACACTACGGCGATACCATCGGCGACGGCGCGTTCGACGATCTTCGCGGTGCCGCCGATGCCGGCCGCCACTGCACCGTCCCAGATCGCGATCAACACGTCGATATTGGCCAGCATGAAAAGGCCGGCGGCCTCGTAGGCGCGCGGGCGCTCATGGGCGTTGCCGTCAAGCTCGAACACGTCGCCGGCGCGGGCGAGCAGCTCTTCGAACTCGCTGCGCGACATTTGCGTCTCGAAGTCACGCTCGTACTCGGCCTTCTCGAGCGGCAGGACGGCTTGCAAGGCAAAGCCGGCGGCGAGTCCCGCTGCGGCGACGATGCGGTCCGACCCTTCCGCCAGCGAGGAGACGATGACGGGCGCGGTATTTGCCTTGCGCGCCGCGGCGGCGATTGCGGCCAGCATGCGGTCGATGAGAACGCGCAACGGCGCTTCGGAATCCTCCGGCAATTTCGGTGGCACCCGGTGGCCGCTGACGCCGATGTGCAGGCTGGGCGAGGAAGGGCGACAGGCGGGGCTCACGGCAGGGGACGACCCACATTCTGCGGTTAGCCCTCATCCGGGCTTGTCCGAGCATAGCGCAGAAATTCCACAGCGGCAGCGGGCATCACGACGGTGGCGACGCCATCCTCGGCCGCGCCACCAGGCCGAGCTCGCACAGGCCCAGCGCCAGCGTGGCGAGCAAGAACGGAATCACGAAATAGGCGACGCGAAACGTCAGCAGCGCGGCGAGCAACGCCTCTTTGGGAAATTGCGGCAGCCCGATGAGAAGCGCCGCTTCGATGACGCCGAGGCTTCCGGGCACGTGGCTGACGGTGCCGAGCAGCGTCGCCGTGACGAAGATGACCAGCACCGGCATGAATTCGACCGCGGGGTTTTGCGGAAGCAAGGCGTACATCGCGGCTGTCACCAGGCAGAGGTCCATGGCGCCGATGGCGGTCTGGACCAGGGTGAGGCGCATCGTGGGCAACACCAGTTTCCAATCGGCATAGCCGACGGTGCGCGGCCGCGGCGCGAGCCAGATGAGATAGCAGGCGACGCCGACGAGCGCCGACAGCCCGACGATCCGGTTGATCCAAGGCGGCAAGTGGTCGACGACACTCGCCGCCTCGGGCGCATAGGTTATGGCGCCGCCGAGCACGACGGCGTTGCCGAGCCAGAACGTCATGCCGGTGACGAAGGCGATCTTGGCAATATCGAGAACATTCAGGCCCCAGGCCGAGTAAACCCGCAATCGCACAACGGCGCCGGTCAAGGTCGCCGCGCCAAGCGAATGTCCGATCGTGTAGCTCGTGAAACTTGCCAGCGCCGCAATGTGAAATGGAACCGTTCGCCAGCCGATAATGTGCAAGGCAAACACATCATAGAAGGTCAGCGTGATGTAGCCCAACACGACGAACACGCCGGCGAAGGCGATATTGCGGAGCGGCTGAGCCGTGAACGCGGCGGTCAATTTGCCGACATCGATGTCGCGCAGCAGATGCCACAGCGTGGCACTGACAAGAGCGATGACAAGCAGGCTGAGCGCGACACCGAGCCAATTGCGGCCAATTTTTCGAACGACCGCGGTGCTGCTCGTCACGTTCGGTATCGGCCTGCTGCCATGAGCGCGCGATCCAGCCGACATGTCCGGCCAGACGATTCGCAGCGGCAATTTTTCATTTGTTTGTAACAATCGTGTAACGCGCCGGGCGGACAAACGGTCGCGTTTGCGCCGCGACCGTCACACTACTGAGACATGAAATAGCAATTGTCATCGCGCGCGATTCGACAAGACGATTTCCCGGCGGAGAGCAGCCTGATGCGCGTTCTCGTCGCAACGGACGCCTGGCGTCCCCAGGTCAACGGCGTGGTGCGGACGCTCAATTCGCTGGCGCGCGCCGCGGCCAAGCTCGGCGTGACGATCGAGTTCCTGTCGCCGGAGGGTTTTCCGTCGTTCCCGGTGCCGACCTATCCCGGCCTGCGGCTGGCGTTGCCGAGCCGCCGGCGGATTGCCGAGCGCATCGCAGCGGCGCGGCCGGACGCCATCCATATCGCGACCGAAGGACCGATCGGCTTTGCCGTGCGCTCCTACTGCCGGCGATACGGCCGGCCGTTCACCACGAGCTACACGACGCGGTTCCCGGAATACATTTCGGCCCGTTCGCCGATCCCGCAAGCGTGGATTTACGCCGTGTTGCGCTGGTTCCATTCGGCGGCGACGGTGACGATGGTGGCGACGCCGTCGCTCACGACGGAGCTTGGCGAACGCGGTTTTGGCAATCTCGGCCGATGGACGCGCGGCGTGGATACCGACTTGTTCCGTCCCGACCGTGCCATCGACCTCGGCTTGCCACGGCCGGTCTTCATGACGGTCGGCCGGGTCGCCGTCGAGAAGAATCTCGAAGCGTTCCTGTCGCTCGATCTGCCCGGCACCAAGGTCATCGTCGGCACCGGACCGCAGGAAGCCGAGCTCAAGCGCAAATTCCCCGACGCAAAATTTCTCGGCATGCTGGACAACGGCATTCTCGCTTCGCACCTGGCGGGCGCCGACGTGTTCGTGTTTCCAAGCCTCACCGACACGTTCGGTATCGTGCAGCTGGAGGCGCTCGCCAGCGGCGTTCCGGTCGCCGCTTTTCCGGTCACCGGTCCGAAGGACGTCATCGCCGACAATCCGGTCGGCGCCCTGCATGAGGATTTGGCCGTCGCTTGCATGGGGGCGCTGTCGCTGTCACGCGACGCCTGCCGCGCCTTTGCACTCAACCACTCGTGGGAAAACAGCGCGCGCCAGTTCATCGGCCACGCCCGGAAGGTGGCAAGCGGCAATACCGGCTCACCGCAGCTCGCCGCAACAATCACCGAGACCGTCCATGGCTAAGGGCGGCAAGATAAAAAGCAAACAATAGAAGGGTCAAACATGAGCAGCACGCTTTTGCAGTCCGATCTCGACGCTCAGACCATCACCAAGGCCTATGCGCGCTGGGCGCCGGTCTACGACCTGGTGTTCGGCGCGGTTTTCGAACGCGGCCGCCATGCCGCGATCGCAGCGGCTGAAAGGGTCGGCGGGCGTCTCCTCGAGGTCGGCGTCGGAACCGGCATTTCGCTGCCGCATTATTCGCGCGATTTGAAGATCTGCGGCGTCGATATTTCCGAGCCGATGCTGCGCAAGGCGCAGGAGCGCGTCGACGAATTCGCGCTGAGCAATGTGGAAGAGTTGCGGGTCATGGATGCCGAGCAACTGTCGTTCCCCGACGCGTCGTTCGACGTCATCGTCGCGCAATATGTCATAACGACGGTGCCGAACCCGGAAGGCGCGCTCGACGAATTCGCCCGCGTGCTCAAGCCGGGCGGCGAGATCATCCTGGTGAGCCGCGTTGGCGCGGAAGCCGGCTTGCGGCGCTCGCTGGAGCACTGGTTCCAGCCGGCGGCGCGCAAGCTCGGCTGGCGCACCGAGTTTGCTTTCGAGCGCTACGCGCAATGGGCGTCGCGGACGACGGGCGTCACGCTTGTCGAGCGGCGCGCCATGCCGCCGTTCGGACACTTCTCGCTGATCCGCTTCGCCAAGGACGGGGCGGTGGGCGCCGCGGGGCAGACCGATCAGGCGATGCGTGCGGCGGGTTGAACCGCGCGCCAGTCGTAAATCGAGACAAAACCTTCACCCAGCTGTCACGGACGAATCCCTGTCACAAGGGATTCACCGAATCGCCATACCCAAATCAGGAACCGCACGGGGAGACCGATGGAA
>Ga0208044_1000399_pt1 | contig 33150 bp, 30 predicted proteins | sample Sb_taG_8_FD_187712 | JGI IMG/M metagenome (GOLD analysis project Ga0208044, IMG submission 187712) | Peat soil microbial communities from Weissenstadt, Germany - Sb_50d_c_BC metaG (SPAdes) (version 2) | ecosystem: Environmental > Terrestrial > Soil > Wetlands > Peat | place: Germany...
CTGCGCGCCTTGCGGCTGCGCCATGACCCCCACGCATGCCATCCGCGGCCGGAAGTGCTATCGCTATTACCTCTGCTGCGGCGCCCACCGGCACGGCCGACAGAGCTGTCCGTCGAAGGCCATCCCCGCAGAGCCGATCGAACGGCTGGTGCTGGAACAGATCCAGAGTCTCAGTCCTCGTCCTACTCTGGGGAACATGGAGGGGCAGGCGTCGACGTCGGTCGAGGACCTTCGGCTCGTGCGGCTCCTCATTGAACGCGTCGAGTACGACGGGGCACAGAGCAAAGTGACGATCAACTTCCGTCCCGAAAGCCACCCATCCCAGGCAGCCGAGGCTGGCGGCCCAAACCAGGAGATCAACGCATGACCACGCCGCATGCCATTGAGTGTACTCTCCCGCTGCGCCGGCGCGACCGGACCGGTCGCCAATCAATGCCGGCAGGGCCGGCGCCTCTGCCTTCCTCGCCGCCCGACCAGGCGACGCGCTGTCCCGGTCGCGTGCCGCGCGTCGCGCGCCTCATGGCTCTGGCGCTACGCTACGAACAACTCCTCCGCACCGGCACGGTCCGCGACTACGTTACGTTGGCCAACCTCGAGCAAGTCAGTCGGGGACGAATCACGCAGATCATGAACCTGAGGCAGTTGGCGCCCGATATCCAGGAGCAGATTCTATTCCTGCCGCGGGTGCTGCAAGGCAGCGATCCGATCCACCTACACCAGCTTCAGCCTCTGGCCGCAACCCTTGAGTGGCACAAGCAGCGCCGCATGTGGAAAGCACTGCAGCGAAACTTGGAGCTTTAGCCCCGGAATTGCAACCCCGCTCGTCGTAACGACGTCTGCCGCTCCCGCGGAAGCAGCCGGCCCCAGGTAGGCCGCTACAGCGCTCCGAGCCGCGTCGGCCCCGACGTTGAAGATTTGAATGACCCCCTTTTCGTCGGCCAACGGTTGGCTCGTCTAAAAACAGGACACGCGGGCGGTGCAACATCGCGGAGACGACTTCGAGCCGGCGAATCATGTCCCCCGAATAGGTGTTCCCCAAGTGGTGGGCCGCGTCGTGAAGGCCTGCCGAAGTCATCGCCTGGTCGATGCGGGCCGCACGCTCCTTGCGTGGCAGATCGTACAACTGGGCGAAGATCCGCAGGTTTTCATAACCAGTGAGCATGCCGTCGGCGGACAGCAATTGCGGAACATAGCCGATCGAACGCCGGACGAGCGCTGGCTGGCCGAGCAGATCGTAGCCGGCGAGTTTCGCGGTACCGCTCGTCGGCGGCAGCAAAGTCACCAGCATCTTCATCAGAGTGCTTTTGCCCGCTCCGTTGGGGCCGAGCAGGCCGAACACCTGGCCCTCGCTAACAGCGAGCGTCAGCCCGTCCACGGCAGTCAGACGACCGAATCGCTTCGTGAGCGAGTGCGTTTCGATAACCCACGCAGTTTCGGGCACAAGCGGAGTGTGCTTCTCGGCTCCGGCTGGCTTGGATTCGCTCGGCAAAATTTTGTCCGGGGTTAGCGGCTCATTCGTGCGGCCAATCTCCCGGGGACGACAACATGAGTGCAATCCGATCAGCCCTGTGTTATTGAGTAGGGACCACCATATACACCGTTTGCCCACCATAGAGGTACGGCTGGTAATACACGCCATCGCAAAGGGAATAGGTAATACCGCCGATCACGACCGTTTGGCAGTCGGGGGGCAGGTTGTCATAGTAGTAATATGACGCGTCGCCTATCAAAAAGGAGCGATACCCGGGACGGAAGTGCCTAAAATAGTCGTCTCTGTAGGGATTGCGGTATCCGCCCCTATGCTCCGCGACCGCGTAATGCTCGGACCGGACCGCGCCCGCCCGCACAGCGGGCGCGACATGAACAGGGGCGGCGCGGGCAGCGTAGTGAACCGACCCTACGTGAGCAGAGGCATGGCCGCCGCCGGCATGGCCGCCCCCGCCAGCATGGCCGCCGCCGCCACCGTGGCCACCGCGCTGGGCGCTGATAGGAGCCATCGCCCACATCAACGTTGCCAGAACCAGAAACAAGCTGCCCGCCCCAAAAAAGATATGCTTCATGATCGCTTCTCCCTTCATAACCGAATAAGGACCTCGCCGTAGCGGGCCGACCCCACTGGCGGCCGCGACCTGCTGTAGATCGAGCCGTATACCCAATTGGGCAGGACACCTGCCGCGTCCCACAAAAAGCCCGCCACCGTCCCTGCGACGGCGGCACGCGCCGCCTTACTTGCCGGCTGCTTTCTTCAAGGGTTGGAGCTCGGCGTGCCGATTCAGGAAATCGACCTTGCGGACACCTTCCGGCGCCTGGAACTGAAACAGGTCGTCGCTCAGCTTGGGGTTCACGTCCCAGTGCTGGAAGAGGGCAGTGTATTGAGGCTCGTCCACCTGCCGCTTGAAGGTGATTAAGAACTTGCGCGGCAGCGGCTGCTCGCCGGCGTCGATCCAGATTTGCCAATCCAAGAGCTTCTGCCGGAATGCCAGGTGATGACACTTCACCTTGCCCACGTTGTGCAGCCCGACATAGGCCCCGGTCTGCACGTGTTCCGTGAACACCTTGTAGGGGTCGGCAAACAGGAAGTCGGCCAGGGTCTGGTCCGTGTCGAATCGGTCGTGCAGATCGTCGAGCATCGCGTCGATGGTGCCGGGCACCTTCTCGATGGCGTAGGTCTTTTGTCCTCGGTCGTAGACGGTGGCTGTCTTGCCGTCGTAGTAAAATAAGGAGTTGGCCGTGTCCCCCTCGTCCTCTCCGAACACTTTGTTGGGCCGGCTCACGGACATATGGCGCTGATTGCTGACCTGAAGTTTCTGACCGTCGTCCTGCACTTCGTCAAAGAATTCCTCCACCTGGAACGAGTACGTCTTGAGGCCCGCCAGATAGCTCGACATGGCCTTGAGGTACTGTTCCGCCTGGGGTTCGATCTTGGGGGCCTCTTGCTGAGAACCGCCCGCGAGAGCTACGCCCCCGAGTACGGCCGCGACCGCCAATCCGACTGCCGACATTCGCTTTCTCATGATCAAATCCTCCGTTATCCATGGGAACCAGACTTGCCCCGACCTCCGGACACGCACCGGCGCGCGAGGTTATCGATTATTCGAAGTTGTCCTGACCTGCGGAGTTGCACCGAACCACTGAATCAGGCCGCAGCTGTCGCACATCAAATTCGTGACTTTCTTCTCCGTGGCCCAGTTCAGGTGAGCAAAGCTTATGCCCACGGTGCTCAGCAGGGCCGAACCCTCGATGAATTGCTCAGCCTTGCAGTGAGGGCAGCGCACTGGCAAGCCACCGGCGACGAACCGGCTCGGCCCTGGGTGGGCGACCGCCTTCACCCCCTGAGTGATCTCATGCCAGATGCTCATGGAATTGTTCTCTGTTTGTAAAAGCCCTGACCGGCATCCGGAGACTCCATGTCCCAGATGGGGTCACTGAGTGAGTCGATGCTTCTCAATTCAGAGCGGGGCAACATTGGGCACTGATCATGGCTCGGGCGACGGAGTTACTGCCACCACTTCCGGGGGTGAAGGGCTACATAGACCCAGAGGACGAGCGAAGCGCATCGACGAGGTGCTTCCCTGGAACATCAAGCTGTAATCCTGCGGTTGCGGCCAGACACTTACGTTGCAGCCGGGGATGTAGATGCTGTTTTCGTCGGGCGCAGGGATGGAGGGCCCCTCGTCGATCGACGGGGGCGGCGCGGGCAGATAGGTCACCGCATTCTGGTCCGCGGCCGCCCAAAAACCGGAAGTCCACTGCCAACCGTCCTCGACCTGTTGCCAGTTACCTGGTATCCACTGTCGGTCCGGCGGCGGCACACGCCACAAGCCGCTCACCCACAGGTAATCTCTTTGTTCGTCGTCCCATCCCCAATAGCCGGGAATCCACAGCACGTGATCGCCTGCCGGCTTCTGGTCCGGTGGCACTTCCTCGATCGGATCGGGCGGTTTCTTGGGTACGACGTTGGAGGGCAGCGGCCGTGCCTGGGACGGCGTTGCGAAAGCTTCATGGACCGGCCCACGTGCCAACACTTCGACGCCATCCGGCGTCGCCGGTTCGACTTTCTGGGCAGACGCTTTCGTGGCCACAAAGGCCGCCAAGCCCAATGTCACCATCATGAAGGTCCGGGCATGCAGTTTCATCGGATTGATCCCCCTCCGAGACGAGCCAGGAGAATTCACCGGTTCAGCGCACCCAAGAACTCGTGGAGTTCTTTTTCGGCCTGGTCCTTGGCGTAGCCGTATTTTTGCTGGAGCACGCCGGCCAATTGATCGCGCCTCCCGGCAATGGCTGTCAGGTCGTCGTCAGTCAGCTTGCCCCACTTCTCTTTCACTTTGCCCCGGAACTGCTTCCAATCGCCTGCGATCTGATCCCAGTTCATGATGTACCTCCTTTGAAAAGAATTCTCTGACACCAGGGCCCTTGTCAAACTCGAGCGCCGCTTCAGGTCTGCGGCGACGGGGATCTGGGCGACGCGCCGGACCCTGTCGATACGTCCACCGGCCCGGGGAGGTATGGTCCGCCAGAGGCGGACACGTCCACTTCCCATCAGAAGCCACGGGGGATGTACCCCACGAGCAGGAGGATAATGACGATCACCAGCACCAACCCCAGGAGACCGCTCGGGCCATAGCCCCAGTTCTGGTTGTAGCCCCAGCGCGGGAAGGCGCCCAGCAGCAGCAGGATCAGAATAATCAGCAAGATCAAACCCATATGTCACCCCTTTCGATGGTCTGAGACCCGGTAAAGGCCGCCGCCGTGAACGCCACGGCCAGCAGCAGTTGCAAACAAGTTCGACAGTCGCCCAGTCCGACGCCGGAGCGTCTGCCCGGGGGCCTACTTGTCTTTCGCCTTCTCCAGCTTTTTCGTCAATTCTTCAATCTTCTTCTCCACTTCCTCAAGGGTTTTCGAGAGGTCCTGTTTGATGCCCTCGAACCTGTCGTGGCCTGCATCGTCGAGTTCCTTGATCTGTTGCTCAAGGCGTTCGTGCTTCTTTTCCAGTTCAGCAAGCTCCTTCTCCACACGGGCCTTGTCGTCGCCCTTCAGTCCCTCAGTTTTTTTCCAGAGGCTGGCGACCTTGTTCTTCAACACCTTGGACTGCTCGCCGACCGTCTTGGTGAAGGCTGCCTTGTCTTGCTTGAACTTCGCCGGATCTACTTGAACGTCAACTTTGCCCTCCTTGGTCACGCTGAACCATCCCTGCCAGTAGCCCAGGGCGCCGACGGCCACGATCAGCACCAAAACAACGACCACCAATTTCCTCATGGCTGCGAACCTCCTTTCACCCGGCTTGACACGAAAAACTTCCGGTTACTGTTGACTAATGGAGCCGCTGCGGATCAGAGCCGCGTACACCAGCACCACTTGGGTCATGCCCCGAATCATAAGGCATCGTACCCGCTCCGTGGGCCTTGAGCTTTAAGTCGCCTTCTCCGAGTTGGTCGCCAAGATTTGTTGCACCTTGCCGAAGTCGGCGGGCTTGACCAAGTGAGCGTTGAACCCCACTTCCCGCGAACGATGACGGTCTGTCTCCTGTCCGTACCCCGTCATAGCGACCAGCACGACGTTTTGGAGAGCTGGTTGTTGACGTATCCGCTTTGCTACCTCATAACCATCCATCCCCGGCAAGCCGATGTCCAACAGCACCGCGTTCGGTCGGTAGTCGAGTGCCTCTTGCAGGGCGGTCGGCCCGGTATGAGCCATGCGAACCTGATGGCCGGAAACCTTCAACAACATGGCCAAACTCTGTGCCGCATCCACGTTGTCATCCACGACCAGCACCAGCAAAGAGGGTCCGGTCGGCTCGGCGGTTTCTTTGGGGGGCGATGGCGGCTGCGATGTGGGAGACACCATCATCGGCAGACGCACGACGAACTCACTGCCTTGCCCCAAAGCACTGTAAGCCACGACCGTTCCGCCGTGCATTTCCACGAGCCGATGCACCAAGCACAGGCCGATGCCCAACCCGCCTTGCGAGCGGGCCAATGACCGTGCCGCCTGCGTGAACAGGTCGAAGATGCGGGGCAGCAGTTCCGGGGCGATACCGATGCCCGTATCTCGCACCCGCAACACGCACGCATCGTCCTCTTGGTGGACGGCTAGCCAGATATGACCGCCTTCGTCGGTGTATTTGGCGGCGTTGTTGAGCAGGTTCACCACGACTTGTTCCAGCCGGGCGGCGTCGGCATACAGCCAGATCGGTTGAGGCGACAACGAAACGGTGAGTTCATGCTTGTGTTGGTCGATCAGCGGACGAACCGACTCCACAGCACATTGCACGATGCCGTTCACGGCGACCCGCTCTTGGCGAAGCTGAACGCTGCCGGTGGTGATGCGGGAGATTTCCAACAGGTCATCAACGAGATGTGACAGCTGCCCCACCTGACGCTCGATGATGTTTCTGGCTTGTTGCTGGATGGAGTTCTCGCGTTTTTGGAGACGGAGGAGATGGACGGCGTTGGAGATGGGAGCAAGAAGGTTGCGGAGTTCGTGGGACAGCATCGCCAAGAACTCGTCCTTGCGACGGTGCAGGTCCGACAAAGCAGCCGCCTGCTCCGTTATCTGCTTCTCCAAGAGCCTGCGTTCGCTGATGTCCCGAATGTTGCACTGAGCGACGGGCCGGTGGTCCACCTGATAGATGTTGCTGACGAACTCGACCTCGGCCCGCTCGCCGTTCTTGGTTTCGAGTGGCAGGTGGTCGTAGCGGATATAGCCTTTCTCTTGCAGGTCTTGGTAGGCGGCGCGACTCGCCTGTTCATCTCCGAATAGACCGATCTCCCAGAGTTCCTTGCCCAAGAACTCGTCGTGCGAGTAGCCCAACAACTCCGTCATGAACGGGTTGGCGTCGATGATTTTCAAGGTGTTGGCGTCGAGGATGAGGATGCCGTCTTTGGCGGTCTGGAACAGCCGCCGATACCGCACTTCGGAAGTCTGCACAGCGACTTCCGCCAGTTTGCGTTCGGTGATGTCCTCAATGGCGAGCAAGATCAGGTCTGGTTGGCTGTCCACCGACTCGAAGCGGCGGGCATTGAGCAGCATGATCTTCTTGCCAATCGCCGGAAAGTCGTGTTCCACGTCGCAGTCATGAATGGGATGGCTGTTCGACAGGACTCCCTCCAGCAGGGTCCGCAGTCGAGGAATGTTCCACTGGCCGTTGCCCAAGTCGTAGATGAAGCGGCCTTCCGTCTCCTTTTTCTCGGCGTGGAATGTCTGGTAGAAAGCCCGGTTCGCCGTCTGGACTCGCAGGGCCTTGTCGAGAACGAGGAACGGCTCTCGCAAGGTCGCAATGATGTCGTCGGCGTAGGTGAGGGCGTCTTGCACCTGCTGCTCTTGCCGCCTGCGTTCGCTGATGTCTCGGAACACCAGCACGACCCCGGCGACTTCCCCCTTCTCGTTGCGGATCGGGGCGGCACTGTCGTCAATGGGTCGTTTCGTGCCGTCTTTGGCGATGAGCAGGCTATGGTTCGCCAGCCCGACGATCGCGCCCTCCCGCAAAGCTCGGACGGTGGGACTCTCGACCGGCTGGCGGCTCTCTTCGTTGATGATGCGGAACACGCTGTCGAGGGGTTGGCCCGCCGCTTCTTCCAGCGTCCAGCCGGTCAAGGACTGAGCCACCGGGTTCAGAAAGGTGACGCCGCCGTTGATGTCGGTGGTAATCACGGCATCCCCAATGCTGGCGAGCGTGACACGACACCACTCCGGTTGGAAGTGCAACGCTTCCTTGCTTGCCGGTGAAGGATGGGTCATACCCCCCCCATCTGATGTTCAGTATTATTTGCCGCTTTTACTGCGTCGGAAAGCCGTTTCGTGAGCAGCAACCTGGCGAGCCAGCGGCTTCCGAGCGGCGCAGAAGGCAGTCGCTACGGCATGGATAATCCGTTGCCCTGCCGCGCTCACGTCTGACTTGCGGAACGATGGCAACACCAGGTTTCTCGTTCAGTCTGCTGGCTAAACTGGGTTTCTCGTTCTGTCTGCTAGCATACCATAACGTCTTTTCCTATAGCCAGCTTGCAAAGGCGTCTGTACGCTATCCGACAGACAGGGTATGCCTCGAAGGAATTCCGTTATTGGTCATGAGCCTTCCCTTCGTGTTCAACCGAACAAGCGCTCGAATTCTTCGTTGATCCTCCGGTAGCACTCGCAAGAACCGGCCTTCAGACGCTCCCGGTCGAGGACGGTGAATCTCCCCCGGCTGTAACGGATCAAACCTTGTTCTTTGAGGGGTTCGAGAACCTCGGATACAGTGGAACGCCGCACGCCGAGCATCTCGGCCAATAACTCGTGAGTCATCGGGAACACGTCCGAGTGCGCTCGGTCCTGGGTCATCAACAGCCAGCGGCAACAGCGCTGGTGAACCGAGTGAAGGCCGTTGCAAGCCACCGCCTGTGACACCTGAAAAAGAAAGGCGCTGTGGTAGAGGACTAGCGACCGGCGCAAGGGGCTGTCCCGGTTCGCCTCTCCCCTCAGCACGTCCGCCCCCATCCGTAGGGCCTCGCCCGGCGCTTGCACGATCATCCGGTTGGCCGCCGTCTTGGCTCCGACGAGGAGCGGCAGGCCTACCATACCCTCGTCCCCTACCGTCGCTACCTCGATGGCCCTGCCGTCTTCCATCACGGTCAGAGCAGAGACGACACCCCGGTTCGGGAAGTAGGCGTAGTCGATGGGCGACCCGGCCTCGTAGAGGACGTGTTTTAATTCCAGCGGGACGTGCTGCAGGCAGGGGAGGAGGCGCCGGTACTCCGCCGGGGGCAACCGGGCCAGGAGCTGGTTGCCGTACGGCGCAGCAGGCGGATTGGTCTTCGGCATGGCTCACCACCCTCCCAGCGCCCCCGCCAGTGTCCGCAGGGCGAAGGCAAAGTCGTACAGCGGGCGCCCGAACTGAACTCGTGGGGCCTGGAACACGGTTCCATCGGGCCTGACCAGCAGGTGTCGGTCGGGGACGGGCGTGAAGACGTTCGCCGGACGTAGCACGTCCCCGTCCGCAGTCTGCTTGACCATGAGCGCCGTGTGGCGGCTCAGGATGTCGGCGAGGAGGCTCGGCTCATCGGGGCAAAGGCCCTGGACGACAAGAACCGAAGCGGGGAAGTCCGTCGGCAATCCGGCCAGGATGCAATTCAGGGCCTTCGGCCCACCGGGAGACGCCGCCAGCGCCACCAGGCCGAAGGCGATGTTCTGGCGGTGCCGGGTGGGGCCCCATTGCCGTTAAGCTGCGTTTCCCCCGTCTGTCTGCCAGCAGACCATTCTATCCTTTTGTCGGATGGCAGACAAAAAGCGTCTGTACGGTTTCCGACATGACAGCAAGATTTTCTTTGTGATAATAGACGCAGAAGGACAAGGGCGGGGGGCCTCTCGCAGCGCACCATTCCCGGTCCCGACCGTAGTGAGGAGGCGTACAATGACTAAACTTCGCCGAATCCACGTTCCCGGCGAGAACCGTCTGTTGGTTGCTTTGCCGAGGGACGAGTACGACCGCTTGCTCCCCCATTTGGAGAAGGTGTCCTTACCCTTGAGGGACATCCTCTACGAGGCGAACGGGCCGATTGCGCACGTCTTTTTCCCGTTCAACAGCGTAGTTTCCCTGGTCATCATGGACAGCGGCTTCACGCTCGAAGTGGGCCTCATCGGCAACGAGGGCATGGTGGGAACTCCGGTCTTCCTGGGGTCCGACCGCAGCCCTACCAAGGCGATTGTGCAGATTCCGGGCGAGGCCCTGCGAATGGAGGCCAAAGTCTTTCAGAAGGAGATGGGGCGGCGTGGCCCGTTGCACGGCCTGGTCCAGCGCTACACCCAGTCGATGATTAACCAGATTTCGCAGTCCATCGTCTGCAACCACCGGCACTCCGTCGAGAAACGCATGTGCCGCTGGCTGCTGATGAGCCACAACAGGGTGGGGGCCGACGAGTTCCCGCTCACCCATGAGTTCCTGGCCCAGATGCTCGGCGTGTGCCGCCCCACCGTGACCGCCGTGGCGGGCACCCTCCAGAAGGCCGGGCTGATTAACTACCACCGGGGCAAAATCACCGTCACCGACCGGAAGGGGCTGGAAGCGGCTTGCTGCGAATGCTACGAAGTGGTCGCCAAGGAATTGGACCGCTTGCTCGGCTGACGCCGGGAGCCTGCCGACTTCGTGAGAGAGCCGCTTCGATTTTTCCACGAGAAGGAACTACAGGGCAGGTACGACACTCTTTGACGTGAGGCTTCGGAGGAAGCGTGGAACGGCCAAGAACAACCTGATCGGCGGCACAGGGAGCGTCAGACTTAGGTGGCCAGGGAAATCTCATTTCCGGCAATGCCAGTAACGGCGTGAAGATTGCGGGCAGCGGTCCGTGCTTCCGCCCTGGGAGTAGTGGATCGGAGGATGACGCCGGCGATTCGGAAGCGGACCGTGAGCCGTCCCGTCCATGCCAACGGACTGACGGAAATTGCCGCTAGCCATGCTAAGAGGCCGATGGACGCAGTAGTCCAGGACTTTGAACGACGGGTAGAGGAGATTTGCATCCATGTCGACAAGAGCGTTTCCCCAGCAGAGTCCATGCTTTTCAAACAAGCTGCTCCGCAGGTCGGGTGGGGCGCGCGTTACGGGTACGTCGATCTAGGCGGGACGATAGAAGCTGTGCTTCACGTTTTGGATGAACGCGCGCGAGCCTACTCGCAAAACATCCCCCAGGACGCCTGTGGAGAAGGCAATGTCAACGGATGAAGTGGATGACAAAACCGTAATCTGGCGTTCCATGAGCTTCGATAGGCTAGTCTCGACAGTCGAGCATCTAGTCTACCTCGTCGCCTGGCCCACTCTTGCCGGAGCAGTAGAGGTCCCCTGTCCTCACTTGCACCCTGCGGGCGTGGCAGGCCTTGATCTCGGCGATCCGTGTCCAGAACGACCAGCACTTCCAAGGTCGTCCATCCAGGGTGAGCGTTGCCGTGCGCCATGCCGAGATGATGCCCAGGAGCCGCTGGAGCTTCTCCCAGGTGGACTCATCCGCGAGCGTGGCGGACGTCGCTACGCGGTGCACGATGTTTCGGCCCTCGCCCACGGCCCGGTAGCCGGGGAGGGTCTGGGCCAGGGAGACGGCGTGGGGATACTGGGTGGATGCGGCCGACACGTCGAACACAGTGCCCTCATTGGACGCACCGCCAGAGTCGGTGGTGCAGAACAGATTGCCGTTGCTGTCCTCGACCAGGGCATCGGGGCCGCTACCGTTGGTGCTGTTGAAGGAGACAAGGGTGGTGATGCTGGGGTTGCCGGCCGCCACGCTTGCGGCCGACACCTCGAACACCGTGCCGTAGTTGAACGCGCCGCCAGCGCCGGTTACGCCAAAGAGATTGCCGAACCCGTCCTCGACTAGGCCGCCCACGGGGCCGTCCCCGTCGGAATGGCCGTTGAAGGAGGCAAGGGTGGGGATGCTGCCGCTGCCGGCCGCCACCTCGAACACCGTGCCGGCGTCGGGGCCAGCGCCGCCTTCCCCGGTCGTACCGAACAGATTGATCAACGAGTACATCTGCCATTTTCATGGCGAGAGAAATCACCAGGGGCTGAAGAATCGGCTCATTAAACCGGGGGCGGAAGTCGGCCGCCAAACGGGCGACATCCAGTGCCGAGAACGTCTCGGCGGGGTCCTGCGCTACTATTCCCGGCAAGCAGCGTAACACTGTTATGGATTCATTTGGAGACGCGCTTCCCCAGTGCCGCTGCGTTTGTCTGCCGAGAAGGACAATCCAACCACGACATTCGCAGCTCCTGCCAGACCAAGGAGATACCCACTACGGCCGAGATGCGACCAAGCGCCACTTTAAACGCCCAATTATGCTCGCTGCTGTTGCCCGTTTGAATTATTTGACCCTACGGGAATCTTCGTGTCCCCTTTTCATGAGGAAAAGCGTGCGAAGAACTCGTCGGAGGCAAGAAAGGAGACGGCCACCGACTCGAGGCTAGCTTGCCCACTGAGCAGAAGTTGAACCCACTGCGCCTCACCGGCGCTGTCCGGCTGTCGGCCCAGGTACTGCGTATAGAACGCTTCAACCAGCCTTTCGTCCGCCTCCGCCGAAGTCAAGAAAGCATTCACCACTACGTCACGATCAACGGTTTGCAATTGCTCGAGCCAATAGGCTTCACCGTCCGCGTCGGGCTGTCGTCCGAGGACTTGGGCGTACAAACCGGTTAGGAACGATGCATCGGTCGGGTGGTCCGCGTTGTATTCCGGAGAATCAAGGAAGGCTCTTTCCACGTCGAGTTCGGTGGCGCCGTTCAGGAACGCGCTTACCCAAAAGGCGCGGCCCGCGGGATCGGCGGCTCGCCCCAGAAAAGTCATGTAAAACTGGTCGACCTCGATCCCCCGGTGTTCGGGAGAATCCCAAATCATGGTCGCCACCTGCTGCCGAGATGCCCCGGCAAGAAGGAGCGTCACGAAATCGGCGTAGCCGGCGGGGTCGGGAGCGCGATCGAGGAGCGTTTGATAGAGGGTGCTGACATAAGACTCTATTCCGGCCAACGTCACTGTCGATCCGCCCGGAGGATTGGTTGCCGTCAAGATGCCGATGTTGGAGTTGAAGAACTCCAGTTTGCTGATAACGGGTGGAGTCGAGGTGCCGCCGCTCGCTGACAAGATGATGCCAGAGGCCTCGTAGTTACCGATCAAGATACCTGTCGTATCCGAACCGGCAGTTACCGTTACATCCGTAGGGCTGGCGGTCGTCTGCACCCAGCCGGTTTGTTGAACTTCCTGAATGCCATAAGTCCCCGGTACCAACCCGGTGAAAGCAAAGGCGCCGTTCGCGGCTGACACCGTTGTCATCAGCACCTGTCCATTGGTTGGATTTACGAGCTCGATGGTAAACCCGGCCAGCCCCGGCTCGTTGGCGTCGCGAATCCCGTTGGCATTCAGGTCATCAAATTTCACGCCCTGAATTTCGCCGGGAGGAACCGACGTTAAATGATTGCCGAACAGCAGTCCGGTGATGTCCGAGCCACGGGTCACGGTGATATCAGGCGGGTTGGGAGTTGTTTGGGAGTAGCCTGCCTGCTGCACTTCACGGACGCTGTAGGTACCGGAGGCGACGTTCATAAAGGTGAACTCGCCGTTGGTGCCGCTCGTGGTGGTACATTCGACCTGTCCGGTAGTCGGGCTGAGCAAGTCAACGACGAAACCCGCAAGGCCCGGCTCGCCTGGTTGGCGTATGCCGTCCCCATTGATATCCTCGAACTTCACTCCCTGGACTTCTCCCAGCGGGGCAAAATTCGTGTCAAAGGTTCCCGTGCCGGAAGCCGTGAATGATTTGAAGAAGCCATCCGCCGCGACCTGAAGGCCGCCGCTGCCATCGTTGGATAGCACCGAGCTGAAAGCCAGCGAAAACCCATGATTGATCGAGTTGCTGAAATCGAAGAAGTCTGAAGTGAAGGACACAATATCGGGAGGCACCACGGAATCCGAGGCCTGCGACGCTGCTTCCGGCAATCCCACCTGGCCTTCGAGCAAACCGGTGTAAGTCACGGACAAGAAATTCGTTTTGCCGTTCACCGGCGTATCGAGGGTGATCTGCAGCGTGTTCACCGGAGTTGGGAATTGCTCGGTTGTCTGATTACCTGGCGGAACCGGTCCAACTGTTTTGGCAGTTGTCGAAGCACTCAGGAATAGATGCGCGTGCACCGGAGTGGTGATTCCTGCGGCGAAGCTTGTATCGAAATTGACCAGGACAGGGTCTCCTCCTGGAATGGTCGTGAGCGTAGCGCTCGTTCCATTATTGTCATAGACGAACGCTTGCAGGGCCGGCATCAGCGGCTGAAACTGCGCGAAGGTGGTCGTGCTCGGCACCGTTCGCTCTTCGAGTTTTTCAATCTCTAATGGCGAATGACGAGTCCGCAGATTGGGGTGAAGGCGAAGTGTGGTGGGTTGGTCGCGGCGGAGAAAGCGCAAGAAATCAGCCAGCATCAGGAAAACCTCAGGTGACAAGTGTGGGGTGATTTAGATCTCAGGCGAAAATTGAGGCGCCATCTGATCAAATACGCGAGGATACGCAAACTCTGTGCCGAATCTATCAGTTACGAAACATGGGGCGTGTTGGATCGTCATCCGCTGGCCGGTCGCTTTGTGAAGACGGCGCGAGGAGAGTGCCACGCCGACTGGCTTGAATCCGAATCTTGTACTGCGTTTACCAGGATTGGAACGTCACAAAACCGCGTCGATTGCGAGGGCGCTTCAAGCTACGATCTTCTCGTGTCCGTTCATCCCGCGAAAGCCTCTCTCCCCTGGAAGCGGGTTGGAGAGTGAACCTTGAGTGGGCTAAAACGCTCAGGCCCGGCACCTCCCCGCACATGAAGATGGGAAAATGATCGAACAGCCTCTTAGCCTCGCGCACCGCTGGCGAACTCAGGCCAATCGTGATGGAGCCATCTGCATGCCCTCATAACAGCACAATTTGACGGTCGGACCGTTGTTATGCTTTGCCGCGGCCCCGCTCAGTCTGCACCAGAGCTGGCGTATCACGATTCTGCTCAAAAGCAGTTAAGTTGCGCCCTTTCTCCCTGATTTGGCAAGCCGTTTGCTCAATTAGTCCCAAACTGAAATTTACGTGGGGGGCTTAGACGATGGTCGGCAATCGATACCGTGGTTACTGGGTGATCGCACTGGCTGGAGTTTGGGGCTGGCTTGCTGCTCCTGATTTGCGCGCGGGTATCATCACCTTCGCTAGCGTCAATCAGGTCAACGTTAGCACGAACGACTATTCCTATACCAACAATGGAACCAGCGCGACTTTTAGTTCGACGATTTCAATCCCAGTGTCGCTGACCGTGGATCCTACTGTAGCTGCCAACTCTGGTCTGCCGACTACCCAGTTCGCAGCACATTTGACACTCACGTCTAGCACGGTTTCGCCGGCAGTGCCAGCGGGACCATCTTACGTCGAATCTTTCCCGACCACGACCAACCAGATTGTAATCACCCTCGACGCGCCGCCTGTTGCGGGCAAGAACGATTTCCTGACGGTCCAGTACTCGGATCTCTTGAGCGGTCAACTCGGCTCGGACCAGGTTTCCCTTTCTGCATCGGATCTGGTCAACGGACTGACGCCGCCCGACTTCGTGCAGTTCACTTCCGATTACATCAACTTCACGAATTCCACAGAGCACGGTCTCTCGTTCACGTTCAGCTCGGTCGATTCGGCTGATGGCGGCGGATTGGAGCTCAATTCCAACGGTTTCTTCAACTCGTTCACCGCATCAGGCGTTGGTTCGTTTGATACGGAGTTCAAGTCGGTGCCGGAACCTGCAACGATCATGCTCCTTGGAATCGGGGGCGTCGGACTGCTCTGGCGGCGTAGGATGCTCAGATCAAAGATGAGTTGAGGCTGCTGGCAAGGTTGCCCATCCGCTCGATTTTGACAGATCCCCCTGCCCATCTTCTCATACCGACAGCGCGTTGCCTTCCTTATCTATGGAGTTGGCCGGGTCCGCCAAACGATTAACTCCAATGACAACGGCGGCCAGCCTTGAACTCATTGGCTAACCGCTCACCGTGAAAAGTCGAAACGCTCGGCGCCTGCGCTGCACCAAAGGAGTATGCAATGAGAAAAGGATTTCTCATTACCTCGTTTGCGCTCATCGTAACGGGGAGTATCGGGCTCGCCCAGAATCCGGCAACTGATTCTCCTGGGCTCCCGGATACCAACCCGAATTCTTGCGTGAACGACTTCGCCTCTTGCCTCGCACCGGGGTGCGAACCGTGCGGACCTGCGGGGAGGTTCTGGGCGAGTGCGGACTATCTTCTATGGTGGATCAAGGACGGACATGTCCCGCCGCTCGTGACGGGAGGCACAACAGCTTCTGCAGGTGTCCTGGGTGCACCCGGCACCGTGGTGCTCTTTGGCGGCGGCCTCGACCAGAATCCGTATTCCGGCGGCCAATTCGATTTCGGCTTCTGGCTGGACGACTGTCACAAGATTGGCCTCGAGACGGATTTCTTCTTCCTTGGAACAAATAGCACGAGTTTTGTCGCTGGCGGGACCGGCGCCGCCGGGGGCAGTACGGTAGTGGCGCGCCCGGTCGTGAATGCCAACAATGGAGCCGAAGTTTCCGAGTTGGTTGTATCCCCAGGCACGCTGAGTGGATCGATAGCGGTCTCGGCTCCAAGCCGGCTGTGGGGCATCCAAGAAAACGTCCTGTGCAATCTCTATTGCTGCGGCAACTGTTGTTCGGGCCTCCGCATCGACCTGATCACCGGCTTCTGCTACTTGGAGCTTGACGAAAGCGTGTCTATCGTGGAGAACCTAGCGGTCAATCCGAGCGTTCCCGTTATCGGCGGCAGCACCATTGGCGTTTTCGACCAGTTTTCGACGCACAACGACTTCTATGGCGGTCAGGTAGGCGCTTGCGCCGAGTGGTGGCGGGGCCGGACCTTTTTCAATGTCACCGGCGAAGTGGCCCTCGGCGATACCCATGAGACGGTCAATATCAACGGCTACACGTCGTTCACGCCGCCCGGCGGTCCAACGACGTTTGCAAACGGGGGCCTCCTGGCCTTGCCCACCAACATCGGACACTACGAGCACGACGCCTTCGCCGTGGTTCCCGACATCTGTTTCAACATCGGCTACCAAGTGACGGAGCACTTGCGGGCCTTTGTTGGCTACTCCTTCTTCTACTGGAGCGACGTGGTCCGCCCGGGCGATCAGATCGATCGCACCGTGAACCCGACTCAGATTCCCTCAAACCTCGGGAGCAGCACCCTAGTGGGACCAGCCCGCCCCGCATTCGCATTCAACCAAAGCGACTTCTGGGCCCAGGGCATCAACTTCGGCATAGAGTTCCGCTATTAAGAAGGGAACGCGCTGGCGTCGGCGATGCCCACCTGACCCTGGTTCGCGCTCGCCCGGGTTGGCCCACGTCAGACCGGCCGCCGGAAGGAGTTGGGCCGAGCTTGCCCCGTCAATGATGTCGGTGTACTTCTCGGTGGAAGTCAAGATGGACGCCGTCACGTAAACGTCGCCTCGTGCCGCCAGGACGTATTCCCAGTCGATCTGCTCGGCCAGACTTGGCAATCGGCTCGGCAGAGTATGCGCGGAAGCACTAGCCTGGATTCCGGGTACATACAACTGTAGCACCCCTGAGCACGGCCAAGCGCAGTGGGAAACGCGGTACTTACGGCTTGGCGTTCGCCGCCGGCGAGCGCCAGGCCGCACGAGCGGTCCGCCAATAGAATTTGCTGACGAGCCATTGAACACATCGACTCCATCCTGCATGTTGGGGAGCGGATTCAGTCCGGCTGCGTCGCAACCGATGCTGTCCCCCTGAATGACGTTGGCACTGGCAGCGAGAAGGAGAACGCCCGGACCATCGTTCCCGGAGATGACGTTGCGGTCGCCTGCCGCCGGTCCGCCGATCGAATTGGAATGGGCCCCGGCGGAGAGTTCCAGTCCCGCGATGATGTTCGGCAAGGCCGCACTTCCCAGGGCATCGACGCCGACCAGGTTGCCGAGGATTTGGTTGCCAGACGCATGGCTGCCGCTGAGGACAATCCCAGCGCCCTGGTTGCCGGAGACCACATTGCCAGCGCCCGCGGCGGCGCCGCCGATTTGGTTGGCAGGCGAAAAGACAACGATGCCGTTCAGAAGGTTGGGCAACGCGGCCGCACCGTCCACGGTTGTTCCAATGAGATTGCCGAGAATTAGATTGCCCGTGGAGGTGCCGGTGATTTCGATGCCGTTGGCGTCGTTGCCGGAGAGGACATTGGGCAAACTCGCGCCGGCGCCGCCGATGGTGTTCGTGCTGGACGCGCCGGCGATCAGCACCCCTTGAGCGCCGTTGCCGAGGTTCGGGGTGTTGTTTTTGTCGGTGCCGATGACGTTGCCGGTCACCTGATTCAAGCTGGAGCCATCCATGATCGCCACGCCGTTCGTGCCGTTGGCGGCGATGACATTGCCGCCCACGATTTGATTGAGCGACGCCCCGCCGTGCACGAGCACGCCATCTTCGGAATTACCGAGTGCAGAGAAGCCCCCCTGGATCAACCCGATCGTGTTGTCTTGGATGACATTTTGCGTCGTGGCGTTTCCGGTCAGTGTCGTCTCTGCTCTGACCGTGAAAGTCGGCAGGGCCATCGAGGTAGCGACGGTAGGCCTGTATGCTCCATTCTCCGATGACACCGCTGGATGACTTCAGTTCGGTGGAACTGGCCAACGGTTGCCCCTGCCCAAGTGTCGTTCGCATGGGCATTTGCAATTCGGCTCAGTAACTTGACCATACAGGTCAAGTAACGCTCTGTGGCCGCCATCATCCACAAGATGAACGAAGCGATCCAGGGCACGGTTACCTGACGGGGGCGCGAGGCCGCAGCGGATTGGCTAGCTTCCTCGTCGGCGATTGAAGGATCGACCATGAGTTATCTGCATCTGCCTTCCAGTTCGCGGAGCACGGCGGCAGCGTGGAACTTCCCGCTGGGGATCGAGGGCTTTCGCTACGCCGACCTCAATCGCGTGCGCCGACTGATGGCCTTTTACCAGGTTTTTCGCGCTGAGCTTCGGTCGGCGGACCCGGCCCTCGCCGAGCGCTACGAACACAGTTGCGAACAGTATTCCCGCGGTGAGGGCCAGGAAGATGCGCCGCTCCTCATCGACGTTGCCAGGCACCTGGATCGCTTTATCGCCCGAGTTTTCCACATCGAAAAGGAAGTGACCGACCTGAATCGGCGCACCGCCGATGACCGGGCGGTGTACGAATTCAAGAAACGCTTCCTGGATCGCCTGGTGCTGAAAACGCCTTCTGCCCCGCGGGAACTGGCGGCCATGAACATCGCCGACGTCGAGTTTCGTTACCGGGAACGGGTGGCGGAAATCCTCACTCGGGGGGAATGGGCGAACGATCCCGAGCGGGAACTGGCCGAGGTTGTCCTCAAGCTGCTCGAGCGCCAGGCAACCGCCAAAACCATGGGTGACGCTGCGGAATCTGCACGATGCGAGGAAATATTGCGCGACGTTTCGGCCTGGGCGCGGGTACTGGCCTTTCACCCCCAGCTGAAACAGCGGCGTCACCAATTTGCCTCGTTCGTGCATCCCGAGAAGCTGGACATCGAAAACCTGGTAGCCCGCGATTTCAATAACCCGGAGTTGCCCACGCTCTTCGAGGGCCCTGCCGAGGGACGACGCCACCGCGACGGCTTCGGCCTGACCGACCTGCGCATGGATACCCGCGAAGCGCTCCGCGAGATGCACTACTGCATCATTTGTCATCCTCGCAACAAGGATTCCTGCTCGAAGGGAATGCTGGACAAAGATGGATCTGCCAAGAAAAATCCCCTGGGAATCGAACTGACGGGCTGTCCGCTGAAGGAGAAAATTTCCGAAGCGCACTTGCTCAAGCGGGAAGGCCATGGCATCGGGGCGCTGGGCATGATCATGGTGGACAATCCTCTGTGCGCAGGCACCGGCCACCGGATTTGCAACGACTGTATGAAGTCGTGCATCTACCAGAAGCAGACGCCGGTGAACATTCCCCAAATTGAAACCAGTATTCTGTCCGATGTGTTGCATTTGCCGCATGGCTTCGAAATCTTCTCGCTGCTGGCGCGCTGGAACCCCCTCAATCTCCGCCAGCCCTGTCCCCTCCCTTACAACGGCAAGAACATTCTGGTGATCGGCATGGGGCCGGCGGGCTACACCCTGGCCCACCACCTGCTCAACGAAGGCTTCGGCGTGGTTGGCATCGACGGTCTGCGCATCGAACCGCTCTCAGTGCGCATGCGCGGGGCCAAGCGGCGCGTGCCCCAACCGATCAGGGACATCGACGACGTCACCGGGCCTCTGGATCGCCGCACCATCCTCGGTTTCGGCGGGGTTTCCGAATACGGGATCACGGTGCGCTGGGACAAGAACTTCCTGGACATCAATTACTTGCTGCTCATGCGGCGCAAGAAGTTCCGTCTTTACGATGGCATCCGGTTTGGCGGGACCTTGACGCTGGACGATGCCTGGAACCTGGGGTTTGACCATGTGGCCATATGCACCGGCGCCGGCAAGCCGACTCTGGTGCCCATGAAAAACAACCTGCTGCGCGGCGTGCGGATGGCTTCCGATTTTCTCATGGGTCTTCAGGCCACCGGCGCTTACAAGGCCAATAGCTTGGCGAACCTTCAGATGCGGCTTCCCGCGATCGTGATTGGCGGCGGCCTGACCGCCATTGACACGGCCACCGAGATGCAAGCCTACTATGTGGTGCAGGCGGAAAAGGCGCTGGACCGGTACGACCGACTGGTTCCGAAAATCGGCGAAGACGCGATTTGGGCCATGCTGGATGACGAAGAACGGGGCATCGTCGAGACCTGGTTAAAGCACGGTCGGGCTATTCGCGCGGAACGCTCCGCCGCCACGGCCGCCGGGCGCAAGCCGGATTTCAATCGCCTGGTCCGGGCCTGGGGCGGCGTGACCATTGTGTATCGCAAACGCCTGCAGGATTCGCCTGCTTATCGCCTCAACCACGAGGAAGTCATCAAGTCGCTCGAAGAGGGCATCCGCTTTGCCGAACGTCTCAACCCGGTGGAATGCATTCCCGACGCCTACGGCGCCATCGCCGTACTGCGCTGCGAATATCAGGTGCAAAAGGATGGCCGCTGGAAATCTTCCGGCGAGTTCGTCACTCTTCCGGCCCGCGCCGTGATGATCGCCGCAGGAACGCACCCTAACACCACTTACAATCGCGAACATCCGGGCACCTTCCAGCTCGACGCCAAGGGGGAGTTTTATCGCGGCCACAGGCTCCAGACTTCCGGCGAGGTGAAGCAACTCGTGCCCGCGGGCCCTGGGGAAATCGGATTCTTCACCTCGTACGAGAAACAGGGCCGCTACGTCACCTTCTTCGGGGACAATCACCCCCAGTATGCGGGCAACGTGGTCAAGGCGATGGCCTCTGCCAAGGATGGCCATCCCGAAATCTCCCGCGTTTTCGAGGAAGAAATCGCGCGGCTGAAACCCGAGGACCAGCCGGAGCGCGAACGGAACTGGGTCATGTTCGCCGAATCGTTGGACGAGCAACTCGTCGCCGAGGTGGTCGACGCTCTGCGCCTGACCCATCAAATCGTCGAGGTGGTGGTGCGTGCCCCCCTCGCCGCACGGAATTTCCATCCTGGCGAGTTCTATCGCCTCCAGAACTATGAAACCTTCGCAGAGGAGGTCGACGGCATCAAGCTCACCATGGAAGGGATTGCTCTCACGGGAGCCTGGGTCGATCGCGAGCGCGGGTTAATCTCGCTCATCGTACTGGAAATGGGCGGCAGCAGCCGGCTGTGCTCTTTGCTGGAACCGGGCGAGAAGATCGTCCTCATGGGGCCCACGGGCAGCCCCACCGAGATCCCGCACAGCCAGACTGTCGTCCTTGCCGGTGGGGGCCTGGGCAACGCCGTCCTCTTTTCCATCGCCTTGGCTTTGAAGGAGAAGAACAACAAAGTGATTTACTTCGCGGGCTACCGAGCCCCCACCGACCTGTTCAAACGTCAGGCGATCGAAAAGGCTTGCGACGTGGTGGTCTGGAGCACCGATCGAGGGCCTTGCATCCAGCCCGGCCGCCCGCAAGATCGCACTTTCCTGGGCAATATTGTCGAGGCCATGGAAGCCTACGCCTCGGGCCTACTGGGCGCGCAAGTCATCCGCCTGGCCGACGCCCAGCGCATCATCGCCATTGGGTCCGACCGCATGATGGCCGCCGTCAAGCACGCCCTCGCCGACAAATTGCACAAGCACTTCCCTAACCAACCGACGGCCATCGGGTCGATCAACTCTCCGATGCAATGCATGATGAAAGAGATTTGCGCCCAATGTTTACAGCGCCACCTGGACCCCCAAACGAAAGAGGAATCTTATGTCTTTAGTTGCTTTAACCAGGATCAATTGTTGCAAGCGGTCGATTTCCCCAACCTAAACACGCGTCTCCGCCAAAACAGCGCCGCGGAGAAGCTGACTTCTCTGTGGATCGACCACCTTTTCTCAGCACGGTTGGTGCAAACTGTTTAGAGGCCGTTTCATAAACGGAAACAGGACCGTTCCAGCCCTTCATCGTGTACCAGTCCATCGAGTCTGGTTCGCAAGGAAGAGCAACTCGGCAGGACGGTACGCCTTCCAGAATTCCCGCAATACTTCCAAGAGCTTCGGCGACAGCAACACCTAGCGGTCCTTGCGGCCCTTGCCCTAGTCAACCCGGATCACCATCCGCTTGCTGTCGATGACAGCAACGCGCAGGGCGCTAACTTCCGACACGCGCATCCCGGCAGCATAGTTGGTCATGAACGGCGTTCCGTATTTCAGTCCACGGATGGGCGCAAAGAACTTAGTCACTTCAGCCCGGCTAAGGATACAAAAGATGGTGAGTAAAACGCCAAACCCTCATCGTGACTGAGCGACGAACAGAGAGCTGTCAGCACATGGAAATAGCGGAACAGAAGAGCGCACGGTCCCGCAGACGACGCTCACTTATGGTGGAAGTAGGGACCGGGTGTAGAACTCGGCCGCGTACGTCCAGAATTACTGACCGCCGGAGCCCCACGGGGCCCCGCCTGGCAGGATCGGTTGCCTCGACCCCAAACGCTGGCGACAATACCCGAGTCCCGAAGCAGGCCGGCCTGCCAGTTCTTGCCTGCCGGCCATCGGCTTTCCTTCCAATCAACCTCTGCACAGGGACGGTCGTCTTTTCATCACTCAGGAATAGCCATCTCCGAGTTCACTGACGGCACATCTAATCACCATCGCCATCGTTGAAGCGGGCGAAGCAGTGCCATGGACCAAACCGGCAGACTTGGCCTACGACGCAGAGAAGCCCCTGTTTTCCATTCGCCTGGCCGCGCGGATCACGCCCCGGTGAGACCGTCGAGGACCCGGCCGTCGGGGAAGATCGTAGTGTCGCGGAGAGTGGCCAGGCGGTGGGCGGGGGGGAAGCCAAGCAGTTGAAAAACCGTTGCCAATTTCACTTGCCAATTGCCGCCTACAGACGCGTTAGTTTGCTGGGAATGAGCGGCACGAGCCAGACCTGCCGACTCGGACACAGATTATTGAGTAGTTACTGGCCAAGCATATTACTTCTGACTGGAGCGGTGCCGCGCCAGCAACAACAATCAAAGGAGAGACATTGGCTGTCGCATTCGTGGCAGACCACTAGAGCGCTTGCGCGTCCTCAAAGTATTCCGCCGACGCTAGCCTCGTGGCCAGTATTAGATCGTTGGGGTAGCCTCCGGGACGGGGGGCGGTGAAAGCAGCTAGACCGGTCGGGTCGGCCTCGCGCCCGAGGAATTCCAAATAGAAGCTCTCGACCTGGTCCTGCCGCGCCTCGATGCTGTGGACGACGAAAAAAGCGACGACCGATCTCGAAAATCCCCGGTCGAGGATTGACGTGAAGGCAGCCTGGCCAACAGGATCAACCTGACGATTGAGCACAGTCTGATAGAGGGCGCTCAGGAAGCCGTCGGATGTCGCGCCGGCCAAAGCATAATACTCGGATGAGCCGAGCATGGCAGCCTCGATGTTTTCGAACGATTGACCTGCCTCCATGGCAGCAACGAAATATTGCAATCCGACCGGGTCAGCCTGGCGTTTCAGCACGGTCGTATAAAGCCCTTCCACTTGGTCCGTGCAGTACTCTGGAGAGTGCTCGATCTCAAGCACAACCTGGGCGCGGGGGACTCCTTGATCGAGCTGACTGCTGAAGGCGGCCAGCCCACCCGCATCAGGGGCTCAAGGCGTACTTAAGCTGCTCCAAGGCTCAAGAGGTGCACTTCAAACCGCCTTGCCCCATCGTCAGAAGATGGCAGAGGCGGACCTGCAACGTCGGCCGAAAGGGACACCTCGCCTAAAATGAATTCTCGCTGCCAGCATGGCCAATCCGATGCAGTTGCGATCAGCACGCCCCTGCGCGCTGCTGAGAAGCTCAAGGATCTGCGATCCCAAGGCTCCGCTTTGATGGGACGTTTGGTCCTGAACGTCCTACGACGGTGACCTGCGTGATGTCAGTCAAGAAGCAGAGACTCTCCTCCAACTGCGGACACAACCGTAGCCAACTGGCAAAATGTTTCTCCGTGTTTCTGCTTCGCCGGCTGCTTCAAGCACAGCACCAGAACCGGCTTCTCTGGTTCTCCTGGGCATTGGTGGAATCGGTACTGCTGGCATCTTTGGGTGGAAACGGTGGCGCCGGCGGCGAGCGCAGTCTTAAGAGATCCTCAGCCTGCGGCCTGAGCCAGGCCGCGGAAAAACACGAATCCGGCGGACGAATGCAGCTTACTACTGCGTTTTCTCGCCGGATTCGCGTTTTGCGGAAGAAGCGTTCGCCACGTCGGGGGAAGAGCCGGCTGGCGCAGGCACTGCGGATGGCGGCGCAGGCCGCGAGTCAGACCAAAACTCCGCTGGCAATGTTTTACCACCGGATCAAGGGGCGAATTGGCGGGAAAGGCGCCATCACGGCAACGGCGCATAAACTGGCGGTGCTGGTGTATCGGCTGTTGAAATACGGCGTGGAATATGTGCGGCAATCCATGGAGGAATACGCGGCGAACCGTCTTGCGTCGATCTCGCCGCAAACCAGAATCAGTCGTGATGTCGGACATGGTGCAGCCGATGCCCAGGATGAAGTCGGCGCGCCGCATAGCTTCGTCGGCAACGGCATTGCCTCCGCCATAGCCAGCGCGGCCGAGTGCCAGGGGGTGTCGCTCCGAGAGGGCCCCGCGGCCGTTGCCGGTCGTAACGACAGGCACGTGGAGGTGCTCAACCACCTGCTTGAGGAACTTCTCGGCATGGGTGTAGGATACCCCCGCCCCGGCGAGGATGAGAGGGCGAGCGGCCTGGTGAAGTCGTTCCAGAATGTGCCGAATCTTGTCGGCGGCGACCGGCACCGGCGGCGGGACCGTGGGGTTGAACGAAGCGACGTCGATGTCGTCACGGTCGGCCCAGACGTCCTCGGGCACTTCGATCAGCACCGGCCCGCCGGGGCCTGACATGGCCGCATTCCAGGCCTCCGTGAATATCGTGGGGATGTTTCGCACATCGTCGACGCGAAAAGCAGCACGGCAGATCGGACGGAAGACGCGCACATGATCCAGCTCCAGCATGCCGTCGCAGCCTTGCAAGCGGCGCTTGATAGAGCCGGTGATCGCGATAACCGGCGAACAGTCCTTGGCGGCGTTGGCCAGGCTGATCATGGCATTGAGCGAACCCGGCCCGGAGTGCAAGGCGACGATTCCAGGTCGGCGCGTGAGCCGGCCCTCGGCGTCGGCCATACTGCCGGCCACTTGTTCGTGGCGACAACTGATATAGCGGATGGTATCACGAGCTTCGTAGAGCCCGTCCAGAAACCCGACGATCGAAGTGCCGATGAGTCCATAGACGCGCTTCACGCTCATTGCCTTGAGACAATGAGTGATGGCATCAGTTCCACGGAGTACGGCCATAGCTGGAGCCTCCCATATCGCAGCGATCCACTTCTCGTTCCAAGGCTCAGCCCGCGTTCAGCACATGCTGCGGCGGCCGGCCTTGCAGAAACTGCACCAGATTAGCCACCGCCATGCGCACGACGCGCTCGCGCACTTCATTGGTCGCGCCGGCGATGTGCGGCGTCAAGATGGCGTTGTCCAGCGCAAGGAGCGGGTGATCGCGTGGAATCGGCTCTTGAGAAAAGACGTCGATGCCGGCGCCGCCGAGCATCTTCGTGCGCAGCCGGTCCGCAAGCGCATGCTCATCCACGCATTCGCCACGGGCCACGTTGATCAGGATGGCCTGGAACTTCATCAAGCCGAGTTCGCGGGCGCCGATGAGGCCGCGCGTCTGCTCCGTGAGCGGCACATGCAAGCTGACAATGTCGGCAAGCCGCAGGAGGTTATCGAGCGGCTTGAATGTCACTTGCGCGGCCGACTCCTGCTCGGGAGTTTGGCGCTGCAAGTCAAAATACATCAAGTTGACGCCGAAGACCGCCAGGCGTCTGGCAACCTCGCGTCCCACGGCCCCGAAGCCGACGATTCCCCAGGTCTTGCCCATAAGCTCGAAAACGCCGCGCTCCCACATCAGCTCATGTTGGGTCCATTTCCCGGCGTGAGTCGCCGCATTCGCAGAGATGAGCCGTTTGAGCGAGGCCATCGCGATCATGATTGTGTGCTCGGCCACCGCGGCGGCGTTGACTCCTGGCGTATTGGCCACGAGCACGCCGCGGGCGCGACAAGCGGCCAGGTCGATATGCTGATAGCCCGCGCTCGGTTGCTGCAGGAACTTGAGCTTGGGCATCTTGTCCAGCAAGAGCTTGTCCACGGGGCCGCGAAACGTGTAGTCGCCCAGAGCCACCTCGGCTTCTGCGTACGCCTGGTCGCGGTCGGCGGCGGCCAGCTCGTCGGCGGCGACAACACGGGGGGCCGCGGCACCGAGCTGTGTGGCCAGCCATTGATGAAGCAAGGGACCGGGCACGGGGGCCCCTTCGACGCCGTCTACCAGCCTCGAAGCCGCAGCGACAAATTTTCGCGCAAACAGGCGTCCCTGCCGCGTTTGAAAGGCTCGATGAGATGGCCGTCATCTGCACGCAGCTTCCTCAGACGGTTCGGAATGCCTTTTCAAATGGCAACCATGACGAATTAGAGGCGGCATTGCGGGAGTGGAACCCCGTCGTCCCTATCGCTCTTGACCTATCGAGCGTGCAAGCTACGATCCGTGAGTTCGGTGAAGTCGTGGATGCGATTGAAGAAGGATGTTTCGCTCCCCCGCCTGTTGCCAATTTGCGAAAAGGGCAAGCAAAGAATCAGAACTTCGCCCGCCGGATCTGCCAAAACTGCGATGCCCGCTTCTCCTGTCATTCCTACCGTGAGTACGCGAACGCACTTCGTCGGACGGGAACCACGGATTTCCTGCCGTTCTTCGACTCGTTGGTGGAGGAGGATGACCTCGAATCATGGCGTGAGGCGGCAATTCCCGATTCAGTACATCCCGACGAGTTGGCCGAGGATTATGATCAACACTCTCGTCAGATCGGCGGTTGGAGGCTCCATACGACAAGGCGATTGCCACGGCTTTCGACTGAATCCCCACCAGAGCGCCCTCCTGCATAGACCATCTCACCGATTCCTGATGGTCGGAGGCATCAGCCGACGTGTGCCTGTGCCGGGAAGGCCCTTGCTTGCTGAGTGCTGTCGTTTGCCATTCGTCTATCGTGCGTGGCGCCGGTCCGCATCCCTGCAAGATTTCGCCGCTTCCATGCCGGCGACCGGGGGCACTCATTGCCGTCCCCCGGACCCCCGGCTAGCCTCTCTCTGTTGCCGGGGAATTGCACTAAGCAATCAATAGCTTGACAGCAGCACAGTCCTTGTGGCATTCCCTTCCTCGAAACAGCTGACGTTCGACGCCGACCGGCACCAACTGTTCAGGGCATGGAACGCCATTGCCAACCTCGCCGACCTGGCGGGCAAGGTGACGGTGACCATCCGCGCCGAGTCGGACAAGGGCTTCGACAAGGCCAAGCTACAGAATGGCGTGCTGGAGCCGCTCCGCGAGGCGGACCTAATCGAGCGATTCCCGTCTACGTGATGCTGCACGCCGAGTTCAAGGAACTGATCGAGTACGGGCTGCTCGTGTTTCCGCGGCAGCGGTTCAAGTGCTGCGCAAGAACGAATCGATGGCGCCCTTCTCCCATGCCCGATAACCCTTCCCGTCGGCCTCGAACTTGTTCCAGGCAAAGTTGCACAGTTGGACCGGTGACAGCGGCTTCGCCTGCCCTGCCGGCAGGTTCACGTCGGCGGGCTGATGTGCGTAAGGCTGAGACTCCTCAATCATGTCGTCGAGCATCTGCCGGAGCGGCAGGAAGAAGTCCTCCGACCACGTCCCCTCATAGTCCTCATGAATCCCCAGCACTCGGGCGGTCTCGGCCCAAGCATCCTGCACCCCGTCGGCCAAAGTGTGCAATCCGTACTTCCGGGCGCGATCCACCAACATTTTGGTCCGCAGCCACGTCACCGGATGGCGGCGTTGAAGCTGCTCGTCCCGTGGCACGTAATACTGATCGTTCGAGCGAGTGCGGAAGAAGTGGGAAAATGCCTTGAGGAAGCTCGGACCACCCACCGTGATCCCAACCGCGTCACAATAGAATTCCTGCGCCCATGTGTACCAAGCGGTCACGACCTGCTTGCGGAACGACGACGACCGACTCGCACCGGCTCGGCTGCGAACCGATTTCGGCGCCAGCGCACCGGCCACGATCTTTTGGAGGTCCTTGACCAGTTCGTCCAACTCGACCTTGTGGCAGGCATAGAGCAGATGGCCAAACTCATGGAAGAGCAGTGGCAAGTAAAGGAGCGTAGTCTGCCGGGAGGTGGGGACCAGATAGATGGGCGGGATCTTGTCGGTCGGGTATATGGCAAAGCTGCCGTCTGACAACCCGAACGGCAGGGTCGCGGTCTTAGGGTTGGAGTCATGGAGAAATCTCAGCACCAGCAGCCCGAGCCGGTCTTCTGGCCTTGCGCGCACCACCGGAGCCGCCAGCCGCGTGTTCACAACCTCGAACACGTTCGTCAGCGACTGGGTCGCGGCCAGGATGTCGTTCAGAGTATCGTCGAGCCCGTACCCGAGGTCAGTTAGGTTCCGCTGGGCCTGCCGACGCAACGCTTCACACAGTTGGATGACTTGTCCGACATAGGGAGTCAACTCGCCGCAAATGCTGGTCTTTCCAAGCAACTCCTGGACGACGGCGATTTGGTAGAGCAGATCCTGGTTGGACTCCTCAAGATATGCTCGCATCACCGCTCCTCGAAGATTGCGGCCGCGTCAGTCTGCTGGTGCTGTTCGATCACGCGCCGAAGTTCCGCGAGGCTCTCCACCAGCTGCGCGCGCGACTCCGAAGACTTCGCGTCCAGCAGGGGCAAGGCGCCCGCGGCTCCGCCTTTCATAAGGACGGACTGGTAGCGGTTTCCTTCCCGCCGGGCGGACGCAATGGCGTCTGTCAGACTTTGGAATCGCGCGTCCACGCCCAGCAGAAGTTCCTTGCTGTCTGCGGACTCCACCTCACTGAGGCGACCAAGGAACCGCTTCAGCAATCGCCGTGCATCTTTGGCGCGGCGCTCCCGCTCGGCATCCTGGACGCCTGCAGCTTCCTGCTTGATCGCGATGGACAAATCGTTGATCGCGCCTAGCAGTTCGTGGTCCGTAAAAAAGCTCTGAATGTTCAGCCACTCCTGACTCATGGCATCCTCCGGTGGTTGGGTTTCACTTGACTCCTCTCATGTCCTCCGCCATCCGTTGTTGCAGCCGGGAGTCCGTCTCCCGGATGGGATGTGCGTAGCGCTGAGCCTTACTCGGGCTCGAGTAGTTCAATTGCGACAGGGCAAAGAAAGCCCGCGTCGCGCGGCGCAGGTCACGCCCCCGTCGGAGCACCAACAGGCACGGATCGGCCGTGGCCGTCCGAGAGAGCGTAGCGGCCCCGGTGCAACTCAAAAGCGCGGCTTCTCCATCCAAGTAGATTGCTTGGCCCTCCAAGACGTTCAAGCGGCTCTGACCCTGCGGCAGCCACATTCGCAAGTTCTTCACGGTCTTCTTGTGGATCTCGGCGAAATCTGCGGTCGCATCCTGAGCGAGCCGGTCCTTTTGCTGCAAGCGGTCGATGGCTTCGACAAGGGCCGCCTCCTCTTCCCCGCAAAGACGGCCGTCTCGCAAAACCAGAAGAGACCGGATCGGCGTGAAGCCTGGGTCTTCGTAACCATCGAAGAGCTGCACAACTTTGTCGCGGAGGATCACTGGGTTGATCGTCTCGTGTTGGTGGTCGCCCTTCGGCCACGAGTCCGAAATTCGAGCGAACGACGGCACCCGATCCGCACCTCGACAGACGAGTAGCGACATCGCGAAGTGCCGTCGGCCTTCGCCCACGTCAATCGCCAGACACGCTTCATAAGGCCACTCGGCGATCCGCCAAGGAATCGCCTCCATCTGGTCGAGCGTGTCTAGGACGGACAGGGTCACCATGTCCAACCAGCGTCGATCCGCTTTCTTCCGATCCTCGGCGCTGCGCCCGGACCGGCGAGCGTCCCATTTGCGGACGACCTGCCCTCGCGTGAGCCGCTTGAGATGCCATCCCTTCAAGCCGTGCGATAGCAAGTAGTAAGAAGCTCCATTGGCCAGTCGATCATCGAAAACGATCACGGTCGTTCCCGCTCCGCCCTGTCCGTCAGCAATCTTGTCGAGCGCCTCCACTACCTTCTCAGGATCGTCTTCCCGCACCTGCGTCAGGGAGAATCGCGAGCCGGTGATGTCCTGGATGACCTTGCCGAAGTCGGCGACAAACGCAGCCTGCAATTCGTCAGTCCAGCCGTTGCCTGATTTCGGAGTGACCACGAAGAGCTTGCGTTCGACCGCTGCCGCGTAGTGATATAGGCCACCACCCCTCAGTTTCTCAAGTCGCTCGCGGAAGTACCGGCCGTACTCCCCAGTTGTTGCTTCTCGGGGCGCCGCAACAACGCGGCCCCCACCGAACTGCAAATCTGGGCACGGCAGCAGCTCGCAGCGTTCCTCGGGTGGAGTCCACAACTCCGCCTCCGCCTCACAGCCCATCAGCCGTTCGACGACGGCCCGACATTGCTCCCATCCGCGGACGGCCGCCTCCCGGCGCTGATCGGGAGGAAGGGTCTTGTATTGGCCCAGGCCGCGATACGACTGTTCCTCATCGGCCATCACCCTCAGCCGGAGCCACTTCGCGGGGACCGGGACGGGATGCGGCAACCCGGGGAATGAGACGTAAGCCACCAGGTCGCGCGGGTCAAGAGCGAGCTTCGGATACCGCTCCTGGCAGTAGTCGTAGAGCGAATCGTGCTGGACGACCGGGCCAGTTGTGCCGCAGGTGACACCGTCTGCGAAACGCTCGAAGTAACAGACCGGAACAACCTGCTCTCCAGTCGTGTAAAGCAGCGTGCCTTTCCGACGCTCGGCCCGATTGCGGAAGCGGTCAAACTCGCGCCTTCGCCTCTTGCGTTCTCCCGGACTGAGTCCAGGGTCGAAGAACTCCGCGACGGTCCATTCGGTACGATTGAGGTAACCTGTATCGAACGCGATGCCGACACCAGGGTCACCGAGCCGGACCGTGGAAAACGATACGCGGGGGATGACCTCGACACCATCCACCTTGGTGATAGGCTGGTCGGCGTACCAGTTCCGGAGGGGACGCGACAGCCGCCAGTACCCGGAGGATTGCTCGAAAGCAACCACGAGACACCGTTCCAGCAGGTCGGCGAACACTTGCTGGTCATCTTCCGACCCCGGCCGTAACCTGAAGCTCTTGCCGACATCGTGAAGGTCGGCCCGCCATGACTTGTCGCGAACCTGATCGACCGGGAGTCTCTTCCCTCCGAGAACCAGAATTTCGGATGCCGCAAACGGTGATGGCACCGCGACGACACCGTGCCGATTCCGCAGCTTGCTGCACACTGATGCGCGCAACTCGGCGGGGCGAACCGCGCACTGAATGTCTACGCGGCGGCACGTCACACCGGCGATGGCAGCACCGTCAATGAGGCGAATGTTTGTCTCGGGGCCAGCCCTGAGCGGTTGTCCGGGCAGATGCCCTGATACTTGCACTGACGGCAGACGTTCTCGCGACGACATGGCGAAAAAATCTCCTCGATTCCGGTCCGGCCATAGGGGTCCAATTCCTTCATCAACTCGATGTCCTGGAGCATCCGGGCCTTGCCAACAACCATCATTTCGCGGTCGAGCGGACGCTCGGGCTCGACCGTGCCATCACCCAGGAATACTCGGCGGGCGCTGACCTGCGTCGGGTCAACCTGGAACTTCGTCTGCGCCCAGAGGCCGTAGATCAGCATCTGGAGGCTGTCATGGCTGCCGCCGTTCACGCCGAGCTTCCAGTCCACGACGCGAACACCGTCAGTGTCGCGACCCACGAGGTCGATCTGGCCTTCGATCCCGAACTCGTCAAACTTTGGAAGACCGCCGACACGCTGCTCGACGTAATGCTCGCCAGCGGTGATTTCGCTCCACAGCTTTTTTACCGGCTCATGCTCCAAGAACCGCCGTACTCCGCGGCACAACGCTTCCCGTGCCTTCGCTGCCAATTCCTCGGCTCTGGGGTCGCCGTAATAAAACTCCACCAGCATCGGCGGCGGGTAAGCCATTTCCAGCAGGTCCGCGTTGCCTTCGGGGTCACGAGAATATCGGACCGCCAGGTCGAACCCGGCCACGCAGGTGCGCTCGGCCCAAGCACGGCTGGTCTCCCCCTTCTTGAGGAATTGCTCGATGAACCAGTGCAATTTCTCGCCGGCGAGCAGATAGACCCCGGTGAGCTCCTTCAGCTTCTGTACCAGCGGCTTGCGTGCCGAGTCGAACGGAAGCTTCTTGGAGGCTGCGTAATACTCGTAGAAGAACTGCCGGAGACACGAGTCCAGCAGTTCACGCTTCGAGTACGAGTGAGACCTTCGCATCACTTCTCCTTCCGCTCGTCACCCCCGCGCAGGCCGTGGAGTTCGCCGAGCATCTGCTCCCACTCCTTCTGTGACAGCTGTAACCGGGACGCCTCCTGGAGGAAGCGGATCGCCGCAGGCTCTCCCACCAGCGATTCACCTAGTTCGGTCGGAAGCTTTTTCGCAGCCGTGAAAAACTCCTCGGCCGGGCATCCGAGGATCGTGCAGATCCGAACCACGGTATCATCTGCCGCAGCCGGAAGACGGCCGTTTTCGAGCTTGCTGATATAAGAGAAATCGACGCCAGCTCGGTCGGCGAGCTGACGCTGGCTGAGGCCCGCCGCACGACGCTTTTCACGCAACAATTCGCCGAATGTGGTAGCCATGTTGACAATATACTCAACGTTGAGTAACTTGTCAACATCCTTCGGCGAAAAGCGCCTCGGCTCTTGAGAAAAAAGTCAGATCAGCACACGCGGGATAGACCGCCGCCCAGGGATGGACGGGGCTGGACCGGCGCCGGCTCGCATCCTTTCAAGATTTCGCCGCTTCCATGCCGGCGACCGGGGGGCTCGCAGCCGCAAGGACCAAGCGGGAAGAGCAGGCGATTGAAAAGGAATCCCAGGCCAGCCCGCTGATCGCCAGGGCGAACGCATCAAACTTTCTCTAGGTTTCGTGCCCCAGCCAAGGTTTCCTCGAGAAAACCCGTGTCCAAGGCAGCCGCCTTGCGTTTCCGTGCGATGCTCGTTTTGGCCGGATTCCGCTTGAG
>Ga0208044_1000401_pt1 | contig 33116 bp, 37 predicted proteins | sample Sb_taG_8_FD_187712 | JGI IMG/M metagenome (GOLD analysis project Ga0208044, IMG submission 187712) | Peat soil microbial communities from Weissenstadt, Germany - Sb_50d_c_BC metaG (SPAdes) (version 2) | ecosystem: Environmental > Terrestrial > Soil > Wetlands > Peat | place: Germany...
CTTGCTGGAAGCCGGCGGGGAAAGAGCTAGAAACGGATCGGAATAGAGGCATCGAGCGGTGAAATCACCGGAGGCTGCACGATGACCAATGAATCCTTGCTCGACGCCCTGGCTCACGACTCGACAGTTGCCATTGTCGACCGGCACGCCGCTGATGTTCGCAACCGGGAGGCGCTCATCGAAGCAATCGCCCGCCTAACCCGGCTCGGCCTGGAAGGTCACGTGCGCCTTTTCCAAGCGCAACAGAGAGAGGTGCCAGCAGGCAGCAGCAAGGCGGGCGCTTATGATTCGGAGCGGCATGATTTGCGGGGAGCGGAAGACCGGGACATAGAACAGTGAGGTGCAGAAATGAGTATCGACGAGAGGCTGGAAGAACTTCGGGCAATGGTCTTAATGCTCGTGGAGCGGCAGACGACTAAGGAGTGGTACACGACCGAGGAATTCGCGCGCCTCGTCGGACGTGCAGAATTTACGGTAAGGGAGTGGTGCCGGCTGGGACGCATTCGGGCAGAAAAGCGCCGCTCAGGTCGTGGCGCATTTCCATCCTGGGTCATCTCGCACGACGAATGGTTACGGTATCAGAGAGAAGGGCTGGTGCCGATTGTGGTGAATCGGTATCGGCATTCATAAATCCAATCAGTGCCGACACCCGCCGCTGAGGCCTTCATGTTTCACTGAAGGCCGTCGGACAAATGTGTTATTCTGTCCGACACATGCTTTTTGGAAGGGGCACGAAACCATGGACAGCACTACAATTAGTGTCCGCCTGGACGCGGAGACCGAACGGCGGTTGCGCGAAGAGGCGCGGGCCGCCGGCAAAAACGAGTCGGAGGTGGTGCGGGAAGCGCTCACGGCTTATTTCGCAGGTCGGCGGCAGGACAGAAGCGTCCTGGCGCTGGCGCAGCAAGCCAAAGTGATCGGCTGCGCTAAGGGGCTGCCGCCTGATCTAAGCACGAATAAAAAGCATGTCGAAGGTTTCGGTCGGTGAAAAGGCGTGGGGTGCTTCTTGACGCCGGGGCTATGGTTGCGATAGTGTCTCGGGACGACGGTCAGCATGATCGCTGCGGGGCGGGATTGGCGGATTTGTAGCCGCCGCTCTGTCAGCAGCTGCTGCCGGATTCGCGCCGATAGAGAATCGGATCGAAGCGGAGCCAGAATAGCAGCGTTTCCTAAATCCGTCCTACGTGGCCCGGTGGTCGAGAAGCTTTCGAGTCCGTTCAAGTTCGGCAAGAATGACTGACTCGTCTGGCAACTTCGTCATATACCGCGAAGCAAACACCTGCGTGTTGATTCCCCCGGTTGCATACTTGACCACGGCGTCGTTTTTGTCGCTGCACAAGATCAGTCCTACCGGATCGGCTTCGCCCGTCAGCTTCAGATGTTCCTTGGCGTAATTAAGATACAGGTTCATCTGGCCGGCGTCGGCATGGGTGAAGGTGCCGGTCTTGAGATCGATGACGACCAAACAGCGGAGCGCTCGGTGGAATAGCAGCAGGTCGATCCGATACCAGGTGTCGCCGACACGTATACGTTTCTGGCGAGCGACGAATGCGAAGCCGGCTCCTAATTCCAAGAGGAACCATTCGAGATGGCGAATGAGCGCCTCCTCCAAATCGGTCTCGCTGTATTCGTCCTTGAGATTCAAGAACTCCAGCAGGTAGGGATCGCGAATCTCTTCCTGAACGGAAACAGCGTCTTCAGCTTTGGCCTGCTGTCCTTTCAGAAGCATGGTTGCCTTGTTTTTAGAAAGAGCGGTGCGTTCGTAAAACTGCGTACCGATCTGCCGGTGAAGCTGGCGAACCGCCCAGCCGCCGCGAAGGGCTTCCGTTTCGTAGAAACTTCGCGATTGAGGAGACTCGACGGCCATGAGCCGGACATAGTGCGACCAAGGAAGGGGGAAGGGGAATACCGAAGGGAGACCTCGGACCACGACGGCATCTGATTTTTCAGACGGCGTCTGAAGAATTGGCTTGTCTGGCCAGAGTTGATAGAACTTTCGCATCTGGCTCAGATTGACTACGCCAAACCCGCGACCATACTTTGCGGTCAGGTCTTGGGCCAACCGTTCAAGGAGCTTTTCACCATAAGCGGCTCGCGTCCTTCCGCGCTGCTCGAATTCGACAATTCGGCGTCCGACTTCCCAGTAGCTGATGGTCAGGAAACGGTTGACGGCACGCGCCGCCGACCGGCGCGCTGGAACTATACCGCAGCACAGTGGTAAACCTTGAGCACGCGCCATTTCAACCGGCCACGGCTTTCCTGCGCCGTCTGTATCGCTCCAGCGAGCCGTCCTGCTGAACACCGCTGGGTTGCCCACTCTAAACGTGATTTTATGCTGAATAGCGTTGCGTTGCGTAGTCAAGTTCTAACCAAATTGTGCAACAGCGGCAAAGTTGGATCTCCTTTCCATAACATAAATTATACGATAATGTTGTGACTTTTCAGTAAGTTGTGTGAAGACGACTAATGGCGATGGTCCTGCCCGTGCCCCACAGCCCGAAACGCAACCCCAGGTAGTTGGCACTCAAGCGGCCGTGTACGGAAAAAACTGCTCCGGACCCAAGGCGCGCAAGAACCTACTGACCTCGGGAAAATGAGTCTGACGAGACCCGAATCGCCCGAATCGCCCGAATCAGAAAGGTTTACGGGCTACCCAACCAACCCCCAAGTGGACCGTGTAGGCACGCTGAAGCGAGAATGTTGACCCGCGATACATGCCCCAGCTTGCCAGATATGCCCGCAGCTCATCGGTGCGTATGGTCCATTGGACGATCCGGAAGCGGTGATTTGCGACGGACAGGAACAAAGCGGATTTCAACCCTCCGGTCGAGTGCGGCGGCGATGCGGCGGAGCACGCTCAGGGAATGACCCTCGTAATCGGCATTTTCGAGCAGGCAAATAACCGAGGCGGTAGTCCCGATAAGTTTGGCGAGTTGCCTTTGACTGAGACCGGCCTCGGTCCGGAGCTTATAGATTTTCCTGGCAACCTCATCATTGGCGCGAGCCTCCTCCAGAGCCGCGAGCATTTCGGGCTTACCTTCAAAGTAGCGACGATGCATTATCTCCACGGCATCCGTCGTGGGTTTTCTCTTTTTGGACATCGTCCATTCTCCTCGTATGCGTGCGAGTGAGGGTCGTCTGCGAATGCTTGCTTTCGTTTGACGGCCCAGTCGATTTCCTTCGCGGGAACATCCCGTTCCGTGTCAATCCCTTGCGAAACGACGGCGGCGTTGTTTCCGTGGAAGAAGTATAGCAAGCGATAGTTGATCCTCTGTAACCGAACCCATAATTCGTAGATGCCGTCGCGCAAGTAAGCAGCTTCCGAGGCGACGAAGCTCGTGGCCCAATTCCTTAACGCGGTCGAGTTTCAACCGACACTTCACGATGGCTTGCCGGGGAAGTTGGTCAAGCCACTCTAAAACTGGAACCGTCCCGTCATCTTCCCGATAGAAAATGGCCCTGGTTTGTGGCATCCATACTTTCTTAAGAAGGGGATGTTCGTATATTTACGAACGCCAGTCAAGCGCGCTGACAGGGTGCTGGAATGCTGCAAGGCGTATGGGGGGATTGGGGCGGTCTTCGCCTGACGGCGCGTCGCGGGGAGAGGAGCGAGGCCTGTCCGCCCTCGCCCCAGGCCTGGCTCCGCAGGTTCCACGCGAGGCGTCCGAAACGGGCCTTGGCGCTGGAGTTCAGAAGGGGACCTTACCCCGGCCTTCTTCCAACTTGTGGGCGAGTTCGTTCAACCGGAAATCGATCTCGTCCTTGCGACCAGCTTTCGGCGGGGCAGCGCTGTACCGCAGTTTTCCCGTTCTCCTTATCACTGAACATGGGCTTACTTCCCAATGGTACCCGCTTCCCGGAGCGCGCGACGGACGGATCGGAAAACCTTGGCGAATTCTGGCAATTCCGCCATCTGCGCCGACAGACGCACCTCCCAGAGCTTCTTGTAGCGAGCTTCCTTGGACGCAAGCGTTACGCGCACGTCGGCCTGTTTCTTCTTCCGGAATTGCCACTTCTTCTCGATCGCATGCGTCACGTCACCCAAATCAATGTGTCCGAAGCATGTCAAAAACCAAAGATCATAAAGGTCACGCGGTTCGTTCCGGGCAGCGTCCAGCAAGGCCACCACTTTTTCGGCGGCGATTTCACGCAGCGAATAGCTCAGAATCTCGGCATCCTCCGGCAGGTCCGCATACTCCTCGTACGCGCGCAGGACTTTCCGGGCTTCGAGCGGAAAGACGATCTCCTCTTTGATCGTGATGTCTACCTTGACCTCCTTGGCCCTGGCCGTAGCCGGCAGGGGGCCTTCGTAGCTGAGGTAGAAGGTGTGGCTGTTCTGGTGGGGCTGCGTATCTTCGTGCGCGAAGCGGACCGATACGCTGCCTGACCGGCGCACTTCGGCGAACACCGGATCAAGCTCCTGGCGGATCACGTCGAAAGACGATTCGGCAGTCAGCGTGAAGTCCAGGTCTTCGGAAAACCTGTAATCGCCAAAGTAGCATCGCTTGAGCGCTGTCCCGCCTTTGAAGGCCAGCCGGTCGCGAAGCGGCGTCCGCGACAGCCCAATCAGAAACCACGCCAGGCAGTAATCCCGTTCCAGTACGGTTTCCGGAATGCGCCGCCCGCCACGCCGGGCCAAGCGGTTAGAAAGCTTGGAAAGGTTTCGTTGCGGGATCATTCGTTACGTTCCTATCACGGCACGGAATTCGTCGGGGTCCACGTTGAGGCGCAAGTGCCAGCGGGCGGTATGCTTTCCGCCGGGCGGCAGAACGGGGTCGAGCAGCGAATACGTCCCCGACACGCACCCGCGCAGCCGTTCCCGGTCGGCCGCGGTGCCAAGGTTGTAGATCTCCATCAGGAATCCTATACGCCGCATCACGGCCCCCACGTTAAGGCGAAGGGCATATTCAACCAGCTGGGCGACACTCACGTCGGCCCGACGAATCCACAGCCCCTTCGCCACCTCTATTACTCCGCCGCAATACTCGGGTTGTCGCAAGCCGTCAAGCACGGTGCGTTCCAGGTCGCTCACCGTGACTTTCTCCTGTTTGGTTACCCAGTGGTCTGTTGTCCCGAAAAAGTGTTCCGGCTTGCAGCGGATGAACCGGAATCGCGTTCCGAGGATGGAGCGGCCCCGCATCACCTTGGGCGAAGTCACGCACACGTCGAGTCGCGGCTGCGTTACCATGTCGTGGATGTCCATGGCGGAGGCATGCGAAAGGTAATATGGCGTGCCGCCCATCAGCTCTCGCGCCACGACATAGGGGTTGCCAAGGTACTGGCTTTCGCGGCCCAGCTCCGGGGGGACCAGCTGGAAGACCCCAGGCCGAAGCCGCGTCGCCACCCCGCGGCCTACCATCTTGTGGACCAAGGTCCGCGCGGAGGTTCCCTGCAAGCCGGTAATGTTTTCGGCGTCGGCGAGGGTGAAGATCGGACGGCCCCGCTCGTGCAGCGCCGTCACCAGCAGGGCGGACTTCGTGCCCAGCGTCTTGCTTGGAGTATCGCTTTTTATATTCATTTTGTTCCCTTTCAGGGAACATTCTGAACTCAAAATACAACAACGTCAAGCAATAATTACTTTTTGTACTCATTTCTTCAGGGCTATTTGATTATCCGTGTTTTTGTCAAACTGGGAACAAAAGGCAGCTACCCAGCCGCTCTAGCTACACCCACCGCGTCGATAGCGGCGGCCTGGTAAGACTGGAACCCGCTCATTCGCAAGAGGCCTTCCCGGCGCGAGATGAAGAAGTCATTTATCCTCCCAAAGGGCGTGGGCGGTTCACAAAGCCGATCATCATCTACCCATTGCTCAAGGAACGACGCGCCTTGGATTTCATCAGGGACAGAATATGCCCGACACGCTCGTAATTATTAATGGCGGCCTGTTCGTCCGCGCTGAGGGATCCAGCCTGGGCCTTGGCCGACAACTCGCGCATGCGGTCCTTATCGTCCTCGCGGAACTCAAGGTCGAGAATGGCGCGCGCTGTGGCGACAGAAAGAGTGGCTTGGTCGGATTGCTTTCCCAGCTTGGAGAGGCTGGGGTGCTTGATGCCTAGCTCCCGCGCGACTTCACTTTGGCTTTCCCCCCGCGAGCTTGCGGATTTCGCCGAGCAGCAAATCACCGAGCAACTGCTTGGTGCGGCGGGCGGCGCGCTCGCGTGTTCTCTTGGTCGTCGTCTGCTTCACGAGTTCATCAAATGATCTGGCCATTGCAATTGCCCTTGCCTTTCTTCTTCATTCGCATTTTCCCCAGGTGGACATCGTAAAGTACGGTTGGCCTGATGAACCAGTTGGCTGCAGAAGGCTCTAACGATGTCGGGTGGCTTCAACCGTTAGCTGAAGACCGACCGCCTTAGTTACGGCAATGAGCGTGGAGAGGCGCGGGTTGCCGTGAGGAGACAAAGCGCGGTAGAGGCTTTCCCTTTCGATTCCGGCAGCCTTGGCCACTTTGGCGACACCACCTCGCGCTTCGGCGACTCGGCGTAGCGCGATAAGCAACACTGCCGGCTCGTCAGCGTCCGCCAATGCAGCCTTCAGGTATTCGACTGCGAACGCTGGATTCTCGCGAAGTTCGCGGATCACGGCATCGTCGTGCGGTATGCTGGTCTTTGATTTCATGCTCTTTCCATTCTCCGTTTGTAAATCTTCCAATACTCGACGGCCCGTTTGATGTCGGCGGATTGTTTCCGTTTGTCACCGCCACCAAGAAGTAGTACGCGCATCCGGCTGGCCATCGCGTAATAAACACAACAATCCGCAAGAGGGCTAGGAGGTCTGGTTTTCGCTGTGGTAAGCTCTGCCGTGCTTGCCCAACCGATGGATTTCGGCACCGCATGGAGGTCGGCAGGATGCCTTACACCTGGCCCAAGGATACGGATTTTGCTCAGTGGGAACTCGATGTCCTCGACCGCGCTTGTCCGATTTGCGGCCGCATGATGCATGTGTGTGACCACCGCTACCGCCGCTTTCATACTCTTGAAGGTCCGGTGGAACTGGTCTGCAAGCTCAACCACTGCCCCGATGCCACCTGCGGAGGTCACTTCCGGACGAAGAGTCCCGAACTCGAAGTCACCATCGCGCTACCCAAGTGGGCGATTGCGTGGGATGTCCTCTGTTGGATCGGTCATCGTAGGTGCTCACGCCACTGGTCGATTTCCCAGATCCAAGGCGAACTCCGGGACGAGTACAGCATCGAGCTTTCCGAAGATTCCTTGGGCCGGTACATTCGACATTATCAGATCATGCTGGCCGCGCGGCAACAAGATCCACAGGCGCTGCGGCGCGACTACGAAGCGGTCGCTGAAATTATTCTCTCGATCGACGGCCTGCAACCCGAAAAGGGGCACGAGACCCTTTACGTCGTCCGGGAACTGACCCAGAAACGCGTTTGGTTCGCGGAAGCCTTGATCTCGGCAACGGCGGACGAGGTGCAACGTCTGATCGCCCAGGCCAAAGAGTGGGCCGCCGCGTTGGACAAGCCCGTGGCGCTTTGGTTGTCGGACCGGCAGGACGCTTTCGTGACGGGGATCGCGGCCGAATTTCCGGACGTGCCGCATCGCTACTGCGACAACCATTTCCTTCGCGATGTGGCCAAGCCTGTGTTGGAGGCCGATAGTCACGCCAAGGTTCAGATGCGGCGCAAGGTGCGCGGCTTGCGGAAAATCGAACAAGCCGTGCTCAAACAGCAGAGTGCCGCGGCGTCGGAAAGAGTCGCGAACGACGATCCGCCAGCAACCGTGACCAGGATCATTGCGCCGGTGCCCCCGCCCTTTGCCGAGGCCGATTCGGCCGGTGCCGTGGTGCTCGATTATTGCGCGGCCGTGCGCGGCATTCTCAATGACGATCAGGGAGGACCTCTCCGTCCTCCTGGCTTGCGGATGGCTGAGGCGCTTGCGGAGGTCCGCGCGTCGCTGCAACGGAACGTGGACGAGAAAAAAGGGGGTTCGCAGAAAAGCAACTCGGCCGCTTGGCCGACTGCATCGACCGAGGTCTGGACGAAGTCCGGGCGGAGCAAGAGACGCTCCGAGAATACGTCCAGGACATTGCGGCAGTAGCCGCGACCTTGAAACCTGGCGAGGAGGATGGCGCGAAACGCAGGGAGAAGTTCGAGGAGCTAGCCGAGCGCTTCGAGCGGACGGCAGAGCCGATTCACCAGCACATGGTCAAGGTCATGCTCAGCTTCAGCGCCGGTCTTTTCGTTGGCGCGGACACGTTTGCAGAAATCAAGGACAACCTCGATCTGGAGCGTTGGTTTCGCTTGCCCAAGAGTCATGAGCGGCGCATCCACGGTCATCGCCACGCGGGCGTTCGCATCGTCATCGAGGGTCCCACGTTGGTGCACGCTCTCGACGCCCATGCCGCGCATCCAGAGCCATTCACCGTCGACGACCTACTGCCGTATCGGACGGCACGGGAACCAGCTTGCCAACATCAGGCACTCCAGCGCCGCAAGATCATGAGGAAGGCGCGATCAAAGAAGAAACGGCCCATACTCTTGGCCGACTTGGAGCGGCGTTATCGGGAAACGCCGTATTTATAGCCCTATGGCGGACTGTTGTATTTATAGCCCTATGGCGGACTGTTGAATAAACACGGTAACCCGGCCCGTAATCCACCCGAAGTTCCCAGACGCCGTCGCGGATTGGTTTGCAGTCGCCGAGATTTCCGGCGGCGAGTCGGTCAATCCTGACGATAATCTTGGCCATGGCTCGCGGGTCACGAAGCCCCGACAGCCACTCGCCGAAGACATCTCTGCCTGATTCGGTGAGGTAACGGACAAGTTCCGTACGACTGTTAATGTAACTTATAAGTTACAATTGGCAAGAGGAAATTCAGAACTCGCAGAGTGCTAGCCCCGTTGCCAGTCCCCTTCACGGCATGGAGACCAAGGAAGATAGATGAGTCGATGGAGCGAAGGCAGTGATGGCAACTGCGCGCTTTCACTCGTTGTTCGTAGTCCCTGATATTCATTGGGATTTCTCGTTCGACAGGCGCGTACCCAGTTCCTCGGCGATGGCCGCCGTGTGGCTGGCGTCGTCTGCAGCCGGCGTGGCCAGGTCGTTGTTCAGGGAGCGCAAAGCGAGGGACAACAGGATGCTGCCGACTTGGCCGGGTGAGGAAGTGAACCCTTCCGCGGAAAGCTCCGTGGCCAGGGCTTCGAGGCGCTGCCAGTCGCGGTCGCCCAGCGGAATCATGGCACGGAAGTTTGTACCTTCGATCCCCGGTCGGTCGCCGCTCAACTGCCGGCGGCGGACAATCTCCTGGCGCAGCGCATAGAGGGTGATCGGCCCGCGCGGTCCTTCGAGGCGCTCCGGGCAGGGCTTGGCGCCCAGCGCTTCGGCGACGGTGGCCGGCTCGAGGCGCCGGCTGACGGCCTCAGCGGTGCGGATTCGTGGGACGGTACGCTCAGTAGTGCGGATGCGTTTGGTCATAAGTTCCTCATCAGGTCGTGTCGAATTGCCGAAGGCGATAAAAGCGACCATCAAACTCGAAGGCGACCTCACCCTGGATGGCCTCACGACCCATCAAGTGCAAGAATGCAAGCAGGCGTGACAGGTGTTCGAGGAATGCCTCCGGATCGGCGACGAATCAAAGGCAAAGGGAAATTGGTGGTTCTGCTGCGCTACCCCAGATGTCAGCACCTGTCCGCCGGTAATGGAGAATCGGTGCTTTGGCCTCGTCCGGGAGCGGCTGGACATGTTGCAGGATGTCTTTGATCTTCCGCGGAAGATCAACAGGCGGTCGAGGCATTGGCAGCACCTATTTCGCCTTCGGGAGCACCTCTTCACGAAACTGCTTGGCTGTAACGCTATCCTCGGCGAGGAGCCACTCGTGCGGCGACCCCTTCCAGCATAGATAGAACAAGCGGTCATTAGCCCACTCGGGCAACGGGCCGGCAGACGTGAGATTCCCCGCGAACCGTGCAACCATCCCGCTCACTTTGCTTGCGTCGATTGATTGGCCTTTCGCCTCCGGATCGCCCTTCGGCGCTTGGACCAGTAGTGCGCGGTTGAGCTTACGCAACTCCGCCGAAAGCTCATCCGCCGGACATGGGAAGGTCAGCCTGCCTGTCAGAAGTGGATCGCCGTCCACGTTCCACCACAAATCGACTCCCTGCTGCTCAAGCCACCCTGCGAGTTCCGACGATTGAATTTCGTAGTGGGGGCCATCCTGAATACTTGGCATTGCTTCCTCCAGTCCATCGACGTGCTGCTACGAGTTGCCGGCGTGCTCACGATAAGAACCAAGTTGCGACGCAACTCGATGGATAGTTCGGCTGCCGCCGTCACTTGCTTTTTTCCATTCTAAACAACCGACGACCGAGACGCCACGCTGGACCGGCTACATGTTAGCGATCTTTCAGCAGCGCGGTCACGGCTGGAAGCACATCGTGTATTTCGATGCAGGCGAACAGCAGGAGTTTACCCTGGCTACCCAACCAACCCCCAAGTGGACCGTGTAGGCACGCTGAAGCGAGAATGTTGACCCGCGATACATGCCCCAGCTTGCCAGATAGAACCCAAGCTGTAAGGCTGGATGCAGTTGCTGTGCGGCGATCCCCGAAGGCCTCGTGTCTCAGAAGAAGCAGTAGCAATGCTCCCAGGACCGATAGCGGTGGTGTGAGTCACCACCAATATTGCCGTAGTAGGCGCAGATCTTTCCCTTGATCATTGCATACGGGCTCGAACTTTCGCTCGGTGCTTTACCGATCTGGCCCGTGAACTGAAGATGAGCCATCTCAAATTGCGCGCCTTGGCTAACCGTGGCTGGGTGCACAGTCGCAAAACGCTTGTGCAAGGCTACTGGATCCTCTGGGCAGACAAAGATGAAGTGCGGCGCCTTTGTAAACTTCTGGCCCAAAGCCGCCACGGGGTGAATACTTATAGCAGCGAGCTGAGAACGCCGAAAAAACGGGTGAAAGGAAAATAACCTCAGAAGAAATGCCTGAATTCCGCCGAAAAACCTGGATCGAGCCCCCTAACAAACGGAGGCACTATGAATGCTCATTCCCAAAAGCAGCTGAGGGCGAGATTGCTCGCGACGGTAGGTCCACTATGCTTCTGGGCGATAATGTGGTCGATTTCAAATGGAGAGTCGTCGAAAGCTTGTGGCATACAGCAGTATTCGCAGCAGTCCCCTGCTCGGCTCCAGACGTGCCGCACGAGTGCTGCTTCCATGAACGACTCAGGAGGACGTACGTCTTTTCCGTTTGATGGGGAGAGTGCGTCGAGCTTTCGATTTGAGGATCGAGAGCAAGGTTCCGGCCTTGGCGTAGGCGACGAGTTCTTCCTTCTCGGCAGGGGAGAGCTCGCCGGCCTGGTTGCGTACAGCCAAGTCGTGCATACGTGCCTTCTCGCCGTCACTCAGGCCAAGATCAAGGAGGTAGCGGGCCATCGCCAGCGGCAGCCGGCCCTGCTCATTGCCTAGGACTCGCGCAAGAATGGTGACTTCGTTCGGAGTCGAATGGTTGGTGGTCGTTTGCATGGACTGCGAGGCTCCTTCTGGAAGCACCCAGCGAAGAATATAGCACAGCCCTGAATAAGCAGGAAAGAGAAATGGTCGGGTTGTCGCCCTGCGGAGACAGGGCGACCCTTGCTGCACGGGCGGCACGTCCACTTCGTTCCCGATGTCCCGCTTACCGTCAGGTCATGGAACGCACAAAGACAGATATGGCCTTCTGTTGGTTCCTGGGGCTGGGCCTCCATGACGAAATCCGCAATCACAGCGATGGCTCCCACTTTCGCCAAAGGATCGGCGCGAAAGGTTTTCAGTGGGTTTTTCAGGAATTGGTAACGCCGGCGCGCGAGCACGGCTTGGTGAGCGATCGTTTGCGCCTTGAAGATGCAACACCCACCTTTGCCGATGTTGCGAAAGTTGGCCAGTTGCCGTTGGTGGCCCGAGTCCGCGAGCGATTGTGGCAGGCGGCGGAACCTCCATTTGCCGAATGGGTGAGCCAGCAACAAACCTTGTGCGCAACGAGGTGGCTAAGTGCCTGGTCCAGCCGCGTACGGGCTCGAACTTTCGCTTGGTGCCTTCCGCCGGTTCGTCGCCCGGCTGACGCTCCTCACTGGGTGCGGCTGCCGCCGGTTCAACTTCGGCTTCCTGGGCCTGTTGTGCTGGATTGGGCTTTGCCATGACGCTCCCCCTTGCTGGTTGTGGGAGAATTTGTATAAGGCGGCAACCTGGGGTCGTAAAGCAAAAATGCTGTACAGGAGCGCGGGCCGCTGATGCGAGTGTTCGCTTGGCACTGTCGGGTAACTGTGATAGTGTCGAAGTGAAGGAGTGGAGCTTATGACCGTTCATTTGCCTGAAGAATTGGAACAGTACGTCCGGATGCAGGTGCAAAGCGGCTTCTTCGCTTCGGAAGAGGAAGTCATCAGCGCAGCTGTGCGCTTGTTGCGGCAAAAGGAAGCATCAGACTCGGAACGGTCGGTCGACGCATCCAAGGCAAGTGCTACGAAGGACGCACGGGAGCCGGCTTGGAAACGGGTTCTCGACATCATGAACCGCGTGCCCGACAAAGACTACGACCGCATCCCTTCGGATGGTTCGGAGCAGCTTGACCATTATATTTACGGCGGTTCCAAGCGGACGAACTGATGAAGCGAATCTTCGCTGATGCCGTGTACTGGGTGGCCCTGGCACACAAGAAAGACCAGTGGCATCAACGAGCCGTAGACGCCAAACCACATCATTATCGTATGACGTTATGGAGAATTTCGCTTGTCATGCCGCCGATCACACGCCAGGCAGCACAGCACTCCTTCTCCAGGACGAAGTGGAAACAACTATGCCTTCCGGAATCGACAGCAACCCGCGCCAACCTGTCGGCGTCCCAGGCCGTCTGCGATAGAATTGCTAAGTCCACGATCCGGGCGCGCCAACCGAGCGCTCGGGCAGTGCCCGGCCGGTGAGATTTCTGCTTGGGATGGGCGGATTGGGGCGGTCTTCGCCTGACGGTGAGTCGCGGGGAGAGGAGCGAGGCCTGTCCGCCCTCGCCCCAGGCCTGGCTCCGCAGGTTCCACGCGAGGCGCCCGACGCGGGCCTTGGCGCTGGAGTTCAGGAGGGGACCTTGCTCTGGCCTTCTTCCAACTTGTGGGCGAGTTCGCTCAATCGAAAATCGATCTCAAGCCGGAAGACTTACTTTTCGAGAAACTCCGCTTTTTCTCTATCGGTCGATTCAAGAAGTACTTGGTCTTTCACCTACCGATCGAACGCGGCATCGACGTCGTGCGCCTGCTTCACGGAGCAGGTGATATTCCCAATATGGTTGGCGAATTTGGCATCCAGGGCGCCGGAGAAACCGGGGGCACCCCGCCATCATACTCAGGGAAGCATTTGTTCGCTGGGTCGTGCCGCATGCTGAGCTGTTGCGCTGCCAGAAGGAAGGCCTGTTGCCTGCGCACTGGCTCGTTTGATCGCGACATGGCGACAAACGGAGGCATTCTGGAATAGGTGGAGATTGAGTAAGGGCGGCAAGGGACCCCCGAAAAGACTGTGCTGGGCATGGCTAACCTGCCCTGCCAGCCCTACCAGGAACCGCTCGACGGGTGGCCATGTCCACGTTAGCGTCGGCATAGAAGAAGTAACTTGAATCTCTAAGAAATATGTTGTACTTTTTCTTATATGAAAACCATACGCCATAAGCCACAAAGTCTTGAAAGAAATATGCTTGCCCGCATTCGTGGCTCAGGGCGAGGTTCTGTGTTTGTGCCGGGGGATTTCCTCGATCTGGGCAGCCGTCAAGGGGTCGATTTCGTCCTCCACCGCCTGGTCAAGCAAGGCGTCCTGCGGCGGTTGGCGCGCGGGTTGTACGACTTTCCGAAGTCGCATCCGCAACTGGGGATACTTTCCCCTTCCGTGGACGCTATCGCGAAAGCACTGGCAGGCCGGGATCGTCTACGCATCCAGCCATCGGCCGCCTACGCCGCGAATCTTCTGCACCTCTCTGAACAAGTGCCTGCCAAAGCGGTCTTTCTGACCGATGGGCCTTCGCGCCGGCTAAAGGTCGGGGCTCGCGAGATCGTTCTCAAACGGACGACTCCACGGGCGATGGCGGCGGCGGGACGTATGAGCGGCCTGATCATCCAAGGCCTGAAACACCTCGGGCAACCGCATGTGACGATGGAACGGATCGCCCCGTTGCGAAAGCTGCTCTCCGAGAAAGACCGCAAGCAACTCAAGCAAGACATAACTCTGGCTCCGGCCTGGATGCATCCATTCTTGCAGGCGGTCGCGGAAGGGAAAGAACGCGCATGAGTAGATTGGCCGAATGTACCCGAGACGAGCGGGGTGTCTTCATCCAGGAAGCCGCCGCGCGCCTGGGCACTTTGCCTGTCATCGTCGAGAAGGATTACTGGGTCTGCTGGCTGCTCGGGAAGATTTTCGCCGATCCACGCTGGGAACCTCACCTCGTCTTCAAAGGCGGTACGTCCTTGGCCAAAGTGTTTAGAGCGATCCAGCGTTTTTCGGAAGACATCGATCTCTCGGTGTCGCCGATGTTGCTCGGGCATCCCGAAATAGAGCTCGACAAAGCCCCCTCGAAATCGATGCGCCAGAAACGTTTCAAGCAATTGCAGACGGCTTGTGCCGAGATAGTTGCCAATCGCCTGCGCGGTGATCTTGAGACGGTCGCTCGAAATCATCTTGGCAAGCGCAGCGACCGAGGGGACTGGTTCCGCTATGAAATCGATCCCCGAACCGATTCCCCAGTGCTCTGGTTCGACTACGACTCGACGCTGCTAGGGGCGGGCGGCTACATTGTTCCGGCAGTGAAGCTGGAGTTTGGCTCATTGACCGATCAACGTCCGGTAGGACGGCATACGATCACGCCGATGGTCGCCGAGGCCGTGCCGGAACTGAAGGGGGAGCGTGACGAAGTCGTGGCGATGGAAGTGGAGCGCACTTTCTGGGAGAAGGCGACGATTCTCCACGCGGAGTACCACCGTCCCGCCGCTCAACCGTTCGGAGAGCGGTTCTCCCGGCACTACTCCGACTTGGCAGCGTTGTGGAACCAACCCGCGGGCGCGGTGGCTCTGGCCCGGTTGGACCTCCTCGATCGAGTTGCCCTCTTCAAGTCCCGCTTCTTCGGCTCCTCGTGGGCGAATTACGCTGAGGCCAAGCCCGGAGGTCTGCGCCTTGCCCCACCGTCGCATCGAAAAAGCGAGTTGGCACAGGATTACGCCAAAATGAAACAGATGTTTCTGGCTGTTCCTCCTACATTCGATGAGGTGGTAGAGGCGCTTCGCGCGGCGGAGGCTCGCATCAACGTCCTCCGTTCTGAAGGCTAAGGCAACCTAGGACAGTCTTTGCAGAAACCGGTAGATAGGGAACGGTAGGGCCTTCGGGCGGCATGAGGTACTGTAATCCTTATGGAAGGCTCAAACACTGAAACCGGGGGCTCTTCTCCCGTACGAGTACGGTGTTTCCGGTGAAGTCGATATCGGCGACCGCGGCGCGCAATATCTCCGAAGGTCTGGTCCTAGCGACAAGTACGAGTCGTGGGGCAAGATCGCTCCCAGCCGCGACTGGTAATCCTGAAGCTGGGCCTCGGTGATGGCCAGGCCTTCCTGGGCCGATGCGCAGGGGGTGCGGTAGCTGCCGGCCAACCTTTCCGATGCGTTCATAGCCGGGCGGTGGTCGATGTCAAAAGCTGAACGGTCTCGTAGCCACGTCCGCTGAGGGCCGAAGGGTCAGGTTTTTAGGCGTCATTTGGGCAGCAGAATCAGCCGTGTGGCTGCCGTGCCGTCATTATCCGAGAGCGCTGCGGAATGGCCGTATCCTGCTAAAATCACGGAGTTTCCAACCCGACTCCTATGCCACTCCAAAGGGCCCGAAACAGTTGCAAACCAAGTTGATGGACCGGGTGAAGGTTAACCTCACGAAGGTTCAAGCCCTGTCTCCGGCATCATGGGGGACGTTAACTTTCCCAGTTGCGGACGAAGGCGAGTGTTCCCTTTTCCCTTCTGTGCCATCGTCAGAGCCTGCATCGACGACATTAGCTTCGATCCATCGCTTTGCCGCCGCGACCTGGTCCTGGGCAGGCTGGAGTCCGTAGTTCGTTCTCATGGCCCCGGGTCGGTATTGAGTCGCGTACTCTAACATCCGCTCGATTACTTCTCTCGGCAGAGGTTTGAGTACCAGGGCAGGCTCCTTCGGGTCGAGTCGGTGCAAGGACTCTACGACCAGATGGTCGGCCGTAATCGCACCTTTCTGATACATGTGGACCAGTTGTTCCATCATACCTGCCTCCCTCCCCGCATTTGTTCAACCAACGTATCAGCGAATTCCCAGGCCTCGTCGTGAAGATTGCCGGCGTTATCCGGACAGGTCATCGCGATAAACTCCCCAATGGTGACGTTTTCCCGCCCGAGCAACGGGCGGAGTCTTTGGAGTTCATACATTTCATGCCCGAAAACGGCCACGATAGCCTCGTCGCTTTTCAGGATGCCCTTCCAGATCCGAAAAGGCACCTTTTTCGTCTTGTCGTGTACAATGTCCGACCAATAGACGATCGACGCATCGGGCTTGTCCACACGCGGACCGCAAGCCGTCCGATCGGGGCCAAGGTCCCCAATTTCATCCACGCAAAAAGAGACGTCTTCGGGAATCTCGACACCATTCCTTTTCGCGATTGCAATCGCTTCCACGATTGTCCGGACCTGCCCCGTCGAGTTGTCATTCCATCGTATTCTCGGAGATTGCCCAGCGATCATTTTCCCCTCGGCGCTGGCGTCCTTACTGACACGGCATTATACCCGATGCCGCCAGGCGATCCACCAGTCTGCTAGCGGTCCCAGCCGCGTTCCCAGAGCGCCGGCTCGAGTGGGACGACTCCAACGTCGGGACGTTGCCTCAGGTGTTCGATCAGGGCCACCGCGCTCGCCCGCCAAGCCGGCCCTGCCCGGGCATTGGCCGTCTCGAGCACCACCAGGGAAGTCGTCGTGATTCGTCCGGTGATGCGAGCCGTCCACTCCTGAGCGCGGGGTTGGTACCGATCTTGTTTAACGAGCAATGCAATCCAGTAGATCGTATCCGCGAAGACGTCGCACTGGGATACGGTCATCGTTTGGGGGTCCCGTAGAGGTAGTGGTCGTGCTGGGCTGACAGGTCCGGAGGGGCGTCCGGCAGGTCGCTGGCGAAGCCGAGTAACTCGGCAAACTGCGGTGGCGATGGCCCGACGATCTCCACCTGGATGCGGAGCTGCTGGCCGACTGGCAACTGGACCGGCTCATCCGGCACGATGTTCTGACCGTCGAAATGGGCAGCAAGCGAGTGGGACATGGAACGACCCTCCTGACTCAGCGCCGCGGCGCCCGGCTCCGTTCCCAGGAAATGCTGGGTTGAAGTGCGGGAACGCTGCAAATGCGTCGAAGGAGCAAGTCCGGACGAATGCTGCCTAGTATACCACGAGCCTGTCCGCCGGACAGCGTCTGCATGTGTGCGAGCCGAGCCAGGCCGTATGAATCGATGAGCCAAAAGGCAGCCCGTGAGTCTCAGCCGCCAAGCAGAAATCTCACCGGCCTGGCAGTGCTTGAGCGTTCGGTTGGCGCGCCCGGATTGTGGACTTAGCAATTCTATCGCAATCGGCCTGGGACGCCGACAGGTTGGCGCGGGTTGCTGTCGATTCCGGAAGGCATTGTTGCCTGCGCACAGGCTCGTTTGATCGCGATATAGTGACAAACGGAGGTATTCTGGAACACGTGGAGATTCAGTAAGGGCGGCAAGGGACCCCCGAAAAGGCTGCGCTGGGCATGGCTATCCGGCCCTGATAGCCCTACCAGGAATCGCTCGACGGTTGGCCATGTCTATGCTAGCATCGGCTTAGAAGGAGTAACATAATGCACCAACAAGTCGAGGTCATCTACGAGAATGGCGTACTGCGTCCGCTGGGCGTCCTCCCAACTCAGCTGCACGAACACCAGCACCTTACTATCACCATTGATACGCCCGGCGTCCTGGAAGCCCGCATCGATGCCACCTGCGTCGCCGCCGCCCAGAGGGACGCAGATCCGACGGTAAGCCTGGAGGAGGTTCGCAAGATCCTTGCCAAGGTGCCCGGCACCCTCGCGGAAGCGGTAATCGCCGAACGCGAGGACGGCTAAAACCCGGGGCTTGGATGGCAAACCACTTCTACGACACCAGTGCCGCCGCCAAGCACTACCGCGCCGAACTCGGGACAGCGACAATCGATGGCCTCCTGGCGGATTCGGCGTCTCGCCACTATCTTTCGACCCTCGGCGTTTTGGAACTGCATTCCGTCTTTGCCCGCCTGGCCCGCATGGGACAGATCACGCCCGTGGAGTTCCATCGGCTGCGCAGCCGCCTGCTTGCCGATGTGGCCTCTGGTCCGTGGCAAATCGTCCAGTTGACTCAGGCCGACTATCAGCAGGCCCAGCAACTCCTTGTCCAGCACGGCCCCGCAAGGAGCGTGCGAACGTTGGACGTGCTCCAACTTGCCGTGGCGCTTGCCCTGCGAGCCGTCACTCCGGTTGACGATTTCGTCTGCGCAGATGCCAACCTTTGCCTGGTAGCCGCCGCCGAAGGTTTGAGCGTGATCAACCTGGAAGTGCCATGAGTGGCAAGCATAGCCGCGCTCTCTGGCAACTCGGTCGCTATGCCGCCGCCCATCGCCCCTTATGTGGCCATTGTCGTTATGTGGTGAGTGATCGCATTCCTGCGGGAACAGCTCGCTTTTCGTCTTCCGTATGACACATAACCCGCGAACATCCATGCAGTTCTTGGGAAGTTTGTGACCTACCAAAGGTGCGCGAGCCGGATGGAGAGGGTGGAATTCCTGCCACACATCGCCCCAGGAATTACCCCCGCAGGTTCCATCCGGCTTGCCCATGATTTGCGGTTGGTGCCGATCGCCTTGCCCAGGTGCGGCCGTGGGACTTCGGCTATTATGTCGTGCTGTTCTCCGACAACTCGCGGTATTTCGCCATTGTTGTGACCGAAGGCAACATAATTGCCAAGACCACGTAAGGGGCGTTGAACTAAACCGCTGCGCGGTAGGAAGCTGCGCTGTCTACCGGATCGGGGTTCTCTGTGTTCGCTATCCCGATCATTGGGCATGTCGTTGCAAGCGTACCGGGGGCAACCCCACAATCTCAAAGGTTGCCGAGGCGATGCCAATGCCGGCGGTGTCAAGGGCACCGAGGACGTCTCGGCTCATGGCATCTTTCACGTCTCGGACGCCCCGTTCCTCCGCGATAAAGCGCAGAGTCAACTCCAGCCAATTGTCGGTCAGGCGATAGTAGACTTTCGGTTGCAGATCACCCAGAGCCACGACGTAACGGCGCTCCATTTCCTGCCGCGCCTCGTCGCTCACCTCGCTGACGCGGACCGTATGCCGTCCGGCAGCTTCCAGCAGAATCTGCTCGGCGCGTTGGCGGTCCGCCGTGTAGGTGATGGGAAGGCTCATCTCCTCCCAGATATATGGGAAGTCCCGTGAGTAGTTGTAGACTGGCTCGCTGAAGACCTTGTCGTTGCTTACGGTAACGACTCGGCCAGTATACTGGCGGCTACGGACCCAGGTGGGAGAAGACGCATCCGCGTAGGTATCTGGCTGGCCCATTTCCATGATGGTAGTCTTGATTAGGTCGAGGGCAATCACATCGCCGCGTACTCCCCCCATGGAAATCCGATCGCCGACGTTGAAGGTTTTTCCCTGCAGGATCACGAAATAGCCGGCTACAGCAGAAATCACCTTCTGCAAAGCGAACGCCAGTCCAGCGGTCACTAAGCCCACGCCGGTCGCTAGCCGCCCGGGATCATCAAACCAGATCGAAACCACGCCCAGGAGGAGCACCAACGTTACCGCCAGTCGAATGGACTGATGCGTCCAGAACTCCAGGCGCGTGTTCCGGTGGGCACGCAAGCGCCAGACCGCCAACGCGGAGAGCAGTCGGCCAAGGAGGAGAAGGAGCAGGACAAAGACCAGGGTGAAGAGCAGCTTCTTGCCGTTCTCCGCAGTGACGCCGAGCAATTTGACGCCCAAGATATCCACTGCCTGGTTGGCGTCAGTGATGGGAATGATACCTGCCATACCGCACCGCCGTTTCTTTCAGTTCGGATGGTCTCGATTTCGGAACAACGTAGAAGCAACGATGTTATCCTAACCACGCTACGTCGCAGCTTCAGCAGCGCTAGCGGTCTCACTCAAGAGCCGGCGGACGGAAGACCGACTGATCCCAAGTCGCTTCGCGATCGCCCGCTTGCTCACTCCTTCTTGCCGCAAGCTCCTTGCCTCTTCGAGGTGGCGCCTGGCCGAAGCCGGTCGACCATGTGGTTTGGCAAGCAATCGAGCCTGAGCGATTCCCGCTCGGACACGATCCCGCAGGATCTCCCGCTCGAATTCCGCAAACACTGCGAGCATCCCCGCCATTGCCCGTCCGCCTGGAGTTGTCAAATCGAGCGCCTCGGTGATCGAGGCGAAGCCCACGCCCAGCGCGGCCAGTTCCTGAAGCGAGTTGATAAGATCGATGAGCGATCGGCCCCAGCGATCCAACCTCCAAACCAAGACAAGGTCGATCTCCCGCCGCCGAGCCACCCTTAGCAGCTCCTCCCGCCGGGGACGGACCGATGCCCCCGACCCAATGTCCTCGACCTGCAGGGCAATTGACCAGCCGCGGCGGGTAACGTACTCCGTCATGCCGGCAAGTTGCAGCGGCAAGGTTTGCTGGTCGTGGGTAGACACCCGGGCATAGAGGCCGACGCGGACCGGTACCCCCTGGCCAAAAACCCCTCCAAATTCGCTCGGCATCACGTCTCACTTTTCCTGGCCATCGTCCGTCGCGATTTCGCGTGGCCAATAACTATAGTTTTTGGCCCTACCACGTCCTCTTCCTTCGGACAAGCACTTCGAGTCGCAATGGGAGAGGTCGTCCACCTCCTGCTTCCTCCGTCACAAACTTCACCGCCCGGTAGCCCACCTGCCGGCTCAGCACCGCATTCTCGGTCAAGGCGCGGCAGACGATTGGCCAGCCAGCGACGATGGGGGAGTGGCTCGTAACACTTTTCATCCGTCCTTTGGAGGAACAAACCATGACCCCACTCCGCCAACGTCTGCTTGAAGACATGCAGATGCGTACCTTCTCTCCACATACTCAGAGGGCCTACATCCGGGCTGTCGCGCACTTCGCGCGGCACTTCGGCCGGTCCCCTGATCAACTTCAGCGAGAACACGTCCGCCAGTACCTCCTGACTCTCATCGAACGCAAAGTTGCCTGGAGCGCCAACACCTTCGATAATAGTGGTAAAGGAGTCGGAACCGCGCGATCGCTGTCCCCTATGCGGGCGAGGTCAGATGATCATCATCGAGTTCCGCGAGCCGTCGGAACCGGGCGTGGAGGAGGCAGAGATGGCGGGAGCGTGCCAGCCAAATACGTCCTGAGATGCACTGGATTGCCTTCACGCACCAATGCGATCAATGCTCTGGGCGGGCGCACGGGGAAGGTGCGCACTGCACCGGGAATTACGCGCCAGAATCCAAGCGAATACGAATAAGCGGCCGGGAAACGCGAGCGATGCGTAGTATGCGACTGCATTAAAAGCGGTGAACCGGTGAATCTGCCGTCATCTCTTATCCCGCCTGGGGAAGGCCTCTCCCTTTAATCCCCATAGGTGGGGTCGCGGTTTAGTTCAACGAGTTTTATCTGAAGTGCTCGGCCCGTGCGCGCTTTCAGGCCGCCTGTATGGACCGCACTTCAGATAAAACCCTATTGGTTATGTGCTGCACAACATAACGCTCCACTTTTGTGACGCGGGGCCCAAAGTCAGGTCAGGTATGCCTGAGCCTGAGAAGGAAGAAAAGTTGAAAGACGGCGTCAGGCAGGCCGCAGCCCCGGAGCCACAAGCTTCGCCAGCGGTTATCGAGCCCGAATCACACGCCACCACTCGACCACGGCGACTTGATAACCCGGAAGGCCCATGTCGTGTGACCTGTTCAGGGAAGCCCTCGCCTGTATCTTACAACGAGACGCCGACAGCCTGGCGCGGGTCGCCGTCGATTCCGGAAGGCATTTGTTATTTCCACTTCGCTCTGGCGAAGGAGTGCTGCGCTGCCTGGGGCGTCGTGGGCAGCATGCTCGGCAAATTCTTGCATAACATCATTCTATAATGTTATGGCATCTCAGAAGGTTGCATTTGGACGATAAACCATGACTGTACGCTCAACGGTCAGCTATGTCGGGCTGGACGTGTCAGCCTTCCGAAAGGGCCGCGTCCTATCCAAAGACCCGCGCAATTGCTTCCTGCTGCGCCGAGGGATACAGGTGCCGGTAGCGCCTCGACGTGGCTTCGTTCATATGCCCGGCCCACTCTTGAACAAGGCGCTGATCAACTCCCTTGGTGGCACACGCTGAAATAAAGCTGTGACGCAGCGTGTGCAGCCCACGCATCCGTTTCCATTTTGTACCTGCCAGCACGCGTTTGAAATGGTCATGTATCTCGTCGCCGGTCAGCGCAGCTGGGACTTGTGGCTCCCTGTTCCTAACGGCCGCCATCCGGCCTTTCTGCGATGACGGGCGATTCTGCGCGTCTTGGTGCCCGGTGGTTTGGCTCCTCTTCTTGCTTCGGGAGACGGTCTCGGCATGGCAGAACAGCGCCGAACCCCCAGGGTGGATTGCCAGCCATTCCCGCAGCACACCCTCCAGAAATGGTGTCAGGGGAATGCGACGGGTCGTACGCTGTATCCGATTCCGCTTCTTTTCCCGCACCAGTACGGTGTTTCCAGTGAAGTCGATGTCGGCGACCGTGGCGCGCACTATCTCCGAACGTCTGGTTCCAGTGTGCGCCGCGAAGCAGAAGAGTGGATAAATCCACGGGTGCGCAGCCTTCTCCTTCACATGAGCAAGGAGCTCGCTCACTTCGCTGGCTTGCAGATAGAGGGCATCCCATAGGGACTTCGGATCGCCGCCGGCGGCGACTTGTCTTTGAATTTCAGCCATCGTCATGAAGGGCGGCTTCTCGTCGGCCTTGGGGAAGCGCAGGGCTCTGTAAGGGAACCGACCAGAGGTAAGTCCCATTGGCTCGCCCCAGTTCCAAGCCGCTCGAAGCGTGGCCAATTCTTTGCGAATGGTCGCTGGGCTGAGCTTGGCCTCGGCACGTCGGTTGACGTAGTCCTGCAATTTGGCAAGGGACAGCTCGGCGAGAGGAAAGCCGGAGCCCAGTTCGCGAGTAAAGTGGCCTAGGTGCAATTTGCACGTTTTGAGGCTGTTCGCTTCGATAGTGCCGTTGGCGTGCGTGGAGAGATAGCGATCTTGTAAATGGCCGAGGGTGACGGCTTGGCGCCGAGTGCCAGGAAGCGTTGGCCCGGAGTTCAGAGCCTTGCCGTCATGTTCGAGGAAGGCGACGATATCGACGTCCTCAGGTAGGGTGATCAGGCCCTGCTTCAGACGCATGAGTAAGTAATCGACCTGCCGAGCCTTAATCTCGGCTTCGTGTTTACCAACTTTACCAATGGTAAAGCTGCGTAGTTTGCGCCGATAGGAGAAAATGACCCGGTAACTTCCGTTTCGTTCTTGCAGAGACGCCATGTTTTGGCCCTACGCTCCGCAGCGTGGACGCAATGTCAGGTAAATATCTTTACCAACACTTTACCATTAAGTTCTTAGGTGATGCAAGTGCGGCACCGACGATTTTCCGTAAGTGCTTATCCTGAAAGGATTGCCGAAGAGAGGACTCGAACCTCCACACCCTTAACGGGTACCAGGTCCTGAACCTGGCGCGTCTGCCAGTTCCGCCACTTCGGCAACGGATCGCTTTTGCAGGGGCACCGCTAGACAGCTCGACTCGATGCGCCGTCTTCCAGTTCCTTTTTAGTGCTGCGCTGCCGGTTCCGTCAAGGCGCTGCTGCACATGGCGCCATTCATGGCCAATCCAGGGGCGCGAAAGATCATCCGCGGCAGCCAACTCGCGCCGCATGCCGAGCGGCGCGCACAAATAACGGCTTCGGATGATCCTCTGCCTTTTGCAGGCAGAGGCACCCCCCGAACCACGCTTAGAAAAGCGGCCCTCGACCCTCGTGCGGTACTATCCAATCAGCCCGCAAGAGTGACACGAGCATCGCTAAGCTAAACAGGCAATGATTTCTCAAGTTCGCCTGGCGTTCCCCAGAATCGCTGACAGCGCGTGATTAGCAGCAACCGCAGCAGACCGGGGTATTGTTCATCATCACACAACAGGTGCAGCCGTCCTTGAGCATGCAAGCCATGCACTCGCAGCAGGCCTTGATCATTTCACAGCACTTGGGGTCGCCGCTGGTGCACGTGATGCAAACGCCGTCCTTGGTCATCTCGCACTTGAACATGCCCATGGTCAGGTTGCAGCAGCAGACCATCATGCCGTTCATCATCATGCAGCAGCTGCACATGCCGCCGGCCAACATGGTGCACAGGTTCTGCATCATGCTGCAGGCCATCTTGTCGGAGGTGGAGCAGGTGATCTTCATGCCGCCTGTGCACTCTTCGATCTTCAGCGTGCAGCGCGGCACCATCATCCAGTTGGTGACCGCCGGCATTCCCGTCGGCGCTCCCACGGGCGCAGTCATCCCGCCCATGCTCATGCCTTGCATTGCCATCCCTGATCGTTCCATCATGACGCTCGACATGCCGAACTCCTTCGGAGGGCCGGATTTTTCCGCGGCCCGATACGGTGGAGAGGAAATCCGATACCCGACCATCAGGTATCCTTGGATGGCCGGTGATTATAGCGAAGGAATTTAAGGCGTGCAACGAATTTACGGGGAGTGGGCAGTTATTTTTCCGAAGAATCCTTATGACTCAACCCCGCCCGTCACCAAGTCGATTAACCTAGTGTTGTAACGGGAGAAAACCTCTCTCTCGTTCGGAACCGAGACGAAAGGACCCCGCCGTGAATCATCACCGGTTGAGTAAACTCGTGGAATCCTACCCGCTGCCCCGTCCGCCCATGCCGGCAATTACAGCCAATACCTTCGCGGCCTACCCCGCAGTTCTGCTGCGCGGGCTAAGCGATGCCGAGCTTTTATGGCAGCAATCTGTCTATGAGCTGGCATTCGCCCAGGCGCAGGCTGATTTGACGCCTTCGCTGTGCGAATGCGATCTAGCAGGTGTCTGGAACTGAACGCCAATAGGCTTGTGCAGGTCGAGCGCTGCCTCTCTCGTTTCTCAGCCCAGCCTCCGGCCATTGCCGCCAGGGGGCGATTGCCTGCTAGGTCCTCAAGCTGGGGTTCGGAGCCGAATTGCACTTGGTGCCGAATGAAAACGGCCGCACCGCCCTGTTGATTCAATCTGACGAACGAAGACTGCCGGACCTTTGCTTTGCTCCTTTCTGAGCCCTTTCCGCGATCAAGAAGATCCCTATTTATTTACCATTGTTTGGCTGGTTGATCCCCAGCGCAGACGGGATAAGCCTCCGCGCTACGCCCGCATCAGGAGACATAGCATGAAACGCCAAGCAGTGCTGCAGTTTGGAGTCGCTCTCAGCATCTTGCTGCCGTCGGTCGCCTTGCAAGCCGGCGAAGCAGCGCGCACACACGCTGTCACAGTCGATGACTATTTCACGCTGGCTTATCTCACGGAGGAGGCACTCGCGCCCGCGGGTGACGCGGCCGTCTACGGTCTGGCGCGCTGGCAATCTGCCAGCAACAGTCGCAAGGGCGATCTCTGGCTCGTAAAGACCGCGACGGGGACCGTCACCAAGCTGACAACCGAGCGAATGACGGGCCGCAGCCCACACTGGAGCCCCAACGGCAGGCACATTTACTTCGCCGGGAACTACAAGCGTCCGGACGCCAACGGACCTCCTTACGATGGCACAACGCAGATCTGGCTGATTGGTGTCGAAGGAGGAGAACCCGCGGCGCTCACCCGCGTGCCAGGCGGCATCAATTTGTTCGATTTCACTGCTGATGGAAATACCGTTTACTACACGACCGTGAAGCAGGAAACGGACGGCGAGTGGGCAGCGCTGCACAAGCAATTCGGCGGTTTGCAGTACGGCCACGGCCCAACCGTCCTTACGCAGCTAAGCAAGCTGGAGCTGCAAACTTCGCGGACGACGAAGGTGGCAGAACTCAAGCGGGCCGTCGCCGAGCTGGCGGTCTCGTCGCGCGGCCGCCGTCTTGCGCTGGTCACGGCTCCCGAGGACAAGGTCGTCAGTTACGAAGGGCACTCTGACATTCAAATCGTCGAAACGGCCAGCGGCGCCGTGCAGACCCTGCCGGACGAGCTATGGCGAGCGCAAGCGCCCTCCAAGTATGGCCGGCTGAATTCGCTGGCCTGGGCAGCGGACGGCAAGTCTCTGGCGTTTGTCATTGCTTTTGACGGCTACCCCAGTGAGATCATCGTGGCTCAATGGAATGGAGATCAACCAGCGATCGCCAGGCTGGCACGCCCCGAGGGCGTTTCGTTGCATGCCGGCGTGGACGGGCCCTTGCAGATGAAGTGGCGAGGCTCGTCCGACCTCTGCTTCCTTGGCGAGGACAAGGCCCGCGTAAGGATTTATTGCGCTGCGGGGGTTAAGGCTGGCAAGGTTCCGGAGTACCACTGCCTTACTCCGGGCGACGTCGCGATCGACTCGTTCAGTTTGGATGCGTCGGGCGAGCATGCGGCAGTCATCCTGGGCGACCCCCGCCATACTCCCGATCTCTACCTCATCGACCAGCAAGGCAAGCGGCGGCAGCTCACCCATGTGAATCCTCAAGTCGAGACCTGGAAGATCCCGCAAATCTCCGTGGTGTCGTGGCCGGGGGCGAACGGCAGCAGTGTCGAGGGCATCCTGGAGTTGCCCGCAGACGCGAAGCCCGGCCAGCCGCTGCCTCTGGTTGTGTACGTGCATGGCGGCCCCACTTCTGCATGGAACTACCAACTTCTCTTCACCTACTTCGGCCATGTGCTTCTTCCTGCGCGGGGATATGCAGTGCTTAGCCCCAATTACCGCGGGTCCACGGGCTACGGCGACCAGTTCCTCACGGACCTGATTGGCCGCGAGAACGACATCGAGGTGGAAGACATCCTCAAGGGCGTAGATGCCCTGATAGAAAGGAAGATCGCCGACCCGGAGCGCTTGGGTGTGACCGGGTGGAGCAACGGCGGCTATCTGACGAATTGCCTGATCGCGAAGACCAACCGCTTCAAGGCAGCCAGTAGCGGCGCCGGCATCGCGGACATTGCCCTGGAGTGGGGTACGAACGATGAACCTGCCTATGCGATGGCGTTCGTGAAGGGTTTTCCCTGGAACCAGGCCGAGGAATACCGCCGGGCATCCCCGGTGTTCACATTCGACAAGGTCCGCACTCCCACCATCTTCCACGTCGGCGCCCAGGACGAGCGCTGCCCGGCAGGAAACAGCAGGATGCTTTACCGCGCGCTGAGGGAGTACCTCAAGGTGCCGACGCAACTGATCGTTTACCCAGACGAGCCGCACGGCCTGGGCAGGTACAGCGACCGGAAGGCCAAGATGACGTGGGATCTGGCGTGGTTTGATCGTTACATCCTTGGCAAGGAGACGGCAAAATAGCGGCTGAGGATGCGGCGTCTTGACACTACCAGCGTAGAGACTCCATCTGCGCCAGCCGGAGTTCGGATTCCCGTCCAAACAGGAAATAACAGAGAGCACAGAGGGACACTCTCTGTTTCCTCCGTTGCCTCTTGTTCAACTCGGACCAGGCGTCGAAAGTCAGGGAGAACTGGAAGCGACGCGGCGGTCGTTGCAACGCGGCTGCCCGTTTTGGAGCACCCGCCTGGCAAGAGCGCACGGCGAAGCTGCTGGGGTTAGAATCGACCCTGAGACCGCGCGGTCGCCCGGTGAAGGGGAAACTAAAGCTGATCAAGAATTAAGACTCACGACTCCTTTCCGGCCTTGAGTTTGACATGAATTGTGTTGGAGGTTTGTATGGCCGACCCGAACGAACCCGCCGGCATGAACGACCCATATGACCTGAGCCGATTCGTAAAGGCGCAGGAAAGCAACTACGAGCAGGCGATTGCCGAGATCAGGAGCGGGCGGAAGTATTCACACTGGATGTGGTACGTTTTCCCGCAATTCGAGGGACTGGGGTTCAGTTCCACCTCCCGGCGATACGCGATCAAGAGCCTCGCGGAGGCCAAGGCATACCTGAACCACCCCGTGCTCGGTCCCCGGTTGCTGGAGTGTGTTGAGGTGGCGTTGGGCATCGAGGGGCGATCGGCGCATGACATATTTGGCTCTCCCGACGACATGAAACTGCGATCCTGCGCGACCCTTTTCGCGCATGTCTCGCCAGCGGGTTCGGTGTTCCACCGCCTGCTCGACAAGTACTTCAAGGGCAAAGTTGACGACAAGACGCTCCAATTGTTGAGGATCAAACCCGATGTGAGATGACCCTGCCGGAGAGATCGAAACGCAGCAAGGGGCCGACACACCACGGGCGATATGGACCGACGCGCGCACGGGTCCACTGCTAGGCGGCTGGCCGCAGTTATTTCAGCTTCTCCTCCGCCTTCTCCAACAACGCCGCCACGTCGGCCCACAACTGGGTGCATGCCTTTTGTTCCTGCTCCGGCAGTTTGGCCAGGGCGGGTTCGCGTTGCTTCACTTGATTCCCAGCACCTTCGCGGCCTGGGCCCGGTAGCGGAGCAGGCTCGTATCCTTGGGCGCGTGCTTGTCCATCCAGGTGACGCCCTTCTCGTACCACTGCCGCGCCTCGTCTTTGTGGCCAAGCTGACCGTGGGCCATCGCGAGGAAGAAGAAGTCCTCGCTCGTACCGCCCCTGCGTAAAAGCAGCCCTTTCTCCAGCGCCGGGATCGCTTCTTTCCATTGGCCCGCGCTACAGTAGGCTTCGCCCAGCGTGGTCCAGGCCTCCCGCGATTTAGGATCCAACTTCAGGGCGATCTTTGCTTCGGCAATGGCCAGGACAGGATCACGCAACCTGGCATCAGGGCAGTTCGCCAACAGATCGGCCAGGTTGTTGTGGGCTTCGGCGAAATCGGGCTTGAGCCGGATCGCGGTGCGGTATTCGGCGATGGCCTCGCCGAGCTTGCCCTGGTCCCTCAGGATGACGCCGAGGTTGTAGTGACTAATGGCGAGGTCGGGCTTGAGCCGGATCGCGGTGCGATGTTCGGCGATGGCTTCGTCCAGCTTGCCCTGATGACTCAGGGCGACTTCTAGGTTCGAGTGAGTACCGGCGTTGTTCGGGTCGAGTTCGATGGCCCTCTTGTAGCAGGCGATGGCCTCGTCCACCTGGCCCTTGTCGAACAGCGCCTTGCCCAGGCCGGCGTGGGCCAGGGCGATCTTCGGGTCGAGGTCGATGGCCTTCCTGCAGCAGGCGATTGCCTCGTCCAACTGGCCCTTTTGAAACAGCGCAGCGCCCAGGCCCATAACGACTGCCGGGCTATCCGGGCGCAAGGCGGCCGCAGCCGTCAGGAACCGCACCGCCTCGTCCCACTCCGGCGGCGTCACCACCATAAGCGTGACGCCCAGTTCTTCGTTGACCCAGAAGTCGGCAGGGTAGCGCGCCTGGGCCCGCCGCAACAACGCCACTCGTGGTGCGGGGTCGAGTTGCCAGGCCAGTCCGGTCAGCGCCCGCGCCGGGACCTTTCCGACGTCGGCCGACGCGGCCAGTTTCTCCAGCGCCGCTCGCCGCTTGGCGTCGTCCTTCTCCGCGCGGGCCGCCCGCACCTGCCGGCCCCAGGCGTCCTCCGGCTCGGCTGCCGCCAGCACCGCCCGCAGCCACTCCCGGTGTGGCTCGGTGATCCCAACCTCCCGCTTGCCCGCCAGTTCGTCCCACTCGTCCAGGACGGCGAAGATCGCTTCGCGGACCGCCGCCGGCCGCTGCCGGATCCGCTCTGCCGCGGCCTTCGGTTCGCCCTCCCCCGCCGGGAGACCGTACGCCCGGAAAGCTTCCCGGAACACCGGCACGCCGCGCTCACTGGCAAAATGGCTCTTCTCGGTGTTCAACTCGGCCTGAGCCAGCCGGGCCTCGTCGAGCGCCGCGACCAGTTTGCGGTCCTTTTCCTCCTCGTCCAGTTCGGCTTGCAGTTGCCGCACCTGGGCCGCCAGCATCGCGTCGGCCGGGCCGTTCTCGACCAGCGCCAGCGCCCGCTGAGCCTGCTCCCGCGCCTGGGCGAAAAACCCGGCCGCGCCGACGTTGGCCGCCTTCGCCTGCTCGCGAAAGGCGGTCGCCTTCTTCATGGCGTCATTCACGTCGCGTGTTACCTGGGCCTGGCGGGCATCCCGGTCGGCCTTGACCCACAGCCAGCCGCCACCGCCCAGCGTCAGGGCGAGCAGCATCGTTGCGGCGAGGGCCAGCGTCAGTCGGCGACGCTTGGCTTCTTCCGCCGCTTTGGCTTTCGCCTCCGCCTCGGCCAGTTCCGCCTGGCGGAGCCGCTCCTGCACGCCGTTCAGGTAGGACGTCAACGCCTCGGTAACGGCTTGCGCGTCCTTCGGCCGGTCGATGGCCTCCGGCGAGAGGCACCCCTTGGTCAAGACGATGAGTTCCTGATCCGCCCCGCAGCCGTCCAGCAGAGCCAGGGCGTCGGCCAGATCGCCGTTGCAGGCTTTGCGGCGGACTTCTTCGCTGGAACGCCCCACATACGGCGGGTTGCCGGTCAGGATCTCGCACAGGATCGCGCCAAGGCCGAAGACATCGGCCCGGCGATCGAGCAGGGCCACATCGCCGTTGGCCTGCTCCGGCGGCATGTAGGCCGGTGTCCCCAGCAGCGAACCGGCTTCCGTGTCCGAGCCATAGGTCCCCGTCGAGCCGGTGCTGCGGGCCGTGCGGATGGTGGTCACGTCCTTGGGCACTTCATGCGCCCGGCTCGCCCGTTCCTCGTCGGCGATGCCGCCCTCGGCCAGCACCTTGGCCAGGCCCCAATCCATGACTTGCACTTCGCCGAAGGCGCCGACCATGACGTTGGCCGGCTTCAGGTCGCGGTGAATCACCCCCTTGGCGTGGGCATACGCCAGCGTCTGGCACACCTGCAACGCGATGCTCAGCAAGCGCGGACGGTCCGCGGCCGGGTCGGTGCGGTCGCCTAACAGCGTCGCCAGCGTCTTGCCCTTGACCAGCTTCATGGTGAAGAACGGCCGATCGCCGAAGAGGCCGATGTCGTAGACCGGCACCACGCCAGGGTGCTGCAATTGCCCGCCGATCTGCGCTTCCTCGATGAACCGCCGCGCCACCTCGGGCCGGTTCACGTACTTCTCCAGCAGCACTTTCACTGCCAGGTCGCGGCCCAGGTCAACGTCGCGGCCGCGCAACACCGCGCCCATGCCGCCGCGGGCGATCTCGCCGGTCAGTTGGTAGCGGTCGCCGGTTTGCGACTTCTGAGGCATCGCATCCGAATTCGGCTTCACGATGTGGGCGCTGTCGCCCGGAGCCTCGCGGAGCAGCACCGGCCGCATGTCGCCCAGGGTGGAGCGTGGTGGGGTCGGCTTGCCAAAGGCCGCCGCCAGACCGGCATCGAGCGAGTCAGCCGGGACGGAGGGGAAGTCGGCAGTGACGTTGGGATCGTGTGGTTCGTTCATGGCTTCATCTCCAAGTTTCGGGGCCTGATACTCCAGGATCAGGCCAGAGGCCGTTTTCGCGCAGAAAAAATGGAAAAAATTCAGGAAAGCACCTTTAGCAGGCCCGCCGCCTCCTGTTCCAGTTCTACCGTGCTGCCCGGCTGATGGAAGGCTACGACCTCCAGGAGAGCGGCCCTAAACTCCTGTCGGGCAAGGGCATAGGCATGGTGCAGCCGTGCTGCATCGACGCCCCAACGGCTGGCGATGGCCCGGATGGGCAGGTTCTCCTCGAAGCGCAGCCGCAGCAATTCGACGCGCTGGACCGCCTCCGTGCCGCGCTTGGCAGCGCGCTGCCGCTGCAACTGGGCAGCCTCGGCCATGATCGCCTGCGCCCAGGTTCGCTCGAAGAGACGGGATTGACTTTCGTCATCCGCCGCGACATCGGGCGGCGGGCCAGCGGCGCAGACAGGCCGGCTCTCGAAGCGGCGCGCGACATTGCGGATGACCCCGTAGAGGAAGGCCCGAAAACTGGGCACGCGGCCGGTCCCCGCAGCCTCCACCGCGCCGCCCTGGCGGAAGCATTCGACGAACACCTCTTGCGTGGCGTCGTCGAGGTCACCGCGCAGCGCCGAGCCGCGCCAGCGGGCGGCAAGGTACGCGCGGACGATGTGTAGATACCGACGAGCCAGTTCCTCGCGGTCGGCGGGACTGCCGGCGGCGGCGGCACGGATCACGGTCCAGCAGGTCGATTCGGGGGCGCGCATGATCTTCCTTGTGTGAGGCCGGACAACATGCAGGTTCCTTCGTTCGTCAAGACAGTTCAGTGTACTCCGACGCGGTGCGGAAAACCCTGGTCAGGGCTGACGTGGTTATACCACCGTCCCCCTTCTGCCTCACGGCCTTCGCTTCCGCAGTGGTCTTGCGCGTCAGTTCCGAGAGCAACAGGGGCGTTTCAAGTCCTTCCCAATCGAGGCGAAGGAACCCTCCGACCCCTTTGTTTCTTTGCAAGCCGGCATTTCACGGCTTAGAATAGTGCATGCAATCGATTGGCGCAACCAACTTGCCCAAGAGGGAGGCTACCATGGTTCGGCACTTGACTGGTCTGGCAATCGCGCTATTGGCCGCGGCGCCGGTTTGGGCCGGCGAATTGGATGGTGATTCTGTCAGCAAGGAGCGCAAAGCTCCGCTTACGTTGGAAAAGGCTAAACAAGCTCCGTCCAGCGCTGCTGCGATAGTGCTGCCTGACGATCTCCGAAGCGCTCCCAGGGCTGCCACAGGCAGCGAGCTCGATCGAGAATCGCCAACGCAAGCTGCGCGAGGCGGTGGTGGTGGAGGGCGTGGCTGGGGCGGTGGCGGGCGCGGTTGGGGCGGCGGCTGGGGTGGTGGGCGTGGTTGGGGCGGATATGGCTTTGGGGTTTCCGGATTTTCGCGCGGCGGAGCGCACCTTTCAATTGTTGACCCAGGTTGCGGGACGAGCCGGGCGCGGGCAGACTCCGGGCAAAGTCGTGTTGCAGACTTATTTTCCGGATCACTATGCGGTGCAGTATGCGGCGCAGCACGACTTTGTCGGATTCTATGAGAAAGAGTTGCGCTTTCGCAGTTGGATGCACTATCCGCCGTACAGCGCGCTGGCGAATGTTCTGGTA